>Ga0315556_1000150_pt1 | contig 39466 bp, 35 predicted proteins | sample SalMarSW160310MG_FD_202112 | JGI IMG/M metagenome (GOLD analysis project Ga0315556, IMG submission 202112) | Salt marsh sediment microbial communities from the Plum Island Ecosystem LTER, Massachusetts, United States - Salt Marsh Sediment SW1603-10 ...
CGTGCCGGCGGGCACCCGGAAGGCGACCGTGTCGGCGCCGCGCACCACGCCGTAGCCGGCGAAGGCGGCCGTGTCGAACCGGACGGGGTTGTCGTTCAGGCTGGTGTTAACGCTCCATCCGCCCCGGAGGGTCGCGTTCCAGTTGTTGCCGTAGGTCCCCTCGATCGGGCTGCGGGCGTGCAGGAAGTCCTCGTAGCGCCACAGCGGCTGGACCATGAAGTAGGTCGAGAGCCGTTCGATCAGGGCCCCGGGCGCGCCGTACCAGGTGAAGCGGTTGAACAGTCGGCTGGAGACGACGCCCGTGCGGTTCACGAAGCCGCTCTGCGCCCGGAATCCGGGGCTCACGCCCTCGAACTCGAAGTGGTTGCCGTAGTTCCTCCCCGTGCGGTCGCCGAGCACCACGTCCCACAGCAGCCCGTCGTTCGAGCCGGTGCCGTCGCCCGTCCACGAGCGCACCAGCTGCACCTGCGAGAACCACTTCTTGAGCCACACGACCCGTGCGTCGCCGCCCGCGACGCGGTTGTAGGCGCTCCCCTCGATCCGGTCCGTGTACACGAGGCCGAGCGTGGAGCTGGCCCCGAGGTCGCGGCGCACCCGCAGGAGGTTGAACACCGGGTTTTCGCCCGTGAGCGGGTCGCGCGTGTCGACCGCGCCCAGGTACGCCACGTTCGTGGAGCCCACCTTGCCGATCAGCTTGGCGCCCGCCACCGGCTGCACGATCTGACGGGTGTAGATGAGCGTGTTAGGGGTGTCGTACTGCTCGAGGCCGTCCAGGAAGAAGGGTCGCTTCTCGGGATAGAACAGGGCGAAGCGCTGGTTCACCGTCACCTGGGCCACGTCCGCCTCGACCTGGGAGAAGTCGGGGTGGGCCGTGGCGGCCAGCCCCAGGTTGTTGGTGATCCCCCAGTGCAGCGTGCCGCCCACCTCCGGCGTGGTCGTGTAACCGTACCCCGAACTCCCCGGCGCACCGTCGATCCGTGTCGTGACCTCGGGATTGATGTCCATGACCAGGCCGCGCTCCAGGTCGTGCAGCCCCACCAGCGTCCCCGACTGGATGAGGAAGCTGGCGTTGGCCCGCACCACCGGGGTCCAGGTGTCCTCGTAGCCCGAGTGCTGGACCCGGCGCACGACCTGGAGACCCCACGTCTGCGTCTTCGTGCTCTGGTAACGCAGGCTCTTGAACGGGATCCGGATCTCGACCTGGTAGCCCCAGTCGGTCACGTGGCCCCGGGACCGCCACACGAAGTCGGGGTTCAGGTCAACGTTGCCGTCGAAGCGGCCATTGGTGTTGTTGCCGCCCGCCGTGCCGAACTGGCCCTCGCTCCGCACCCCGTCCTCCTGGATGCCCAGCGGGTTGACCGCGAACTCGAGGGCCCGCCGGTGGTCGTCGTACGTGTCGAGGAGGATCTGGACGTTGTCGTCCGCGTCGATCGCGTCGCGGTCGGCCAGCGTGGCCCGCACGGCGCCGCGGCCGTGCGGCTCGAAGGCGCGCACCCCGAAGTAGATGGCCCGCGGACCGTACCACACGAGAATCTCGGTCGAGTCGGTGGCGGGCAGGCCATCGACGGGCTGGTACTGGGAGAAACCGGTGAGCACGGCGGCCCGGCGCCAGGCCGCTTCGTCCAGCTCGCCGTCGACGATGATCGTCGACGAGTCGACCCGCGGGATTCGGACGGCAAGCTGATGGGCCCGGCCGTCGTACACGGAGCCGGTGTCCTGCGATGGAGGTGCGGCCTGGGCCGTCGTCAGCGCGAGAAGGAGCGGGACCAGCACGAGTATGCACGTCCAGGGTTCGAGTCGAGCGCTACAGGCTGGCGGGGCCGGACCCGGGCGTCAAGGGAAGAGACGCGCACGGGGAGGGTGGCGGGTTCCCGTGTCGGCCGGTGCCGACGCCGCGGCGCCGGTCACCGGAATGCCACACAAGTCCCCAGGGTCTGTGGCAAAGGGACCACATCGCGGCGCCCGTCCTCCGGCCTCGGAATCCGTCGGAAGGGACTCCCTAGCAGCCGTTCCAGAGGTCTGAGCCGAGGCACAGAGATTGCCTTTATGGACGCGATGGAGCCCGCGCGAGAGATGTCCGACGGTGGCCAGTCGGCACGCTTTCTGGTACGGCACGTGTCAACTCTGTCCGAGCCGGGGATCAACGAACCATGGACGCCACACATCTGCTGGGCGAGATTCGCCACCGCATCCGCCGAACCCTCCACCTCTCCACCCCCGCCCATCGTCCCCTGTCCGCCCGACTCGACGCCGCGGGGTGGTGGGACCACCTTTACTCCACCTACGCTCCCTACTCGGCGGTCGGCAACTTCGCCTTCGATGAGGAGTGGAACCAGCGGGAGCACGCGCAGCGATGGGACTTCGTCACCTCCGTGCTCGAGCCCGACGTCTCCCTGTCGGGGACGAGGGTCCTGGAGGCGGGCTGCGGGCCCGGCATGTTCACGATGCGCCTGCTCGAGGCCGGGGCACGGGTGACGGCGTTCGACATTTCGTCCGTGGCGATCGACCGGTGGAAGGAGTTCGTGGGGCCCACGGATCGGGCGGACGTCCGCCAGGCCACGATGGAGGACTTCACCAGTACGGATCGCTTCGATCTCGTCCTGTGTCTCGGCGTGCTGGTTTCGATCCGGGAGGACGCGGTCCAGGAGCGGGCGTTCCTCAACCTGGCCTCTTACCTGAAGGAGCCCGGTCACCTGCTGGTCGAGGAGATGCTCGCCGATGTTCCCGAGGCCCGCACCGACCACCCCCAGCTCAGGTTCCGTAGCCTGGAGGAGTACCGGTCGCTGGCCGACCGGGCGGGCCTGCGGCTGGTGCGCGATGTGACCCGCCCGGCACGGGTCGAGGGCCGGCCCTGGCACGCGCTGCTGTTCGCCCGGCGAGACTAGACTGGCGGGACTGGCGGGGCGCACGCGGCGCGCCGCCGCGCTCGCACGCAGCCAGGATCTTCCCTCGGCGGGCACCTGTTTCGGCCCCCAGGCGGCAAGCTGTTCGAGGAGGTTCCGCAGCCTGCGCAGCTCCCCCCCGGAACTCCTTCGCCCGGCGTACCTGCTCCAGGAGCTCCCGGAGGGCTTCGACGCGGCCACGGATCAGGGACCCGGCCAGCGCCCTGAGCACCGGAGCGACCTCGTCCCGGCCCCAGTAGTAGTGCGGCAGCGCCTCCACGTCCCTGGCCCGCCACCAGCGCTCCAGGCCCGGACCAGCGCCCCGGCGGAAGTAGTAGCGCTCCTTGATCGTACCGCGGACCTTGCCGACCGGCTCCCGGTCCTCGATGAACGAGGCCGTGACCGGGTCCCGCGACAGGCTTTCGCGCAGGGCTTCCAGCGGACGATGGCGCCACGTTCGGCCCCTCGGCATGGACGCCGACCGCCCGGTCTCCGTCGAACACGACCTCCGTGACCCGCGTTCGGTCCCGCAGCTCGGCGCCCGCCTCGACCGCCGTCCGCTGCAGGATCCCGTCCAGCCGCTCGCGTCGCGGGCAGCACTCGACGCGTCCCTCGCCGAAGCCGGTGTCCACGCAGGCGTCACCCTTGCCGATGCGGGCGCGCCGGGCCGGGCGCACCTCCGCCAGCACGTCCCCGGCCACCCCCAGCTCGGCGAGCATGTCGAAGTGGGGTCGGGCCACAGGTCGTCCTGGCCGAACGTCGAGCGAACGGATCTCCTTCGGCGAAGGTCGAGAGAGCGGCGCCGCGGCCTACACTACGGCGCCGAACAGACGGCCGATGGCGGCGGTGACCGCCATGGCGAAGGCGCCCCAGAAGGTGACGCGCAGGACGCCGCGGACGATGGGGGCACCGCCGGCCCCGGCCGCCAACCCCCCGAGCAGGGCCAGGCAGGCCAGCGACACGGCCGATACACCGACGACGAGCCCGGAGGGGGAAAGCACGGCGGCCGTCACCAGCGGCAGCGCCGCTCCCGCGGCGAAGGTGGCGGACGAGGCGGCGGCCGCCTGGACGGGACGGGCCCTGTGCACCGTCGAGATGCCGAGCTCGTCCCGGGTGTGCGCGCCCAGCGCGTCCGTCGCCATGAGCTGGTCCGCGACCCGGCCGGCGAGCTCGGGGTCGAGCCCGCGCTTCACGTAAATGGAACGCAGTTCCTCGCGCTCGGGTCCGGGCATCGCCTCCAGCTCACGGCGCTCGCGGGCCACGTCGGCCCTCTCCGTATCGGCCTGGGAGCTGACGGAGACGTACTCGCCGGCCGCCATCGACATGGCCCCCGCCACGAGTCCCGCCACGCCCGCGACCATGATGCCGCTCCGGCTCGCGTCGGCGGCCGCCACGCCCACGAGGAGGCTGGCCGTGGATACGATGCCGTCGTTGGCGCCGAGGACGGCCGCGCGCAGCCAGCCGATGCGCCCGCTGCGGTGGCGCTCGGCGTGGCGGGCGAGCGGGTTGCGCGGGCTCATGCGGCTTCCATCAAGGAGCTGGCCGGGCGCGGTCGGTGATCACGGCTTCTCCTTCACCATCACCTCGACCGTGGCGCGCGTGCGCTCCCACGCGAAGGCGATGGAGCCCTCGCCCGCCTCGCCACCCGCCACCGTGACGGTGAAGCGCTCGACGGGCCGGTCCGAGCGCGTCACGGTGAGCGGCACCCGGACGAGGTCCTGGTCCGGGTCGTACTCGGTGCCCCACTGACCGTGCTGGCGGTTGATGATCAGGGTCCAGCCGTCCCGCTGTGGGATCGCCCACAGCGAGTAGCTGCCGGCCGGAACAGGCTGGTTTCCGATCACCAGGTCGTGGTCGGTGATGAGCTGGGTGGCCGCGTTCGCGCCGATGCGCCACACCTGGCCGTAGGGGACGATGCCCCCGAAGACCCTGCGGCCGCGCATCGACGGACGGCCGTAGTCCACCGAGACCGTGGCGCTCCCGATCTCCGCGCTCGCGGTGTCCCGCGGGGAGAGCGATCCTGGCTGTGGCCGGGTCGCCCAGGCCCTCTCGTGGGCCGCCAGGTCCACGGATGGCACGCGCTCGACGGCGTACTTGGTCGTGCTCCCCGTCATGTCGAAGGCCTTCACGGTCCCGTCGGCCCCGAGATCCGCGCGGCCGCTCCCCCACTCGTCGGCGCTGAAGTCCACGGCGGAGGGGCCGGCGCGGCGGAAGGTGATGGGCAGCAGGCTCCGGCCCGCCAGCGTCTGGACGGTGGCGGTGTCGGCCGATCCCGCCGCGAAGCGGCGCGCGGCCACGTCCCAGAAGGCGAACAGGTCCTCGAAGAAGGGCAGAGGCCGGTCGCCGCCCGTGGCCACCGCCAGGCGGCGCGTCGTGCTGTCGCGGCGGACCTCGACCCTGACGCTGTCCGCCCCGTAGGCATAGTCGGCGACGGTCGAGGGCGCCGCGCCCGCCGCACCCACTTCCAGGTGCAGGTGCCGGATGCGGCCGTCGGCTCCGAACACGGCGCGGTACGATCGGACGCGGGCGGTCGGGTAGGCCGTGAGGCTCGAGCCCGACAGCGTGTCTCCCGTCCAGGCGTAGCTTTCGAAGGCGACCGTGTCCCGGCCGAGCGTGGCCACGAACGAGCCGTTCGGCGGGGCCTGGGCGGCGGCGGGCGCCGAGAGGCCGACCAGAAGGACGACGCCGAGCGACGGAAGGCGGGTCCGCGTGTGCGAGGGCATGGGTCCTCCCCGAAGCGTGGTGAAGCTCACCCTAGTGTGCCCCAGGAACGACGGCAACCGGCCCGTGGATCCCGCGGCGAGCACGTCGGAAGCAGGTCCGGTCCGCGCCGCCCGTCCACGCCACGGCCGGGGTGCCGTCCCGCCCGCGACTCCGCGCTACTGGTGTCCCTGGACCTCGCGCGGCCGGTAGGGAGCCTCGAGCCGCTCGATCTCCTCCTCGTCCAGCTCGAGGTCCAGGGCGTCCACGGCCTCCTCGAGGTGGGGCATCTTCGTGGCGCCGATGATCGGGGCGGTCACGCCCTCCTGAGCCAGCAGCCAGGCGAGCGCCACCTGGGCGCGGGTGGCGCCCCGCTCGCCGGCCACCTCGCCCACCGCGCGCTGGATGGCCTCGCGCTCGGGGAAGTCGTACATGCGGCGCGAGAAGTCGTCCGTCCCGCCGCGCTCGGTGGCCTCGCGCTCGGCCGGCGGACGGGCCAGGTAGCCCCGAGCCAGCGGGCTCCACGGCACCATGCCGATCCCCTCCTCGCGGCACAGGGGCGCCATCTCCCGCTCCTCCTCGCGGTACAGGAGGTTCCAGTGGTTCTGCATGGACACGAACCGGGTCCAGCCGTTCATGTCGGCCACGTGCTGGGCGCGCGCGAACTGATACGCGTACATGCTCGAGGCGCCGATGAAGCGCACGTAGCCGGCGCGCACGCAGTCGTGCAGCGCCTCCATGGTCTCCTCGATCGGCGTCCCGTAGTCCCAGCGGTGGATCTGGTAGAGGTCGATGTAGTCGACATCGAGGCGGCGGAGGGAGTCGCGCACCGAGTCCAGGATGTGCTTCCTCCCCAGCCCGCCCCGGTTGGGCCGGTCTGCGTGGGGAAAGTAGACCTTGGTCGCGATCACGACCTCGTCCCGGCGGGCCATCTCACCGAGGAGCTTCCCGGTCACCTCCTCGCTCACGCCCCGTGAATACATGTCGGCCGTGTCGAAGTAGTTGATCCCGAGCTCGAGGGCTCGCTCCACGAACGGGCCGGCGTCCTCCTCCCCCAGGACCCAGGAGCGCCACTCCGGGTCGCCGTAGCTCATCATCCCCAGGCACAGGCGCGAGACCTCGAGGCCGGTGTCGCCGAGCTTCACGTACTCCATGCGCTCCCCGCTCCCCTATTGTCTACAAGTGTAGTCGATCTCCGGCGATGACCCGGCGGCCCGCGCGGTGGGCCGGCCGCGCCCGCAGGTGGGAGCAAGGTTGGTGCCCGTTCTACGGGAGGACCCCGCGGCGGGCCGCCGCGAGCCCGGCGGGAAGATCCTCCCCCGCCGGGCTCGGGCGAGTCAGGCCGTCACTGCTTGACCAGCTCGACCCGGCGGTTGTTCTGACGTCCCTCGGGCGTGGCGTTCGTGTCGACCGGCTTCGTGTCGCCGAAGCCCTTGGTGGCGAGCCTCGCCGCGTCGACGTGGAAGTGGTCCACCAGGTATCGCTTGACGGCGGCGGCCCTGCGCTCCGACAGGGTCTGGTTGGACGCGGCGTCGCCCACGTTGTCCGTATGTCCCTCGATGAGGAGCTTCAGGTCGGGGTGCCCGGTCAGCATGTCCCCGATCTCCTTCAGGGTGGGGGTGGACTCGCCCTCGATCCGGTCCGAGCCCGAGGCGAACAGGATGCCGTGCGTCGAGACGCGGCCGGCGGAGGCCAGCGCGTCGTACAGCGGCTTGCCTCCCTCGGCCACCCGGATGTCCGTGAGGAGCGTCGGGTGCTGCTCGTCCGGGGCCGCCGGGAGCCTGACCTGGAGCTGGTTCGTCCGGGTGAACACGAGGCCGTTGAGCTGGCCGACGCGCCGCGAGTCGAGGTACGCCTTCACGTAGCCCTTGTCGAAGCTGAACCGGCACTGCACGAAGTCGTTGTCGCCGATGCCGGTCACGTCCTGCTCGGAGTGCTTCTGCCCGTGCGCACCCTCGCCCTCGACGCCGCCCGACGCGTGGTAGCACCACACGTCCATGGGGTGGTCGGTGCCCTGTCCGAGGCGGATGACCATGGAATTCGTGCCGCTCGTCGGAGCCCAGTAGGTGGCCTCGATCGTGAACCGGTCCGGGAGCGTGTCCGGCAGGTCGATCCAGAAGGTGGCGCCGGTCGTGGTGTGCAGGTACTTGTGCCCCTTGATCTCCACGACGCTGGCGTTGCCGTCGGTGACGTCCTCGTGGCTCGGGAGATCGCCGACGTGGTCGGCGGAGAAGTCGTCGAAGAAGATCACCTTGTCGCCGGGCACGAAGTCGTAGTTGAGCCACACACCGCTCCCGGGCGGGGCGCTCGAGTCGGACGCCGCGCCGGCCGAGCCGGCGGCGGAGCCGCCCGGCTTCCCCTGCAGGTCGGGTTGGTCGGCGACCGGCTTCCCGGACTTGTCCACGTACTTGACCTGCTTGCCGGCGGCGTGCACCCGGTCGATGCAGTTCGTGTCGGTGACGCGGCACGTGATCACGTCCTCGCCGGTGGCGAGCAACGAGTCGATCGCCTGGTCGGAGAGGTCTCCGACCTGCTGCTCGGCCGCGTCGGAGGCTTTCTGCTTCAACTTCTTGAAGATCCCCTGTCCGTGGGCGGGCGATGCGAGGCCCAGGGCGAGCACGGCGACGGCGGTGAGCGAACGGGCGAGGATTCGGTTCATGGTGGACGCCCTCCGGGGCTGTTGCGGGTCGTGGCCGTGGCGGCGTACCCAGTGGCGGAGACGCCTGCCGCGGCCGTGGCTCGCGCGCACCTTGCCGCGAACCCCCCTCGTGTCGTTTCTTTGAGACGGCGAAGGGCGGCCGTATCCGGAACGGGCCGGACCCGGCTGCCTCCGCTCGTCCGTCCGGTTCACGGTGCCAGGGGCGGGTCAGACCCCCCTCAACCGATGTCAAACGCTTGAGCGACCAAGATTTCAGGCTCCTGACGCTGGGTGGGATGGAACTGCTGGGCCCGGATGGCGAGCGGGTCGCGCCCCTCTCGCGTCGGCCCCGCAAGCTCGCGCTCCTCACGGTTCTGGCCCTGGCGCCACGCCCCGTGGCGCGCGACGCGCTGGCCGAGATGTTCTGGGGTGGGAAGGCCCAGCGGCGGGCCCGGCACTCGCTCAGTGATGCCCTCTCCGAGATCCGCCGGGTGTTGGGACCTGGATCCGTGGAGACCCGGGGCGACACGGTGGCCCTGGCCGCGACCGCGCCTCTCGAAGTGGATGCCCTGCTGTTCGAGGCTTGCTGCGGAGTCGAGGACTGGGCGCGGGCGACCGCGCTGTACGGCGGCTCCTTCCTGGACTGCGTCTTCATCGGGGATGCGCCGAGCTTCGAGACCTGGTCGAGCGGCCACGCCGCGCGGCTCGAGCGCATGTTCGCGGCGGCGTGCGAGGCCCAGCTGGAGCGGCTCGGGAAGGCGGGTCGGTGGGAGGCGTCCGCCGCGCTGGCGAGCCGCTGGCTCGCGGCCCAGCCCCTGGCGCCCGAGCCGGCGCTGCGGCTCCTGGCCGCCCTTCGGGCGCCCGCGACGCCGGCGGCCGAGCGAGCGGCCCTGGACGCGCACGACCGGCTGGCCGCGCGACTTCTCCGGGAGTACGATCGCGCGCCCGATCCCCGTGTCCTCGCGGTCGCGGCCGAGGTCCGCCGCGCCCTGGCGGCACCCCCCGAAGCGCCACCGGCGGCTTTCCCGCTGTCGGCCCCGGCGCCCGCGAGCGCAGCCGCCGCGCCCGCGCCGTCCACCGGCGATGGAGGCGCGTCGCGTCGCGGCCGCCGGCGCGCGGGCGGCGCGCCCCGCCGCTGGCTCGGAGCGATCGGTCTCGTCGGCCTGCTGTCGCTGGGCGTCACCGGCTGGGAGCTGGCCCGACCCGGGCACGGGCCAGCGGCGCCCGCTCGTCCTCTCGTGGCCGTCCTCGACATCCGGGACCTTCTGGGCGACACGGCCGCGTCGTGGGTCGGCGAGGGACTGACTCAGATGATCGCTTCCGACCTGTCTCGAAGCCCGGCGATCGAGGTCGTGGCGCCCGAGCGAGTTCGCCGGGCCGGGGAATCCGTGGCCGGCGTCGACGGGACCGGGCTCAGGGAGTCCCCGTCCGCACGTGTGGGCCGGGCGTTGGGGGCGAGTTGGGTGTTGACCGGCGGCCTCACCCGCGGCGACACGACCTACGTTCTGGACGTCGATCTGCACGAGGTCGAAACCGGACGGTCGCTGGGGCTCTTCACGGTCACGGGCAGGACCCTGCCGGCCCTCGCCGACCGTGCGTCCGCTCGCGTGATCGCGGCCGCGGATGGCCGCGAGCCGGGGCCTCACCTCGCCGACGTGGAGACCGGCAGCCTCGAGGCCTACCAGCACTTCGTGCGGGCGGAGCAGGCGCTGGGCGAGGGGCGGGAGGTGGAGGCGCGAGCCGAGCTCGACCGCGCCATCGCCCTCGATTCGGGCTTCGTCTCCGCCCTCGCCGAGCGCATGCGCATCGCCTGGGGGGAGGCGGATGGCCTCACGCTGGGTCGTCTCTCGGGAGCGTTCGGGCGAGCGAGAGGGAGGGCGACTACGTGGGATCGGCTCGAGCTGGACACCTACGCCGCGGTGCACGGGGGCGATCCGTGGCGAGGCGAGGCACGCGCCCGGGAGCTCCTGGCGCGGTATCCGCACGATCCCCGTGCCTACGTCATTCTCGCCGGTGTGCTGCAGGACCTGGGGGACTGGTGGGCGGCCGACTCGGTGCTACACCGGGAGCTGGCTCTCGACTCGACCGGCGCGCGAGGCTCGGGGCGAGCGTGCGCGCCGTGCTCCGCCTTCGGGGGGCTCGCGACGGATGCGATCCAGGAGGGACGGCTGTCGGCGGCCGAGCGGGCGGCGCGCTCGTGGGTGACCGCCAGGCCCTATCTGCCGGCGGCATGGTCGGCGCTGGCCTCGACCCTGGCGGCCGAGGGCGCGTTCGACAGGGCCCTGGAAGCGGCGCGCAGGGCACGGACGCTCGCGCCGGCCGATCCGGTCTATGGGGACCACCTGGTTCGCGTGCTGCTGGCCGCGAGACGCTACACGGCCGCCGACACGGCGATCGCGCGCATGAGCCGCGCGACCGACCGGCAGACTCGTGACGACGCGATCGACCTGAGGGCGCTGCTCGAGCGCGAGCGCGGCCAGCTTCGGGCCTCGGTCCGCACGCTCGAGGCCGGGCGACGCGAAGATCCGCGGGGGCTGGGGATCCTCGGGTTCGAGGAGGCGAGCAGCCTCGCGGAGCTGGGTGACTACGCCGCCGCCGTGCGGGTCGACGAAACGCTCACCCGCGGTGAGCCCGGCTCGGCCGCGCCGGACAGTTCCGTCACACCGGTCAGCGGGCTGGTGGGAGGGCGTGCCAGGGCGTTCTGCTGGAGCCACGCGCTCGAGGCGGAAGCGCTGGCGGGTTCGGACGATACGCTTCGCCTCCACGCCCTGGCGGACTCGATCGGACAGGCCGCGTCGCGGAGCTACTATGGCCGGGACCGGGTGCTCTCCTACCACGTTCTCGGTCTGATCGCCGAGATCGGAGGGCGTCTCGCCGAGGCGGAACGGGACTTCCGCCGAGCGAAGTGGGGCTACGCGGGATGGACGTCGACGCTCGTGCACCTGGCGCGGGTTCAGCTCCAGCTGCACGACCCGGACGACGCGGTCGAGACGCTGCGCGAGGCCTACGCCGCGCCCCTGGACGCCATGGGGCGCTACGTGCCTCGAAGCGAGCTAGACCTGTGGATGGCGCAAGCGTTCCGCGCGGCGGCCCGTCCCGACAGCGCCGCGGTCTACCGGGGCTACGTCGCGAGGGCGTGGCGACAGGCGGACCCCGAGGTCAGGGCCCGACTCGCGCGCTGACGCTCGCGGCCTCGTCCCGCGGCTCGGCCCTACACCGCCTCGAGCGCCTGCTCGAGATCGGCGATGAGGTCCTGCGGCGCCTCGATGCCGACCGACAGCCGCACGAGCCCCGGAGTGATGCCCATGCGCTCGCGCTCGACCGGCTCGATGTCCGAGTGCGTCATGGTCCCCGGGTGCTCGGCCAGGCTTTCCGTGCCCCCGAGGCTCACCGCGAGCTTGACCAGCTCGAGCCGGTCGAGGAAGCGGAACGCCTCCTCCTCCCCGCCGTCGATCTCGAATGAGAAGGTGCTCCCCGGGGCCACGCACTGCCGCTCGTAGATCTCCCGCTGCGGGCCGTGCTCGGGGAGGAAGCCCAGGTAGTGCACGTTCCGGATGCGCGGGTGGTCCCGGAGGAACTCGGCCACGTAGCGGGCGTTCTTCATCTGGCTCGTCATGCGCAGCTTCACCGTCTCGAGGCTTCGCATGAGGAGCCAGCCGGTGTGCGGGTCGCACATGGTGCCGAGGATGGTCCGCATGCCGCGCACGGGCGACACGTGCTCCTCCGCACCCACGCAGGCCCCGGCGATGACGTCCGAATGTCCGCCCACGTACTTGGTCAGGGAGTAGAGGACCAGGTCGGCTCCGTGCCGGAGCGGCTGCTGCCACAGGGGTCCCAGGAAGGTGTTGTCCACGGCGACCAGCGGTCGTCCCCCCTCCTGGCCCGAGAGCGCCCGCGCCGCCTCGGAGCAGGCCTCGATGTCCACCAGGGCGTTGGTCGGGTTGGCCGGCGTCTCCAGGTAGACGAGCCCGACCCGGCCCGACGCGGCGGCCTCGCGGATCGTGCGCGTGGACGCCTCGCGATCGGCGGCCCGGAAGCCCTCGTGCCGAATCCCGAACTGGGGCAGGATCCGGTTCAGGAGGAAGTCCGTGCCACCGTATACGGGCTCGCTGTGCACGACTATGTCTCCCGGCCTCAGGAAGGTGAGGAGGGCGGTGGAGATGGCCGCCATGCCGCTCGAGAACACGAGGCCGGAGTCGGCCCCGTCCCACAGCGTGAGGCGGTCCTCGAGGATCTCGAGGTCGGGGTTGTTGATCCGCGAGTAGATGAGGCCCGGCTCCTCGGCCGGCGCGCGCTCCCTGAGGCCGTAGGCCAGTTCGAAGAACGCCTTGCCGTCCTCGGCGCTCTCGAACACGAAGGTCGAAGTCAGGAACAGCGGGCACTTCACGGCCCCCTCGGACAGGGACGGGTCGTACCCGTAGCTCATCATGAGCGACTCGGGACGTAGAGCCCGGTCGCCGATCATCCTCTGGTGGCGGAGCTTTCCCGGTTTGGTCATGGCGATCCATGCCCTCGTTGAGTGCGTGCGTCCGGATCGGTTCGGGTCGGGAGGCGATCGGTGCGGATGGCCGCCCGGGCGAAGCTGGGCGCGTCGCAGGGGAGGGGCAAGGCGGAGAGGCGGCGAACCGGCCGCCCGCGGGAGGTCAGGGAGCGAATGGGCCCGTGGGCGAGCGCCGGGCCGCGGGGGGGCGGCGCTCGTCAGGCGCCGTCGGCGTTCTTCTTCTTGGGAAAGGCGACGCCGAGGACGACGCCCGCTACGAGCCCGATCGCCAGGCCCACCGTTCCGTGGTGGAGGGCCAGGCCGACCGCCCAGGCGACGCCGGTCGCCAACCCGATCCACGTCGCCATTCTCACCTCGGTCGGCTCCTGTTGAGGAGCGGGCCGAAGGGCGGGCGATCGGGCGGACGCGTGGGTCCGCGTCGCGTCGTCGGTGGCGGCGGTGCGAAAGCCGGGCGGAACATCGTCTCTTCTCCCGTTCGGGGACCGTGGTGTGTCCTTCTCGCTGTCGATCCTCCCTACGAGCGAGGCCGGGCCCCGGTTTCGTGGCGCGTCGTCCAGGCCGCTCCCAGCCAGTCCCCCAGGAGGGCGGCGGGCGCCATGAGGAGGAGGACGGCCAGCTGCGCCACGGTCGAGGCATCATCGGGGCGCTCCATGATGGACACCACGGCGCCGGCCGCGATCACCAGGGCAAGGGAGAGGGCCGCGATCCGGTGCCGATCGCGTGCGATCCGACCCGCCAGCAGCCCCGCCACGACCGCGAACGTGATCCCGTACAGGACCCGGCCGAGCAGGAAGGAGAGGGTCGCGGCCGCGTGCGGGTCGCGGCCGGTGAGGAGGAACAGGACCAGCGTCGAGAACGCGAACACGACGTAGCCCGCCACGACGCCCAGCGCGATGCGCACGAGGTCGCTCCCGGTCGGAGGTGAGCTTCCGGCTCCCCCCAACCTACGGCGGGGACAGCGGTCGCCGGAAGGGCCGGGCTGCCCCATACTGTAGCCGCTCGACCGGCGGCCCCGGTGCGGTCTCGCCGGTCCCGGCGCGACGCTCCTACGTTCCAGGCGACCAGGAGGCAGCGGTGCTCACCGTCCAGGACCTCGTCAAGGTCTACCCCGGCCCCGTGGCGGCGCTGCGGGGCGTCTCTCTGGAGATCGGAGACGGGATGTTCGGCCTCCTGGGTCCGAACGGCGCCGGCAAGACGACCCTGATGAAGATCGTGGCGGGCGTGCTCGAGGCCACGGCCGGCTCGGTGGACCTGGACGGGCACGACGTGCTGGACCATCCGGACTACGTGTGGGAGCGGCTCGGCTACCTGCCGCAGGAGTTCGGGTTCTACCCGCACCTGTCCGGCCGGGAGATGCTCGAGCACCTGCTTCGCCTCAAGGGGGTCGTCGCCCCGGAGGGCATGCGCTCCCTGTGCGACGCTCTCCTCGAGGAGGTCAACCTGCTCGAGGAGGGGAGCCGAAAGGTGAAGAGCTACTCGGGCGGAATGCGACAGAGGCTGGGCATCGCCCAGGCGCTGGCGGGCGACCCCCGGCTCATCATCGTCGACGAGCCGACCGCCGGCCTCGACCCCGAGGAGAGGAACCGCTTCTACCGTCTCCTGGCGCGGCTGGCCGAGAACCGGATCGTGCTGCTCTCGACCCACATCGTCGAGGACGTCTCCGTGCTGTGCCCCCGCTTCGCCATCATCCACCAGGGGCGCCTGGTGGAGGAGACGACACCGGCGGAGGCCCGGGCGGCCGTGGCCGGCCTGGTGTTCGAGGGACGGGTCGAGCCGGAACGGGTCGACGCCCTGGAGCGAGGCGGCCAGGTGGTGCGCTCCGTCGTGTCCGAGGGTCGCCACCACGTTCGGCTGTACGTTCCGAACGGCCGTCCCCCCGAGGGCTTCGAGTCCGCCGAGCCCACCCTGGAGGACGCCTACCTGGTGACGATCCGGCGCGCCTCGGGTCGCCTCGCGGTGGAGGATCCGGAGGGCGTCGGGGTTCCGGTCACCCCGGCATGAGCCTCTCCCGACTCGGACGCACCTTCCGGCTCGACCTGGGGCGGCACCTGCGGCGGCCCCTGTTCTGGATCTGGCTGCTGGTTCTTCTCCTGCTCGCGTGGGGCATGTCGACCGGCTCGGTCCGCATCCAGACAGGCGACACGCAGGTGGGCGGAACCCGGGCGTGGATCACCTCCGAGTTCGCGCTCGCCCAGATCCTCTCCGCCACGATCTTCACGTTCTACGTGTTCTTCGTGGCCGCCCTGGCCGGGACCACCGTGGTGCAGGACGAGGACGAGTGGAGGGTGGGGCCGCTTCTCCACGCGACGCCGCTCACCGCGGGCGAGTACATCGGCGGGAAGGCCCTGGCCGTGCTCGCCACGATCCTGGTGGTCCTGGTGGCGCACCTGGGGTTCATGGCCCTCTTCAACCACCTGGTGCCGACGGTCGGCCACGCCGACATCCACGGGCCGTTCTCGGCGCTCAACTACCTGATCCCGGCCGCGGTGTTCGGGCTGCCGTCGCTGGTCGGGGTCGCCGGGGTGAGCTTCTGGATCGGAACCCGCACCCGCCGGCCGGTCCTGGTCTACCTGTTTCCGCTGGTGCTCGTGGCCGCGATCGTCTTCCTGTGGGAGTGGACGCCCACCTGGCTCGATCCGCGGGTCGATCGACTGCTGATGTGGGTGGATCCGAGCGGGTTCCGCTGGCTCAACCAGACGTGGCTCAGGGTCGACCGCGGAGTCGAGTTCTACAACACGGGCTCGATCACCTTCTCCGCCGGCTTCCTGGTCAGCCGGGCCGCGTGGGCGGGTCTCGGGGTGGCGGCTCTGTGGTGGACGGAGCGGAGCTTCGCACGGTCCCTGCGCGGGCCGGACGCCGGCCCGTCCGCCGTCGCGGCCGCCCTGGCCGGCGACGCCAGGTCTCCCGGCCGGGCCCCCTCGCCGGAGGCATCGTGGCGCGGCGCCGCCCCGTGGGCGGCCGACCGACTCGGGGGTCACGGAGGGAAGCCGTGGGTGGGCCTGGCAACGCTGCGGGTGGCGCGGTCCGAGATCCGGGAGCTGTTCGCCTCCCCGGCCCTGTACGTGTTCTCGTTCCTCGTCCTGAGCCAGGTGCTCGGAAACGCGCTCGTCGGCGTGGGGCCGTTCGGAACCCGTGTGCTGGCCACGCCGGGCGAGGTGGCGGTTCGCGGGAGCGACACGCTGGCCCTCCTCGTCTGCCTCCTCCTCGTGTTCTACACCGTCGACGTGCTCGAGCGGGACCGCTCCAGCGGGCTCCTGTCGCTGTCTCGCGCCCTGCCGGTGGGCGAGGGCGTCGGGGTGGTCGGCAAGGCGCTGGCCGTGCTGGCCCTGCCGGTCGTGGTGCTGGTGGCCGCCGTGCTGGGCGGGGCGGTCGCGATCCTCGTGCAACACACGGTCCCCGTTCGGATCGGTCCGTTCGCGTGGGTGTGGGGCGTGGGACTCATGCCCACCTTCCTGGTGTGGGTCGCCTTCCTGGCTGCCGTGCACGGCCTCACGGACAGCCGCGGGGCCACGTGGGCTGTGGGTCTCGGCGTGATCGGCCTCACGCTGTACCGCCAGGTGGCCGGCCACGGCACGTGGCTCACCAACTGGATGCTGTGGAGTTCCATGAACTGGACCGACATGGGGCTCTTCCCCCTGAACCGCACCCCCTTCCTCCTCAACCGGCTGTTCTACGTGGCGCTCGCCGTGCTCCTGCTGGCGCTGGCGGCGGCGTGGGGGCGGCGTCGGGAGCCCGATGCGGTGGCCTGGTGGCGGCGGCTGGAGCCGGGCCGCCTGTCCCTCGGAGTCCTGCGCCTCTCGCCCCTGGCCGTCGGACCGGTGGCGGTGGGGCTGGCCCTGTGGCTGGGCGTCCAGCACGGCTTCCAGGGAGCGAAGGCCGAGAAGCAGGCGGCGGACTACTGGAAGAAGAACGTGGCCACCTACTGGCACGTGGCCACGCCGGCGGTCGCTCACGTGGACCTCGACCTGCGCCTGTGGCCGGGCCGCGGGCGCCTGCGGAGTGCCGGCACGCTGGTCCTGGTGAACCGCCAGGACACCACCCTCCGCCGCGTGCCGCTGACCGGCGGCTTCTTCTGGGAGCACCCGACCTGGACCATGGACGGGGACTCCGTCCAGCCGGAGGATCGGGCCGGCCTGTACGTGTTCTACCCCGACTCCGGCCTCGCGCCGGGCGATACCCTGCGGGTGGGCTGGCGCTACTCCGGTCGGTACCCGGACGGATGGACCAAGGACGGCGGCGGCACGGGCACCTTCGTGCTCCCGGCGGGCGTGGTCCTGACCTCGTTCGGCCCGATGCTGACGCCGATCCCCGGTTACGTGCCCGGCATCGGGAGCTCCAGGGAGCGGGCGTACGAGGCTCGCGACTGGCCCGATCGGTTCTGGGAGGGGCGGAACCCTCCGGCCTTCGGCGCCTCCACGCCCTTCTCGGCCCGCATCCGCATCCAGGGTCCGCCGTCCTTCACCTACAACTCGGTGGGGCGCCGGGTGGCCGACAGCGTCACGGACAGTCTGCGCACGGTCGTGTGGGAGACGGACCACCCGGTCCGCTTCTTCAACGTCGTCGCGGGCCGCTGGGCCGTTCGAGAGGGCGACGGTACGGAGGTGTTCTACCACCCGGCGCACACGTACGATCTCGATGAGATCGCCTCGGCCCTCCAGGCGGCGCGGCGCGACTACTCCCGCTGGTTCGCGCCCTATCCGTGGGAGGAGCTCAAGTTGAGCGAGTTCCCGGACCTGGCCACCTACGCGCAGGGCTTCCCCACCGACATCACCTTCTCGGAGGGCATCGGCTTCCTGGCCAGGAAGGGAGACTGGGAGCTGGCGCCGTACATGGTCACTGCGCACGAGTCCGCCCACCAGTGGTGGGGCAACATGGTGACGCCGGGCGAGGGTCCGGGCGGCAACGTGCTGTCCGAAGGGCTGGCGCACTTCTCGACGGCCATGCTGCTCCAGGCCGAGAAGGGAGACGCGATCCGCCGAGAGTTCATGCGCCGCATCGAGTCCGACTACGCGGACTCGCGGCGGCCCGACCAGGAGCGGCCCCTCGTGTGGACGGACGGTTCGCGCTCGGGAGACCGCGCGGTCACCTACGACAAGGGCGGCTGGGCCTTCTGGATGCTCATGGAGCACATGGGTCGGGAGCGCATGCTGGAGGGGCTGCGCGACTACGTGGCACGCTATCGCGACGGGCCCGACTATCCCCTCCTGCCCGACTTCCTGCTCGTGATGCGGAGCCACGCGCGCGACGTGGACTCGTTCAACGCCTTTGTGCAGCGCTGGTTCTGGGAGGTGAAGGTCCCCGAGTACCGGGTGAGCCGGGCGGAAGCGCGGCCGGACGGGCAGGGAGGCTGGGAGACGCGGGTCAGCCTCCACAACGACGGGACCGGGGAGCCTCCGGTGGAGCTGGCGGTCGTGGCCGGAAAGCGGGACTCCCTGGCGTCGGAGGGGGCGGACGAGCCCGGCCGGGTCGGGCCGGACTCGGCCGGGCCGGAGCCGAGCGAGGGCGATTCGGTGGCGGCGGACCCTGCGGCCGGCTCGGTCACCGTTCGGGTGCCCGCCGGGGGCGACACCACGGTCGTCGTGCCGTCCGCCTTCCGGCCGGAACGCGCGGTCGTCGACCCCGACGTCCGACTCCTGATGCTCGGCCGGAAGTCGGCGTGGCGGAAAGTGTCGGTGCGCGAAGACTCGTCGGGCTGACGGGGGCGAGCGGGCTGGACGCGCACCGCGGCGCGCCAGACGGGACCCCGGTCAGGAGGTGGGCGGCCCGGCGCTCTCTTCGCTCCGGCCCAGGGCCTCGACCACCTCACGGTCCAGGTGCAGGTCGAGCTGTGGGAAGGCAATCGTGATGCCGGCGGCCTTCAGCGCCTTCCACGTGGCCTGCTGGAGCTCGGAGAGGACGATGCGTGCGTTCCACGGATCGTCGATCCACACCGACGTCTCCCAGTCCACCGATGACGATCCGAAGCCGGTGAGCAGCACGAGGGGCTTGCGGGCGGAGTGGCGGCCGGGGAAGCCCTCCGCGACGCCTTCCAGCACCTCCCGGACCTTGACCATGTCCGATCCGTAGCTCACGCCCACGGGGGCCCGCACCCGGTAGATCGAGTCCCTCATCGTGAAGTTCTTGACCGTGGAGGCCACCAGGATGGAGTTCGGGACGATCAGCTCCTCGTCGTCCCGGGTCCGGCCCACGGTCGAGCGGATCATCATCTCCTCGATCCGGATCACCTGGCCGTCGACCTCGAGCACGTCCCCCGGCTGGATGGAGCGCTCGACCAGGAGGATGACGCCGGAGACGAAGTTCTGCGCGATGTTCTGCATCGCGAAGCCGATGGCCACCGCGAACAGGGCGCCCGCCGCGAACAGGGCCGACACGTTCAGGCCCACCACGTCCAGGGCGAGGAGGGTGGCCACGAGCATGATCGTGTAATGCGCGAGCCGCTGGCTCACCTGCGCGCCGTGCCGGCGGTGGGCCCCCGTGCCCCCGACGAGGCGCTGGACCGCCCGGCGGACGAGCAAGGAAAGGATCCACCCCACGGCCAGGACGAGCAGGGCCGAGAGGATCGACCCCAGCGTGACGTCGGTTCCGGCGAGCCGGAAGAGGGTCGCGTCCATGATGTCTCGGACGGCCTGGAGGAGCTCGCTCCAGTTCATGTCGGCACCCTCGAGGACGTAGACGCGGCTACCCCGTTCGAGCGCCCGCGCGGGCGGCGTCATCGAACCGACGGGGACACCATGCAGGAGACAGCACCGCCGCGGGGACCGCAAGGTCCGAGGGTGGCGCACCTCTTGCTCGCGGTACGCCGGGCCTCCGATCCGGGACGTGCGGACCGTCGGGGGACCCGCGAACTGTCGTGCTCATCGAGCGGATCCGAATTCATGGAGGTCCACCATGCAGGTCGATGCTGGCGATCTGACCGCCGCGGTCGTGCAGACGGTGTCGACCTGGGGGCTGCGCGTGCTGGGCGCGGTGGCGGTGCTGGTGGTCGGCTGGAGCGCCGCCAAGTGGGCGCGGCGACTGGTGCGCCGGGCGCTGGAGCACACGAGGACGGAGCCGGTGCTGGTCGGGTTCCTCAGTGGTCTGGTCTACTACGGACTTCTGGCGTTCGTGATGCTCGCCGTGCTGAACCTGTTCGGCATCCAGACCACCGCCTTCGTGGCGGTGCTGGGTGCCGCCGGCTTCGCGATCGGATTGGCCTTCCAGGGCACGCTGGGGAACTTCTCGGCCGGCGTCATGCTGCTGGTGTTCCGGCCCTTCTCGGCGGGCGACTTCGTGGAGGCCGGCGGCGTGTCCGGGACCGTGAGGGACATCGGCCTGTTCGCGACCCGCCTGGACACGCCGGACAACGTCCAGATCCTCGTGCCCAACTCCGAGGTGTTCGGCAACGTGATCCGCAACTTCAACGGCAACGACACCCGTCGACTGGACCTGGAAGTGGGCATCGACTACGAGGACGACATCGGCACCGCGATCGCCGCGTGCGAGGAGCTCCTCGCCGGGGAGGCTCGGGTCCTTTCCGAGCCGGCGCCCGTGGTGGCGGTGGCGGGGCTGGGGAACTCCTCCGTGAACCTCATGGTGCGGCCCTGGTGCCGGGCGGAGGACTACTGGCCACTGCGCGCCGACCTGACGAGGGGGCTCAAGGAGGGGCTCGAAGCGGCGGGGTGCAGCCTTCCGTTCCCGCAGCGCGACGTGCACCTGTTCCGGGCCGGCACGGCCGGGGAGGGCGGGTGAGCCGGGGGGCGGTCCTCGGCGCCGCGGCGCTCGCGGCCGGCCTCGTGCTGGCGCGCCCCGCGACGATCCGGGCGCAGGACGGTCCCTCGGAGTGGAGGCTGGACGCGTTCGGGGCCGGCTCGGCGGCGGCTCCCACCGACAGCACCGGCTGGGGCGGCAACGCCGACCTCGGGTTCACGCTCACCGCGGGCAACTCCAGGACCACGAACCTGTCCATCGGCGGCAAGGTGGCCTACCGCCCCAGGCGCCAGGCCTGGACCCTGAGCGGACAGTACCTGCGGGCCACCACGGACGGCGACCAGACCGCCAACCGGGGCACGGGAGCGCTCCAGTACGACTTCTATCCGACATCGCGCTTCTTCCTGTTCGGGCGCGCGCAGGCGGGCTTCGACAAGCCCGCCGGCCTGTCACGTCGGCTGGCTCCGGCCCTCGGCGTCGGCTACCGGGTCGTGGCCACCGACAGGGTGAACGTGAGCGTCCAGGGGGGAGGGAGCTGGATCCAGGACCGCTTCGTGAACGACTCGACGGACGCGGCCGTGCACGCCGCGGTCGGGCAGGACCTCACGTGGTCGGTGAGCGAGACGACGGACTTCACCCAGTCGGTGACCTGGAATCCCAGGGCCTCGGACTTCGGCCAGTACCTGTTGCACGGGGAGGCGGGGCTCACCACCCGGATCGTGGGCGGGCTGGGTCTCACCGTGAACTTCCAGGACGACTACAACGCCAATCCGTACGTCGACCCCGACACGGGGCTTCCGAGGAAGAAGAACGACCTCACCCTGGTGACCGGCGTGAGCTACAAGTTCTGAGGCGTCGGGGGACTCCCGGCGCTTCCCGTCTCTCCTCCGGAGGTCGCCCGGCCTCGAGCCTCCCGCGCCGGGTCCGGGCTACCTCAGGTCCTGCTCGCTCCAGCTGTAGTGGACCGTGTACTCGAGCGTGGCGCGGCCCCGTGCCGGCACCGTGATCCTCCACTCGGCGTGCTCCGCGTCCGGCTTCTCGTGCCGGGCCGGCTTCCCGTCCACCGACTCCGCGGTGATCCTCCACTCGTGCCACCGGAACATGCGCTCGGTGACACGCACCTCGACCGGTTCCTTCTTGGCGCTCCGCAGCGTGATCTGGTAGCTCTCCTCCAGGCTGTAGGCGTCCGGCCGGCGAAAGTCCGTGCGGGTGCGCTCGGCCGTGAGGTCGAAGGCGCGGCCCAGCGGGAGGCGGACCGTGTCCCCGACCATGAGGTCGGGCACCGGGGCCTCGCCGGCGAGCAGCGTGGAGCCGTCCTCGTCCTCCTCGTAGATGCGGGCGCGGCCCGCCGGCAGCGGCCGGTCGATCGGGGTGTGTTCGCCGGAGGCCAGCTCCAGGACGGCCTCGACGTGGGTCCGGCCCGAGCTCCCGCCCGGTTGAGTCTGGGTGATGGGGCGGGTCGACCCGTACCCGTAGGCCTCGCCTCCGTCGTACAGGTAGAGCTTGCGGGTGGGCACGTCGGAGGCGCGCAGGAGGAGGGCCCGCACGGTCTGGCCGTCCTCCAGCGACACGGTGCGCGGCAGCTCGAACACGTGGTACTCGGAGAAGCTGCGCTCCTGGGCCTGTCCGGGGGCGGGCGCGGCCGCCTCCATGGCCTTGGCGCGTACGGCGTCCGCCAGGGCCTGGGGGCTTCCGGACCGGTTGAGCTCTCCTGCGATGAGCCGTACCCGGGCATCCGGCCAGCTCCGCCCCGCGCCGTCCCGCAGGTCGGCCCACGCCTCGAGCTCGAGGCTCCTGCCCGAGGGGGCGAGCGTGATCGCGTACTCGGCGTTCCAGGTGAGGCTCCCGGCCAGGTAGCGGGCCGTGGCGGTGGTTTCGCCGCCCCGCGCCGAGCGAACGGTCCACGTGACGGCCGGGGCGAGCCGCAGGCCCGCGGGCAGGCCCGGGAGGAGGAGCTGGTGGACCTGCCCGGGGACCAGGGAGACGATCGTGCCGTCCTCCTTCCTCAGGAGGAGCCCGCCCGACGCCGAGACCAGGGTGGCCCGCAGCGTGTCGCCACCCGCCAGGACCAGGACGACCGCGCGCCCCACCGACGCGCGGAGCAGGTCGCCCATGTCCGCGCCGCCGGGAAGGCTGCGTTGCTCCACGACGCTGGCCGTCGACCCGTCCAGGAACAGAAGCGAGAGGCTGGAGAAGTCCAGCGCGGACGGTGGCGCTCCCCAGGTGATCCGGCCCTCCCCCTCCGGAAGGCGGAAGCGCAGGGCCTCCCGCACGAGGGCCGGGCCGCCCGGGTAGATCGCGATGTCGGCGCCGGAGGCGGCAGTGGCGCCGGTGGCCTCCGGCCCGGCTTGCTGCGCCACCGCCGGTCCGAGCGGGGCGAGGGCCGCGGCAGCCAGAGTCACGAGTGCCGCTCCGGCGAGCGAGATCGAGGCTGCGGCGAGGCGCGGCGCGCTACCGGGGCTCCCTGTGGGCATGATCTCCTCCGCGAGGCCGGGTGGGATGAGGCGTCGGTGAAGCGCTGGCGATCCTTACCCCGACGCGAGCGGTGGGGTCGGGGTCACCGGCTGTTCCTCTCCCACGAGGGGACCGGTCGCACGGCCCGCCTCAGAGCTCCTTGACCTCCCGCACCAGGTCCCCCAGCGAGTCCGCCGCGTCCCCGAACAGCATGGAGTTGTTCGGCAGGAAGAAGAGCGGGTTGTCGACGCCGGCGAAGCCCGGGTTCAGGCTCCGCTTCAGGACGATGCATTGGCTGGCCCGGTCGACCTCGACGATCGGCATCCCCGCGATCGGGCTCGTCGGGTCGTCGCGCGCGGCCGGGTTCACGACGTCGTTGGCGCCCACCACCAGCGCCACGTCCGTGCCGGCCATCTCCGGATTCACGTCCTCGATCTCGTACAGCTGGTCGTAGGGGACGTTGGCCTCCGCCAGCAGCACGTTCATATGACCGGGCATGCGGCCGGCCACTGGATGGATGGCGTATTTCACGGTGACGCCCTTGCGTCCCAGGAGGTCGCCCAGCTCGCGGAGCTTGTGCTGCGCCTGCGCGACGGCCAGCCCGTAGCCCGGCACCACTACGACCTGCCGGGCGTAGGCCAGCATCATGGCCGCCGACTCGGGATTGATCTCCCGGGCCGTGCGCTCGCCGCCCGGCCCGCCGCCCGAGGCCGCTTGTGGCCCGTCGCCTCCGCCGAACGCCCCGAACAGGACGTTGGTCAGGGACCGGTTCATTCCCCGGCACATGATCCCGGTGAGAATGAGACCGGAAGCTCCCACCAGCGCGCCACTGATGATCAGCGACATGTTCTCGAGCACGAAGCCGGCCGCGGAGGCCGCCAGCCCCGAGTAGGAGTTGAGGAGCGCGATCACCACGGGCATGTCGGCGCCGCCGATCGGGATCACGACCAGCACGCCCAGGAGGAGGGAGGCGGCGATGAGGAAGTAGAACACGTCGACGCCGCCCGCCGGGGCGGACAGGGAGAGCCACGTCCCCGCCGCCAGCATGGCGATGAGGAGGATGAAGTTGGAGGTCTTCTGCAGCGGGTAGGTCACCGGCCTGTCCGTCACCAGCCCCTGCAGCTTCCCGAAGGCGACGAAGCTGCCGGAGAGCGTGACGCTGCCGATGAGGACGCCGGCCATGATGGAGACGCCGTGCGCCACCTCGAGCCCCGAGCCCCCCTTGGCCAGCTCGAGGAAGTCCGCGATGGCCACCATGGCCGAGGCGCCCCCGCCGAAGCCGTTGAACACCGCCACCATCTGCGGCATGGCGGTCATGGGCACGCTCTGGGCCATGATGAGGCCGATGGCGGACCCGAGGATGGCGCCGATCACGATCCACTCGAACGAGACCAGGTGCTCTCCCAGGAGCGTGGCCACGATGGCGATGAGCATGCCGAGCGCCGCGATGGCGTTGCCGCCGCGCGCCGTCTCGGGGGAGGAGAGCTTCTGGAGGCCGACGATGAACAGGACGGCCGACAGGAGGTAGGCGAGCTGGAAGAGCGTCGAGCTCATGACCTAAGCCTCCGGCCGGTCGCCCGAGGGGCGGCGGTGGAACATCTTCAGCATCTTGTCGGTGACCAGGAAGCCGCCCACCACGTTGATCGTGGCCATGGCCACCGCCGCCACCCCCAGCACGGTCATGAGGGTGTCCGACGCGGTGCCCGCGATCACCAGCGCCCCCACGATCGAGATGCCGGAGATGGCGTTCGAGCCGGACATCAGGGGCGTGTGCAGCGTGGGCGGCACCCTGGTGATCACCTGCCAGCCGACGAACATGGCCAGCACGAACACGTAGACGCCGACCAGAAGCGGTCCGATCATCCGCCCTCCTCTATGGTTGCCGGCCGCGGCGCGTACGACGTCGCGGTCATGGCTGGAAGCGCACCTGTCCGTCGTGGACGACGCAGATGGCGTTGGTGATCTCGTCTTCGAGGTCGATGACGGCTTCACCCTCCGGAGCCAGGTGCCCCAGGAGCGTGACGACCGTGCGGGCGTACATCTGGCTCGCGTGGTAGGGCAGCGAGGCGGCCAGGTTGAGGGGGCCGTGGATCTTGACGCCCGCGTGCACCACGGTCTCTCCCGGGGCGGTGAGCTCGCAGTTGCCCCCCGCCGGCGCCGCCATGTCGACCACGACCGAGCCCGGGGCCATGCCCTCGACCATCGCCCGGGTGAGGAGCAGGGGGGCCCGTCCACCGGGGACGAGCGCGGTGGTGATCACGACGTCGGAGGCCGCGACGTGCTCGGCTATGACCTCCTGCTCGCGGGCACGCTCCTCTTCGCTGACCTCGCGGGCGTAGCCGCCCTCGGTCTCGGCTTCCTCCTTCACTTCCTCGGCGGCCACGAACGAGGCGCCGAGGCTCTCCACCTGCTCCCTTGCGGCCGGCCGAATGTCGAACGCCTCGACCTTGGCTCCGAGCCGGCGGGCCGTGGCGATGGCCTGCAGGCCCGCCACGCCCGCGCCCAGCACGAACACCTTCGCCGGGGCGATCGTGCCCGCCGCGGTCATCATCATCGGGAAGAACTTGACCGAGGTGTCCGCCCCCAGGAGCGCGGCCTTGTAGCCGGTCACCGTGCTCATGGCGGAGAGCACGTCCATGCTCTGCGCCCGCGTGATTCGCGGCATGAGCTCCATGGCCAGCGCCGTCACGCCCCGCTCGGCGAGCCGTTGCAGGAGGTCGCCGTTCCGATGCGGATCCAGCAGGCCGATGAGGATGGAGCCGGTCGGGAGCTCGGCGATCTCATCCGGCCCCCCTTCCGTCCGACGTGGCGGTCCGACCCGCGCCACGACCCGGGCGCCTCCCATCAGGGAGCCCGCGCCGGTCACCTCCGCGCCCGCCTCCCGGTAGGCGGCGTCGGTGAAGCTGGCCGCCAGTCCGGCCTCTTCCTGGACCGCCACCTCGTGGCCGGCCTTGACGAGCTTGCCCGCTGCATCGGGCGTCAACGCCACCCGGGTCTCGCCCGGGGCCGTCTCCATGGGAACGGCGATTCGCATCTCCACCTTCTTCCTGTTCGGTCGCGTGAGCCGGCGGACCGGCGTGGAGCACGCTACGGTCCCGGCGCCGGGCGTTCAACGCCCCCGGCGTCGGGACGTGACGGTCATCGGGGCACGGACGGCCCGAAGCTACCGTCGGCTGCCGCTATCGTCTGTCCGGCAAAGAGTGCATGGGGCGGTGGGGAAGCCGCGCAGGCCCGTGTAGGGCGTTTCCCCGCTCGGGACCTCAGGCTTCCAGCGAGAACCACACGCGCAATCGCACCTGGAATTCCGTGACATCGCCCTGACCGATGTGGCCCCGCTGCTCCACGACCTCGAACCAGCGCAGGTCGCGCATCGTCTCCGAGGCTCTCCGGACCGCGCGGCGCGTGGCGTCGGCGTAGCTATCCGGCGAGGTGCCCACCAGCTCGATCGACTTGTACGTGGCACCGGACATGGAGAGGTTCCTCCGCGGAAGGGGTCGTTTCAGGTTCCGGGCTCCGATCCGACGCGGCAGGATGGCGGCGGACGGGGTGAGGCCGCAACCGGACGAACAGGGCAGGGGGCTTCGTTGGCACAGCTGACCAGGCATCAGATGGGGGCGTCCCTCCTGGAGGCGCTCCGGCAGGCCGGGCTCGGAGTCCGCGACCTGTTCGAGGGCAGGCAGGAGCCGCTGTCGTGGTTCTTCCGAGGGCTGGCCTACGACCAGTCCGAGCTCGACATCCTCGAATCGGGGGCGGTCGACGTCCTGCACTCTCCGTCGGCGCTGGTGGAGCTGGCCGTGGACGAGATGGCCCTGGCGTGCGCCAACCTGGGTGCCGAGGGCGTGGCCGGTTACCTGGCCGTGCCGCCCGCCGCCGGAGCCGACGGACCGCCGGACGCCGTGGATCCGGCCGGACTCCTGCTTCACCCCGATGTGAGGCTGGGCTGGATGAACCTCGATGTGGCTCCGCCCGCGCTGTGGCTGGAGCGCCGGGACTCCGATCCGGACTCGGACGAGCTCCTGGCCAGTCGGCTGGCGCGGCTCGCCCAGGAGACGGGCGAGGACGCGGACTCGGTGGAGGTGCACATCGAGGGCGCCCTGGAGACGGAGGGCGCGTGGGCGGAGGCCCCGGCGGGCGTCCGCCCGGCCGGCGTGTCGGTCTACTTCAGCTTCGAGCTTCCCAGGGTCACCGAGGAGCCCGGGGAGCGAGAGCTGGCCCGCGTGTTCGAGCGAGGGGCCGCCACCGCATCGGCGGCGCTGGAGCGCATGCGCTCGATCTTCTGGGGCGACTGAGGCGTCAGCCGGCCGGCGCCTCCCTCTTGTTCGAATCGCCCGGCGCCTTCCCCTTCCCGGAATCGGCCGGTGTCTTGCCGGCGCCCGCCTTGCCCGGACTCGCCGTGCCGCCGCGCTTGGCGATCAGGGAGTCGAGGACGCCCTTGAACTTGGCGAACGGCGCGGCGCCCTCCATGGAGATCGAGTCCCCGATGATGAAGAAGGGCGTCCCGTTCACGCCGACCCGGGTCACGCTGGCCAGGTCGCGCACCTGGAGCGGGGACGGGCGATCCTCCTCCAGGCATTGCCGGTAGGAGGTGGAGTCGATCCCCAGATCCTCCGCGTACTTCATGAAGAAGTCCACCGGGGTGTCGGACTTGGCCCACTTGTCCTGGTTCCGGAACAGCATGTCGTGCATGGGCCAGAACTTCCCCACCGCCCCCGCGCAGAAGCTCGCCTCGATGGCCGGCCATGAGTGTACGTGCCGGGGGTTGGGGAAGGAGATCCACAGGTACTGGATCTTCCCCGTCTTCACGTAGGCGCTGTCGATCTTCGGATACGTCTCGTCGAAGTACTGCTTGCAGTAGGGGCACTGGAAGTCGGAGACCTCGATCATCCGCAGCGGCGCCGACGTGTCGCCCTTCACCCGGGCCCGGTCCGCCCGTTGCATGATCACCGACACGTCGGACGGGACCACCGAGCCGTCGGGCGTGGTCTGTGCGTTCCCGTCCTTGTCGGCGCAGCCGGAGGCGACCAGGGGGAGAAGCGTGAACAGGAGGAGTGCCAGGCGGCGTCGGGGCATGGGATGGCGTCCCTCGTCGGGGGATGCGAAGCGGCGCTTCGGAGATCGGCCGGGCGCCGTGCGTCGCAGCAGTTTAACCCGCTCGCCCCGGGCCGTCCAACGCGGGCGCGGCGAGCGGCCGGTCGCCCGAGTCGCCACCCGTGGCGACTCGGGGGCGGGCCGTGGCAGTTTGGGGCCCCGTCGGACGGGTGGGGGCAGGGAGCCCGGCTCCTTCGGGCTCCCGGCGTTCAGCAGGGAGGAGGGGATGGTGGTCGGCTTCGAGGAACGGGCGGCACGGGGCGCAGCGCGAGGACGGGGAGGATGGTGAGCGGAGAGGGGGAGTCCACGGTGCCGGCCCTGTTGTATGCGAGCGGGGAGGGGACGCCCGTCGACCTGCGGGTCCTCCATCACTCCCGCGGTCGCCGGATTCGGCGCGCCGCGGCCGGGCTGGGCCTGCTGTGGCTCCTCGCGGCCGTGGCGGTCTTCATCCCGATCGCACACCTGATCCTCGTCCCGGGCCTATTCTTCGGCGGGATCGGGCTGTTCATCGTGCGCTGGAGGCGCCGGAGCCGGTTCGAGGCCTTCGAGGCGACCTGTCCGACGTGTGGGGCGCGGGCGTCCTTCGACCTGGAGGAGGCGGCCGAGCTGCCGCTCCGGCTCCACTGCTCCTCCTGTGACGCGGCCCTCACCCTCAAGTCGAGGTAGCGCCGGGCCGAACGCCCCACGGGGAGCCGATCGGTCGGGGACGGCGGCGCGCGAACCGGTCGGCGATGGATGCCGGGGCGCTCAGCTGCCGACCAGCGCCTCCCATGCGCGATCCAGGGCCTCGTACGCACCCCGCACGTGCTCCTCCCGCGTCAGATACGAGCCCACGGCGAGGCGGAGCACCGTTCGCCCGCCCAGGGCCGTATGGGACAGGAACACGCGCCCCTCGCGGTTCACCCTCTCCATGATGCGCCGGGTCAGCGCGTCCGCCTCCTCCCCGCCGGCCTCCGGGTCGAAGGCGCCCGGGGCATCGGGCGCCGGGCGCCGCTGCCCCGGCCCCAGCGCGCGGAAGCACACCGTCGAGAAGGAGGGCGGAGCCGCCAGCGTGAAGCGGGGGTCCTCCCGGATCCAGCCCGCGAACGCCTCGGCCCAGGCGATGTGCCGTCGCAGGAGGGCCCTGAGGCCCTCGGCGCCGTGCCACCGGATCAGGAACCACAGCTTCAGCGCCCGGAAGCGCCGCCCCATCGACAGGCCGTAGTCGTGGAGGTTCACCTCGGCCTCGTCGTCGCTCGTCAGGTACTCGGGCGTGAGCGCCAGGGACGCCCGGAAGGGATCGGGGTCCCGGAACAGGAGCAGGCTGCAGTCCACCGGCGTGGCCAGCCACTTGTGCGGATTCAGGACGATGGAGTCGGCCCGCTCCCAGCCGGAGAACCGGGGCCGCTGTTCCGGCAGCATGGCGGCGGGCCCCGCGTACGCCGCGTCGACGTGCAGCCACACCCCGTGCGCCTCGCACAGCTCCGCGATGGGGCCGGCCGGGTCGACGCTCGCCGTGGACGTGGTGCCGATGGTGGCGCCCACCATGACGGGCCGGATTCCGGCGCGCTCGTCCTCGAGCAGCGCCCGCTCCAGCGCGTCCGGGTGCATCCGGTACGACCGGTCCGCCGCGATCCGGCGGACACCCCGCTGGCCGAGACCAGCGGCGATGGCCGCCTTCTCGAGGGAGGAGTGGCCGTGATCGGAGATGTACAGGCGCAGGGGCGGCAGGTCGTCCCTCCCCGTCAGTCCGCGCACCCGGGCGTCCACTCCCGCGGCCTCGCGAGCGGCGAGCAGCGCCGTGAAGCTGCTCTGCGACGCGGTGTCCTGGATCACGCCCCGGAAGTCCGGGGGAAGCCCCACGAGCTGCCGCAGCCAGTCGGCCATTCGCGTCTCGAGCTCGGTGGCCACCGGCGATGTCCGCCACAGGATGGCGTTCTGGTTGAGCGCGGCCGCCACGAGCTCCGCCAGGATGGCCGGCGGCGCCGACGAGCTCGGGAAGTAGGCGAAGAAGCCCGGGTGGCACCAGTTCGTGAGCCCCGGCACCACCACCCGGTCCAGGTCGTCGACCAGGGCGTCGAACGGCTCTCCCTCCTCCGGTGGGGCGACCGGCAGCAGGGCCGCAATCTCCCCCGGCTCGGCGCGCGAGAGTACCGGGAGCTTCTCGATCGTCTCCCGATAGCGCGCCACCCACTCCGCGGTCCGGTGCGCGGCGTCGCGGAACGCATCGGGGGCCATGTCCGGAGGCTCGCGCCCGACGTCCTCCGGGCCTTCGGGGCTCACCGCGGCCTCCCGGCCGTCGGGGCGTCGGCCTCCGCGCCCGTCCTGGAGCGGACGGCCGTGATCAGGTGGCGGTCTTCGTCCAGGCGCCGGAAGCGGGCGGCGGTCAGTCCCGCGTGCGCGAGCCACGCCTCGTAGGTGGACCGGTCGTAGGTGTCGCCACCGTGCCGGCTGTTGAGGAGCATGGTGACCGCGAACAGGGCCGCGAACGGCGACTGGCCCCGCACGAAGTCCAGGATGGCGACGAGCCCGCCCGGCCGGAGCACGCCGGCCGCGTCGGCCACGAGGCGCGCGTTCGTGGGCTCGTCGTAGATGTGCGTGATGTTTCCGATGAAGACGAGGTCGAATTCGCCCTCGGGGAAGGGATCGAGGAAGTCGCCCGCGCGCAGCTCGACGCGCGGTTCCCCGTCCAGGCCGTACGCTCCGCGCACGTGCTCGATGACCTCGGGCTGGTCGAACAGCACGGCCCGGAGCCCGCGCCGTGCGAACGCCCGGGAGAAGGTCCCCGGGCCGCCTCCGAGGTCCAGCACGGTCCGGGCGTCGGGGACCCGCTCCAGGCAGGCGTCGACCGCGGCCTCCACCAGCCGGGGGCCCTTGTTGGCCATGGCCGCCATGAACGCCGCCAGACCCTCCGGGGACCGCCCGTCGGGCCCGACCTGGGGCGCCCCCGTTCGCACCGCCCGGGGAAGCCCGTCGGTCCAGCGCCGGATGCTGCGAAGCCAGAACCGGAGGGCATCGCCCTCGAAGTCCGGAGTGTCCCGGTCCAGCAGGCGGGCTCGCCCGATGCCGGTGAGGCTGGCGCCCTCCGGACCGGAGCGGACCAGGTCGAGCTCCTCGAGGGCGCCGAGCAGGATCCGGACGCCGCGGTTGGAGAGATCCAGACGGCTGGCCAGCGCCTCCGCCGTGGCCGGCCCCTCCGCCAGCGCCGACACGAGATCCAGCTCGAGGGCGGTCGCGGCCACCATCGCCCACTCCGCGCCCCGTCGGCCGGCGGCCAGGTCGCCCGGTCCCGGGCTCAACCCGTCAGCCCCGGCGCCTGGTGGAGCACGAAGAACATCAGCGCCGCGCCCGCCAGCGACAGGTTCTTCATGAAGTGCGCGAGCTCCGTCTGCTTGGCCCGGGGGTCCTCGATGGCCCAGAAGTCGTGCACGAACAGCGCGGCGGGGATCAGAAAGCCGATGAGGAGCCACGTCCCGATCGGCACCACCCACCACAGGAGGATGCTGATCCCCCCGGCCAGGATCACGACTCCGCTGGCGGCCGTGAAGAAGCGCGGGGCCGGCACCCCTTTCGACCCGGCGTATTGCGCCATCGCCTCGAGCTCACCGAAGTGGTTGAGTCCCGACATGATGAAGATGAGCGAGAACAGTATGCGGCCGATCCAGAAAAGAGCTGTCATCACTCGCCTCGTGTCCGAGTTCCGGGCTTCCCGCGCTCACGCGGCAGCTCGTCCAGGAGCTCGACCGCGCGCCGGAGGTGCGGTATCACGATGGATCCCCCCACCACGAGCGCCACGTTGAACACGTCCAACATCTCTTCGTCCGCGACACCCTCTTCCCGGCAGCGGCTCACGTGGTAGGCCACGCAATCGTCACACCGGAGGACCATCGAGGCGACCAGGCCCAGCATCTCCAGGGTGCGGGCATCGAGCGCGGCGTCCTCGTAGGCCGCCTGGTCGAGGCGGAAGAAACGTCGGATCCCGAGGTGTCCGGACGACAGGATCCGGTCGTTCATGCGCTCCCGGTACGCCCGGAACTCGTCCAGCCGATCCGCCATGGTGCCTCCTCCTGCTCGGGTCCCGGGCTCGCCGCGGACCGCGTGTTCGCGGCGAGCCTCATCATGCCGGCCCCCGGTCGCGCCCGCCACGGCCCGCGCCTCCGACCGCCGGAGGGGTCAGGTTGAGCACCTGAATTCGGACTCGCCTCGCGAGCCCGCCGACGTCCCGGACTGCCGTGCGAACCCGCTACATGGAGGCGCCAGCCGTTCCGATGCACATCCGGCTCATCCTGACCTTCCTCCTGGTGGCCCTGTCGTGGTTCTTCGCCGAGGACCTCGAGGGCTGGAGCTTCTTGCGCTGGTGGACGGCCGGGTGGCTGGCCCTCCTGGTCGAGATCCTCCTCGGCGGATCGATCCTGGGCGTGAGCACCGTCCTCCTGCTTCGAGCGCTCCGGCGAGGAGCCGTTCCCGATTGAGCTCTCGATGAGTTCGTTCGAGCACGATGGTCGTCGGGTTCGGCAGGTCATCGTGCGGGACATCACGGCGCGCAAAGCGCTGGAGGACCGGCTGTCGCACCGGGCGGGTGACCAGTGCTGGTCGAGGGCGGCGGTCGGATGGTCATGACGGTCGGGGGGGTGTGAGACGGGTGCCGCGGTCCCGGCGTCCCCTTAGCTTGAGGCGCCCATGACGCAGGTGGCACTGGATCACGAGTTCGCGGCGATCCTCGACGGGTGTCTCGAGGCGCTCGGCGAGGAAGTCATGGCCGTGCAGGAGGAGCTCGCCCGGCGCGGCCTGGACCGTCCCCTGCCCGGGCACCAGGGGCGCGTGCAGGACTCGGCCGGCGGCAGCTTCTTCTATGAGTGGAAGGTGCCGGACGGGACCTACGACATCCGTCCGGACGACGCCGTCCGCGTTCGGACCGAAGCCTCGGAGGCGCAGGGCTTCGTCCTCGGCTACCAGCGTGCCCGGTCCGTGGTGCGCGTGGCCGTCGGCGACTGGCTGGGCCGCCACCCCGAACCCGTCGAGCTCGAGTTCGATCCCACCTGGCTGCTCGCGGCCCTCGCCACGCGCCTGGAGGCGATGCGGGAGGAGCCGGACAAGTTCCATCCGGACACCGTCCTGCGCCTGTTCGGTCGCGCCTATCCCGAGCTCGGCGAGGATGCGCCCCGCCTGTCCGGCTCGAACACGCTGAACGCCTCCCAGAGGCACGCGCTGGGACGGCTGCTGGGGAGCGACGTGCACTTCGTGTGGGGCCCTCCCGGCACCGGAAAGACGCTTCTGCTGGGGCACGCGGTGGCCGAGCTGGCCGAACGGGGCAGCGTGCTGGTGGCGACGACCACGAACGGCGCCCTGGACGAGGCGGCCGCCCGGGTGGCCGAGGTCCTGGGGCGCGGTGCCGTCGAGGCCAACCGCATCGTTCGGGTGGGCGCCGAGTACAGCGGCACGGGGGATCCGTCCCTGTCGCTGGACGCGGCCGTCGAGCGCCGGGTGCACGACCGCGGCCGCCGCGTCTCCGACGCCGTGGAGGAGATGGAGCGCGAGATGCTGTCCCGCGCCCAGCGCCGCGAGGCCAACGGGAGCATCCGGCGACGCCATGGACGCCTGGTGGCCATGGCGCGCTCGGCCCGTGACGAGGAGGCCGTGCGACGACTGTCCCGGATCGCCGGGGAGCTCCAGAAGCAGGCGGTCCTGGCGCTGCGGGAGGCCGACATCGTTCTCTCCACGCTCGCCCGGCTGGCCGTGTGGGACGACCTGGCCGCCCTGCGCTTCGACTCGCTGGTCCTCGATGAGGCCTCCACCTCGCCCCTCCCCTACGTGTGCCTGGCCGCGGCCCAGACGTCGGGCCGCGCCGTGGCGATCGGCGACTTCCAGCAGCTTCCCGCCGTGGTCGTCTCGCGCGGAGAGTCGGCCGAGCGCTGGCTGTCCAGGGACGCGTTCAGGGAAGCGGGGGTCGTCGGGGACGCTCCGCCCGGGGAGCTCGTGCTCCCGGCCGCGCACGATCAGCTGTGCGCGATGCTCACCGAGCAATACCGCATGGCGCCGCCGGTTCGAGAGCTGGTCAGCGACCTGTTCTACGGTGGACGGCTGGAGGACGCGGCCGAGGTCGTCGAGCGGAAGGGGCCGGCCTGGCCGCTGGTGCTGCTGGACACCGACTCGCTCGACCCGTCCGTCCAGCGCCAGGAAGGCTCTCGCGCCAACGCGGAACACGTGGAGGCCGTGGTCCGCTTCCTGGAGGTGGCCGCGAAGGAGGGGATCGACGACGTGGCCGTGGTGGTCCCGTACCGATTGCAGGCCCGGCGGCTGGGACAGCTCGTCCGGGCGCGGCTCGGCCGGGCGGCGCCCCGGGACCTCGAGGTGAGCACCGTGCACCGCTTCCAGGGTCGCGAGAAGAGCCTGGTCGTGTTCGACACGGTCGACGCGCCGCCCGACCGGAGCTGGTTCCTGCACGAGGGGAGGAACCGTGACTTCCCGCGCCTGCTCAACGTGGCGCTGTCGCGAACGCGCTTCATGCTCGTCGTGGTGGCCGCCGTCGACGGCCTGCGCCAGGTGCTCCCCGAGGAGGCCCTCCTGAACCGCGTCGTGGACCGGATCCGGGAGCGCGGCACCGTCCTCGACGCGAAGCACATTGCCGATGCGCCGCGCCTGTTCCGGGAGATCTCGTGAGGGTGATCGTGCAGCGCGTATCGCGCGCGGAGGTCCGGGTCGACGGAAGGGTGACCGGGGCCATCGACGCGGGCCTCCTCGTGCTGGCGGCCTTCGCGCCCGGGGACGGCGAGCCGGAGCTGGCCTGGATGGCGGACAAGCTGGCGGGCCTGCGCGTGTTCGCGGACGCGGAGGGCCGCATGAACGTCTCGGCGCGCGACGCGGGCGGAGCCCTCCTGGTCGTGTCGCAGTTCACGCTGTACGGGGACGTGTCCCGCGGTCGCCGGCCGTCCTTCATCGGTGCCGCGGAGCCGGACGAGGCCGAGCGGCTCTACGACCGATTCCTCGAGCTGTGCCGGGGCACGGGCCTGCCCGTCCACAGCGGCGAGTTCGGGGCCATGATGGACGTCGAGCTGGTCAACGACGGACCGGTCACGCTGCTCATCGACAGGGACGGGTCGTGAGGGGGGGCGGTCGGGGGCGGCGCTCCCTTTGGCGTGGTCGGCCGGGAGGGGGGACGGGGAGGGCTCCCTCGGTCGCCTGCGCTGCGCGCCCGCCGAACGGCTCGGTGATGTCGTCATCCTGGTTCGCCCTGGTTTCCGGACCACGATTCATCCAGGCCGCTTCGCTTCGGCTCGCCTCGGGAGCCCTCCCCGTCCCCCCTCCCTCCCATCTCCATCGGGCCGGACGCGCCGGGCCCGCCCGCACCCTCACGCCGGGAGGGAAGGGGTCACGGGGCTCTCCGGAACGCCGCCGGAGCGGAGCAGCGAAGAGATCACGTTGGCCCGAGATCCTCGGCGCATCCGGGTCCGGGCCGCACACCACGGTGTGCGGTGGGTGCGAAGCGCAGGCCGAGAGAGGGAGGGCCCCGTGACCCCTTCCCCGCCCACCACCGCGCCGAGGCCAGTGCGGATCGGCGTGATCGGCTCCGCCGACGCCGGTCCGGAGGCCCTCACGGCGGCGCGGGGCGTGGGCCGCGCCCTCGCCCGCGCGCGGGCCGTGGTGGTGTGCGGAGGGCTCGGCGGGGTCATGGCGGCGGCCGCCGGCGCCGCGGCGGCCGAGGGGGGACTGGTGCTCGGCTTCCTGCCCGGCGAGGATCCATCGGCCGCGGCGCCCGGAGTCGGGCTCCCGATCGCCACGGGATTCGGCGAGGCGCGCAACGTGCTGGTGGTGCGCGCCTCGGAGGCCGTCCTCGCGGTGGCGGGCGGCTGGGGAACGCGGAACGAGGCGGCCCTCTGCCTCAAGCTGGGGGTTCCGCTCATCGGGCTGCTCGACACGCTGGGCGGCTCGTTCTCGATCGAACGGTTCACCGATCCTGACACGGCGGTGGCCCGGGCCCTGGAAATGGCCACGGGCCGCCGGCGCGAACAGCATACACACGGGGAGACCACATGACGGCTTATCTCCTTCTCGTCACCCTCCTGGTGGCGCTCATCGTGAGCGTCGTCGCGTCGGCGACCCGAGACCGCAAGCAATCGCTCGAGGAAGACGCGCGTCCGGCGGCGAAGGCCCGGCAGGAAGCGTTGCTCGAGGATCTGCGCGAGCTCGAGTTCGACTACGAGACCGGCGTGGTCTCGGAGGAGGAGTACCAGCGGCGCAAGCCGCTTCTGGCCCGTGAGGCCGTGGCGGCGCACGAAAGGGTCGAGGAGCTCGAGGGACCGAGCCCCGGGCGGCCCGCCGCGCCCGGGCGGCAGTCGGCCGCCGGCTCCGCCTGCACTTCCTGTGGAGCGCCGTTGCGCGAGGGCGCCCACTTCTGCGCTCGCTGCGGAGCGCCGGTGGCGGGGGCGGCGGGCGCCGGCGGCTCCCCGTCGCCGCGGAACGGCGGGTGAGCGAGAGGAAGCCGGTCGACCTCCGCTCGGACACGGTGACGCGTCCCACCCCCGGGATGCGCCGCGCCATGGCCGAGGCCGAGGTCGGCGACGACGTGCTCGACAAGGACCCGACGGCGGCACGGCTGGAGCGACGCGTGGCCGAGCTGCTCGGCAAAGAGGCCTCCCTGTTCTTCCCGTCGGGGACGCAGGCCAACCAGGCGGCCCTCCTCCTCCACGGGCGGTCGGGGACCGAGGCGGTGTGCGAGGCGGAGTCCCACCTGTTCCACTACGAGTACGCGGACGCGGCCTTCCTGGCCGGCATGCAGCTCCGGACGGTGGTCACGGACCGGGGGCACCCGCGCCGCAAGGCCTACGAGGCGGCCATCCGGCCCGGGGACCCGCACCATCCGCTGACCAGCGTCCTGTGCGTCGAGAACACCCACAACCTCCACGGCGGCGTCGTGGTCCCGCTCGAGGCGATGCGGGCCGTGAAGCGTCTCGGTGAGGAGCGCGGGCTCCCGGTGCACATGGATGGAGCCCGGCTGTGGAACGCGGCGGCGGCCGGCGGCGCCTCGCTCGAGGCATACGCGGCGTGCGCGGACACGGTCATGGTCTCGCTCTCCAAGGGGCTCGGCTGTCCGGTGGGATCGCTGCTGGCCGGGTCGCGGGAGGTCATCGACGAGGCCTGGCGCGTGCGCAAGAGGCTGGGGGGCGGCATGCGCCAGATCGGGATCCTGGCCGCGGCCGGCCTGTGGGCGCTCGACCACCACCTGGACAGGCTCCCCGAGGACCACGCCCGGGCCCGGCGGCTGGCCGAGGGCTGCGCGGGGATCGAGGGGCTCCGCCCGGACGCGCCGGAGACGAACATCCTCATGATCCACCTGGAGGACCCCGCCCCGGAGCCGGCGGAGCTCTCGCGTCGTCTCGAGGATCGCGGCATCCTCATGTCGCCGGAGGGGCCCGGTCGCTTGCGGGCGGTGACCCACCTCGACGTGGACGACGCGGGGATCGACCGGGCGCTCGAGGCTCTGCGGGCCGCGGCGGCCTGATGCGCGACGCCTTCCCGGTTCGGCCTTCCCGACCGCGCGATGAGGCCGGCGTGAGGCCGGTTACGACCGTATCCCCTGGTCGCAGGGGACGTCCGCGGGGCACCCGAAGAAATTGCGAAGGGTCCCGGGCTGGCGTATACTCGAGGTCCGCGATGGACGCCGCACCAACGAGAGGAAGAGGCAGGGAGCTCCGATGGCCGTAGAGATCACGGACGAAAAGAAGAAGGCGCTCGACGTCGCGATCAACCAGATCGAGCGGCAGCACGGCAAGGGCGCCATCATGCGGCTCGGGGCCGAAGGGGCGCGCGTGAAGACGGAGGCTATTTCGACGGGCGCCATCAACCTCGACCACGCCGTCGGCATCGGGGGGGTCCCGCGGGGCCGCGTCACCGAGATCTACGGCCCGGAGTCCTCCGGGAAGACGACGCTCACGCTGCACGTCATCGCGAACGCGCAGAAGGAGGGGGGCGTGGCGGCCTTCATCGACGCCGAGCATGCCCTGGACGTCCAGTACGCGGAGAAGCTGGGCGTGGACACCGAGAACCTACTCGTCTCCCAGCCGGACACCGGGGAACAGGCGCTGGAGATCGCCGAGGTCCTGGTCCGGTCGGGCGCGCTCGACGTCGTGGTCGTAGACTCGGTGGCCGCCCTCGTGCCCCGGGCCGAGATCGAGGGCGAGATGGGGGACGCGCACGTCGGGCTCCAGGCGCGCCTCATGTCCCAGGCGATGCGGAAGCTCACCGGCGCCATCGGCCGCTCCCGCACCGCCCTCGTCTTCACCAACCAGATCCGCGAGAAGATCGGGGTCATGTTCGGCAACCCCGAGACGACCTCCGGCGGCCGGGCGCTCAAGTTCTACGCGTCGCTGCGCCTCGACATCCGCCGCATCGCCTCCATCAAGGAGGGGAACGAACAGGTCGGGAACCGGACGCGGGTCAAGGTCGTGAAGAACAAGTGTGCTCCGCCGTTCAAGCAGGCCGAGTTCGACATCATGTTCAACGAGGGGATCAGCAACGAGGGCCTCCTCATCGACCTCGGGGAGGAGGCCGGAGTCGTCGACCGGGCCGGCGCCTGGTACTCCTACGGCGAGGACGTGCGGCTCGGGCAGGGCCGGGAGAACTCGAAGCAGTTCCTCAAGGAGAACCCGGACATCGCGGCCGAGATCGAGACGAAGATCAAGGACGAGCTCGGCCTCAGGAAGCCGGACGCCGCCTCCGAGGACGAGGAGGGCGAGCCGTCGGACGAGGATTGAGCCGCCCGGTCGCCGGATGCCGGCTGACGAGGACCCGCGCGAGGAGGCTCTGAGGCGGGCGTTCCGCTACCTCTCGCACCGCCCTCGCACGCGCTCCGAGCTGGAGCGCCACCTGACGCGCCGCGGCTACGACGACGCGGTCGTGGCCGCCGCCCTCCGGCGCTGCGAGGCGCTGGGCTACGTGGATGACCGCGCGTTCGCGGTCTCCTGGACCCTGGACCGGATCCGCCTTAAGCCCCGGGGCATCGCCCGGATCCGGATGGAGCTCCGTGAGAAGGGCGTGTCGGAGGAGGACGCGTGGACGGGCATCCGCCACGCATTCGCCGAGGAAGGGATCGAGGAGCGAGACCTGCTCGAGCGCGCGGCCGAGAAGCGTTGGAGGGCCCGGCGCTCGGAGGACCCGCGGACCGTCCGCCGCCGCCTGGCGGCCTACCTGAGCCGCCGCGGATTCCGCTCGTACGACGTCCGGGAGGTGGTGGATCGCCTGGTGGAGGGGCTCGAGAGCTAGACCGGCCGGAACGCCCCCGACTCGATGTCCAGGGCGTCGACGCGGCCCTCCTCGAGGATGTAGTGCCACCCGTGCAGCGCCAGATCACCGGCCTCCGTGCGTTCCCGCACGATGGGGTATTCGGCCAGTCGCCCCAGCTGCAGGGCGATGCTGCGCCGTTCGGTCTCCCGCAGCGTATCCTCGTCGGGAGCGCCGTCCCCGGCGGGCAGCGCCGCGGGCCGGGCCAGCCCGAGCCAGCGCTCCAGGTTGGGCGCCGGCACGTCCGGGGGCTCGTACAGG
>Ga0315556_1000151_pt1 | contig 39378 bp, 40 predicted proteins | sample SalMarSW160310MG_FD_202112 | JGI IMG/M metagenome (GOLD analysis project Ga0315556, IMG submission 202112) | Salt marsh sediment microbial communities from the Plum Island Ecosystem LTER, Massachusetts, United States - Salt Marsh Sediment SW1603-10 ...
CGGAAGCGGATGCCCTTCACCACCCGTCCCCGGTCCACGTCCAGGCAGGGCACGATACGCCGCTTCAGCACCCGGGAGCCTCTGCGCCCGTTGCCGCCGTTGCCAGGGCCTCCGCCAGCGTGAGTGTGCCCCGGTAGAGCGAGCTCCCCAGCACGGCGCCCGTCGCCCCGGCGCCCCGCAGCGCGGCCAGGTGCGAGGCGGTCCGGATGCCGCCGGCCGCGAAGGTCCGGAAGCCTCGGCGAACGATGCGCGCGGTCCCTTCCACGTCGGGGCCCGTCAGCGTCCCGTCGCGGCGTGTGTCCGTGTACACCACCGTGCGCAGTCCGGTGGGCTCGAGCCGGTCGAGCAGCCCGTCCACGCTCACGCCGCCGGATTCTGTCCAGCCCTCGACCACGACACGGCCCTGGCGCGCGTCCACGGCGGCCGCGACGCGGTCGGGGCCCCACCGCTCGATGAGCTCCCCCATCCAACCGGTATTTCGGGCCGCCACCGTGCCGAGCACGACCCGCCCCGCACCGCCCTCCAGATAACGCCGCACGTCCTCTGCGACGCGGATCCCGCCGCCCACCTGCACCGGGACGTCCGTCTCCCGGCAAAGGGCGAGCACGGCCTCGACGTGCACGGGCCGACCCTGTCGGGCTCCGTCCAGGTCCACGACGTGGAGCGCCGCAGCCCCCTGGGCCACGAAGGCGCGCGCGACCGCGAGGGGATCGTCGCCAAACCGCGTGACCCGGCCGTAGTCCCCCTGCTCGAGACGCACGCAGCGTCCCTCGAGGAGATCGATGGCGGGCACGATCAGCACGGCGCCCCCTCCCGGCACGCGGCCCAGAAATTGGACAGGAGCCGGAGCCCGGCGGGCCCGGACTTCTCCGGGTGGAACTGCACGCCCGCCCACCTCCCGTCGCGCACGATGGCGGGGAACGGTCGTGCATGGATCGCGGTGGCGGCCACGAAGACACCGGGGCACTCGAGCCGGTAGGCGTGGTTGAAGAACACGTCCGTGCCGTCCGGAATGCCCCTCAGAAGCGCGTCGGCTCGCCGCAGCGCCAGTCCGTTCCAGCCGGTGTGTGGGACCCGGACCCCGGAGCCGAAGCGGCGCACGCGTCCCGGCAGCACGCCCAGGCAGCGGACCGGCTCCTCGCCTTCATCGGATCGCTCGGCCAGGAGCTGGAGGCCCAGGCAGATGCCGAGGAAGGGTGGGCCGTCGGGGTCCGAGAGGGGCCCGACGAGTTCCCGCTCGTGGAGTGCGTCCATGGCGGGGCCGGCGGCGCCGACCCCCGGAAGCACGACGCCCGCGGCTCCCTCCAGCTCCGCCGGGGCCGCGGCCCGACGCGTCGGCACCCCGATCCTCCCGAGGGCCAGCTCCACGCTCCTGAGGTTTCCGGCCCCGTAGTCGACCAGGGCGATCATAGCGTTCCCTTCGTGGTGGGGAGCTCCTGTCCCAGCCTCGGGTCCTGTTCGATGGCGGCACGCAGGGCCCGGCCCAGCGCCTTGAAGATCGCCTCGATCTTGTGATGATCGTTACGCCCGTAGTCGATCCTCACGTGCAGGTTGGCGCGCAGCCGGTCGGCGAGGGCGCGCAGGAAGTCCTCCACCAGCTCGGTGGGCAGTCCGCCCACCCGCTCTCGGGAGAACGTCGCCTCGAACACGAGGTGGCTCCGGCCGCCCAGGTCGACCGCCACGCGGGCGAGGGACTCGTCCATGGGGACGAGGAACCCGTAGCGCCGGATGCCTCGCCGCTCTCCGAGGGCCCGATCCAGAGCCTCGCCCAGCACGAGGCCCACGTCCTCGACCGTGTGGTGCTCGTCCACCTCCAGGTCACCGAGCGCCCGCACCTCGAGGTCCACGAGGGCGTTCCGGGCCAGCAGCGCCAGCATGTGGTCCAGGAAGCCGATCCCGGTGTCGATGTCCGCGCGCCCGGTGCCATCTACGTCCACCCGGATCCGGACGCGCGTCTCGGTGGTCTCCCGCACGACCTCGCCCACGCGGCTCACAACGCGTCTCCCGTGGGGATTCCGGGCAGCGCCACGGGACGGGGTCGGCGCCCATCGAACCCCGTGAGCGATGTCCAGCCGGCGGCGGCGGCGACCGCGGTGCCTCGCTCGAGGCCAGCGGCCACCCGGTGGGGCGCGTGCGAGTCCGCTCCCAACGTGAGACGCGCCACGCCCGCCTCGCGTGCCCAGCGCACGATGATGGGATCGGGGTACGGGGCGCCCGGGGGCTGCGCGTAGCCCGACGTGTTGATCTCGAAGCCGAGGTTCGAGTCGGCGACCGCCCCGAGCAGGTCACGAACGGGGGCTTCCAGGGTGCTCGGGTCCCACGGCCCGTAGGTCCGGTGGCCGAAGCGCTTGACCAGGTCGAAGTGGGCCACCACATCGAAGCCTCCCCAGGCGACCATCTCGGCCACGACCTCGAAGTAGCGTCCGTAGGCTCGCGCGAGGCTCCGGTCCCGGAAATAGGCGTCGACGTCGGCGCCTCCCGAGACGTTGTGGCCGTCCACCACGTGCACGGACCCGAGCAGGTAGTCGAGAGGCAGCGACCCGGCGATGCGCTCCAGGGCCGGGACCCACTCGGGCCGGTACTCGAGCTCCGCGCCCACTCGCAGCGTGAGCCCCGGAACCATCTCCCGGGCCGCGACGGCCGTCTCGATCTCGCGGCCCAGGCGGTCGATGGCCTCGTCGGCGTCGACGGTCCACTCGCCGTCCGGGCGCAGGATCTCCACGTGGTTGGTGAGGCAGAGCTCGTCGAGCCCCGCCGCGGCGGCCGCGCGCGCGTGCTCCAGGAGGCTGCCGGCCGCGTCCGAGGACGCATCGTCGTGGGCGTGGTAGTTGATCATGCTCGCCCTTCGCTCCGGACCCCCGCCGACTCCGCGGCGGCCGGCTCCGTTCGGACGCCGGGGACGCGGGCCAGCCCGTCCAGGAAGCGGTCGTTCTCGGCCCTCGTGCCGATCGACACGCGCAGGCCGCCCCGCAGGCGGGGCAGATCGCTGCGGTCCCGAACCACGACGCCATACTCCTCGGCCAGGCGGCGCTGGACGGTGCGCGGGTCGTCCACGGAGAACAGCAGGAAGTTCGCCTCGGAGCGGAGGGGATGGGTGCCGAGCGCCTCGAGGCCCCGGCGTACGCGCTCCCTCTCGGCCACGATGTCCGCGACCCGCCGGAGCATGCCGGCCCGGTCCGCGAGCGCGGCGACCGCCACGCGTGCCGAGAGGGTGGACAGCGGATAGGGGAGGCCGGTTCTGGTGAGGATCCGGACGAGCCCGGCGTCGGCCACCGCGCAGCCCACCCGGGCGGCGGCCAGCCCCCAGGCCTTCGAGAAGGTGCGGAGCACCACGAGCCGCGGCCACGAGCCGCCGGCGTTCGAGGCGAGCGAGCCTCCCGCGGCGAACTCGACGTACGCCTCATCGAGCGCCACCACGCCGGGCCACCGTTCGAGCAACGTCTCGATGCGATCGGAAGACAGACGGTTCCCGGTCGGGTTGTTGGGCGAGCACAGGAAGAGGAGCCGGGCGTCGCGCAGCGTCGCCAGGGCGACGCCCACGTCCAGGTCGAAGTCGGCGTCGAGGGGCATCGGCACGACGCGGGCCCCGTGAGCTCGAACGCGGTCGGCGTACACGCCGTAGCTGGGCGAGGCGACTCCCACCGGGTCGCCCGGATCGGCCAGGGTGCGGACCAGCAGGTCGATGGCCTCGTCCGAGCCGTTTCCGATCCACACGCGTCCGGGTTCCGTCCCCAGCTCCTCGGCCAGGGCCGTCCGGAGCGCGGGGAGGCGCGGATCGGGGTAGCGGGCCAGCCCCGCGTCGAGTCCCCCCGGCGGACCGAGCGGGTTCTCGTTGGCATCCAGGAGGATGCCTCCCACGTGCTCGGAACGGGCGGTGCGGTAGCCCCGCAGCTCTCGCAGGTGGGGCCGCACCAGATCGTGCGGGAGCGGGGCCCGGGAGACCGGTCCCGGCCCCGACCCGCCGCCCAGCCGGGCCGCGACGGACTCGGCGTGGGCCGGGAGCCCCTCCCACTCCGCGAGCGCGACGACCGTGGGCGCCAGGGACTGCAGCCCGGATCGATCCAGGTGCTGAAACTGGATCCAGCGGCCGAAGTCGTCGAGCGAGAGGCCATCATCGGCCCGCGCCCGCCGGCCCGTGGGGAGGACGTGGTTGGTGCCGACCGCGTAGTCCCCCGCCGCCACGGGCGACCACGGCCCCAGGAACACCGATCCGGCGTGCCGAATCGAGGCGGCGGCGCGGTCCGCGTCCTCCCGGAGGAGGACGAGGTGCTCGGCCGCCAGCTCGTCCACCCAGGCCAGGGCCTCAGCCTCGCTCCCGGCGACCAGGAGCGCGGAGCCGGCCAGGCTTCGCGCCGCCAGAGCCCCCCGGGGGGCGCGGCCCAGAGCCGCGAGCGTGGCCTCCCGGACCTCCTCGGCCATCGCCTCGTCGGGCAGCACGGCCACCGACAGGGAGTCGGACCCGTGCTCCGCCTGGGCCAGGAGCTCTGCGGCCACCACGCCGGGGTCGGCGCCGGCGTCGGCCCACACGGCCACCTCCGAGGGGCCGGCGGGGAGATCGATGGCCACGACGCCCGAAACGGCCAGCTTGGCCGCGTTCACCCAGCGCCCTCCGGGACCCACGATCCGGTCCACGGCCGGCACGGACTCCGTGCCCCACGTCATGGCGGCCACGGCCTGGGCGCCGCCGGCCGCGAACACCGCGTCCACGCCCGCGAGGGCCGCGGCGGCCAGCACGGGGGGTGCCGGCTCCCCGTCCGCGCCGGGAGGCGAGCACACGATCACCTCGCGGCAGCCGGCGAGTCGGGCCGGCACGGCCGCCATGAGCAGGCTGGAGGGATAGGCCGCCAGGCCGCCGGGAACGTAGATCCCGACCCGGTCCAGGGGACGGAACTCGCGCCAGGCCACCACGCCCGACTCGACCTCGACCGGCGCCTCGCGCCGGCGCTGGGCCCCATGAAAGCGCTCCAGGTTCCTCATGGCCCGCTCGAGGGCGGCCCGTCTCGCGGGCTCGACCGCGGCGAGCGCCTCCATCCAGCGTGGACGCGGAATCGCGAGCGCCGGGGGACGGACCTCGTCGAAGCGCTCCACGAGGTCGAGTAGGGCCGCGTCGCCGCCGGTGCGGACCGCCTCGAGGATGCCGAGGACGGCCTGGTCGGGGCGGGCGGTCCCTCGCCGCGACCGGCGCTCGAGCCAGGACCTCGCCCGCTCGCCCGACAGCACCGGGAGGATCGCTTCGGAAGCGGGAGGGGTCGCCGGAGGGCTCACCGCATCACCTTCTCGACGGGCAGGACGAGGATCTCGGAGCCTCCGGCCTCCTTGATGCGCTCCATGACCTCCCAGAACACTTCCTCTTCCACGGCGGCGTGCAGGGCCACCATGCCCTCCTCGGCCAGGGGAACCACCGTGGGGCTCTTCATGCCCGGCAGGATCTCCTGGATGCGGGGCAGGGCGCACCGTGGAGCGTTGAGGGTCACGTACTTCATGCGACGGGCCACGAGGAGGCCGCGGAGCCGGACGCGCAGGCGCTCGACGAGCGCCGCCCGTTCTCGGTCCAGGAGGGTGGCCGGGTTGGCCACCAGCACGGCCTCGGACTCGAACACGTCTCCCAGCCGCCGCAGGTCGTTCATGCGCAGCGTCGTGCCGGTCGACACCAGATCGCAGATGGCATCGGCCACGTCCAGCGCCGGAGCCACCTCGGCCGCTCCCCGGATCTCGATCACGCGGGCGTCGATGCCCTCGCGATCGAGGTAGCGGCGAAGCGCGGCGGGGTGGGTCGTCGCGATGCGTCGACCGTCCAGGTCGCGCGGCGTCCTCGTGGCGTCCTCGCGCGGGACGGCGAGGGCGAGGGTACAGAAGCCGAATCCGAGGGACTCGAGCTCTTCCACCCGGGATCCCTGTTCGATCACCACGTTCCGTCCCACGACGCCGAGGTCGGCCACGCCGTCCTGCACGTACTCGGGGATGTCGTCGTCCCGGATGAACAGGAGCTCCACGTCGGCGTTGCGGCAGCGCGCGAACAGCCGGCGCTCGTGCTCCTCGAACTCCAGGCCGATCCCCCGCAACAGCTCCAGGGAGCGGGTGGTGAGCCTCCCGTCGTTCTGGACCGCGATCCTCAGGTTGTGTCCGTTGGCGATGCGCATCGCTCCACCGTGTCCGTGTCGCGGCGGTCCCGGAAGCGCCGGGACCGCCGAACCGTCCGTGCAGAAAAAAAGGCGCCCGCTTCATCCGGAAGCGGGCGCCTCGTCGATCACAGCTGTGTCAGGGCCTGGTCAGCGTGGCGGCGCACCCCTCCGGATCCACGGGAAGCTCCCGTGGTGGGCGTGATGGTGCCGGCACCGCTGCATCAGGTCTCGCATGATGCCGGTAAGGGAAGGGTCCGGGACGCCGGTGTCAAGGTCGGGGCTCAACGATCGGCCGCGAACCGGAGGCCATCGGCGTGGACGAGCCGTCCTCCGAACAGCCAGCTCACCTGGCGGAAGGTCGCGTGGAGGTCGAACTCGGTGAGCGCGCTCACCGACTCCACCGGCACCACGACGTCGTAGAAGCGGTGCCCGGCGCTGGCGGCTGTGTAGTGAACGCAGATGTTGGCCACCGTCCCGCTGATGACCAGGCAGTCCCGGTGGTTGATTCTGAGCGCGTGCTCCAGGCCGGTGCCGTAGAACGCGTCGTAGCGGTTCTTCTCGAACACGCGCTCGCCCGGCTCGGGGGTCAGCTCCTCGACGATCTTCCACCCGGGCGTGCCCCGCTCCACGTGCCGGCCCCACACCTCCCATTCCGGGTCACCCTCGTAGTGGGTGTCGCAGGAGTACCAGACCGGGACCCCCGCCTGGCGGGCCCGGTCCGCCAGACCGCCGATCACCGGGATCGACGCCGCGGCGGCCGGGTTGTAGAGCGCGCCGCCCTCACGGGCGAAGTCGTTCTGCATGTCGGTGATGAGCAGGACGGAACGACGCGGATCGACGTCCAGTCGTTCGGCCACCTCGTACTCGGGAACCTCGACCTTCATGGAGCCCCCGTGACCCGGAGGACTGGTGACGGAGAGGGCGCGATGCCTTCCGGCTTCCGGGTCAGGAGCAGCAAGGTGCGTGCGCGAGGCGTGCGTGCAGCGGCCGCGCCCCCCGGGACCGGGAGGCTCAGGAGGCCGTTGAGCGCCTGTGATCCGCCCCGACCCAGCGCATGAGCAGCCCTCCCCCGACCAGGACCGTCAGGTAGGTGAGGAAGACTCTCCAGATGGCCGTGTAGGCCACCAGGAGGGAGGCCGGCAGGAAGGGCTTCATGAGCGCGGGCGCCAGAACCTCTCCGACCCCGGTGCCACCCGGCGTGGGCATGAAGGTCAGCAGGAACTGGAGCATGACGTGGATCGTGACGACCTGGATGAAGCCGGCGTGGATACCGAACCCCCGGAGCACGGCCCAGCCCAGCAGGAACCGTCCGCCGAAGTGCAACGTCCCGGAGAGGGTCGCCAGGAGGAGGGCCAGCTTCCCCTTGCGGATGTAGATGAGCAGGCTGGCGTGCAGCTCGTGGATCCAGCGCAGCAGGAGCCGCATGCGGTGGCCGCGCCCGAAGGTCTTGATGAGCCAGCCCCGCAGCGGCCGCGGGTTGAACGAGAACACGACGATGATCGCCACGACGACGGCGAAGCCGCTGGCCGTCCATTCGAACATGCGCGCCGCGGAGATGTGGGCGACCGGGAGCCGGAGGTCCTCGATGGTCGACGAGGCCCCGAAGAACCAGGCGCACAGACCGGCCGTGGACAGGAAGGTGATGTTCACCAGGAAGCTGGCGAAGTTGCTCGCTGCGGCTCGACCCACCGACACGCCCTCCCGCACCAGACCGTACAGGTGCGCCGGCCCGCCCCCGGCCCCCGAGGGCGTGAGGTAGGCGAGGGCCGCCGTCGCGCCCGAGATTTCCACGCACTTCCAGTAGGACACCCGGATGTCGAGGGGCTTGAGCAGAACCCACACGCGCACGCCGCCACCGAACCAGTCCATGGAGGCGAGCCCGAGGCACACGAGTCCCCAGCGCGGGTCGAAGCGCTTGAACGCCGATAGGCTCGCGCCGAGGTCCTTGGACAGGAAGAACAGGACACCGAATCCCATCAGCGAAGCGACCACGAAGCCGGTGATGCCCCACCGCAGGGCACCCTGCGGAAGAACGAGGCCCGGCTTCGACTTCCGGTCGCCGTCATCGTCGGAGTCGGGTGCCGGGGCGGACCCGGAGGGTCGCTCGTCTCCCGGAGGGAGGCTCTGCGCTTCCTGCATCCTGTCCCTGGCCTCCCTCGGCCGAGCCTGATGAGGGTTTCGAACACCGGAGCGGGCCGCCCCGAGGTCGACTCGCCCTTGCGGCCGTGGGGCGCGAACCGTCTGGCCCACGGCCGTGTAGCTCTGTAGGATAACAGACCCGTCCCGGGCCGCCAACGGAATCGGTCGGGCCGGCGGCGCTCCGGCGTCGTCGGCCCGCGCCAGGAGGGTCAGCTCTTGAAGCGATATGCCGCCTACGATCCCCCCGAGTACGTCGACTGGGAGCCCGACGAGGAGCTGGTCGAATCGTACAGGGTCAGGATTCGCGAGCACCCGGAGCGGGCCTCGGTCATCGATGGGCTGGACGCCGGATCCCGTCTAGACCTGTACCGGGGGCTCCTGCGCTTCCGGCTCCACGACATCATGCTGCAGCGCTGGGTGAAGCAGGGCGTGATCTCGAAGGCGTGGCTGGGGACGGGCGAGGAGGCCACGACCATCGGCGCCGTCCACGCCCTTCGGCGGGCGGGCGGAGATGGAGACTACGTGGGTCCGATGATCCGCAACAACGGGGCGTGCCACGAGATGGGCATGTCGGTGGCCGACATGCTGCGGGCCTACCTGGCCACGGGCGATTCGCCCACGCACGGCCGGGACCTGCACGTGGGGGACCTCCGGAACGGGGTCGTCACGCCGATCAGCATGGTGGGCGGACTGGTGCCGGTCATGAACGGCTTCGCCCTCGCCTTCAAGCGCCGCGGTGAGGACCGCGTCACCCTGACCTGGGTCGGGGACGGCGCCACCAAGAACGGCGAGGTCCACGAGGCGATGAACTTCGCCGCCGTCATGGGCCTGCCGGCCATCATCGTCATCCAGAACAACCAGGTCGCGCTCGGCACCCGGCTGGACCAGCATCAGCTCGCGCCGGACTTCTCGGGCTGGGGCCGTGCCTACGGGGCCACGCTCGTCAGGGTGGACGGCAATCACGTCCTGGACGTGTATGCGGCCGTGCGGCTGGCCCGCCGGCAGTGTGCCGCCGGCGAGGGCCCCGTGTTCATCGAGGCGACGACCTTCCGCATGGGTGGGCACGCCACCCACGACGTGCGCGAGGCCAGGGCCACCTTCCCGTCGAGCCTGTTCGAGGAATGGGGTCGCAGGGATCCGATCGGCTGTTACGAGGAGTACCTGGCCCGCGACGAGCGCGAGCTTCGCGCGGCGGCCTCGGATCTGGCCGACGTGGACGGCGTGGATCGCGAGACCCGCAACCGCGCCGTGCTCGGCCGCGTGGAGGATGCCGTGACGCGGGAGCTCGAGGAGGCGGCCGAGGCCGCGCTCGAGAGCCGGCGGACCCGCATGCCGCAGCCCGAGGATGCCGCGGTGGGGGCGTACGCGTGAGCGCCGCGGGCGGACGCGAGACGCGCCGGGTCGAGACCCGGGAGCAAGCATGGCTCATCTCCGAGGCGTGGCGCGGCCAGAGCGGTTGGGGGGTGGCCTACTTCGTGGCGCTCGGATCCGAGGCTCCGCTCGAAGACGACCGCCAGGACCGGCGGGCCCTGCTCGAGCCGGGAGCCGGGATCGCCGGCCTCGAGGACGCCGAGCTGGGCCGCCTCCTGGAAGACGCCGCCGGACTCACGTCGACCGAGCGTCGCTTCCGCGGTCCTGGCGGACGGTTGTGGCTGGCCCAGAGCCGGGGGCCCGTGTGGGCCGATGGCGGCGTGGCCGCAGGGCTGACGGGTCTGCTGTTCACCTCGCTCGAGGGCCCGGTGGAACGGATCGAAGGGCCTTACGGACAGGCCGGGGACCTGGATGGCGAGGCCCTCGCTTCCCGGCTGGGGGCGGCCCGGGCGGCTCCGGACCGCAAGGAGCCGGACGCGTGAGCGAGGGTCCGGAGACCCGCGCCGGGACGGACGCTCCGGTGACCGTGTACGTGTACGGAGACTACGTCTGTCCGTTCTCCTACATCGGCGACGCCCGGCTGCGCAGGCTCGCCGAAGAGGAGCCACTGGAGATCCGGTGGAGGCCGTTCGAGATTCACCCGACTCTGCCCGCCGATGGCCTGCCCGTTCGCGAGGCGGGCTATCCACCCGACGAGTGGTCCGGGATGGTGCAGAAGCTCGAGGCCATGGCGGTCGGTCTCGATCTTCCACTTCACTTTCCCGACTTCGTGGCCAACTCCCATCGTGCGCTGCAGGTCGCCGAGTTCGCCCGCGACCTGGGGAGGGCAGCGCACGAGACCACCCACGCGGCCCTCTATCGCGCGTACTTCGTCGAGGGACGCAACCTGGGCCGGGGCGAGGTGCTGCTCCAGGTGGCGGAAGAAGCCGGGCTCGACGTGGAGGCGGTCCAGCAGGCGCTCGAGGACGGTCGCTATGAGGACGAGCTCGAACGCGCCGCCGAGGAGGCCGAGCGCTACGAGATCGTCGGGACGCCGACCTTCCTGTTCGGCCGGTTCAAGGTGGTGGGCGCCGCCCCCCTCACCGTCCTCAGGGACGCGTGCCGAAAGGCGCGGGAGGAGTCGGAGCGACCGGGGGGCGAGGTCGGAGACGCCGGCGGGGCGGGGGACGCGTGAGCGGGCGCTCGGCGCCCCCGGACGGGTGGGGCGCAGGACCGCAGGTCGACCGGGTGATCGAGGCGGGAGACGCGCTCCGCGAGGCCCTCGTGGTGTATCGGGCCGCCTTCGATGGCGCGGCGCGGGCGTTGGGGCGCGAGGCAGAAGAAGCTCCGGTGCGTCACTGCGGATTCGAGCTCCTGCGCTCAGACTGGGAGCGGACGGTGGCCGCGTTCCGCGAGGCCGTGGACCGCATCGGCACGGCGCAGAAGACCCTGGCGCGAGGCTGTTGAGGGGTGCTGCGGCTCACCTTCCTGGGCACCGCGTCGGCCCGGCCCACGGTACGCCGCAACGTGTCCTCGTTGTTCGTTCAGCGCGAGGGCGATGCCTTCCTGTTCGACTGCGGGGAGGGCACCCAGCGGCAGATGATGCGCTTCGGGGTCGGGTTCGGCTTCTCGGACATCTTCCTCACGCACCTCCACGCCGACCACTGTCTGGGAGTCACGGGACTCCTGCGCACCATGAGCCTGCAGGGCCGCGCCGATCCGGTGGCCCTGTGGGGACCGCCCGACAGCCAGCCGCTCCTGCGCGAGCTCGTGGAGCTGGGCGGGGACCGACTGGCGTTCCCGGTCGCGCTGAGGGAGCTCCCCCCGGGGGAGTCCGTGCGCTACGACGGCTACCGGATCGAGGCGTTCCCGACCCGGCACACGCGCGACTCGATGGGCCTGGTTCTGGTAGAGGACGAGCGCCTGGGACGCTTCGACCCCGACCGGGCTCGCGAGCTGGGGGTTCCCGAAGGTCCCCTGTTCGGGCGGCTTCATCGCGGCGAGACCGTCACGCTGCCCGATGGGCGAACGGTGGACCCCGCCGGGGTCGTGGGGGCGCCGCGTCCCGGCCGAAAGCTGGTGTACACGGGCGATACGCGGCCGTCGGATCGAACCGTCGAGGCGGCCGCGGCCGCGGACCTGCTCGTGCACGAGGCCACGTTCGGGGAGGCCGAGCGGGACCGGGCGCGGGACACGGGGCATTCGACGGCGCGCGAGGCGGCCGAGGTGGCCAGCCGGGCCGGCGTCCGGAGTCTGGCCATCACCCACTTCAGCGCCCGTTACTCCGAGCAGGCGCATCGCCTGCGTGCCGAGGCCGCGAGCGTGTTTCCCGAGACCGTGGCCGCCGAGGACGGCGCCACCCTGGAGGTGCCGCTGCCGGACGCCGACGACGGGGCTCCGTGACTCCGGTCATTCGGGTGCCGGGGGACAAGTCGATCTCCCACCGCGTGCTGATGCTGGCGGGGCTGGCACGAGGCGACTCGCGGGTGGAGAACCTGCTCGACGCGGCGGATGTGCGCTCCACGGCGGAGGTGCTGCGCGGTCTGGGCGCGGACATCCCCTCCGCCTGGTCCGGACGGGTCCGGCTCCCGGGCGACGCGGCGTGGCGCGACGCGGAGGAGATCCTCGACTGCGGGAACAGCGGCACCACGGCCCGACTGGTCGCCGGTCTGGCCGCGGGCCTGGGACGGAGCGCCGTGCTCGACGGGGATGACTCCCTGCGATGCAGGCCCATGGAGCGCGTGGTGTACCCGCTCCAGGCCATGGGCGCCAGGATCGAGTACCGCGGCGCCCGGGGGTACCTCCCGATCGAGCTCCGGGCGCGCGCCTCCGGCGCCCTCCGCACCCTGCGACACCGGCCCCGAGTCGCCAGCGCCCAGGTCAAGTCCTGCCTCCTCCTGGCGGGTCTGGCCTCCGGCACGCTGGTGGAGGTGGTCGAGCCGGGGCGCTCCCGTGACCATACGGAACGGCTCCTCGAGGCCATGGGCGCGCCGATCACCTTCGGTCCGGAGGACGGCGGGGCCCGGGTCCTCCTGGATCCGGGGGGCGCGCCACCGGCGCTCCGACCCCTGGACCTGCGCGTCCCGGGAGACCCGTCGTCGGCGGCCTTCCTGGTGGGGGCCGCCCTCCTCGCCGGACGGGGGCTGCGCCTCGAGGGCGTCGGCATCAACCCCACGCGGACGGGCTATCTCGAGGTCCTGCGGCGCATGGGAGCGCGGATCACGGTCACCGAGACCGGCCGGGAGGGCGGGGAGCCGGTGGGCGACCTCAGCGTCGAGCCCGCCGAGCTCCGGGGCGTGGAGATCGAGCCAGCGCTGGTCCCCCGGGTCCTCGATGAGCTCCCGCTCCTCGCCGTGCTGGGCGCGCAGGCCGGCGGACGCTTTTCGGTGCGCGGGGCGGGCGAGCTCCGGGTCAAGGAGAGCGACCGCCTGGCCCTCCTGGTCTCGAACCTGGATCAGCTCGGGGTCCAGTGTTGCGAGTGGAAGGATGGACTGGAGGTGTTCGGTCGGGCCGCCCCGCTGTCGGGCTCCGTCTACACCGATGGCGATCATCGCATCGCCATGGCCTTCGGGGTCCTGGCGGTGGTCCCGGGATCGGACGTGCGGATCGACGATCGCGCCTGTGTGACCGTGTCCTACCCGGGATTCTGGGAGGACCTCCGGCTCCTGTCCGAGGAGGCGGTGTGAGCCCCCGAGTGGTGGCCATCGACGGTCCGGCGGCCTCCGGCAAGAGCACCACCGCGCGCCGGGTGGCGGATGTCCTGGGATTCGAGCACCTGAACTCGGGGCTCCTCTATCGCGCGGTGGCGTGGGCCGCCCTCGAAGGCGGCTGGCTCCCGGAATCCGGCGACGCTGGGACCGATGCGGTGGACCGGGCGCTACCGGATCTCGACCTGGAGCTGGTCCCGGGCGCGGACGGCTACGAGGTCCGGGTCGACGGCCGCGAGCCCGGGTCCGCGCTCCGCGATCCGGCCGTCACCCGGCTCGCCTCCCTGCTTTCGGCCCGCGCTCCGGTGCGCCGGCGTGTGAACGAGCGGGTACAGGAGGAAGCTCGCCGGCGCGACGTGGTCTGCGACGGGCGGGACATCGGAACCGTCGTGTTCCCCGATGCCGATCTCAAGGTCTTCCTGGACGCCGACGAGGACGAGCGAGCCCGGCGACGGCTCCTGGAACGCGGCGAGACGCTCGCCCCCGAGGCCGTCGCCGCGGAAGCCGATCGGCTGCGGGAGCGTGACGAGGCCGATGCCTCGCGCTCCCTGTCCCCACTGCGCCCGGCGGACGACGCCGTACGGTTGGACACGACCGAGCTCTCTCCCCGCGCCGTGGTGGACCGCATCCTCCTCGAAGCGCGCCGCCGGGGGATCCGGCCGACCCACGTTTGACCGAAGCGACGAGCGCTCCTACATTCCTGTGCTATCGTTGAACATTCGCAACCGTGACCCCAACCCTGCCGGCCCGGTTCCCCCGCTGCCCGTGATGAGGCGGTGAGGTGCAACCACCGCGGGACAGAGACCAGGACGGTACGACTCGATGACCGAGGACCAGACCCAGAGCCAGCCCGCCACCGAGACCGCGGCTCCCGAGCCGGAAGACACCGGACCCACCGTGGACAACAGCGACTCCGCGCCCGATGGCGCGAGCCCCGCGGTCGAGGCCGTGCGGGAGGATCCGGAGATCCCCGTCGTGGACACCCGGGCCATGGCGCCCGGCGACCCGGCGCCGGGATCCACCAAAGTGGAGCTCACCGAGGCCCAGATCGAACAGCGCGCGGCGGAAGTGGGCGTGCGCGCGGACCTGTTCGAGGAGAGCGACTACACCCTCGACGAGTACGAGGAGATGCTCTCCCTGTACGAGGACACCCTGGGGGACATCGCCGAGGGCGAGATCGTCAAGGCCACGGTGCTCCGCAAGACGGACAACGCGGTCATCCTCGACGTCGGCTTCAAGTCGGAGGGCTCGGTCGACCTGGAGGAGTTCCGGGAGCCGGAGACGATCCAGCCGGGGGACGAGGTCGAGGTCTTCCTCGAGAAGCTCGAGGACGAGCAGGGCGTGGTCGTCCTCTCCAAGAAGAAGGCCGACTTCCTCCGGGTGTGGGAGAAGCTCAAGGAGGCCTACGAGACCGACACCCCCGTACCGGGCGCGATCAAGCACTCCATCAAGGGCGGGGCGATGGTCGACCTCATGGGGGTCGACGCCTTCCTGCCCGGCTCCCAGATCGCGCTTCGCCGCGTTCACGACATCGACGCGCTGGCCGGGAACGAGTACGAGTTCAAGATCCTCAAGCTCAACAAGCGGCGCCGGAATATCGTGGTCAGCCGCCGGGTGCTGCTCGAGGCGGAGCGCGAGAAGCAGAAGGAGAAGCTCAAGACCGAGCTCGAGGTCGGCCAGGTGCGCCGCGGGGTGGTCAAGAACATCACCGACTTCGGCGCCTTCATCGACCTGGGCGGCATGGACGGTCTCCTCCACATCACCGACATGTCGTGGGGGCGCGTGGGGCACCCGTCGGACGTGTGCTCGATCGGCGACGAGATCGAGGTCAAGGTCCTGGACATCGATTGGGACCGCGAGCGCATCTCGCTCGGCCTCAAGCAGCTCCAGCCCCACCCCTGGAAGAACGTGGCCGAGAAGTATCCTGTCGGGAGCCGCGTGAAGGGGAAGGTCGTCTCGATCACCAACTACGGCGCCTTCGTGGAGCTCGAGAAGGGCGTGGAGGGCCTGGTCCACATCTCGGAGATGAGCTGGACGCGCAACGTCCGGCACCCCTCGCAGCTCGTGTCGATCGGCGAGGAGATCGAGTGCGTCGTGCTGCGCGTGGATGAAGAGGAGCAGAAGATCTCCCTCGGGATGAAGCAGACCGAGGAGGATCCGTGGCTCTCCCTGCCGGCCAAGTACCCGCCGGGTACCCACATCACCGGGCCGGTCCGAAACCTCACCTCCTTCGGCGCGTTCGTCGAGGTCGAGCCGGGCATCGATGGCCTCGTGCACATCTCCGACATGAGCTGGACCCGTCGGGTTCAGCATCCGTCCGAGGTGGTGCGCAAGGGCGAGGAGGTCGAGGTCGTCGTCCTCAACATCGATCCCGAGCAGAAGCGCATCTCGCTCGGCCTCAAGCAGGTCGAGGAGGACCCGTGGTACGAGCTCGCCCAGGAGTTCGAGCCCGGTCGCGAGATCAGCGGCAAGGTCGTGCGTCTGCTCGACAAGGGCATGGTCGTCGACCTGGGCGACGATGTCGAGGGCTTCGTTCCGCTCAGCCAGCTGGGCCTCGAGGAGCCCGTGGAGGACCCCTCGACCGAGTTCGTGGAAGGGGAGCGGGTGGAGCTCAAGGTGCTCGAGTCGGATCCGATCAACCGTCGCATCGTGCTCTCCGTGACGGCCCGACCGGAGGCGGCGGCCCGGAAGGAAGCCGCCGCGGCCGCGGCGGAGGCTGAGGCGGAGCAGGCCGAGGCGGAGCAGGCCGAAGTCGACGAAGCCGCGGCCGGCGACGAACAGTCTTCCGTGGAAGCGCAGGCCGAGGCGGAGGCGGAGGAGCTCGAAGCCGGGGCGGAGGCGGAAGCCGAGGCCGAAGAGGCGGAGGATGAGGCGGAAGCCGAGGTCGACGAGCCCGAGGACGAGGCGGACGAGCCCGAAGCCGAGGCGGACGAGCCCGAAGCCGAGGCGGACGAGCCCGAAGCCGAGGCGGACGAGCCCGAAGCCGAGGCGGACGAGCCCGAGGACGAGGCGGACGAGCCCGAGGACGAGGCGGACGAGCCCGAGGACGAGGTCGACGAGCCCGAAGCCGAAGAGGCCGGGGAGACGGAGGAGTCCGAAGAGGACGAGGAGCGGGACGAGGACTGAGCTTCCCGCCTCGAGTCCCGTGATGGTGGGCGGGCGACCGGGACGGGCGCTCCGCGTGGTCCGGCCGTTCGCCGTGGCCGCGCTGGCCGCGTGGCTGACGGGTGGATGCGCGCCGGGCGCTGTCGGCGGGGGACCTCCGCCGGGCCCCTCCGGGCCGGCCGGGGCGGGCTCTCGGGCGGAGGCCGCGCCACCGCCTGCCGGGTCTCTCGAGCGCGTCGATCGCCTGGTGTCGGCCGGCCGGGCCGATTCGGCCGCTCTTCTGGCCGATTCCCTGTACTTCGCGTGGCGTCCCCATTCCGACATGGCCGATCGTGCGGCTTCGGCCCTGTGGCGCGAGGCCGGGGCGCTTCGAAGCGTGGGACGGCCCCGTGCCGCGGCCGCACGCCTCCGCGAGCTCCTGAGTCGCTATCCCGGCGCGCGCGAAGCCCGGGACGCCGTGCGGTTGCTGGCGGCGCTCGACGTCGACCTGGTGCGGGATCCCTCGGCGGCCGCCGTTCTCCTGGCCCACGCTGACGCGATAGACGACGCCGCCCGCAAGCTCCTGAGGACGGCGGCGGGCCACATGTCGGGGGCGGAGCTGGAAGCCATCCTCGACGGTCGACGGCCCGGTGAAGCCGGGGAGGGGGAGGACGGGGGGCGAGCGGCCCCGGGTCCCGAGCGGGACCGGGCGATCCTCCTCGCTGCTCTGGCCCGGGACCTGGCTCGCTCCGGTCGGACCGATTCGGCCGGCCGCGTGGCCGCTGCCGTGCTGCGTGGCTCGGCCGACGCCCCGGAAAGGGACGTGGCGAGTGCGGTGCGGGACGGACGGATCGCCGCGGTGCGGGGCCCCCTCGTCCTCGGCGCGCTGTTCACGACCTCGGGTCGATTCGCCGCCGTGGGCGGTTGGCTGCGGGAGGGCGTCGACCTGGCCCTCGAGGAGGCTTTGGCGAGCGGAGGCCCGGAAGTCCGTGTGGAGAGCCTCGACGAGGGCGACGATCCTGCGGTCGTGCCCGGACTGGTGCAACGGCTCGAGGCCGACGGCGTCGTGGCGATCCTCGGTCCCGTGCGCTCGCGGGCCCTGGCGGCCGCCGCGGCCGCCCGCCGCGACCCCGGTCTTCTCCTCGTGAGCCCCACCGCCACGGACGCTCCGCGGGCCTCGAACGGTCGGTCCGATCTGGATGCCTATGCCCTGTGGGACCGGACCCGTCGCCAGGTCGACGCGGCCCGCGACCTGGGCCGGTGGCTGGGCTCGACCGTGCGGCTCGGCGTCTCGGCCACGCTGTACGCCCGGGATCCGGAGGGCATCGCGGCGGCCCTGGCGTACCGCGCCGGCCTGGGAGCCGGCGCCGGAACGGTGGCCTCGGAGGCCTTCGACGCGGATTCGACCACCTTTCGGGGTCCGATCGCCCGCGTGGGCGCGTTCGAGCCCCGCGGCGTGTTCGTGGCGGGGGGAGGGCCGAGCACGATCCTGCAGCTCGCGCCCCAGCTGTCGTACTTCGGGGCCCGCGACCTGCTGGTCGCGGGCGGCCCGACCTGGGCTCAGCCGGAGGTCGTGCGCCGCCTCGAGCCCAGTCCGACGCAGGAGCGCATCGTGGCCACCTACCTGGACTGGACGGACCAGGAATCCGGCTGGAGTCGATTTCGAGCTGCGTATGAGACGAAGTACCACAAGTCTATTGCCAACAATGTCGTACCTGCTCTTGGATACGACGCGGCGAAGCTGGTGCTGGCGGCGCTGCCCGACGAGCCCGTGCCGCACCCGCGGGCCACGGCACGGGCACTGGCCCGGCTCACGAGTCTGGAGGGGGCGACGGGGACGCTGACGCCGGACGCGACGGCGGGCACCGTGGCTCGCGCCACGCTGATCCGCCGCCTGGACGAGCGCCGGCTGGCCCCGGCCGACCCGGACTCGGTGCGGGCGTGGCTGGACAGGAGCGGCCTCCTGGAGGCCGCCGGCCTGCGGCGACAGCGGGCGGTGGCCCGGAAGGCGGTCCGGAAGTTCGCCGCCGACACCACGAGGGGAGGCACACGGCCGTGACCATGCGCGAGAGGCTCCAGGAGCTCGAGGAGCGCCGGCGGGAGGCCGAACGGGGAGGCGGGGAGGCCCGGCTGGAGCGACAGCACGGGAAGGGGAAGCTCAGCGCCCGGGAGCGGCTGGACGTGCTGCTCGATCCGGGCTCCTTCGTGGAGTTCGACAGGTTCGTCGAGCATCGCTGTCACGACTTCGGTCTCGACGAGGAGCACTATCCGGGCGATGGCGTGGTCACGGGCTATGGCACCGTGGACGGCCGGACGATCTACGTGTTCAGCCAGGACTTCACGGTGTTCGGCGGATCCCTGTCCGAGGCGCACGCCGAGAAGATCGTGAAGATCCTGGAGCTGGCCACCCGGAACGGGAAACCGGTCGTGGGCCTCAACGACTCCGGGGGAGCCCGCATCCAGGAGGGCGTGGCGTCGCTGGGCGGATACGCGGACATCTTCCTGCGGAACACGCTGGCCTCGGGGGTCGTCCCGCAGATCAGCGCGATCCTGGGTCCATGCGCCGGGGGGGCGGTCTACTCGCCCGCCATCACCGACTTCATCTATATGGTCGAGGGGATCAGTCACATGTTCGTGACCGGCCCCAACGTCGTGAAGACGGTGACGCACGAGGAGGTGAGCTTCGAGGAGCTGGGCGGTGCGGGCGTGCACGCGACGAAGTCCGGCGTGGCCCACTTCGTCCACCGGACCGAGGTGGAGGCGCTGCGGGGAATTCGCCGCCTGCTCTCCTTCCTCCCGTCCAACAACGCCGAGGCGCCGCCCGCTCGCACCACCGAGGATCCGGCGGACCGCGCCGAGGAGGAGCTGCTCGAGATCGTCCCCGATCGCCCGAACCAGCCCTACGACATGCACCGGGTCATCGAGCGGATCGTGGACGAGGCGGACTTCCTGGAGGTCCATCAACGCTACGCGGGCAACCTGCTGGTCGGCTTCGCGCGCCTCGGCGGCCGACCGGTGGGGATCCTGGCCAACCAGCCGGCCGTCCTGGCGGGCGTGCTGGACATCGACGCGAGCCTCAAGGGCGCCCGCTTCGTGCGCTTCTGCGATGCCTTCAACTTCCCGATCGTGACCTTCGAGGACGTCCCGGGCTTTCTGCCGGGCGTGACCCAGGAACACGGGGGGATCATCAAGCACGGGGCCAAGCTCCTGTATGCCTACTGCGAGGCCACGGTGCCCAAGCTGACCGTGATCACCCGCAAGGCCTACGGCGGGGCATACGACGTCATGGCCTCCAAGCACATCCGGGGCGATCTCAACCTGGCGTGGCCGACGGCCGAGATCGCCGTCATGGGCCCCAAGGGCGCGGTGGAGATCCTGCACCGCAGGGAGATCGAGGAGGCGGCGGACCCCGAGGCCCGCACGGCGGAGCTGGAGGGCTCGTTTCGACGGGCGTTCGCCAACCCGTATCTGGCCGCGGCCCGCGGCTACCTCGACGACGTGATCGACCCTCGGGAGACACGCGCCAGGCTCATCTCGGGGCTGTCGATGCTGGCGGACAAGCGTGATCGCAATCCGCCCAAGAAGCACGGCAACCTGCCTCTGTGACCCGGGTCGATGCCGGGTTACCACTGGGTCCCCGCGTCCCTTCAGGGACGGCTCCTGGACCGGGAAGCGAAGCGGGATCGTATGCGCCTCGAGCGCGAGGTGACGGAGCTGGCGGCGGCCCTGGACTCGGTGCGAGAGGCGTCGGCCGAGCTGGACGCCACCTACCGCTGCTTCGTCGATCTTCCCGAGGCGGATCCGGTCATGGCCGCCTCACCGGAGCTGGCCCGCTTCCTCCTGGCCTGGTGCCGCTGCCGGCGGCCGCGGCGCATCGCCGACCTCGGCTCGGGGTTCAGCTCCTGGCTGTTTCGCTGGTGGGCGGCCGCGGAGCCGGAGGAGGTCACCGTGGTGTCGGTCGACGACGACCCGGCCTGGCTCGAGCGCTCGCGCACCTTCGCGGCGGACCGGGGGCTGGAGGGAGGCGACTTCCGGGGCTGGCGAGCGTTCAGGGCCGGCTCGGAGCGCTTCGACCTCGTGCTGTGGGACTACGGCGACATCCGCACCCGGGCCGAGCGACTGCCGGAGGTCCTGGCGCGCGTGGGAGAGGGTGGCGCGCTGGTGTGTGACGACATCCACAAGCACCGGGTGTGGAGAGCGGCCCGGAGCTGTGCCGGGTCGGCCGGGATCGAGGCGTACAGCCTCAGGGCGTACACGCTCGACCGCTGGGGCCGCTACGCGTGGCTGGCCCGGCTCGCGGGACGGGGCGGGGGGGGCGGGGTCGGAAGGAGGTTGGCGTGAGCGGCCTGCGGCGTGTCCTCGTCGCCAACCGCGGGGAGATCGCGGTGCGGATCGTCCGGGCCTGCCGGGAGCTCGGCATCGAGACCGTGGCCGTCTACTCCGACCCGGACCGTCTGGCGCCCCACGTGCGGCTCGCCGACCGGGCCGTGCTCCTCGGTCCCGCCCCGGCATCGGAGAGCTACCTGGATATCGGAAAGCTGCTCGAGGCGGCGCGGCGGACGGGCGCCGATTCGGTGCACCCGGGCTACGGATTTCTGGCCGAGAACGCGTCCTTCGCGGGCCTCGTCGAGGAAGCCGGACTGGTATGGATCGGACCGCCACCGGATGCCATTGCGGCCATGGGCGACAAGACGGAGGCGCGCGAGCGCATGCGTTCGGCTGGCGTGCCCGTGATTCCCGGGTCGGAGGGTGCCCTGGACGACCCCGACGCGGCGCGGGAGGCGGCCGATCGAATCGGCTACCCCGTCATGCTCAAGGCTGCGGCCGGTGGAGGCGGCAAGGGCATGCGCGTCGTCCGCGAGGCCGGCGAGTTCGAGTCCGCCTTCCGCGGCGCTCGCAGCGAGGCCGGGCAGGCCTTCGGCGACGAACGTGTCTACCTGGAGCGGTTCCTGGACGCCCCGCGGCACATTGAGATCCAGGTCCTGGCGGACGCCCACGGCCGGACGGTGCACGTGGGAGAGCGCGAGTGCTCGATCCAGCGTCGACACCAGAAGCTCATCGAGGAAGCTCCTTCCACGGTGGTGGACGCGGAGCTCCGGGAGCGGATGGGCCGCGTGGCCGTGGCCGCCGCGGAGGCGGTCGGCTACCGCAGCGCCGGTACGGTGGAGTTCCTCTTCCAGGATGACGAGTTCTTCTTCCTGGAGATGAACACACGCATCCAGGTCGAGCATCCGGTGACCGAGCTCGTATGGGAGGTGGACCTCGTGCAGGAGCAGCTCCGTATCGCGGGCGGCGAGCCCATCCTATGGCAGGCACCGGACCAAGCGCCGCGCGGACACGCGCTCGAGTGCCGGATCGGGGGGGAGGACCCGTTCGCCGGCTTCCTGCCCTCGGCGGGCCGGGTGGCCGACCTGGAGGTGCCGTCGGGACCGGGCGTGCGTTGGGATGGGGGCATCGAGCCCGGCTTCGAGGTCGGACTCCACTACGACCCGTTGCTCGCCAAGCTCGTCGTGCACGCTCCCACACGGGAGGAGGCCATCGACCGGATGGCCCGGGCGCTCGACGAGCTCGAGGTGGTGGGTCTGGCCACCAGCGCTCCTTTCCACCGGGCGGTGATGCGGGAGCCGGACTTCCGGGCCGGCAGGCTCTCGATCCGCTACGTGGAGGAGCACGCCGACCTGCTGCGCGAGCCGCCGGATGCCGACACCCTGCGAGCGGTGGCCGCCGCCGCGACCCTGCTCGAGGAGGAACGCCGGCAGGGGGCGCACCCTCGGACGGACGGTGGTACGGGATCGGCCGGCGGTGCGGCCGTGCGCTCGGCGTGGCGGCGAGCGTTCGATCCCCTGTGAGCACCACGGGGCGCGAATCGGCGGTGGATCGGCTCCTCGATCTCTTCATCGAGTCGGTAGCCGCCGGTGGAGACGGCGTGGCCCGCGAGCCGGCCGGGCGCGTCGTCTTCGTGCCGTCCGCGGCCCCCGGCGACCGGGTGCGCGTCCGGGTGACGGAGGACCATGCGTCGTACCTGCGAGCCCGGCTCGAGGCGGTGCTGGAGCCGGGCCCGGGCAGGGTGTCGCCGTCGTGCCCCTACTATGGGGCGTGTGGCGGGTGCCGGCTCCAGCACCTGGCGCCGGAGGGACAGCTCGAGGCCAAGCGCGTCATCGTCCAGGACGCGCTCCGCCGGATCGGGAGGCTGGAGATCGACGTGCCTCCGGTGTGGGCCGAGGGGCCCCGCCTCGGCTACCGCAACCGTATCACGTTGACCGTTCGCCGTGAGACGGGGGGGCGGGTGCGGGCCGGATACCATGCCCACGGCGCCCCGGAGGTCCTGGTGGACGTGGCCGACTGCCCGCTGTCCGAGCGGGCCGTGGGCGACGCCTGGCGCGCCGTGCGCTCGAACTGGGGCGCGGCCGCTCGACGCCTCCCTGGCGGCGAGGAGCTTCGTGTGACGGTGCGGGCCTCGGCCACGGGCGGCACGGCCGTCGTGGTCGACGGTGGCCGGCCCGATGCCCCCGGGGATCCAGCGGCTCTCGCGGAGTCCGTTCCCGGCCTGGTGTGCCTGGCCTGGCGACCGACGGGAACAGGGCTCCGTATCGCGGCCGGCGAGCCCGTCTTCCACGAGCGGTGGCAGGGCTTCGATCTGGAGCTCGGTCCCGAGACCTTTCTTCAGGTGAACCGGCGAGCGGCCGAGGCCATCGAGCGTTCGCTGGACGAGGGCCTGGGAGAGGTCGCCGGTCTCCGCATCGTGGACCTGTACGGTGGCGTCGGGACGAGAGCCATCCGCTGGTCCCTGCGGGGCGCGGAGGCGGCCTCCTGCGACGCCGACCGGAATGCCGTGGCGGCGGGCCGTGCCGCCGCGGCCCACTACGCCGCAGAGGTCGACCTGCGCGCGGCGAGGGTCGAGGAGGCGGTCGGCGCGCTCCTGCCAGCCGACGTCGTGGTGGTCAATCCTCCCCGGCAGGGGCTGTCGCGTGAGGCGAGCGGGGCTCTACGGGAGGTCCGTGCCCGCCGTCTCGCCTATGTCAGCTGCGATCCGGCCACGCTGGCCCGGGACCTGGTCCGCCTGGGGGATGGCTGGCGGGTGACGCGGGTGGAGGCCTTCGACGCGTTCCCGCAGACGGCCCACGTCGAGACGCTGGCGTGGCTGGAGGCCGCATGAAGTACTTCGTCACCATCGGGGAGGAGCGGGTCGAGGTCGACCTCGGCTCCGGGGGGGCGACGTTCGGGACGGGAGAGACCGTGCCGGTCGAGCTCGCCGCCGTGCCCGGGACGGCCCTGCGTCACCTGCTGCTCGGGGATGACGGGTGGCGGCTCACGGTCGTTCGGGAGAAGGACGGCTGGACGATCAGCACGGGGGGGCGGCGCTTCCGGGTCCGGGTCGAGGATGAGCGCACCCACGCCATACGGGAGATGTCGGGCGTCGACGGGCTCGACGCGGGGCCGCAGGAGCTGCGCGCGCCGATGCCGGGACTGGTGGTGAGGGTGCTGGTCGAAGCCGGACAGGAGGTGGAGCCTGGGGACGGCCTGGTGGTCATGGAGGCCATGAAGATGGAGAACGAGCTCCGGGCCGACGCGGCGGGCCGCGTGGCCGAGATCAGGGTCGAGGAAGGCGCCACGGTCGCGCAGGGCCAGGTCCTGGTGACCCTCGAGGCCGAGGGCGCATGAGCGCGCCCGGCCGAACCGGGGAGGGCGAGGGGCGCGCGGAGTGGGAGCGTCGCACGCTGCGGCCTTTCCTGGAACGTCACCCGGAGCGCCGGGAGCGGTTCCGTACGCCCTCGGGCCTCGAGGTCCGGCCGCTCTACACGCCCGCCGACGTGGAGGCGCCCTACGGGGAGTCCCTCGGTTACCCGGGCGAGCCTCCGTTCACACGCGGGATCTACCCGACCATGTACAGAGGTCGGCTGTGGACCATGCGGCAGTACGCGGGCTTCGGCACGGCCGAGCAGACGAACGAGCGCTTCCGGTACCTTCTCGACTCGGGCCAGACCGGCCTGTCGGTGGCCTTCGACCTCCCAACGCAGATGGGATACGACTCCGACCACGCCATGGCGGCGGGCGAGGTGGGTCGGGTCGGAGTGGCCATCGACACGCTGGACGACATGGAGCGGCTGTTCCGCGGCATCCCGCTCGGCCGGGTCTCGACCTCCATGACCATCAACGCCACCGCGGCCATCCTCCTGGCCATGTACGTGGCCGTGGGCGAGGACCAGGGCGTGGTGCGTGCCGACCTCCGGGGCACCGTCCAGAACGACATCCTGAAGGAGTTCGTGGCGCGCGGCACCTACATCTATCCGGTGGAGCCCAGCCTTCGGCTGGTCACCGACGTGTTCGACTTCTGCTCCCGCGAGCTCCCGTCCTGGAATTCGATCTCGATCAGCGGCTATCACATGCGCGAGGCGGGCTCGACGGCGGCGCAGGAGCTGGCCTTCACCCTGGCGGACGCGCTCGAGTACGTCGATCGGGCCCTGGCGCGCGGATTGGAGCTGGAGGCCTTCGCCCCCCGCCTCAGCTTCTTCTTCGCCTCGCACAACAACCTGTTCGAGGAGGTGGCCAAGTTCCGGGCGGCGCGCCGCCTGTGGGCCCGCCTCATGCACGAGCGTTACGGCGCGTCGGAGGAGAGCCGGCGCCTCAGGTTCCACACGCAGACGGCGGGATCGACGCTCACGGCGCAGCAGCCCCGGAACAACATCGTGCGCGTCGCGGTACAGGCGCTGGCCGCGACCCTGGGAGGGACGCAGTCCCTGCATACGAACAGCTACGACGAGGCTCTGACACTGCCGTCGGCGGAGGCGGCCCGCCTGGCCCTGCGCACCCAGCAGGTGCTGGCGTCCGAGTCGGGGGTGGCGGACACGGTGGATCCGCTGGCAGGCTCCTATTACGTGGAGGCCCTCACCGACCGGATCGAGTCGCAGGCGCGCGATTACCTCGAGACCATCGAGGAGGCGGGCGGGGCGGCGCGGTCGGTCGCCTTCATGCAGGAGGAGATCCACCGGGTGGCCTACCGATTCCAGCGGGACCTGGAGGCCGGGGAGGAGGAGGTGGTGGGCGTGAACGTGCACCGGGACGAGCGGGAGCCGGAGCCGAAGATCGAGCTGCCCGACTTCGAGGGCCTGGCCCGCGAGCAGCGCGAACGCCTGGCCGAGGTGCGGTCGCGCCGGGACGAAGGGCCGGTGCGGGAGGCCCTCGAGGCGCTGGGTCGACTCGCCCGGAGCGACGGCGAGCTGGTGGGCCCGATCCTGACGGCGGTCCGGCGCCGCGCCACGCTGGGTGAGATCAGCGACGTCCTGCGCGAAGCGTGGGGGGAGTACACAGGGAGCTAGGAGCTCATGCCGACCTACGAATATCGTTGCACGGCGTGCGGACACGCGTTCGAGCGCTTTCAGAAGATCAACGACCCGCCCGTGAGGGTCTGCCCGGAGTGCGGGGAGAAGGCCGTGGAGAAGCAGATCTCGTCCGGTGCGGGCCTCCTGTTCAAGGGGCCGGGCTTCTACGCTACCGACTACCGGTCTCCCCGTCCCGGCGCCAGGCCGGGAAAGGGCGACTCGGAGGGGAAGAGCAAGACGTCCGAATCCGGGGGCGTGACCCCGGATGAGTGAGGTCCGGCCGGAGGGCCCCATCGTCGACCCGATGGCGGAACCGTGGCGGCGGCTGGCCGAGGCCGTCGGCCGTGCCGCGAGAGCCGCGGGCGCCCCCGACGACTTCCATGCCGCGCTCGAGCGTCCCCGGGACCCGGCACACGGCGACGTGGCCTCCAACGCCGCCCTCGTCCTCGGCGGCCGCATGGGAAGGCCGCCCCGCGAGGTGGCCGAGGCCATCCGCGACGCGCTCGACGAGGCGGGGGCCCCCGTGGCGTCGGTCGAGGTCGCGGGCCCGGGCTTCCTCAACTTCCGCTTCGACGACTCCGTCTACTGGGAGGGGCTCGCGGCGATCCTGCGGGCGGGCCCGGGCTTCGGCCGCCGGGCCGCCGCCGAGCCCCTCAGGATCAACGTGGAGTTCGTGTCGGCCAACCCGACCGGCCCGCTGCACGTGGCGCATGGACGTGGTGCGGCGCTGGGCGACGTGGTGGCCAGCCTGCTCGAGTGGACCGGACACGAGGTCGTCCGCGAATACTATGTGAACGACGCGGGTCGCCAGATCGATCTGCTCGGCGCCTCCGTCGAGGCGCGCTACCAGGAACTCCTGGGTCGGGACTCGGCGATCCCGGAGGGAGGCTATCACGGGGCCTACGTGCGGGAGCTGGCCGAGCGACTGAGGGACGAGGCCGAGCCAGGCGTACTGCAGGCCATGGCTCCAGACGAGCGCGCCTCGTGGTTCGCGGAGCGTGCCTCGGCGCTCCTGCGGCTCGAGCACGAGGAGGACCTGGCCGCGTTCGGCGTCCGCATGGAGACCTGGAGCGAGGAGAGCCGGCTGTACGCGAGGGGCGCCATCGAAGGTCTCCTCGATCACCTCGCCGAGGCCGACCTCACGTACGAGGACGAGGGTGCCACCTGGCTCGCCACCAGCCGGTTCGGGGACGAGAAGGACCGGGTGCTGGTGAAGAGCGACGGCAGCTACACCTACTTCCTGCCCGACATCGCGTATCACCTGGACAAGGCGGAGCGCGGCTTCGATCGGGCCATCGACGTGTGGGGAGCCGATCATCACGGTCACGTCGCCCGGATGAAGGCCGCCCTGGAGGCCCTCGGACTGCCGCCCGAGTTCCTGGAGGTGCTGATCCTGCAGCTCGTGACCGTGCTGCGCGGAGGCGAGGAGGTCCGCATGAGCAAGCGGGCCGGGACGTTCGTGACGCTTCGCGAACTGTTCGATGAGACGGGGCCGGACGTTTCGAGGTACTTCTTCCTCATGCGACGCGCGGAGGTGCCGCTGAGCTTCGACCTCGACCTGGCTCTGGACCGGTCCGACGCGAATCCCGTCTACAAGGTGCAGTACGCGCACGCCCGCATGTGCTCAGTGTTCGCGCGTGGCGGCGTCGACCCGGGCGGGATCGATCCTTCGTTCCAGGATCTCTCGCGCCTCGGCACCGAGCACGAGCGGGCCCTGGCCCGCGCGCTCGCGCGCTTTCCCGAGGTCGTGGACGTGGCCGCGGCGGCCCGGGCACCCTACCAGGTGTGTGGCTACCTCGAAGAGGCGGCGGGGCTCGCCAACGCCTGGTACCACACCGGAAACCAGGATCCGTCGCTCCGCGTGCTCGCCGAGGGCCCTGCGCGGGCCGGTCGGCTGGCGCTGGCCCGGGCCGTCCAGCTCACGCTCCGCAACGGACTGGAGCTTCTGGGACTGTCGGCCCCGCAGCGCATGGAGCGTCAGGACGACGACGATGAGGAGGCGCGGTGAGCGGGAGGGGTGAGCACGGAGAGCGGGGAGGGGCGGAGGCTCAGGGGGCAATCCTGGTCGTGGGAAGTGTGGCCCTCGACACGGTCGAAACGCCCTTCGGGAAGGCGGAGGAGGTCGTGGGTGGATCGGCCGTCTACTTCGGGTCGGCGGCGTCCCTGTTCGGCCACGTCCAGCTCGTGGGGGTCGTCGGGGACGACTACCCCCTGGACCGACTGGACTTCCTGCGGGCGCGGGGGGCCGACCTGGACGGCCTCGACGTGGCCGGCGGCCGTAGCTTCCGCTGGTCGGGGGTCTACGACTACGACCTCAACGCCCGTCGCACCCTCAGCACCGAGCTCGGGGTGTTCGCGGACTTCCAGCCCACCGTGCCCGACACGTTCCGATCGGCCGAGTGGGTCTTCCTGGGCAACATCGATCCGGCCCTTCAGCACGGCATCCTCGACCAGATCGAGGCGCCTCGCCTGGTGGCATGTGACACGATGAACTACTGGATCGAACGGGACCGCGACACGCTGCTGGCTCTCCTCGCGCGCATCGACATGCTGGTCGTCAACGACTCCGAGGCCCGGGAGCTGTCGGAGGACCACAACCTGGCGCGCGCGGCCCGCTGGATCCTCGACCGTGGACCCCGGCACGTGGTCATCAAGAAGGGCGAGCATGGCGCCGTGCTCTTCCACGAAGATGGCGTGTTCTTCGTGCCCGGCTTCCCTCTGGAGGAGGTGTTCGATCCGACCGGGGCCGGGGACTCGTTCGCCGGCGGCATGCTGGGGCAGCTCGCCCGGGCGGGCCGGGTGACCGAGCGGGAGCTTCGCCGCGCCGTGGTGTTCGGGTGCGCGCTGGGTTCCTTCGCGTGCGAGGCCTTCGGGCCGGACCGGCTCCGGGACCTGTCCCTGCACGAGGTCGGCTCCAGGGTCCAGGCGTTCCTCGAGATGACACGGTTCGAACACGAGATGCCGGTCGGGCCGTGAGGGTCGGGTGGAGCGGGAGGGCCGGACGGAGCGGAGGGAGGGAGTGGCGGTGAGCGAGGGCGGCTTCACCTACCGGGATGCGGGCGTGGATCGCGGAGCGGCCGATGCCGTCAAGGGTCGGCTGGGCCGGATCGTGGAGTCGACCCGCACCGCGGGCGTGCGGTCGGCGTTCGGGTCCTTCGGAGGGCGCTTCATGCTCGAGGAGGGCGGCGAGCTGGTGGCCAGCGCCGACGGCGTGGGCACCAAGCTGCGGGTGGCGTTCCGCGCCGGCCGACACGACACGGTCGGCGAGGACCTGGTCAACCATTGTGTTGACGACATCCTGACCGAAGGGGCGGTGCCCCTCTTCTTCCTCGACTACTTCGCGTGCGGGCGGCTGGATCCCGAGATCCCGGTGGCCGTCGTGGCCGGCGTGGCGCGGGGATGCCGGGCCAACGGCTGCGCTCTGCTGGGTGGTGAGACCGCGGAGATGCCCGACTCGTACCCCGACGGGGAATACGACCTGGCCGGCTTCATCGTGGGCCGCGCGGCGTACCCGGCGGTCGCCCGGCGCGAGATTCGGGAGGGAGACCGACTGCTCGGACTGTCCGCGAGCGGCCTCCACACGAACGGATACAGCTTCGCACGGGCGCTGTTGTTCGGAGAGCTGGGCCTCGATGTGGACGACCCGTGGCCGGGCCTGGGCAGCTCGGTCGGCGACGTGCTCCTCCGGGTGCATCGCTCCTACCTGGAGCCGCTCCGCGGTCCGTGCGAGGCGGGACGGGTCCACGCCCTGGCGCACATCACCGGAGGCGGCATCCCGGGCAACCTGGCCCGGATTCTCCCGGAGGATCTCGACGCGGTGGTGGACACGGGCTCGTGGCAGGCGCCGGCCGAGTTCCGATCGCTGGCCGAGCTGGGACGCACGGACCGGGACGAGATGTTCCGGACCTTCAACATGGGCCTCGGCATGATCGCGGTGGTGCGCCCCGACGAGATGCGAACGGTGCGCGAGGCGATCGAGGCGGCCGGATGCCCGACGTTCGCGTGTGGGGAGCTGGTGCGCGGGTCGGGCGAGGTCCGGCTCGAGGGCGCCGGGTGACGGGGGCCCGGGCCGACGACGGACGGCACATGCTCCGGGCGGTGGCCCTGGCCCGGCGCGGCTGGGGGCGCGTGGCGCCCAACCCGATGGTCGGGGCCGTCCTGGTGCGCGACGGGGACGTGGTGGGAGAAGGGTGGCACGCCGAGTTCGGAGGTCCCCACGCCGAAGTGGCGGCGCTCGACGCGGCGGGCCCGCGGGCCGAGGGTGCCACGCTCTACGTGACGCTGGAGCCGTGCACCCACACCGGCAAGACACCACCGTGCACGCCGGCGGTGATCGAGGCCGGCGTGCGGCGCGTCGTCGTGGGCTGCCGGGACCCCGACCCGGAAGCCGGCGGCGGCGCGGACGCCCTGCGCCGGGCCGGGCTCGACGTCTCCGTGGGCGTCGAGGGACCGACCTGCGCGCGCCTCCTGGCCGCCTATCTCTGGGGTCGGGTCGGCCGGACCCCGTTCGTGGCGCTCAAGCTCGCCCTGTCGCTGGACGGGGGGCTGGCGCGCGAGCCCGGTCGCCGGACGGCGGTCACCGGCCCCGAGGCGGGACGGTGGGTGCATCGCCTCCGGGCCGGATTCGACGCCATCCTCGTGGGCCGCGGGACGCTCGAGGCGGACGATCCGCTGCTCACGGTCCGGGGAGACGTCGAGCCGCGGAGCGCGCCCGTTCGCGTCATCCTCGACTCCGGACTGTCCGTGTCTCCGGAGGCCCGGGTCGTCACCACCGGGACCGAGGCGCCGACCTGGGTCCTGTGCGGACCCGACGCGCCGGCGGAGCGGCGTGCCCGCCTCGAGAAGGCGGGCGTCCGGGTGATCGAGCTCCGCGCCGGCCCGGCGGGGGTGGACACCGGCGCGGCGCTCGCACGGCTGGCCGGAGAGGGCGTCGGCACGGTGCTCGCAGAGGGAGGAGCGCGCGTGGCCCGCTCGCTCCTGGAAGGAGCGTGGGTCCAGCGCCTCCATCTCCTGTACGCGCCGCTCCTGTTCGGCGCGGGGGCCCCGGCCGGGTTCGGCGGGGCCGCGGCCGGACGGGGTGGCTGGCACGTGTATGACCGGAGGGCGCTCGGCGAGGACACGCACCTGGCGCTGGAGAGCCGCGAGCTCGACGACGTCCAGCGGCGGTGGGGGAGGCCCGATGGCGCCCCGTGAGCCCGGCCCCGGGCGAGTGACCTGAAGCGAGGAGGGGGCATGTTCACCGGTCTGGTCGAGGAGATGGGGCGCGTGCTGTCGCGTGAGCCGCACGAGGAGGGTCTGCGGCTCCGCGTGGCGTGCCGCTTCGTGGACGAGCTCCACTCGGGCGACTCGGTGGCGGTGAGCGGCGTGTGCCAGACCGTGACCGGGGTGGACGCGTCCGGGTTCGAGTTCGAGTCGATCCGCACCACCCTGTCGCGGACGACACTGGGGCGCCTCGAGCCGGGCGCCGCCGTCAACCTCGAGCGCGCCTTGCGGGCCGGCGACCGTCTGGGCGGCCACCTGGTCCAGGGTCACGTGGACGGGGTCGGGGAGCTCGTCGAGCGACGGCCCGCGGGCGAGACGTGGCTTCTGCGCATCTCGATGCCGGCGGACATCGCGGCCGCCACGGTGCTGCACGGATCCCTGACCGTGGACGGGGTCAGCCTGACCGTGAACCAGCTGGAGGGCCCGGTCGCGGAAGTGGCCATCATTCCCTATACATGGTCCCATACGACGCTCTCGGGGCTCGCGCCGAGCGATCCGGTGAACCTCGAGGGTGACCTCGTGGGTAAATACGTGCGCAGGCTCGTCGAGCCATACCTCGAGAGTCTGCCCGCGCGAGGTCGACGGGCAGGAGGGCCCGGCGCCTCCGTTGACGTCGGTCCCTCCCGTATCGAGAGCTGAGGCATGGGCTTCGACAGCGTCGAAGATGCCATCGCGGCGATCCGTCGCGGCGAACTGGTCATCGTGGCCGATGACGAGGACCGCGAGAACGAGGGTGACCTCGTGTGCGCCGCAGAGCTGATCACGGCCGAACAGATCAACTTCATGGCCACGCACGGGCGCGGGCTGATCTGCCTCACGCTGGCGCCCGAGATCGCCGATCGGCTGGATCTGCCGCTCATGGCCGACGGACGGAAGTCCGATCCCAACGAGACGGCGTTCACGGTCAGCATCGACGCCCGCTCCGAGTTTGGCGTGTCCACGGGCATCAGCGCCCACGACCGGGCCCGGACGATCCAGGTGGCGCTCGACCCGGACACGCGTCCCTCGGACCTCGCGCGTCCCGGCCACGTGTTCCCGCTGCGGGCGCGGCCGGGAGGCGTGCTGCAGCGGGTCGGACAGACCGAGGCCTCCGTCGAGCTGGCGCGCATGGCCGGCCTGCAGCCGGCCGGCGTCATCTGCGAGATCCTCAACGAGGACGGGACCATGGCGAGGCGCCCGCACCTCGAGGCCTTCTCGGACCGGCACGGGCTGCGCTTCGTGACGGTGGCGCAGATCGTGGCGTACCGGCTGCGCCACGAGCGGCTCATCCACCGGGTGGCCGAAGCCCGTCTCCCGACGCCGTGGGGCGAGTTCACCATCGTCGGCTACCGCAACGACGTGGACGATCGGGAGCACGTCGCCCTGGTCCGGGGGGACGTCCGCGGGCGCGAGGGGGTGCTGGTACGCGTGCACTCCAAGTGCCTCACGGGGGACGTATTCGGGTCGCTTCGCTGCGACTGCGGCGACCAGCTCCACCACGCCATGGAGCTGATCGTACAGGAGGGCGCCGGCGTGATCGTGTACCTGGACCAGGAGGGGCGCGGCATCGGCCTCCTCAACAAGCTCAGGGCCTACGAGCTCCAGGATCGCGGGCACGACACCGTGGAGGCCAACGAGGTGCTCGGCTTCCCGCCTGACCTCAGGAACTACGGGATCGGCGCGCAGATCCTCGCTGACCTGGGCCTCCACTCCATCCGGATCATGACGAACAACCCCAAGAAGCTCTCCGGACTCCAGGGCTTCGGCCTCGAGATCCTCGATCGTGTGCCCCTGGAGACCGACGCGACCAGCGAGAACGAGAGCTACCTCGACGCCAAGCGAGACAAGCTCGGGCACCTGCTGAGCTCCTCGTGAAACCCTCGAATCCGGGCCGGGCCGTCGGAGGGGCGGTTCCCGGCGCGGCGGGACGACGCTACTGCCTGGTGGTGAGCCGCTACCACGGAGAAGTCACCGAGCGGCTCGAGTCCGGGGCTCGCCAGGAGCTGATCGACCTGGGCGTCGAGGCGCCGGCCGTGGACGTGGTGAGCGTTCCGGGCGCCTGGGAGCTGCCGTGGGCGGTCCGCCGGGCGGCCGCCACGGAACGCTACGACGGCGTGGTGGCGCTGGGCTGCGTCATCCGGGGAGACACGCCTCATTTCGACTACGTGTGCCGGGGCGCTACCGACGGCCTGGCCCGACTCGCGGCCGAGGGGAGAGTGCCGGTGGGGTTCGGACTGCTGACCTGCGACACGCTCGAGCAGGCCGAGGCCCGGTCCGGCGGTTCGGTGGGCAACAAGGGGGCGGAGGCGGCGCGGGCCGTGGCGGAGCTGTGCGGGCTGGCTCCCCTCCTGCCCTCCGCCGGCGACCGGGAGCGCGGAACGTGAGGCGACCGGCGCACGTGCGCTCCAGGGCACGGAGCTGGGCGCTTCAGGTCCTGTACGCCTGGGACATGGCTGGCGTCGGACGGGACCTCTCCGGGTACGCGGACGAGGCCCTGGCCCGGCGGCGCGTGTCGCGACGGTACCGACCCTACCTCGATCGGCTGCTGGAGCTGGTCGCCTCCCACGCATCGGAGATCGACGCCACCGTGCAGGAGCACATGCCCAACTGGCGACTGGAGAGGCTCTCGGCTATCGATCGAGCCATCCTGCGGATCGCGACCGCCGAGCTCCTGTACCAGGAGGACGTGCCGGGCAAGGTGGCCATCCACGAGGCGATCCGACTCGCCGAGCGATACGGCGGGAAGGAGAGCCACCGCTTCGTCAACGGCGTCCTCGACGCCGTCTACCAGGATACCCTCGTCGCTCCCTGACGGGCCGGGCGGCCGCGGCCGTCTCGATCTCCTGGTGGTGAACTGGCAGGACCGCCGGAACCCCCAGGCCGGCGGGGCCGAAGTCCACCTCCACGAGACCTTTGGCCGCCTGGCGGCGCGCGGACACCGTGTCACGCTCCTCGTGTCCGGCTGGCGGGGAGCGGTCCCGCGTGAGAGCCTCGACGGCATGGACGTGTGGCGTGCCGGCGGGCGCCACACCTTCCCGCTCGCCGTCCGGGGCGCGTATCGCCGGCTGCGAATGGAGCGTAGCTTCGATCTCGTGGTTGAGAACATCAACAAGCTGCCGCTCCTCACGCCGATGTGGATGGAGGAGCCGGTGGTCGCGCTCGTGAACCACCTGTTCGGGGCGACGGCCTTCCGAGAGGCGGCCTGGCCGGTGGCGGCGGTGGTGTGGGCGGCCGAGCGGCTGATTCCCCGGGCGTATCGGGACGTGCCCTTCCACTCGGTCTCGGAGAGCACGGCCGAGGATCTCATCCGCCGCGGGATCGCGCGGGATCACATCGAGGTCATCCCGGGCGGCATCGACCACGCGCTGTATCGGCCGGACCCGTCCGTAGAGCGGTTCCCCCGCCCCACGTTCGTCTACGTGGGGCGGCTCAAGCGCTACAAGGGACTGGAGGTCGTGTTCGAGGCGCTCTCGCGCCTCGAGCGCCGCGGCGTGGAGGCCCACCTGCTGGTGGCTGGCGCGGGAGACGACAGGTTGAGGCTGGAGTCGGCGGCCAGGGACCTGGCGGTCGAGACCCGCGTGCGGTTCCTGGGGTACGTGTCGGAGGAGGAGAAGGTGGAGCTCCTTCGCCGCGCGTGGGCGACGGTGTACCCGTCGCCCCGCGAGGGCTGGGGGCTCACCAACATCGAGGCCGCGGCGTGCGGGACGCCCACGGTGGCGAGCGACGCCCCCGGCCTGCGGGAGTCGGTGCTGGATGGTCGCACCGGCTTCCTGGTCCCGCACGCCGACGTGGAGGCCTGGGCCGAGCGCATGGCCCGGCTGTGCACGGACGCCGCGTGCCGGACGACGCTGTCCGAAGGCGCCATCCGGCACGCGGCCCGCTTCTCGTGGGAGCGGACGGCCGACCGCACCGAAGCCGCGCTTCGCTCGATCGTGGAGGCCCGAGCCACGGATCGATCGGAGCACCGAGACGAGCACGAAGGCTAGGAGGAGGACGGCATGGATATCGTCGTCGCGGCCCGCCACGGCACGCTTCCCGAGCACGTCGCGGAGCTCGCCCGGGGCCAGTTCGAGCGGCTGGGTCGGTTCGAGTCGCGCGTGTCGCGCGTGGAGGTCACGGTCGCGAACGAGAAGAACCGCTGGGAAGTGGATGCGCACGCCAGCGTGGACCGCGATCCCCCGGTGCACGCCCACGGCGAGGCCCGGGACGCGCGCTCGGCCATCGATCAGGCGGTGGACCGCATGACACGCCAGGTCAAGCGGCTTCGGGAGCGTCACCGGGACCACCAGGGTCCCGCCAGGGAGGTGGAGCCCCCCACGGAACCGACGGAGGGGCCTTGAGCGGACTCACGGTCGGCGACTTCCTGGATCGAAAGGGGGCCTCCCTATCCCTCGAGGTGCTGACGGGGGAGGAAGGACTGGGACGCCCGATCCCCGGACCGGACATCTCGAGCCCGGGCCTCGTCCTCAGCGGCTATACGGAGCGCTTCCCGGGCAGCCGGATCCAGGTCCTGGGCGAGACGGAGGTGAGCTACCTGCGGTCTCTGGCCCCCGGGGAGCGCCAGCGGGCGGTGGCGACGCTCCTCGGCTTCGACGTTCCCTGCCTGGTCGTCACCAAGGCCATGGACCCGCCCCGGGAGCTGCTGGAGGCCGCCTCGGCATCGGGGACGCCTCTGCTCCGCTCCGGGCTCAAGACGGGCGAGTTCTACCGGAGGATCAAGCCGTACCTCGAGGACGAATTCGCGCCCCGGACCGCCGTGCACGGCTCGGTGGCGGACGTCTACGGGGTGGGGCTCCTGTTCGTGGGGAAGAGCGGCATCGGCAAGAGCGAATGCGTGCTCGACCTGATCGAGCGCGGCCACCGGCTCGTCGCGGACGACGTGGTCATCATCACCCGCCGGGGCAACGACGTCCTCATCGGCAGGGGACACGAGCTGGCCAAGCACCACATGGAGATCCGGGGCGTGGGCATCATCGACATTCGCGCCCTGTTCGGCGTGCGCGCGACGCGGCAGCAGAAGCGCGTGGAGGTCGTCGTGCAGCTCGAGGAGTGGAGCGAGCAGGCATCCTACGACCGTACGGGGCTCGACACGGACACGACCGAAATCCTGGGGGTGCCGCTCCCCAAGGTCCGCATTCCGCTCAATCCCGGAAAGAACATCACCGTGATCTCGGAGGTCATCGCCATGAACCACCTCCTCAAATACTCGGGGGTGGACACGGCCAGGTCCTTCGACCAGAAGCTCCGGCGACGCCTGAGGCCGGTCCGGGAATACCTGGAGGAGGACAACGAGTGACGGCCGTCGCCCGCGGCGTCGTGGTGGCGCACGATGGGGTCGCGGCCGCGCTGGTGCGTGCCGTCGAGCACATCTCGGGCGTGCAGGGAGCGCTGTCGGCCGTGAGCAACGAGGCGTGCGCGCCGGAAGAGCTGCGCGCCCGGGTGGCCCGTGCCGTGTCCGAGAGTGGAGGCCCGGTCGTCATCTTCGTGGACATGTCGAGCGGGAGCTGCGCGTTCGCGGGGCGACGGGTCCTGCGCGGCCGGCCCGGGGTGGCCGTCGTCACGGGAGTCAATCTCCCGATGCTCCTCGACTTCGTCTTCCATCGCGAGATGGAGCTCGCCACCCTGGCCGAGCGCGTGGCAGGCAAGGGCCGGACCGCGGCCCAGGTCCACCTCCCCGAGGCACGGGACGACGATGCCGATCGAGCTGTTCCGGATTGACGAGCGCCTTCTCCACGGCCAGGTGGTCGTGGGGTGGGGTGAGCGGTTGAGTCTGTCCTACTACGTGGTGGTGGACGACGACCTGGCGGAGTCCGACTGGGAGCAGGAGCTCTACGCCGGCGGCCTGCCCGCCGGCGCCGAGGCCTACTTTCTCTCCGAGGTGGAGGTGGCACGCCGCTTCCGCCAGCTCGACGGCCGTTCCGGGGCCGGTGCGCTGCTGGCGCGAACGACGGCGGCCATGCGTCGGCTGGCGGAGACCGGCGTCCTGTCGGGTCGAACCGTCGACGTGGGGTGCCTGGGAGCGGCCCCCGGCCGCAGGCGGTCGCTGGACTACGTGTACCTGAGCCCGGACGAGGTCGCCGATCTCCGCGCGCTGGCCGGGCGGGTCGGACGGGTCGAGGCCCGGGACGTACCCTCCGCGCAGGCGGTCGCCCTCGACCGCCTGCTCGAGGACTTCGATGCCTGAACTGGACGCCTGGACGTACGTCGTGGCCGTGGTGTGCGGCGGACTGGTCGGCGTGGATGCCGTCTCCTGGCCGCAGGTGATGATCTCCCGTCCCCTGGTGGCGGCCACGCTCGGTGGTGCCCTGCTGGGCGACCCGGGCGCCGGACTGATGGTCGGGGCCGTGCTCGAGCTCCTCGGCCTCCGCCATCCTCCGTTCGGTGCGGCCCGCTACCCGGACACGGGGCCGGCAGCGCTCGTGGCGGGGGCGGCGTTCGCGGTCTCGGGCGGTGGGGTAACGTCGCTGGCCGTGGCCGTGTCGGCCGGCTGGCTGCTCGGATGGGTCGGTGCTCACACCGTGCACCTGCTGCGCGGCCTGAACGGACGCCTGGTCGGCCAACCCGCCTCCCTGTCGGTCGCTCCCGGGCGGCTGGAGCGGCGTCAGCGTTTCGCCGTCGGCCTGGACTTCGCGCGCGGGGCACTGCTCACGGCGGCGTTCCTGGTGCCGGCCGAGCTCGTGGCCCGCGTGGTGCCGGCGTCGGCGGGCGGACTGGCGCCCCCCGTCGCGGCCGCCGTGCTCGCGGTCGTGGTGGGCGGTGCGGCCGGCGCGGCGGCCGGCGGACTGTTCGGTGGCCGGAGGGGGTGGCTTCTGCTGGCCGCGGGTGGACTGGCATCGGTGGTGGCTCTGGTGCTCGCATGAGGCTCGCGCGCAAGGACTTCGCGAGAGCCCTGGCCCGGACGTTCGCGGCGCAGGGTACCTGGAACTACGGGTCCTACATGGCCGGCGGCCTGGCGTTCTCCCTCCTGCCGTTGCTCGAGCGCATCCACGCCGGCGATCCGGTCGGGCTCAGGCAGGCCATGGACCGTCATCTGCGTCCGTTCAACGCGCATCCGTACCTGGTGCCCCTCGCCGTGGGGGCCCTGGCTCGCCTGGAGTACGAGGGTGAGGACCCGGAGAGGATCGAGCGCTTCAGGACGGCGCTGAGCAGCAGCCTCGGCGCCGTGGGCGACCGACTGGTGTGGCAGGCCTGGCGTCCGTTCTGGTTGCTGATCTCGGTGCTGGCGTACAGTTTGGGATTCGGGCCCTGGGCGGCGGTCCTCCTGTTCCTGTTCCCTTACAACGTGGGTCACGTGGTGCTTCGCGCGTGGGGCCTCCGACGCGGGTGGGAGGAAGGGCTCGGCGTGGGCCGGACGATCTCGGCGCCGTGGATCCGGCGAACGGCCCGCCTGCTGGCGGGGGTCGATGTCGTGCTCCTCGGGGCCGTCACGGTGGCCCTGGTCGCCAAGCTGCAGGGCGGCGGCCTGCCGCTCACCGGCCGTGCCGTGGCAGCCGCGGTGATGGCGGCCTCCGGGATCGCCTGGCCGAGCGTCGTGGGAGCGGTCACGGGCGCTCTGGCCGCGCTGGCGGGCGTCGTGGCCTGGTTGCCGGGTTGAGGGAGAGGACGTGACGAACACCATGCCGGAGATCGGGGGGGAGGGGATGCCTCGAGCGAGTCGTGAGGTGGCGATCCGTAACCGCAACGGGCTCCATGCGCGCCCCGCGGCGGCCTTCGTGAAGCTGGCCTCCCGCTTCCGTTCCGAGATCCTCGTGTCCCGGGACGACCTGGAGGTGAACGGCAAGAGCATCATGGGGGTGCTCATGCTCGCCGCCGAGCCCGGGGCCGTGCTCACCATCCGCGCGGTGGGCGAGGACGCCGAGCGGGCCGTGGACGCTCTCGTGCGGCTGGTGGCCGAGGACGAGGGCGAGCCGGATCCGTTCGAGGACCCCGACGACCTCGAGGACGCCATCCCATGAACCGGCATCTTCAGGGCATCGGTGCTTCGGCGGGCCGCGTCCTGGGTCGGGTGCGCTTCGTGCGCCTCACCGTCCCGCCCGTGGCCCACAGGACGATCGCCCCGGAGGACGTGCCGTCCGAGCTGGTCCGTTTCGAGGAGGCGAGGCGCTGGGCGGTGGACCGCACCCGGGCCCTGGCCGAGCGGACCCGGGAACGAATGGGGGAGGTCGAGGCCCAGGTCTTCGACCCGCAGGTCCTCATGCTGGAGGACCCCGACCTGGTGGAGGGGACGCGGGCCTACATCCGCGAGAACTACCTGTCGGCCGAGCGGGCCTTCGATTGGCGGCTCCTGGAGATCCGCTCGCGCTTCCTCGATTCGGTGCACGCCATGGTGCTGGACCGGATAGCGGACCTGCAGGACATCCGCTTCCGCGTCCTGTCCAGGCTCGAGGGCGTCTCCGACACGATGCCGTGGGAGGA
>Ga0315556_1000152_pt1 | contig 39229 bp, 35 predicted proteins | sample SalMarSW160310MG_FD_202112 | JGI IMG/M metagenome (GOLD analysis project Ga0315556, IMG submission 202112) | Salt marsh sediment microbial communities from the Plum Island Ecosystem LTER, Massachusetts, United States - Salt Marsh Sediment SW1603-10 ...
GAATAATATCGCCCTTGCGCAATCCGGCTACCCGCGCCGGACCGCTGTGGACATCCTCCACATAGACCCCGCTCTTCTTTTTATCCAGGCTGTTGCGCTGATCGGCGGTCAAATCCTTCACCACCGCGCCCAAACGGTTATCGTCGATGCCTTCATCCCTGCGGCTCGCCTGCTTGATTTCCTCTTCCGGCGGCAATTCGCCGATCTTGATCTTGACCTGCTTCGATTTGCCGTCACGTAAAATCTTCACCGAGGCCTCTTGACCAACCTGCATGCGGCCCACGATCGGCGGCAGGGAAGATGAATTATCGATCGGGGTGTTATTGAACTCCAGGATTACGTCACCCACCTTGATCCCGGCCTTCTCCGCCGGACTGCCGGGCAATACCTGCGCCACCAGGGCTCCGCCAGGACGATCCATGCCGAAGGATTCGGCCAGGTCTGCCGTGACATCTTGAATCAAGACACCCAGCCAACCGCGGGTGACACTGCCTTTGTTCTTGAGCTGATCGACGACGTCCATCGCCAAATCGATGGGAATGGTAAACGACAAGCCCATAAAGCCGCCGGTGCGGCTGTAGATCTGGGAATTGATACCGACCACCTCACCGTCCATATTGAATAAGGGGCCACCGGAATTTCCGGGATTGATCGCCACATCCGTCTGGATGAACGGTACATAGTTTTCATTAGGTAGACTGCGCCCCAAGGCGCTGACGATACCGGCCGTCACCGAATGATCGAAGTCAAAAGGCGAGCCGATGGCCAGCACCCACTCTCCGACCTTAAGCTTGGACGAGTGTCCGATCTGAACCGTCGGCAAATTCTTGGCGTCGATCTTGAGCAGGGCCACATCGCTGCGTTCGTCCGCACCCAGCACTTTCGCCTCGAATTCCTGACGGTCGGTGAGCCGCACGATAATCTTATCCGCATCTTTGATCACGTGATCATTGGTGAGGATGTAACCATCGGCGGAAATAATAAATCCCGAACCCAGGGATTGCGTACTGAACTCATCGTCATTGCCACCATCATCACCTCGACCGGGATCTCCGAAAAACCGCCGAAAAAAGTCGTCGAGAGGCGGTGAACCGTCGGGCCCCTTCGGCAAGCCGTGGGGTATCCGCGGATGTTGCTTTATGGTTTGGGAAGTGCTGATGTTTACCACCGCCGGGCTGGTCTTGGTCACAATATCCGTAAAATCGGGTAACTCACGCGCCTGCGCCTGGGACACGGAGACTATCGCACTTACAGCGACCAGCCAAGCAAAAAACATATTACGATTTATCATCTGACTTCCATTCCATAGGTTCATAATGAATCAGGGTAGACTTTATTATCTGTTTTTAATTCGATTCGGATTTGGGACAAGCTACGGAAACATGATCGGCAGCTTTTTGCAGAATCAAAGGCTGATAACGGCGATCGTCACCAATACTTTGGCTGTGGCGCTTAAGCCACATCAAACCCGCAGCCAAACCGGCCATCCCGGACAGCAGGCCGACAACATCAGGCGCAACCGACGTCAGCATGTCCGCAAACAGGGTTTCACCCAGCAGGGCGAAACCCAGCATGAATAAGATCGGCATGATGTAGGCGGCAAACGAACCGCGCACCAGGGCTTGCTCATCAACGCCTATCACGACGCGATCGCCCACCTCGACATCTTGTGTATGCTGAACTTTCAATCGGGGGGAACTGAACCTGAAGGCCTTGGGGAACAAACCCGCGCCGCAACCCTTATTTGTGGCGCAAGCACCACACGCGCTGTGCCGCTGGGCTTCTACCCAGGCGGTATCGCCTTCAAGCTCCACCACGGTCGCAATTTGCTCAATCATCTACTGTCCGGCCACCGTCAATCTCAGTGAGTTGCCGATCAAGCGCACTGTCGCCAATGGCACTTCGCCGACCACGGTCAGTTGATGATCATTCACTACGGTTCCGTAGGCGTTCACCGCGCCCACATGCGACACGCCGTTGAATGGCTTGGCGTGCTCGCCCAATTGTTCGACGAATACCGATACGGTTGCCATACCGTCGGTAAGCACCAGTTGGTCGACCGGACCCCATTTGCCGTGACTGTGTTGATAGCGCTCGACCAAGGAGAAGCCGCTCGGCATGCGCATGACCTGCCATTGCCCATCAGCGGAGGTTGTCGACATGGTATCGGGGGGACTGGCTTTCAAAGCCTGGCGCATTTTATCGCTCATGGTCACGGCTTGGATCATTTGCGGTGTGGGCTTGTCCACGACATTTATGGCGGTGAACATGAACTGCTCGACTGCATTACCGTGCTCATTGACCAGATCGGATTGCAGCAACAATCCCGTCTTTTCATCGACCCAAATGCGGTAACCGTAACGGTAATTATCCTTGGGCTCGATGACCAGCATCCGAGCCGCACGCCCGGCGATACGATCGCCTTCCCCCATGGCCAGGCGATAATTCTTTTCCAGAGCCGTCGCGCCATCCTCAATCTGCGCCGGGAAATTCCGTCTTAAAATCTCCTTATTGAAGCTGGAATGCTTTTGACCGGGACTGAGGTATACGACCCCTTCCTTACTCCGGAAAAATTCCCGCCGCACACCGCTCAAGGAGCTGAGGCGCTCTCTTTCACCCGATTGATCCACGACATGCACAAGATGCATGGTCACCAATTGGTCATCACGGCGGAATATAAAAGTGCCTTCGTAGCTGACGTTCCGCTCGGATGATGCAATCTTATCCAGCCACGTTTTTGCGTCGTTCACGGATTCACCGGTACCGACTGCCTGCGCCTGTTCGGCACATAATCCAAGCACGGTCAGCACGACACAGACCCACAGGGTAAAGCGATAGCCGCGCCCGTTGTTAAACGGGCGTTTCAACACATCATGTAAGATCAGAATGTCGACCATCAGATAATCAAAAGTCCGCCGTGATAGCGATAATGTTGGGCTGATCACCATTAGCAGTACTCATGCATACGATCAGCCGGATGCAGGCCTAGCGGCCATCACCGCTCAAATTACTCGGCCGTATGGCCTCGGAACGTTCATACCCTACGATCCTGACCTGGGGCAACACGCTATTGTGCATGCCGTCCACTGCGGAGTATTGATCGTGGTTAATCAGGTAGTCATTGAGCTTGGAGGCCAGTTCAGGCTGTTCGACGTCCCACTGTCGGCCGTGTACGGTCGTGTAGGATATCGCCGGTTGAGTGCTCACCGTGGTGATCGCGCTGGACGCCGGCGGGCTATTTGAGGCCAGTGTCGGCATTTGCTCAATACCCGTTTGCTGGGTATTCCATCCTAAACCGACAAAGACCACGGCTGCGACGGAGGCGGCCAGGGCAAAACCGATCGTGGGTCTGATGAAAGCGTGGTAATCGAAGGTACGGCGCGGCGGTGTGGAGAGCAGGGGTTCGGATTCAAGGGCTAGGGAGATACGGTTTACAAAATCCTCAGGGAGTTCATCTGGCAGATTGTTTTTCAAGGCATCGCTGATCAGATGGTAATGTCGCCAACACATCTGGCTGGTCTTATCGTGCTTAAGCCCGTCCATCAGGCTATCAATCTCCTCGCGAGGCATTTCACCATCCACCAGCGCCGAGATTTTTTCTTCAAGATTGTCTGCCATATACCTTCCCCGCAAATAGTGCCCAAATACTTAACGAATCATGCCAACAGCGGCTTGAGTTTATTATGTATCGCTTCACGAGCCCTGAAGATGCGGGAACGCACGGTACCGATCGGGCATCCCATGGCTTCCGCGATTTCCTCATAACTTAAACCTTCGAGCTCTCGTAGTGTAATCGCCGTACGCAGATCCTCCGGTAACTGCTCAATGACCTCAAATACCGTCCTTTCGATCTCGTCCTTTAACAGCAGGCGCTCGGGAGTTGCGTAATCCCTCAACTCCGACGCACCTTCAAACTGTTCGGCAACGCTAATCTCCACATCCGAATCGGGCAGGCGACGGCCTTGAGCGACGAGGTAATTCTTGGCGGTATTGATGGCAATCCGATACAGCCAAGTATAAAAAGCGCTCTCCCCTCGGAATTTGGGAAGAGCCCGGTATGCCTTGATAAAGGCATCCTGCGCCACATCCAGCACCTCGGCCTGATCCCGGATATAACGGGAAATAAGCTTGACAATCTTGTGCTGATATTTAGCTACCAGAATGTCAAATGCCTTTTTATCACCTCTCTGAACGCGCTCTACTAGGAGCTGGTCAACACTTTGCTCGCCCATTTCGGGCCTGCCCCTTCTTCACTGAGGAGTAAAATCCCTTTACTCGGAAACAATAGACCATGCTGGATAATATTAGTTCTCTATTAGTTGCCTAATAGCGTTACCCATACACAATATTAGATTTTGCTAATTTAGCTAGGGTGCGGCTTTGGGGATGTACTCCCGCCTCATTCACCCTTCGAGCCACGCCCCCGCTCGAGGGGACTTTCCAACCCCGGCTGGACGGCTAATACATACGGCTATATGCTGCATGGCCAGGCCATGCCCGCTGGGGCCGAACTATAAAGTATCCATTATGACTATAAAAGACCTCTGAGCCAACACGCTTTTTTATGAAACACGATTATTACGATCTACTGCTGATCGGGGGGGGCGCCGCGGGTTTAAGCCTCGCCCTGCACCTCGCCCCCCATATTCGCATCGGTCTCATTACCAAGGGCCCGCTGACGGAAGGAGCAACCTTCTATGCCCAGGGAGGCATCTCCGCGGTGTGGGATCAGGCCGATTCCCTGGAATCTCACATCGAGGACACCCTCAATGCCGGCGCCGGATTATGCGACGCGGCCGTGGCCCGCTATACCGTCGAGCATGCCCGGGATGCCATTCAATGGCTGGTCGAACAAGGCGTCCCGTTTACCCAGGAGACCCGTCCCGATGGCAGCATTGACTACCACCTCACCCGCGAGGGCGGCCATAGCCATAGGCGCATCTTGCATGCCGCCGACACCACGGGGCGGACCGTCGAATTGACCCTGGAACAACAGGCCCGCCGTCATCCCAATATCGAAGTCTTGGAAAATCATATTGCCATTGACCTGATTACCGGTAAAAAGTTGGGCCTGGCCCATAATCACTGCTGGGGCGCCTATGTCCTCGACCGTGATGCCGGCCAGGTCAAGACTCTGCGCGCCAAGTGCGTGGTACTGGCCACCGGCGGTGCCGGCAAGGTCTATATATATTCGAGCAATCCAGACGTCTGCACCGGCGACGGCATCGCCATGGCCTGGCGGGCCGGCTGCCGCGTGGCCAATATGGAATTCATCCAGTTTCACCCCACCTGCCTCTACCACCCCAAGGCCAAATTCTTCCTCATCTCCGAGGCGGTGCGTGGCGAAGGCGGACGCATCCTACTCCCGGACGGCACCCCGTTTCTCGATAAATTCGACCCGCGCGCCGAGCTGGCGCCGCGCGACATCGTGGCACGTGCCATCGACCACGAGATGAAACGCCTGGGCGCCGAGTACGTCTACCTGGATATCAGCCATAAGCCGGCGGACTTCATTAAGAGTCACTTCCCGAGCATCTATAGCCGCTGCCTGGAATTGGGCTTCGACATGACCAAGGAACCCATCCCGGTGGTACCGGCCACCCACTATACCTGCGGCGGGGTCATGATCGACCTGCGCGGCCGCACCGATCTCGAAGGATTGTATGCCATCGGTGAAACAGCTTACAGCGGCCTGCACGGGGCCAACCGCATGGCCAGCAATTCCTTGCTGGAATGCCTGGTGTTCGGCCAGGCGGCGGCGGAAGATATCAAAGCCAGCATCGCGGCTATTCCAGCCCCGCCGGCCGTGCCGGAGTGGGACGAGAGCCGGGTCACGGACTCCGATGAGGAGGTGGTGGTGGCCCATAATTGGGAGGAGCTGCGGCGCTTCATGTGGGATTACGTGGGCATCGTGCGCAGCGACAAGCGTCTGCAACGCGCCAAACACCGCGTCGACCTGCTACTCCAGGAAATCGACGATTATTACGGTCACTTCCGCGTCACCAATGATTTGATCGAGCTGCGCAACTTGGCGCTGGTGGCGGACCTGATCATCCGCTCCGCCATGCTGCGCAAGGAAAGCCGCGGCCTGCACTATACCTTGGATTATCCGGTGCCGGACGACAGCCGGCCGCCGCGCAACACCGTGCTCACATCGTAGAAAAATTGCTACGGCCGGGATCAATCTTCAGTCGTCGCCTTGTCTTGCAGCAAGCCCAATTGCACGCGCAAACGGCGATGACTGTCGGGGTCCAGACTGTCACAAGGCAGAACCACCGCATACTTATGCCCCTCCTCCGTCAAAAAGCGCAGGATCACCAGCCAGGGATGGATGTAGCTACCGGGGAGCAAGTGTGCCCGACGCCCCGCACCGTCACGATCGAACAGCTCCCAGCTGCTGCCACCGATCCACACCAGGCGCTGTACCGCAATAGCCGAAGCAAACACCAGTTGGCGCCGCCAGCTGACTATCCCCTGCGCCACCACTGCCAGGACAAGCGGCGCTTTGATCCACCAACCCGCCGGCAACGGCATCAACACCAGCAAGGCCATACCATGCACAGCGAGCAAGGCACTCAACAAATAGCGGGAGGGACGGCGTTCAAGCCGGAACGGGGCTGCGTAACTGAGTGATGACATGAGCGAGCTGACTATCGGTGGGGATCACGCGACCCATGATATATTCGAATAGCAAGGCATCGGGATAATTCAACAAGACCTCAAAGGCACGGCGCTCCTCGGGAAGGGCATGCTCATAGCGATGATCCAAAAAGGCTTGCAACACCAGGTCCAGCTCCAGCATGCCGCGTCGACATTGCCAGTAGAGCCGCGCCCGCTGCGAACAGCCCGCTGATGCGTGGCCTGTTTGTTCGCCGCCACTCGTCACGCTCACCGCCACCCCCCCTTACTTTCCGTCCGGCTTATATCAGATGCTTCAACATCAGTTCCTTGATATTACCAATCGCCTTGGTGGGATTCAGCCCCTTGGGACACACATCGACACAATTCATGATGGTATGACAGCGAAACAAGCGGTACGGGCCTTCAAGTTCGGCAAGCCGCTCCGCAGCAGCCTGGTCGCGGCTGTCGGCCAGAAAACGGTAAGACTGCAACAAGGCCGCCGGTCCGCGGAATTTATCCGGATTCCACCAAAACGACGGACAGGACGTAGAGCAACAGGCACAGAGTATGCATTCATAAAGTCCGTCCAGCTTGTCGCGCTCTGCGGGGCTTTGCCGGTATTCAACCTCGGGCTCGGGGTCATGTACCGTAAGCCACGGCTTGACGGAACGGTATTGGTGATAGAACTGGGTCAGATCCACCACCAGGTCCCGAATCACCGGCATCCCCGGCAAGGGGCGGATCTCCACCGGCTCTTTCAAGCCGGCCAACGGGGTGATACACGACAGACCATTGCGGCCATTGATATTGAACCCGTCCGAACCGCACACCCCTTCGCCGCAGGAGTGACGAAAACTCAGAGTCTCATCCTGCTGTTTGATTTTGAGCAGCGCGTCAAGCAACATCATACCCGGCGCCACTTCGGCCAGCTCGAAGTCCTGCATATGCGGCTCTTGGTCCGCTTCCGGGTTATAGCGATAGATCGAAAACCGCATGCATCTCTCCATAAAGCTTAAAGTCGCCAGCCGCGTGCTGACCGCTTTATCAATACACCCGCTCCTTGGGCGGGAACGGCTCTACCGTTAGCGGCTGGACCCGCACCGGTTTATAGTCCAGACGGCCGCCTTCCTTGAAATACAGGCTGTGCCTCATCCACAGTTTGTCGTCGCGCTGCGGATAATCGATACGGCTGTGAGCGCCGCGGCTCTCAGTACGCGCCAGGGCCGAGGTGATCGTGGCCAGGGCGACATCCATGAGGTTCTCCAGTTCCAGGGCCTCGATGCGCGCGGTGTTGAACACCTTGCTGTGATCCTTGAGTCGCGCCTGCAGTAAACGCTGCTCCAACTCCCGCACCTTCGCCAGGCCTTCGCGCAGGACGTCCTCCTTGCGGAATACCCCGCAATAATGCTCCATGGCGCGTTGCAGGCTATCGCGCAGGCCGGCCACTGATTCACCCTCACCGCGCAGCTCCCAGCGCGCCAAGCGTGACAGGGCATAGTCGATACCCTGCTCGGGCAGTGCGCGATGATAACGCTGGCTGCGCAGGCTCTCGATGATGCGGTTACCGGCGGCGCGTCCGAACACCACGATGTCGAGCAAAGAATTGCCGCCGAGACGATTGGCCCCATGCACCGAAACGCAGGCACATTCGCCCACGGCGAACAGTCCCGGCACTGCCTCCTCCGCACCATCGCTTCCGGGGATGACTACCTCCCCGTAGCGATTGGTGGGGATGCCGCCCATGGTGTAATGGGCGGTAGGAAATACCGGCACGGGTTCCTTGCTGGGATCGATGTGCAAAAAGGTTTGAATAATGTCGCGGATCCCCGGTAAGCGCTTGTTGATCACCTCCGCACCGAGATGATCCATCTTGAGTAAGACATAATCGCCATGGGGGCCGCAACCACGGCCCTCGCGCACCTCGGTAGCGATGGCGCGGCTCACCACGTCGCGGCTGGCCAGATCCTTGGCATGAGGAGCATAGCGTTCCATGAAACGCTCACCGTCCTTATTGATAAGGTAAGCGCCCTCGCCGCGCGCCCCTTCGGAAATTAGCATCCCCTTGCCGGCGATCCCAGTGGGATGAAATTGAAAAAATTCCATATCTTCAAGCGGAATCCCGGCGCGCAATACCATCCCCATGCCGTCACCGGTGTTAATGCGGGCATTGGTATTGGTGCGGAACAGGCGCCCCGCCCCCCCAGTGGCGAGCAAAGTGGTCTTGGCCTCGATAATCACCGGTTCGCCGGTCTCGATCTCCAATACCACTGCACCCACGATATAGCCTTCATCGTCTTTGATGAGATCGACGGCGAAATACTCATCGAAAAAGTGGGTCTTGGCGCGGATGTTCTGTTGATACAAGGAATGGAGGATGGCATGACCGGTGCGATCCGCCGCAGCACAGGTGCGCGCGGCCTGGTCGCCGCCGAAGTTCTGGCTCTGACCGCCGAAGGGCCGCTGATAGATATTGCCGTTGTCGAGGCGGGAAAAGGGCACGCCGGCATGCTCCAATTCCACCACCAGGCGCGACGCCGCGCGGCACATATACTCAATGGCGTCCTGGTCGCCCAGGTAGTCGCTGCCCTTGACGGTATCGTACATATGCCAATGCCAATTGTCGGGCGAGACATTGCCCAGGGCGGCATTAATGCCGCCCTGGGCCGCCACGGTATGGGAACGGGTGGGAAACACCTTGGAGACCACCGCCACCGTGGCCTCGGCATGGGATAACTGCAGGGCGGCGCGCAGCCCACCGCCGCCCGCACCGATCACCAGGGTATCGAACCGCCGTCGCGGAATATCGTGCGCCGCCATTAAATCGCCCTCGCCAATACCAGCAGCAGCCACGCACCCATGGCGATCAAGCCCGCCGCTATCAGGCTCAATACCGTGAGTCGTACTTTGAAAGAATGCAAGTAATCCATGGCGATGTCGCGCATTCCCACCCAGGCATGGATGAGCAGAAAGGCAAACAACAACAACGTGGAAATACTCATGAGTGGCGAAGTCATAAAGCCCCGCCACTCGGAAAAACCATGGGGAGGCTGAATACTCAACCTGATAAGAAAAAAGAGCAGATAGGCCGTCATGTACACGGCGCTAAATCGCTGTGCCAGCCAGGGTTTCAGGCCGTGAGCGCGCGCAATTACCATAACAATATCCCGGCAATCATCAGCAAAGACACCGAGCTCCCGATCGCGATTATCCAGGCCGAGCGACGCGCCTCATCCCGTTCCACGCCCACCCCGAAATCGATCAACAATACCCGCACACCCGCAAACAGATGATGGGCCAGCGCCCAGAATATAATAATCACCACTATCTTGATCCGGGCGTGGCCGAGCAGGTCTTGCACATGGTTATAGCCCAGCCGGCCGCCCAGGGATAAATCCAACAGATATATTGCGAAGGGGATGCTGAGGAACAACACCACCCCCGCCACCCTGTGCGCAATGGAGATTAACGCCGTGATGGGCAGGCGAATGCGCGCCAAATCCAGAAATACCGGTCGATTATTATTTTTTGGCATACAATCCGTATGTGAAGACAACTGCTCAAGTTGTTCTAGTATTATGCCCTGCGCGGATGATTGCAACGGCAAAATTTAAAGGCGAAGCAGTAATGATGCTCTCTGAGTGGCGGACTTTTCTCGAAAATAACGGTGCCGTAATCCTCGACGGTCATGTCGCCCATTACGGCAACCCGTCCCTGGAAACCCAGATTGCCACTACCGGCGAGGTGATCGCCGACTTATCTCAGCGCGCACTGATCGCCGTGCGCGGCACTGATGCGGAAAAATATCTGCAAGGCCAGCTGACCAATGACATCTACGCCGTCACCGAGGCCCACAGCCAACTCAGTGCTCATTGCAGTCCTAAAGGTCGCGCCTTGGCCTGCTACCGGATCTTCCGGCGTGAGGATACCATCTATTTAGCCTTACCCGAAGCACTCCTCGAAACCAGCCTGGAACGCTTGCGAAAATATGTACTGCTGAGCAAAGTCTCCTTGGAGTTAGAGACCGAACTGATGCAGATAGGTTACGCCAGCGCCAAAGGCATTCACCATCTGCGCGATGTCATACATACCATCCCTGAAGAGGTCAACGGTGTTACGCATTCCGACGGCCTCAGCGTCATACGTATTCCCGGCCCCCACCCGCGCTTCGAGGTATTGGGCACGGCCGCCGCCGTCAAAGTCCTGTGGACCAAGCTTGATGTACACGCCGCCGCTGTAGGGGCGGGTCCCTGGGCCTTGCTGGATATCCTTGCCGGAATACCGGACCTACAACCCGAAACTATCGATGCCTTCGTTCCCCAGATGATCAATCTGGATGTATTGGGCGGCATCAGCTTCAATAAGGGTTGTTACACCGGCCAGGAGATTGTGGCGCGTACCCACTATCTGGGTAAGCTCAAGCGGCGCATGTACCGGCTGCATTGCCCCATCAGTTCACCGCCCGCCGCCGCCACGGCAATTTACAATACCGCCCAACGCAGCGATGAAAGCGCCGGCAGCGTGGTAGCGGCGCAAGCGGCCCCGGACGGCGGGGTCGCCCTGCTGGCGGTACTGCAAATCGAGGCTGCGACACAGGGAGAATTGCGGCTGGGGGGCGCTAACGGACCGCACTGCAGCCTGCAGCCACTCCCGTACAGCCTGGAAACGGCTGCTGATTGACACCTATTTAGTCCTTCTTATGGAAAATTTCGGGAATCTGCCGCTAAATAACCATAAAGCCGGGAGCTGGAATTTTTCCACATGGATTTAGAAAAGAAATTTCTATCCGATTTTCTCACCGATCTCAATGCCAACCGCGTGGTCCTGCCGACCTTGCCGGAAGTGGCTATGCAGGTCCGTAATGCCGTCGGCGACCCGCAGGCCACCACCGCCAGGATTGAAAAGATTATAAATAGCGATCCAGCCTTGTCAACCAAGCTGCTCAAGGTGGTGAACAGCCCCGCTTACCGTGGTTCGGAACCGATCACTAATCTGCGCATGGCCATTACCCGACTGGGAACCAACCAGGTTCGCAATTTGGCCACTGGGCTGGTGATGGAACAGCTCTATCAGGTCACCTCCACTGACAATATCAAACAACACTTGAAGGACTTGTGGTTGCACAGCACCCGGGTGGCAACCCTCAGTCATGTCATCGCCAAACGCTTTACCAAACTGAAGCCCGATGAAGCTATGCTTGCGGGTCTCATTCACGATATCGGCACCTTACCCGTTCTCAATCGCGCCAGTCTGTTCCCTGAATTATTAGAGGACGATGAGAAGCTGGTCGCGGTGATGCGCAGTTTGCACACCATGATCGGCCCAGCGGTCCTGGATGAATGGGGATTTTCCCGCGATATGGTTATCGTCTCGGCGGAACACGAAGATATTTATCAGGCTCGTGACGGTGAAGTGGATTATGTCGACGTCATCATTGTCGCAAACCTGCACAGCTATTTGGGCAGCCAAAACCGGCTCGCCAAGATCAATTGGGAAGAAGTACCCGCCTTTGCCAGGATCGGAATGACGCCCGATGACAGTTTCGCCGCCATGGAAGAGGCACGTGATGAGATGCGCGAAATGCAAGGCATACTCGCAAGCTCAGGGTAAATAGCAGCACGCCTTAAATGACTGTGAAACACCGCTCTTCACGCTGCAACCATTTACAATAAAATTCTCACCGGCGCCGGCCACTAAGACACTGTATCGCGTGGCGACACTACTTAAGTTATCTTGCCATAGCCCCCCCCCAACAACCCGATATCTACAATGCCCTGGGGAGCATCTATCGGCGCACGGGCCGATTTGACGATGCGGAGACCGCCTACCTCAAGGCCCTGCAACACGCTCCCGATTACGCCAATGCACACTTAAATATTGGGATCTTGTACGACATATATCTTAACAGGCTGTGCGCGGCACTGGATCATTACCAGCACTATCAGTCCATCAGCGGCGGGAATAACACCGTGATCAACAAATGGATCATCGACGTCAAGCAACGTCTGGCAAAAACCACGGGAGCGGCAAAATGAGCAGGGCCTTGCGCATAGCATTACTGCTGTTGCTCGTAGCCTCGCAAGGACTGTCATTCGCCGACGATCGCATCCAACTCGACCAGACCACCGTCATCGACAATCACGAACTGCCGAAGATAACCTATATCGTTCCTTGGCAGGCGGCACCCCTGCCCGAAGCAGAGAACCCGGCCTTGGACACCTTGATCGACGATGCCCTGGCGCCACTCGATCGTGATGTGCTACGCAACCAGATCCAATACTATTACGAGCTAACGCCCGCCGCCGCTGTTGCCGACAAGCCCGCCGGAAAAACGGACAAGTGAAAGCGGCGCGATCGAATTCGCGGAGGCATCAAGGGTTCGGCCCATTTATTTATGGCGCATATGAGGAAACAGCAGCACATCGCGAATTGACGGCGCATCGGTGAACAGCATTACCAGGCGATCGATACCGATGCCTTCGCCCGCGGTAGGCGGCAGGCCGTGTTCCAGGGCGACGATGTAATCCTCATCGAAATGCATGGCCTCTTCGTCACCCGCTTCCTTTTCCTCGACCTGCTTGCGGAAGCGCTCGGCCTGATCTTCGGCGTCATTCAACTCGGAAAATCCATTGGCGATTTCTCGCCCGCCGACAAAGAATTCAAAGCGATCGGTTACCGACGGATCGGCATCGTTGCGGCGCGCCAAAGGTGATACCTCGGTGGGATAGGCGGTAATAAAGGTCGGATCCTTGAGGCGGTGCTCCACGGTCTTTTCAAAAATCTCGATCTGCACCTTGCCCAGACCGTAATTATCCTTCAGCGGGATTGCCAGGCGTTCCGCCACGGCGCGCGCCTTCCCCAGGGCTTCGATATCGACCGGCGCCAGATCGGGATTGAATTGCAGAATCGACTCTTTAACCGTCATGCGCCGAAAGGGCTGACCGAATTCATAATTCTCACCCTGATAAGTAATGGTGGTCGTTCCTAGGATTTTCTGGGCCATGCCGCGCAGCAAGGTTTCGGTGAGATCCATGAGGTCGCGATAGTCCGCATAGGCCTCGTAGAATTCCAGCATGGTGAATTCCGGGTTATGGCGGGTGGATAAACCTTCATTACGAAAATTGCGGTTGATCTCGTAGACTCTCTCGAAACCGCCGACGACCAGGCGCTTCAAATACAGCTCGGGAGCCACGCGCAAAAACAGCTCCATATCCAGGGCATTGTGATAGGTGGTAAACGGCCTTGCCGTGGCGCCGCCGGGGATGACCTGCATCATGGGGGTCTCGACTTCCAGGAAACCGCGCTCATTGAGGAAACCGCGAATATAATTGACGACGGCGGTACGCATGCGGAAGGTATTGCGACTGATCTCGTTCATGATCAGGTCGAGATAGCGCTGCCGGTAACGGGTTTCCTGATCGGCGAGTCCGTGAAACTTCTCCGGCAGGGGCCGCAGCGATTTGGTCAGCAAGCGAAGCTTATCCACTTTAACCGACAATTCGCCGGTCTTGGTGCGGAACAACACCCCCTCGGCACCCAGGATATCGCCGACATCCCAGCCCTTGAACGCCTCATAAGCGCCTTCCGGCAAGGCATCTCGCTGCACGAACACCTGGATGCGCCCCGACATATCCAGCAGCTGGGCGAAACTGGCCTTGCCCATGATGCGCTTGGCCATCATGCGTCCCGCCACACTTACCCGACGCGGATTCGACTCAAAATAGTCGTTATCCTTATCGCCATATTCGGCGTGCAGTTCGCCCGCCATCACATTGCGGCGAAAATCGGTGGGAAATGCGACGCCATGTTCACGCAATGCCGCCAGTTTGGCGCGGCGCTGGGCAATCAAGGCATGTTCGTCTTGTTCCGCCGCGACCTTGGTTTGATCAGTACTATCCGTCATCGTCAATTACAATCCACTCTTCAAACTTGCTTCAAGAAATCCGTCCAGATCGCCGTCGAGCACCGCTTGGGTGTTCCCCACTTCCACGCCGGTGCGCAGATCCTTGATCCGGGATTGATCCAAAACATAGGAACGAATCTGGCTACCCCAGCCGATATCGGCCTTGCTGTCTTCCACCGCCTGCTCTACCACGCGGCGCTTCTGCATCTCCATCTCGTACAGTTTGGCCTTGAGTTGCTTCATGGCGGTGGCGCGATTTTTGTGTTGCGAGCGATCGCTTTGACACGATACCACGATCCCGCTGGGGACGTGAGTGATACGAATGGCGGACTCGGTGCGATTGACGTGCTGTCCGCCGGCACCGCTGGCGCGATAGGTATCCACCTTCAAATCAGCGGGGTTGATGTCGATCTCGATATCATCGTCCACTTCCGGTGAGATGAATACCGAGGCAAACGAGGTATGACGACGGTTGCCCGAATCGAACGGCGACTTACGCACCAGACGGTGCACACCGGTCTCGGTACGTAACCAGCCATAGGCATACTCGCCTTCGAATTTCACCGTGGCACTCTTGATCCCCGCCACATCGCCGTCGGAGATCTCGATAATCTCGGTGGTAAAGCCGCGCCGCTCTCCCCAGCGCAGATACATACGCAGCAATATATTGGCCCAGTCCTGGGCCTCGGTACCGCCGGAACCGGCTTGAATGTCCATGAAGGCGTTGTTGGGATCCATCTCCCCGGAAAACATCCGGCGAAATTCCAGGGCTTCGAGCCGCTCTTCCAACTTATCCAGATCGGCCACCACCCCCTGCACGGTCTCCTCGTCGCCCTCCTCTTCAGCCAGCTCCAGCAAGCCGTCGGCATCCGTCAAACCATCGTCCAAGGAGCGAATGGTGTCCACCACCTGCTCGAGCTTTGCCCGTTCCCGGCCCAGTTCCTGGGCACGTTCCGGTTTATTCCATATATCAGGGTTTTCCAGCTCCCGCTCGACCTCTACCAGTCGCTCGCGCTTGGTGTCGTAGTCAAAGATACCCCCTCAGGGTGACGGCACGCTCCCTCATGTCTTCTATACGTCTATGTATTGGATTGATTTCCATAATAAAAATAATTTTTCTCTGTAAATACGGGTGGGGAATTCTAACACACCCCTTTAGGAAGGAAGCAACGATTTCAATATGTTATTGATTATTATCAGCGCTGAACCTACGTACTTACACACGCTTACCGCCTTGAGAAGCTCGCCTCTCAAGGCCTCTCAAGGCTTGCCTATATCTAAATTTGGGATATAATTCCCAAATATAATCTTGGCAATACTGACAACCATAAGCATGTGCAACGTGGTTCTTAATTGGTGGCATTAAGGTAAGGAGCATCATCATGATGACTAAACAGCAGATCGCGGTCTCCGGGACCGCCCTCGCCATTACACTGACTCTGATGGCCTGTGGCAGCGGCAGCAACAGCACCAGCGGCTCCCTCGCTTCCAGTTCGAAGACGACGACAACCCAAGGCGTCATTACCGGATTCGGCAGCGTCTTCGTCAACGGCGTTGAATATTTCGTCGGCAATAACACGGCGATCAGCGTCAACGGGGATGATAAATCGGAATCCGACCTGCAGCTGGGTATGCTGGTAACGGTGCAAGGTACCGTCAATCCCGACGGTAAAATCGGGATGGCGAATCAGATCAAGTACGCCAACGTGATAGAAGGCGTCGTTACCGCCAATACGGTGGCCAGCGACGGTACCGGCACCTTGACCGTAATGGGGCAAACCGTTGCGGTGACCGCCGATACGGTGTTTGACAGCAAAGTTGCCAGCATTAGTTCTCCGGATCTTATTCAAGCCGGCAACATCGTCGAGGTCAGCGGCTATGCCTCCAACAGCGGGCAAGTCACGGCCACCCGCATCGAGGTGAAAGCGGTTTCCCAAGCGGCAGGCGTCATCCTCGAATTAAAGGGCACCATCGCCGACCTCGACACCGGTAACTCGACGTTCACCATCGGCGGACTGACGGTGGATTACAGCGGACTCACCGCGGCCTATCTACCGAGCGTCGCGTTGAGCAACGGACTCTACGTCGAAGTCAGAAGCTCGGCCCCCTACGACGGCACCGGTTCCATGATCGCAAGCGCCATCTCTGTGGAGGATGACGGCTTCAAGGGGCATGAAGGCCATGACGGTGAGGGCCTGGAAGTAAGAGGCCTGGTCACGGCGGATTACGCCAACGGACAATTTGAACTCAACGGTCGTACTGTGCTCGTCAAGTCCACTACCCTGCTGGTAAACGGCGGTACCGCGCAATTGCTGACCGGCACTCAAGTCAAGGTCGAAACCCACTTTGATGCCAACGGCTCGTTGGTAGCGGATAAGATCGAATTCAAAGCCACTGCGGCATTTGAATATAAGGGCGTCTTGCAAGCGGTCGACACCGATGCCGGCACTGTGACGATCCTGGGCAAAACCATCTACGTAGATAACAGCACGCTTATGATGGATAAGAGCGACTATGCCATCCGCTACTTCAACCTGACCGACCTGGATCCCAACAATGCCGACTACCTGGAGATCCATGCCTATAAGGATGCGACGACCGGCAATCTGGTAGCCACTCGTGTCGAGCGGGAGAGCTACTCCTCGCAATCCAAGGTCATGGGAACAGTGGATGCCATCGGTAATCTGGTCGTGGCGGGCGTCGCCGTCGACGTCTCCAATGCGGGTATCATTCCCATGTTGAGCATCGGCCAAACGGTGCTGGTCACCGGCACCTACAGCAACGATGTGTTGTTGGCGGCTCACGTTTCCGTAATACAGACGTCAGCGGGAGAACACGGACACGAAGTCTCCTAGGACAACCACAGCTAACAGCATTGAGTGATAATATTCAGTTAAGTAATCAGGACTTGATACGGTAAACCCTCACTTATAGATAATATAGGAACACGGTTCGCACCCTATTATGGAAACATCCCTCAACAAGGCCCTCTCCGCGGCAATCCTCCGGCTCCTGCGCCCGCTGGTCCGCGTCCTGTTGCGCAATGGTGTTTCCTACAACGGTTTTGCCGATCTGGCGAAATGGGTGTTCGTGGATGTGGCCGCCAAGGAATTTGGCGTCCCGGGCCGCAAACAGTCCGATTCCCGCATTTCGGTGGTTACCGGACTGACGCGCAAGGAAGTGGCGCGGATCAAAGGCATCGAGACCCCCGACGATACTGACGCCGAGCAACAGTACAATCGTGCTGCGCGGGTCATAGGCGGCTGGCTGCGCGATCGCCGCTTCAGTGCCCAGGACGGTTCACCCGCCCTCCTCCCCTTCGACGGGCCGGATAGCTTCAGTGAATTGGTCAAGGCCTACAGCGGCGACATGACCGCCCGTTCCATCCTTGATGAACTACTGCGCGTCGGCGCGGTCGAACGCAATAATCAAGAGGGCATGATTCGTCTGTTAGTTTCCGCCTATGTTCCCGTGGGCAGTGATGCCGGCAAGCTGCACATACTCGGCAGCGACGTAGCCCTGCTCATCGGAACCATCGATCACAATATGCACGAGACCCAAGAACAACCCCGTTTTCAACGCAAGGTCGCCTACGACAATCTGCCAGTGGAGGCGCTCCCCAAGCTCCGGGCGCTTACCGATAAGCACGCCCAGACCTTGCTGCAAGAGATCGATCGCTATTTGTCTCAACATGATCGCGACATCAACTCGGACGTGCAAGGGACCGGACGTAAACATGCGGGCATCGGCATCTACTATTTCGAAGAAGATGCGCCCGAGGAGAAGTAGCATGCGTAGCCCACGACTCAGAAACCTATGTTTGATGACTGCCTTTGTCATAGGACTGGCGGCCTGCGGCGGCGGCACCCAGGTGGCCGGCGGCGGCATCGGCGGCACCGGCATCAGTCAAGGTCCGATCACCGGGTTCGGCAGTATTTTCGTCAATGGCGTCGAATTCAATACCGACAGTGCCACCATCATCAAAGACGGCACCACCATCGGTCCCGTCTCTACGCCTGATCTGAAAAATTACTTGAAGGTCGGCATGGTGGTCACCGTCGACGGCGACATTGCCAACAGCACCAGCGGCACCGCCGCTACCGTGACCTACGCCAAGGAACTGCAAGGCCCCATTACCGCTAAGTCGACCGACACCCTCACTGTGCTCGGCCAAACGGTGATCGTTGACAATCTGACCAAGATCGAGGTTGCAGGGGTAACGTCTCCGGCATCCATCGCGGATATCAAGGTGGGCGACATTGTGGAGGTAAGCGGCTTCTCTACCGCCGGCGGAATTCGCGCCACCTATATCGAGGCTAAACAGGCGGGCACGACTGCGGAATACGAGTTAAAAGGTACGATCTCCGCAATCACTAATAATACGCTCCTTACCATCGGCAACCAAACGGTGGATATCAATGGCGGCGCTAGCTTTAATTTTACGCCGAAGGTCGGTGACTACGTTGAGGTCAAGGGCACTCTCGGCGCGGGAGGCAACCTCGTGGCCAGTTCCATGGAGCTCGAATCCCGCACCTTGAATACGACAAACGCAGACAAGGCCGAACTGCAAGGCTATGTCACCAGTACAAGCTCCGCCACCGATTTCGTGCTGAATGCGCAGCCGGTGCAGATAAATTCTCAAACCAAGTTCAGCGGCGGTATCGCTGCCGACATTAAGCCGGGACTGATTCTTGAAGTAGAGGGCTCTTTAGTCAACGGCACGCTCATTGCCACCAAGATTGCCTTCGAAGATAATCTTGAACTGGAGGGCACCGTCCATACAATTGATACAAACACCAAGGCCCTGACACTGGATTCCTATCCAGACATCAGCATCTCCTTCAGCGACATCTTGACCGAGCTTGAAGGCGTAAACACATTCATTGATATTACCCCAGGCAATCTCGTGAAGGTACGGGGTCGCAAGCTCGATGTGGCTACCTGTACCCTCGGCCAATGCGTACTTGCGACTCAACTTAGCGTGGAGAGTACCTCGTCAGCTTCCTCGGGAAGTTCGGGCACAGGGAGCTCTGGTGGTAGTTCAGGCGGCACAAGCACGAGTACCAGCGCTGAACTACAGGGTCCCGTTGACAACATAGTACCCGGTCAAAGCATTACCGTCCTCGGCGTAACAGTGAACACCGCGTCCATAACCAGCTTCAGCGGTGATGGTATTTCAGACAGTGCCACCTTTTTCGATAACGTCAAAATCGGTGATCTTGTAGACGTGACGGGTACACAGGTAGGTACGGCCGTTACGTGGGATGCGGTAGAAGTAGACAATTGAAAATAGGAAAGCCATCATCCTAAATATGCTTTAAACGCTGTACTCTGCGGAAATCTGCCAATCGGCCAGCACTTCTTTCCTCACCAGGCAGCGATGAGTAACACATTCCCAACCCTCATGGAATATGGCCATCAGATTGGGCAAACCCAATTCCCGGCTTGTTACGGAAATGTACTACATTTCCGCCCTCCTCTAGCACTTGTGTCGTGCCTTACAAAGCTTCTTGTAGCGCTTGCTGTTCTCCGCTCCCGATCGTGGGGGCAACCTTAGTGAATCCGACTCGGAATAGAATACCTTTTAGCCGCCCTGTCCAATTCGGCAATTACACCCGGGGTCGTCCGTGCGGATAGAGTGAGACATATCCGGCTGTTTACCAGACAATGCCAACCTCAGTAGAAACGCCGTCCCCGCCGGCATAGTCAACCAACTTGCCCTGTAGCCAGCAAATTCACATTAACATATTGATAATTCAATATATTTAATTGAAGCAACCTGGAATCGCAAGGATTCACTTCAGTTTCTTCAGATATTCGCCGTGGTTCCATTAAAACGAACGTGACGAACCCCTCATTTTCCCTATCCATCACTTGCATTTAGCATATTTTGGGAATATTTTCCCAAATGACTATTGGAATTTACTTGCCCCCTGTAAAGGCAGAGACCCTAAGAATCAATATTAACTAAATCGAGGTACATCATCATGAAAAAACAACATCTTGCATTATCCGCCACAGCCGTTGCCGTGTCTCTGGCCTTAGCTGCCTGCGGCGGCGGCACCGGCGCCGGCCTAACCTCAAGCACAACTACCCAAGGCGTCATTACCGGCTTCGGCAGCGTCTTCGTCAACGGTGTTGAATACAACACCGGCAACAGTACGACCATCAACATGGAGGGAATGGACAGTCCCGAGTCCGCTCTCAAGGTCGGTATGCTGGTCACATTGCAGGGTGCCGTCAATGCCGACGGCAAAACCGGGACAGCCTCGGCAATCAAATACGCTAACCAGATGGAGGGCGTGGTTAACGCCAACACCGTCGCCGCCAATGGTACCGGCACCCTCACCGTCATGGGCGAGACCGTCAATGTCACTGCCGACACGATATTCGAGAGCAAGGTCGCAGGCATCACCGCAGCGAATCTGATTCAGGTGGGTAACATCGTCGAGGTCAGCGGCTATGCCTCGAGCACCGGTGTGGTAACAGCCACCCGTGTCGAGGACAAGGCAGCGGCGCTAGCCGCCGGCGCGGTCATCGAATTAAAGGGCACCATTTCGGGTCTAGATACCACCAACAAATCCTTTATGCTCGGGAGCGTGACTGTGGATTACAGCGGCGTGACTCCGGCAGACCTGCCGAACGTCGCTTTGGCCAACGATCAGTATGTCGAGGTCAAAACCAGCACCAGCTACGCCGGTACGGGCAATCTTATCGCTGCCCGCATCGAGCTTACCGACGACGGTGTTAATGGGCATGATGGCCAGGAGGGTGAGGATCTCGAGGTCAAGGGCATGGTCACCGCCGATTTCACCAATAATAAATTTGAATTAAACGGCCGCAACGTGACAGTCGATGCCAATACCGAATTCGACCATGGTGACACGACACAGTTGTTGACCGGGACAAAGGTCAAGGTCGAAACCCATTTCGATGCCAATGGCAATTTGGTCGCAGACAGCATCGAGTTCAAACAGGCTTCGGAACTTGAATTCGCAGGTGCCTTGGAGAGCGTCGATACCACGGCGGAAACAGTCACGATCATGGGACAGGTTTTCTACGTGGACAACAATACCGTTATGCTCGACAACAGCGATGCCGCCGTGCGTTTCTTTAAACTAACCGACCTGTCCGCGGCCAATAGTGACCATCTTGAGATGAATGCCTATCTGGACACCACGACCGGACATCTGATCGCCACCAAGCTCGAACGCAAAAATATCTCTAGTGCTAGTGAGGCGATGGTCACAGGCACGGCGGATACCACAAGCGGACTGACAGTGTCGGGTATTGCCGTCGATACCTCTACTGCGACAGGGACGATCCCCGCACTGAGCAACGGCAGCAAGGTTGAGATCACCGGCACCTACAGTAACGGCGTTCTTTATGCCAACCAGGTGACCTTGTATCCTTGATAAGGATAAGCACAGTTGACTGGTGCCAATAAAACAGGAAGGCGGCCCGTGTATCGGGCCGCCACTTGATCCGCACCAATCGAGAAGCCACTTCTCCCTATGGAAAAATCATTTAACAAGGCAATCGCCGCGGCAATCCTTCGCCTCTTCCGCCCGCTGATTCGCATGCTGCTACGCAACGGTATTTCCTACGGTGCCTTTGCCGACTTGGCCAAATGGGTATTTGTCGACGTAGCCAGCAAGGAGTTCGCTATGCCGGGTCGTAAGCAATCAGACTCCCGGGTTTCAGTGCTTACCGGTTTGAGCCGCAAAGAAGTCGCGCGGGTAAAAGGCATCGCCGCCCCAAGCGACGCAGTCGAAGACAGGCAATATAATCGCGCATCACGAGTGATTTCTGGTTGGATGCGCGACCGACGCTTTACCGCAAATGACGGATCCTGTGCGCCGCTCCCTTTCGATGGTGAGGCGAGCTTCAGCGAACTGGTCCGGACTTATAGTGGCGACATGACCGCACGCGCCATCCTCGATGAATTGATACGGGTTGACGCCGTAGAGCAAGATCAGAACGGTCGTATCCATCTGTTGGCTTCCGGTTACATACCTAAAGGCAGTGATGCCGCCAAACTCCATATCCTTGGCACCGATGTGGCGTTATTGATTGACACTATCGATCATAATTTGCTCCAGCTAAAGGATCAACCCCGCTTTCAGCGCAAAGTTGCCTATGACAATCTCCCCGCGGAGGCGCTCCCCAAACTACGGGAACTCAGTCAATCACACGCACAAACCATTCTCAACGAGATCGATCATTACCTCGCTCAACTCGATCGCGATCTTAACCCGTCTGTACATGGAAGCGCCCGCAAACACGCCGGCATCGGCATCTATTATTTTGAAGAAGATGTGCCCGAGGAGAACTAACATGGCAATACATCGATTAGGAAATAGTATATTAATCGCCCTCCTTGTTATCGGCATGGCCGCTTGCGGCGGCGGCACCCAGTTGGCCGGCGGGGGCATCGGCGGCACCGGCATCAGTCAAGGACCCATCACCGGATTCGGCAGCATTTTCGTCAATGGCGTCGAGTTCAATACCAACAATGCCACCATCATCAAAGATGGGACTACCATCGACCCCCTCTCTACGAGTGATCTGAAAAAATATTTAAAGGTCGGCATGGTAGTCACCGTCAATGGCGATATTGCCAACAGCATCAGCGGCACCGCCACCACCGTAGCCTACGCTAAAGAGTTGCAGGGTCCAATCACAGCCATCACGCCTCCCAACGCCCTCACGGTACTTGGTCAATCGGTAATTGTTGATAACCTGACCAAGATCGAGATCGCGGGTGTCGCCTCCGCCACCATCACTGATCTTAAGCTCCAAGATACGGTCGAAGTCAGTGGCTTTCCTACAGCCAATGGCACCCTACGCGCCACTTACATCGAGGTAAAATCACCCAGTGCCGACGTCGAACTGAAGGGTATTGTCAGCACAATCAGCGGCACTGTTCTCACTATCGGCGCGCAGTACGTCGATATCAGCGCTCTCACTCTAGCCGCTGCTCCCGTCGCTGGTGACTATGTGGAGGTGAAAGGCATCCTTAGCGGAACGATTGTGCAAGGAAGCAGCCTTGAATATAAATCCCATTCTCTAGACACCGTTAGCGCCGACAAGGCCGAACTGCAAGGTTATGTTAACAGTGTGAACGCCACCACACCGGAATTCTTAGTAAATGGGCAAGCGGTACAAACCAACCCTCAAACCAATTTCAATGGCGGCACAGCCAGCGATATTAAGCCGGGACAATGGCTTGAGGTGGAAGGAGCCTTGGTCAACAGTATCGTCATCGCCGCCAAGGTGACATTCGAAGACAATATCAGTTTGGAAGGTAATGTGGCTTCCGTGAACGGGAACATACTTACTATCGACAATTATCCAAATATCAGCATCGAAGTGAATGACACATTAACGGACGGCAGCACGAATCCGCACGGAGTCGGTGACCACATAATAATCCGCGGACGTAAACTTGGCACAAGCTGCGTAACCACCACATGTCTGCTTGCAACGGAACTTGAATCAATGACGGCAACTGGCACTATGCCAGTGGAACTGCAAGGACCTGTTGAAGCGCTGGACTCGGCAGCTCAAACCGTCACCGTACTCGGAATCCCGGTGAATACAACATCGATCCAAAGCTTCGATGGGAATGGCATCACCGACGCCATCAGCTTCTTCAACACCGTCAAGGTCGGCGATTTGATTGATATAACCGGCACCCAGACGGCTGGCGCAATCACATGGCAAGCGATGGAATTGGACAATTAGAGGAAACTCAATTGACGACGTTGCGGACTAGGCCCTGCAAAAAAGCCTCTATATTGGCGGCAACTTCATTCACCAGCCTTTGGCGCGCCTCACGGCTGGCCCAGGCGATATGGGGTGTCACGATAAGATTGGGAATGTCGGCGCCAAGCAAAGGATTATCCTGCGGCGGCTCCTGGACGAGCACATCCACGCCCGCTCCGCCCAGGTGACGCGAGCGCAACACCTCCAATAAAGCCAGTTCATCGACGATGCCGCCGCGAGAGGTATTGATCAGCAGCGCGCCCCGTTTCATAGCCCGCAATTGTCTGGCACCGATCATGCCGCGGGTTTCGTCAGTCAGAGGACAGTGAAGCGTTAACACATCCACCTGGGGCAATAATTCCGACAATGGCACCTGCCCCACCTGCGGTTCGCTTCCGACTCGGTCCGCGATCAATATCCGCATACCGAAGGCTATCGCGATCCTCTCTACCGCCTGCCCCAGCTCACCGTAGCCGACAATACCCATCATCTTGCCGTACAGCTCATGGATGGGATAATCAATGAAAGAAAAATGCACGCTTCTTTGCCAGCGGCCGGCTTGCACGGCCTGATGATATTCGGGCAAATGGCGCATCAAGGCCAGCAGCAGCGTAAAGACATGCTCCACCACCGACGGCGTAGCATAGCCGCTCACATTGCACACCTTGATCCCCCACCGCTTCGCCGCCTCCAGATCGACATTGTTGGTCCCGGTGGCGGCGATGCAAACCAGTTTAAGGCTCTTGGCCGCGGCCAATGTCTGTTCATCCAACACGACTTTATTGGTAATCACAATATCCGCATCGGAAATGCGTTCGGGCACGGCGGTCGCCGGCGTGGCATCATAATATCTCCAGGCGATAGCCGCGCCCTCCAGAGGCTTCATATCCAGTGCGGATTGGACCAAGGACCCGGCATCAAGAAATACGCCGCGCATACTCACCCCTCACAATTGCTCAAAACACAGCTCTGCACAGCCACGTCAGAACATTTCGTTACGGCCTTTCATAAAAAAACTACCTACAAATAAAACCCCATAATAATTAAATGATTTCAATGGCTTGAGTATATTAGAATTAATCGATTGATTTATATTGATTTTTTAATTCTAAAAAAAGACCGCTAAAGTTTTGCTGATGCACTCCGAACAATTACACGCAACTTAAGCAGATATTACCATTGACTTAAGAAGAAAATTGCTGCTCCCGGCGTTTTCGGACTAGCAGTTCATAAGAAATAATAGAGAAAAAACGTGGACAATAAAAAGAAAAAATTGCCCTCCAACACTACCAAATTTACGGCCACATGGTCAATTTGTCTGGCCATGGGAATCGTCCAGATCCTGGTCGTAGCGTGGCTGGCGAATGGCGTGAGCTTGATAAGGCTAGCAGCCTTAAGCGCCTCGCTCCTGATCACCGCCACCATCACTGCCTGGGTGCTCAGTTACAGGCAGAGTTCGCAAATCAGCTCCGCGCTTAGCGTCGCGCAACAAAACTGGGATGAGGCGTTGCGGGGCTCAAGAGCAACTGACGGGATATGCGGACTGGATGAATTGTGCCTGTCCATCACACCCATTCTGGTCAGGCAAATCGATACCGCCCGCACCCAAACTCAAGAAGCCATCACCTCCCTGGCACAGCGCTTCTCCAACATATCGGAGCGCCTGGGAAGCGCCGTGGCCGCCTCACAACAAACTGCGGGCGGTTTGACTGGAAATGCGGAGGGCAGCGCCGTCCACGTACTCGCCGTCAGTGAGCGTGAATTGACCTCCTTAATCGGCTCATTGGAATCAGCCCAAGGCGCACGCGCGGCTATGTTGACTGAGATTCGCGGCCTGATGCGCTATACGGATGAGCTGCGCAATATGATTGATGAGGTTGGCGCCATAGCAAATCAGACGAATCTTCTCGCCCTCAACGCCTCTATAGAAGCCGCTCGCGCCGGTGAGACCGGACGTGGTTTCGCAGTGGTGGCCGATGAAGTTCGCAATCTATCCGGAGTTTCGAGTGACACCGCCAAAAAAATGGCCGATAAAATCGGCGCGGTCAACACCGCCATCAGTAATGCATCCCAGATAGCGGAGAATACCTCGATTCAGGACGAGCAATCCATTCACGCCTCTGAATCGCTTATTCGTAATGTTATCGATCGTTTCGAACGCGTCACCTCTCGCCTGTCGGAGGCGTCGGAATTGCTGCAACAGGAAAGCAGCGGCATAGGCAACGAAGTTGGCGAAGTTCTGGTGTCACTCCAATTCCAGGATCGCGTAAACCAGATATTGAGCCATGCGCAGAACAGCATGGATAAATTAGTCGAACATATTAAAGCCGCCCAGACCAAGCAGCGGGAGTCAGGCGAATTGCAACGGATCGACTCTGCTGGCTGGATGAAGGATATGGAAATTGCCTATGCCACCGAAGAACAGCGCCATAATCATCAAGGCAAGGAACAAGTTAAGTCGGCTGACGCTCAGGATATAACGTTTTTCTAGGAGGAGAAATGGCTAAAACCGTATTAATCGTTGATGACTCGGCCAGCCTGCGGCAGGTAGTAAATATAGCTCTAAAAGGTGCCGGATACAATGTAATCGAGGCATGCGATGGCAAGGACGCGCTATCCAAGCTCAATGGCGAAAAGATTCATCTCATCATCAGCGACGTGAACATGCCCAATATGGACGGCATTACCTTTGTCAAGGAAGCGAAAAGACTACCCAATTATAAATTCACACCGATCATCATGCTTACCACTGAATCTCAGGAAGAAAAGAAGAAAGAAGGTCAAGCGGCCGGAGCCAAGGCTTGGGTGGTAAAACCCTTTCAACCTGCACAAATGTTAAGCGCCGTATCAAAACTGATCATGCCCTGATTCAGACCGAGGATATATAAGTAGAAATATTTACGAGATTAGATCTGACAAACCCTAACCAAAAAAACGATCAAGGAAGAACGACCATGGCAACCATCTCCAAGAACAAGAAGGGCATTCATCGCCTAAAACTAGAAGGCGAGTTGACTATTTACAACGCGGCAGAGATGAAAACGTCCATTTTTGCGGAACTGCAAAAAAACAAGGAACTAGAGATCGATCTCGGCAAGGTAAACGAAATGGATTCGGCCGGTCTTCAGCTGCTATTGCTGGCTAAGCGCGAAGCCACCAATCACAACAAATCTATGCGACTGATAAACCACAGTGAAGCCGCTCTGGTAATTTTCAACCTCTACCACGTGGCGGAACATTTTGGAGACCCTATCGTCTTGCGAGGAAAAGCTAATTAAACATTCCTATTCGCAAAATACGTTACAACCCAGGAGAGCGACATGAATATAGATCAGGCACTGAATACTTTCCTTGAAGAGAGCCGCGAGCTATTGCAGCAAATGGAAGATGCCCTGATGTATTTGGAAACCGCCGAACAGGACGAGGACACCGTCAATGCCATGTTTCGTGCCGCTCATACCATCAAGGGATCCGCCGGTTTATTTGGACTTGATAGTGTAGTTTCGTTCACACACGTGGTAGAGAATATTCTCGATCAGGTGCGAAGCGGCGAAATTCTCATCACACCAGATCTGGTGGCGGTACTGCTACCCTGCAGCGATCATATCGGAATACTCATAAATGAAAGCATGGATAATAATAACACGCCAAGCGACGAGCTGATCGCGGAAGGCGAGCAGTTATTAGCTAAGTTACGAACCTTTTCGAAGCCGATCACCGACAATACTGACAAGAACAACGAGGGCGAGACACTAACACTCTCGACACAAACCACAGTATCCGTCGAGATGAACGGCAATGATCTTTCCGTAGCAACCGATACTTGGCATATTTCCTTGCGCTTCGGAGAAGACGTACTAAGGAATGGCATGGATCCCGCCTCCTTCCTACGCTATCTGGGAAAACTTGGTGAGATCACTCATGTCACTACCTTGTTCGACAAAATGCCTGACGCGGAGAGCATGGATCCCGAGTCCTGTTATCTCGGCTTCGAAATTGATTTCAAATCGGAGGCCACGAAGAAGGAGATAGAAGATGTATTTGAATTTGTAAGAGAAGATTGCTGGCTGCGCATTCTGGCGCCAAACAGTCGCGTATTCGATTACATCCAGCTCATCTGCGACCTTCCGGAAGGCGAGGAGAAACTCGGACAAATCCTGATCCAAAGCGGCGCCTTAACTCAAAGAGAGTTAGAGGATGGCTTAGCTCGACAGACCGCCCAGGCCTCCGGAAAGCCAGAGCCATCACTCATCGGCAAGATCCTGGTGGATCAAGGCATGGTTCAGCAGCCCGTTGTAGATGCAGCCGTCGCCCAGCAACAAAATCTACGCGAAAGAAAACCTCAGGATAGCCGTCTTATTCGGGTTCAAGCAAATAAATTGGATACGCTAATCAATCTGGTGGGTGAACTGGTAATTGCCGGCGCATCCGCCAACCTTCTGGCCCAGCGCGCAGGTGACGGCGCATTACTGGAAGCCACCTCAACCATGTCGCGTTTGGTAGAAGAAATCCGCGACGGCGCTCTCCAATTGCGCATGGTACAAATCGGCGAAACCTTCCATCGCTTTCAGCGGGTTGTACGCGACGTCAGCAAGGAATTAGGCAAAGATATCGATATAATCATCAGCGGCGCAGAGACTGAATTGGATAAAACCGTCGTTGAAAAGATCAGCGATCCATTGATGCATCTGGTGCGTAACTCCATGGATCACGGCATTGAAGCCGCGGATCTGCGAGTCGCCCAGGGCAAACCTAGCAAGGGTCATTTACGGCTTAATGCCTATCACGATTCGGGCAGCATAGTAATTGAGGTGGCCGACGACGGCGGCGGCCTCAACAAGGAAAAAATCCGGCAGAAGGCCTTGGAGCGCGAGATTATTACCTCCACGCAAAATTTGTCCGACAAGGAGATTTTCAATCTCATATTTGAACCTGGATTTTCAACCAGTGATCAAGTCAGTAATTTGTCCGGTCGCGGCGTCGGCATGGATGTGGTACGCCGCAACATTGAAGCCCTGCGCGGCAGCGTCGACCTTGACAGCGTAGAAGGTAAGGGCACCACGGTACGCATACGCCTGCCTCTCACTTTGGCGATTATTGACGGCTTCCTGGTCGGGGTATCCAATAATGCCTACGTCGTACCGCTCGATATGGTTCTGGAATGCGTTGAACTCACCCCGGAGCAACAGCAGTCCTCTCGCGCCACCAATTATATAAACCTTCGGGGTGAAGTACTGCCCTTTATTCGTCTGCGCGATCTATTCGGCGTTGATGGCGCGGCCCCGCGGCGAGAGAGCATCGTGGTCATGCAGTATGCAGGACAGCAGGCGGGTCTGATGGTCGACTCCCTTATGGGTGAGTTTCAAACTGTCATCAAGCCTATGGGAAAACTATTCACTCATCTAAAGGGTATTGCGGGATCGACCATACTAGGCAGCGGCGATGTGGCTCTGATCCTAGATGTGCCGTCACTGGTTCAACGAGCCGTCAATGCGGAAACTCGCGCTTCCTCACTAAACAATCCGGCCTTGGTAACAACAGGCAAATAACACAACTTAGTCATATCTAAAGGAGATCAATAATGTTCAGGAACATGAAAATAGGCATGCGCTTAGGGCTGGCATTCGGACTGGTCCTCGTTATGCTGGCAACCGTCGCCTTCATCGGTATCAGCAGACTTGCTGATCTTAACGGCAATGTAGAGGAGCTCGTCAATGACCGTTACCCCAAGACTGTTTTAGGAAATGACATCATCGACGATGTCAATGCTGTAGATAAGGATATGCTAAGTGTTGTTTTGGAGAAAGACGCCGCTCAAGAAAAGAAATTTATCGATGAAATAACGGATACTGAAAATGATGTCGGCGCGAAGTTTGACAAACTGCAAGCAGTCGTCAACACCGAAAAGGGTAAGGAACTTCTGAAAATCATTCAAGGTACGCGCTCCAGCTTCAATAGTGTACAAGACCGCTTCCTGAAGGCAGCACAAGAGGGAAACAGCAAGGAAGCCGACGATATCGTCCTGAAAGAAGTGCCGAAAGTGCAAAAAGCCTATTTCGAAGCCGTCAATAAGCTGAATGACGCTCAAGATCAAGACATGATTGAGTCGGGCAAGCAATCTGCCGAGGAGTATATTAATGCAAACCGCGAGATGCTCTTCATCAGTATCGCCGCGGTTTTGATCGGTTTGGGCGCTGCAATCTGGATAACCCGTGGCATTACCCGCCCTTTGAATGAAGCCGTCTCTGTCGCCAATCAGTTAGCGGAAGGCGACCTTAATGCCAAAATCGAGGTCACTAGTAAGGATGAAACCGGTCGGCTGCTTGCTTCGATGCGCGATATGATAGGCAACCTATCCGGGATCATTTCCAATGTGCGCAGCGCCGCCGACAATCTCTCCTCCGCATCAGAAGAGGTGTCGGCCACCGCTCAGGGCCTGAGCCAGGCCACCAGCGAGCAGTCCGCCTCCGTTGAGGAAACTTCCGCCTCGGTCGAGCAGATGAGTGCCTCCATTTCTCAAAATGCCGAGAATGCCAAGGTCACCGACAGCATGGCTTCTAAGGCAGCCAAGGAAGCCACCGAAGGCGGGGAATCCGTCAAGCAAACGGTTACCGCCATGCGTCAGATCGCCGATAAGATCGGGATAATCGACGACATCGCCTACCAGACCAATCTCCTAGCATTAAATGCCGCCATCGAGGCCGCACGTGCCGGCGAACACGGAAAGGGCTTCGCCGTGGTCGCCGCCGAGGTTAGAAAGCTGGCCGAGCGCTCTCAGGTGGCCGCTCAGGAAATAGGCGAAGTAGCCTCCAGCAGTGTCCAACTCGCGGAGAAGGCCGGGAACCTCCTGGACGAGATGGTGCCTTCCATCAACAAGACCTCCGATCTGGTTCAGGAAATCACTGCCGCATCCGAGGAGCAATCCAGCGGTGTATCGCAGATCAATACCGCGATGGAGCAGCTCAACAAAATTACCCAGCAGAATGCCTCCAGCAGCGAAGAACTGGCAGCAACCGCCGAAGAAATGAGCAGTCAGGCTGAAGAATTGCAACAGGTAATGGGTTTCTTCAAGATAGACACTCAATCGGGATTTGACAAAATAGCCAAACAACACAAAGCTCGCGAGACCTTGAGCAAAACCGGCACAACCGGCGTCTCGGAGAAACACGTAGCCTCCCATGGCACATCTCATGCCGATCCTAGCGAATCCGAATTCGTCAAATTTTAAGGGGAAGTACCATGGGTGAACTCGTCAAAAGACATCCGTCGCAAAATTTCGCCGATGATGAACAGCTCCAGTACCTGACGTTCCTGCTTGGTGGAGAAACATTTGCCATCGGCATCCTTAATATCAAGGAGATCATTGAGTACGGTAACGTCACAGCCGTGCCTATGATGCCCGATTTCGTGCGTGGCGTGATTAACTTACGCGGCGCGGTGGTACCGGTCATCGATCTCGCTATGCGTTTCTCGCGCCCGCCTTCCCCCGTTACCCGCCGGACCTGCATCGTTCTTATCGAAGTGGAGGCCGAAGGCGAGCAATACAACATCGGCGTTACGGTAGATGCGGTAAATGAAGTACTCGAAATACCCGGCACGGAGATCGAGCCGCCACCGACATTCGGCGCCAAGATTCGCTCTGACTTCATTGGCGGCATGGGTAAGATTGATGGGAAATTCGTCATTATACTCGACGCCGATAAAGTTCTTTCAGTCGATGAAATGGCTTCATTAACGAGCATCGATAACCCGGCAAGCATTGTCTCCGACTAGAAGAATTTTAGTCGATCTGGACCATCGATGGGAATGGTCCAGTGGACTCACGATATTTTCGATTACTAATTGTAAAATGATCGCAGTGCTGCTGCAGAAAGCTGTATGTGCAGAATGCAGATCGATTTAATAACTTTGAAAGGCTCTGACCACCATCTGCGACGTCATCGGTTTTCCGGCATTCGGCCGTTAAACTTCAGAGCGGAATCAAGCGCCCGTTCTAAAGCAGCGCGAGAGTACGACATGGATAGTCCAAGTATCACAGACCATGAGTTTAATCAGATCCAGAAGCTGATATACAACATCGCCGGGATCAACATGAGCCCCATCAAGAAGCCGCTGGTGATGGGACGGCTCGCCAAGCGGCTCAATCAGCATGGTCTACGCAGCTACGGTGAGTATTTCAAACTGCTTGACAGTGGCCGCCATCCGCAGGAGTTGCAGATGGCTGTAGATTTGCTCACCACCAACGAGACCTATTTTTTCCGAGAACCTAAGCATTTCGATTTTCTGCAAAGGAAGATACTCCCCTCCCATTCGCGTGCCAGGCCCTACCGCGTCTGGAGCGCTGCGTGCTCGAGCGGCCAGGAACCCTATAGCATAGCCATGATCCTCGCAAATCACCTAGGCGAAAACCCATGGGAAATCATCGCCTCCGACATCAGCACGCGCGTATTGGACAAGGCCCACAGGGGCCACTACCCCCTGGAACAAATCGAACATATTCCCAAGGAATTTCTTACGAAATATTGCCTCAAGGGAATAGGTTCACAGGAAGGCACCTTCATCGTCGATAGAAACATACGCAGCCGCATCAAATTCTCTCAAATCAATCTGAATAATCCCTTGCAGCGTATGGAAAAGGTCGACCTGATATTCCTACGCAACGTCATGATCTATTTCAATGCGGAAACCAAACGCAAGGTTCTCGAACGGATGGTGGAGACGCTCAAGCCCGGAGGTTATTTATTCATCGGTCATTCGGAAAGCCTCAACGGCATCTATGATGAACTCATTTCGATTGCGCCGGCTATCTATCGCAAGGATTAGGCCGTCGATCAATGAAAAAACCGGATAATACTCGTGAAATATATTTACAGCCGGGAGAATTCCATTTCGGCGAGCGCAACACCCGCATCCGCACAATTCTAGGATCCTGTGTCTCCATCATCATGTGGCATGAGAAACGCCTGATCGGCGGTATGTGCCACTATATATTGCCTAACCGCAGCAAACCTGTCGGGGACAAACTCGACGGCCGTTATGCCGAAGAAGCCATGGAACTCTTCATGACACGGATACGTGCTGCGAACACCAGTCCGCGGGACTACCAAGTCAAGATATTCGGAGGAGGAAATATGTTCCCGCAGTATAAGAGGCGAGGGAAATGCGCAGATGTTCCGTGTCAAAACGTCGTTGCGGCCCGGGTGCTCATAAAGCACTATGGACTGAATTTGGTCGGTGAAAATCTAGGGGGTGCCGGACATCGCCAGGTTTTTTTCGATATCTGGAACGGGCATGTATGGGTGCGCCGCGTTGAGATCGACACGAAAGCCCCGGTGAGTACTCTCTCGTGACGAAGATCAACGTCTTACTGGTCGACGATTCCGCGGTTGTCCGCCAAGTATTACAGGGCATCCTGGAGAGCGACCCATCCATCAATGTGATAGGCGCCGCCTCCGATCCTATTTTCGCCATGGAAAAAATGAAAAAGCAATGGCCGGATGTGGTCGTCCTGGATGTCGAAATGCCACGCATGGATGGCATCACCTTTCTCAAAAAGATCATGGCGGACCACCCCACGCCGGTTGTTATCTGCTCTTCACTCACGGAAAAAGGTGCGGAAACCACCATGCAGGCCTTGGCGGCCGGCGCGGTGGATATCATTACTAAACCACAAATCGGTCTGAAAAATTTTCTGCAATCATCGGCACAAGGATTGATCGGCGCGGTAAAGGCAGCCGCAGCCGCGCGCGTGCATAAACTGCGGTCAACTATAGCTTCCGCAGCGTCCCCTAAAGCGCCACCCAAGCTGAGTGCCGATGCCATACTCACGGCGCCGTCCGCTCATTCCATGGCCAAGACCACTGAAAGAATCGTCGCAATCGGTACATCCACAGGCGGCACTCAAGCCTTGGAAAAGGTATTGACCACCCTGCCCCGCGTCTCCCCGGGCGTAGTTATCGTCCAGCACATGCCGGAGAAATTTACCGCCTCCTTCGCTGAGCGTTTAGATGGCCTGTGCGAGATGGAAGTCAGAGAGGCGCGTAACAATGATCGCCTCATTCCAGGTCTGGCACTCATAGCCCCCGGCGGCAAGCACATGCTCGTCAAACGCAGCGGCGCTTATTACCACGTAGAAGTAATGGACGGCCCGGTGGTTAATCGCCACTGCCCATCGGTCGATGTACTTTTCCGTTCAGTTGCGAAATTCGCCGGCAAGAATGCCCTGGGCATCATCATGACCGGCATGGGTGATGACGGAGCGCGCGGTCTCAAGGAGATGCATGACGCCGGCGCTCCGACCATCGCCGAGGATGAAAGTAGCTGCGTGGTATTCGGCATGCCCAAGGAGGCAATTAAATTAGGCGGCGTAGACAAGAGCGTTGCACTGGGTTTCATCGCCTCGGAAATAATGCGCTTTGGCAATTCCGGCACTATCTAAGGAAAGCCTGAATAATCAGTAGCTTCAGTCGACGCGCGGCAGGAACCCGGCATTCTTCGTAATGATGCCAGCAAATCACTCGGCCCTTCCCTAGTGTGGTCTTCTGCCGGCCATCCTCTTCCGTCCCCGGTTCATGTCAAGTCGGCAAAAGCGTTACCGTGGTATCCGCCGTGATTTTATTGATATCGAAGCTGACTTCGCAGTACTCGGAGTATTCCGTAACTGGCGTAGGGTCATCCGCACAACTGCAACCGGGTATTAAGCCTGAATAAAAAATGCCGGTTTTAACCCGAATCACATCGGAATATTCGGACACAGCAATAATCATCACCTGAAACTTATCCTCAAGGGCATAACTGCTGTGCGCTAGGCCTTGTTGTAAGGGCAAGACCGCAACATCCAAACCTTCAAGCTCCTTCTTGAGGACACTTGTAAAAGCGGACGTCTTCCACGCTTTCAGCGATTCCGTGAGTTGGATCATAGATCATAATCCCGGTGAAAATTAGCTCATAAACTACCACCAGCCCGGATGGCGAGCTTACTATAACTCTTCCTCAGAGGAAGGAACGATGCCATGAGTTATCTTAAGCGAGAACGTTGCCGTCCTTTGTTCAGTCAGGCTGCAATAAATGCACACTGAACAACGCTTCCGGATCCGTCCATACCCGCAGCACCCGATAGCCAGCGCACCGTGCCAGACCTTGGAAGTCTTCAACACTGTATTTATATGAGTTTTCGGTATGAATAGTCTCGCCTTCATTGAAGCGGAACTCCCGGCCATCGACGATCATGCTCTGGGGGCGGCGGCTGATGAGATGCATCTCTACCCGTCCGGCCTCATGGTTATAAAAGGCTTGATGGCGGAAACCGTTGGGGTTGACCTCGGCATCCAGGTCTCGCCGTAAGCGCTCAAGTATATTGAGATTGAAGGACGCGGTAACTCCGGCTGCATCGTCGTAAGCGGCCTCGATGCGTTTGACTTCCTTTTTAAGATCGATGCTGATCAGCAAGGAGCCTTCCTCACCCACCAGCGAGCGGATATTTTCCAGGAAGACCGCCGCCTCATGAGGATCAAAATTACCCAGGGTCGATCCCGGGAAGAACACCAGGCGCCGCGCATCTTCCGGAATAAAATCCAGCTCCAAAGGTCGGCAGTAATCTGCACATACCGGATGCACTTCCAGCCAGTCATAATCCGCCGCCAGGGCCTGGGCCGAGAAACGTAGCTGTTGGCGCGAAATGTCAATGGGCACGTACATCGCCGGATGCAGGTGTTCGAGCAACAGGCGCACCTTAATCCCGGCGCCGCTGCCGAGTTCCAACAGGCAGCTGCCGTCAGCGATGAGGGCCGTTATCTCCGCGGCGTGGCGCTCGAGTATGGCGATTTCGGTACGGGTAAGGTAATACTCCGGCAATTCACAGATACGTTCGAAGAGCTGCGCACCGCGATCATCGTAAAATAACTTGGGCGGCAAAATCTTCGGAGTCGCGGCAAGCCCTTCCAGCACCTCGCTGATCAGACTCGCCGAACTGGGATGATAATCATGAAAATAGACGCCGGCCATTATCCGCACTCGTCTGCCAGGCGAATGCCGCTGAATTGCCAACGATCGGCCGGATAAAAGAAGTTGCGATAGCTGGCACGAATATGATCCGCCGGGGTAGCGCAGGACCCGCCGCGTAATACGATCTGATTGCACATGAATTTACCGTTATATTCACCGAGCGTACCCGCCAGCGGCCGGAATCCGGGATATGCCACATAGGGGCTTTGTGTCCATTCCCACACATCACCATAGAGCTGCACCACGCCCGTTCCTCGGGCAGGCGCCGGATGATAGCGGCCGCTCTCCTGAAGGTTGCCGCCGACCGCGACATCCTGCGCCCCCATCTCCCATTCCGCTTCGCTGGGCAGGCGCTTACCCGCCCAGCGGGCATAGGCATCCGCCTCGTAATAGCTCACATGACATACCGGCTCATATTCATTGACTGCGCGCATACCCGACAGGGTCATATAATGCCAACGACCATCGCAACATTCCCAGTAGAGCGGGGCCTGCCAGCGCCGTTCCCGCACCGTGCGCCATCCTTCCGCCAGCCACAATTCCGGACGCCGATAAGCATCGTCCCCCATAAACTCCAGGTATTCGCCGTTGGTGATCGGCCGCGAGGCCAGCTGAAAATCTTCGAGATAGACACGATGGCGCGGCGTTTCATTATCGTAGCAAAACCCCGCGCCGTGATGGCCGATCTCGTGGATGCCGCCCGAATATTCATGCCATGCCAGCACCCCAGTCGGCGAGCTCGCTTCTGGTCCGGCATCACAGTAAACCGGGCGCAGCGGCTGCGAGGCGAAGATATGCTTGATATCGGTAAGCAGCAATTCCTGATGTTGCTGTTCGTGATGCAGTCCGAGAATTACTCGAAAAGCCACCTCCCGCCAAGGATCCTCCGTCACGGTCTCCATGAGCAGCGCCATGTGCTCATCGATATGCTGGCGATAGCGATAGACCTGCTCCAGCGGCGGGCGCGACATAAAGCCGCGCTGGGCCCGAGGATGCATCGCCCCCGCACCCTCATAATAGGAATTAAACAACACGGCAAAGTGCGAATCAAATTCTCGGTATCCGGATAAATAAGGCTTCAATAGAAAGGTTTCGAAGAACCAGCTCACATGGGCGAGATGCCATTTGGGCGGACTTACGTCCGCCATGGTCTGCATGCAGCAGTCCTCAGCCAACAGGGGTGCGCATAAGCGCTCGCTGGTACTGCGCACAGTGGCGTAACGCATCACCAGCGCTTGACGCTCTGACCGGCTCGCTTCATTTCCCAGCATTTGATCCGCTGTCGACGACATATCTTGACTCCTCACTGGCTTCATATAGCCTGTGGCAAGATCACAGCATCCATTGCTGCCCGAGGTTACCATGCCCAGAGTTCTATTCAAAGGCGTCGCGCTCGCCGGCAGCGAACTCTGCCACATTTGTGGAAGGAAATTATTGCTTCCCATCCGACGCCGTCGATTAGCGCTATCTGCTCCCTAGCGATGCACATAGCGTATGCAGAAGGAAAGGCATAGCCAATTATTATCACGTGCTGGTAGACGGTAAAACTATTGCAAATGCAGCATGGTATTATCCTGATCCGCTACCCGCAGCCAGAAAAATCAAAGAGTACATGACATTTTGGAAGTCTACGCATAGAGTCATAAGCTCCCACAGGCATGGGTTGTAATGAATCAGTCATGATTTACACCATATTCCAGATTCATCGCGATTACATCACGTCGTCTCGATGTGTTCTACCAGTAATTGAGCACTACGCTGGCCGCGATAATCATTGACATCCAGCTTATACGCCACTCGTGCCTGGGCGCTCTCGCGTGGCCAGGGCTGCTCTTCGGTATTGAACGCGATAGCATCGAACAACTTGTCATAACCCGGGATCTTCACTACCATTTTGAGGTGGCGCTCGCCGACGACGCGTTGACTGACGATCTCGAACAAGCCGTCGAACAGAGGCTCGGGGAAGGTCTGTCCCCACGGCCCAGCTGAACGCAGCAGTTCAGCCATATCGAGGTTCAGGTCTTCGGGCACCAGTTCGCCGTCGCTCACGATCACGCCGCGCAAATCCTCGGCAGCCAGGTGGCGGCGTACTTCCTCGTCAAAAGCGGCGCTGAAAGCCGCAAGGTTTTGTCGTGGCAGGCTCAAGCCGGCGGCCATGGCGTGCCCGCCGAATTTATTCACCAGTCCGGGATGGTGCGCCGCAACCGCATCCAGAACATCGCGAATGTGCACACCGGGAACCGAGCGGGCCGAACCTTTGATCTCCTCATCATTCGCCGGCGCGAAGGCGATTACCGGCCGGTGTAAGCGATCCTTGATACGCGAGGCGAGGATGCCGATCACGCCTTGATGCCAATGCTCCTGAAACAGACACACGCCGATGGGCAGCTGAGGATCGTCCTCGCTGAGTGATAAGGACTCAAGCTCCGCTATGGCATCTTCCTGCATCTGCGTTTCGATGGCGCGCCGCTCCTGATTGAGCTGATCGAGGCGTGCCGCCATCATGCGCGCCTGTGAAACGTCGTCGCTGAGCAGACACTCGATACCCAGCGTCATATCCTCCAGGCGCCCAGCCGCATTCAAGCGCGGTGCCACCGCGAAACCCAGATCGGCGGCGACCAACTGCCGCGCATTGCGTCCCGCCACTGCCAGTAATGCCTGTATCCCGGCGCAACAGCGCCCGGCGCGAATGCGCGCCAAACCCTGACTGACCAGGATGCGGTTGTTGTAATCCAGTGGCACCACGTCTGCCACCGTACCCAAGGCCACCAGATCCAGCAATTGGGCGAGATTGGGTTCGGCAATGCTGTTGCGGACAAACCACTGTTCCTCGCGCAGGCGGGCGCGCAAGGCCATCAACACATAGAAGATCACGCCGACACCCGCCAGATTCTTGCTGGGAAAATGATCGCTCGGCTGATTGGGATTGACGATGGC
>Ga0315556_1000153_pt1 | contig 39218 bp, 36 predicted proteins | sample SalMarSW160310MG_FD_202112 | JGI IMG/M metagenome (GOLD analysis project Ga0315556, IMG submission 202112) | Salt marsh sediment microbial communities from the Plum Island Ecosystem LTER, Massachusetts, United States - Salt Marsh Sediment SW1603-10 ...
GATCTTCTACAACTGGCTTCTTGCCCGGTTCTGCAAGCAAAATGAGATTCCCTTGCTTTTCAGAACGCAGGGAGAGCCCAGTGAAAGGCTGACCGAGGACCAGTTCGGATATATCTACTATGTATTCAAGCAGCGCCGTAAGCTCAACCCGCTGAAGATTTCCACAAAGCCAGCTCCTCACTCCAGTCTCGGTCTCGACGTGTACACCAATGCCACCTCTCCCATCCGGCGTTACCTTGACCTGGTCGCCCAGCGGCAGGCAATCTCTTTTCTTTCAGAAAAACCCATTCCCTACGATAGGAAAAACCTTGAAGAACTGCGGATGACCATTGAACCCACTTTGAAGGCGTTAGAAAGGGTGAGGCGAAACCGTATCCGGTACTGGACCCTGAAATACCTGGCCCAGCATATCGGCAAAAAGTACAGGGCCATGGTCCTTGATGTGCTGAAAAGCAAATACCGGATCCTGCTCCTCGATTTTCTCCACATCGCGGAACTGCGCCAGGAAGGGGAAGCCGGAATGTACCCGGGCCAACAATTCACCGTGGTTGTAAAGAGATCAGATCCCTGGGATGATATCCTGGAGGTAAACTACGCCGGTGACTGATCCACCGGATGTGCCCCGAACCCTTTGTGCGTCAGGTGCCCTTTTTAACCAGCAACTCCTTGTCAAGAAGTAACACGCCCTCATTGTTATACACGAATACCCGCACAGCATCAGGGGATTGTTTTGTCCCGCCGAGAAAAAATTTCCCGCGCACGACCCTGAAATGCTTGATGACAAAAAGTTGCCCCCGCTTGAAATTCATGGGAATACCATCCTTCAGCACCTCGTGAGGAAAGGTGCGGACCTGTGGGGGTTCAACGTTTTTGTCCACGATAATCATGTGCAGGTACCCCCGCAGGGGGATCGCGTCTCCGGCCGTCTTTGCCAGCTTAAAAAAAACGGTCAGCCTGGTATTCTTGCGTTGAAACGTGAGATTCTCGACCGAAACCATTGGTTTTCCCGTTTCCGGTCCCTTTTCCGGTTCTTCGGATATGGTTGTTTTTTCTTTTTCGGTCACTTTCGGAGGCTTGTCGGGGACGTCGGGTACTACGGTCTTTTCCCGGGCTGCCACCTCCGGGGAATTTTCCGGCGCATCACGTGATTGTTCTGACTGCACGGTTTTCCCGGCAAGCATTAATGGCTCGGAATAGGCCTCCGGTTTGGCCTTTTGAGATGGCTTTTCCAGAAGGCGGATATAGTCTTCCAGGAGGGCAACCTTCTGCTGCATGCGATATATTTTCCGATGCGTCAGATTTTCACGCTGTTCCAGGGCCGCCAAGTGTCTTCTGAGATCCGCATTTTCCCGCCGCTTTGCAAAATACTCGTTGATGGCAAAAATGGAGAAAATGATAAAAACGGCGAAAAAAAGGGCGCTTCCTAGGAGCAGAAAGGAAGACGCCTTGAAACGTCTCACCTTCCCGAGTCCCCTCACAACCATAATGGATAGATCACTGCGCATCATTTCCCCTTTTCCATTCTACGTAAAACCCTCTTCCCCTCTTGCGTAGACTGATGCTCCAAAAAAAACTTGACGACATAGTCTATATCATATGGTGTCAACTGTTGTTCAAAGCAGAATCTATTGGGAAAATACCCGCTCAAAAATATCATCCACGTGCTTCAGATGGTATGAAAGATCGAAGATCTCCTCGATCTCCTCCTTACGGAGATACATCCCGATCTCCCGGTCCTCCAACAACAGCTCCTTGAAGGACGTGCCCTCTTCCCACACCCGCAAGGCATTCCTCTGGACCATGACATAGGCTTTCTGCCTTTCCAGTCCTTTTTCCGCGAGCCTCATGAGCACCTGCTGGGAAAAGATGAGTCCGCCGGTCTTCTGGAGATTTTCAAGCATTCTTTCCGGATAAACCACGAGATTTCGTACAATATTCCCCAACCGGTGGAGCATGAAGTCAGTCAAAATCGTGGAGTCGGGGCCGATCACCCGCTCCACCGAAGAGTGACTGATATCCCTTTCATGCCACAGAGCCATGTTTTCAAGGGCTGCCAGTGCATTGGTCCTGACGAGCCGCGCCAGGCCGGAGATGTTTTCCGATCCGATCGGGTTCTTCTTATGGGGCATGGCCGATGACCCCTTTTGTCCCTTGGAAAAGGGTTCCTCTGCCTCGTGCACCTCGGTCCGTTGAAGATGCCTGATTTCCACTGCTATTTTTTCAAGGGTCCCGGCCAGGATGGCGAGTGTCGTAAAAAACTGGGCATGACGGTCCCGCTGAATAATCTGGGTTGATATGGGGGCCGCTCTGAGACCCAATTTTTCACAGGCACGTGCTTCCACTTCCGGCGGGATATTGGCGAAGGTCCCCACGGCCCCGGACAGCTTGCCGAACGAAATAACTTCCAGGGCCTCTTCAAGGCGCATCAAATTCCGTTTCATCTCGGAATACCACACGGCCAACTTGAGTCCCAGGGTGATCGGTTCGGCATGGATGCCATGGGATCTCCCTACCATGACCGTATCCTTGTGCTCTATGGCCCGTTCACGGAGTATAGCCATGAATTCTTTCACATCACTGATGATCAGGGCCATGGCCTCCTTGAGCAGGAGAGCAAAACTGGTATCCAGGACGTCCGACGAAGTGAGCCCGAGATGAATGTACCGCGAATCAGGCCCCACATATTCCTCCACGTTGGTGAGAAATGCGATGACATCATGTTTGGTTTCCTCCTCGATCTCGAGGATGCGCTCCACGGAAAACCGCGCCTTTTTCTTGATATTTTCGAGCGCTTCACGCGGGATGATGTTTTCTTCCGCCATGGCCTCACACGAGGCGATTTCCACCTCCAGCCATTTGGCGTATCTATTCTCAGCCTCCCAGATCCGCCCCATCCGGGGTCTGGTATAACGAGTGATCATCGTTGAACTCCTCTATTTCATATTACGGCACATTGTTGGGGTGCATCTTACCGAAACAACCAGCGAAAAGCAAGCCGGGAATCAGTCTTGGCTTCAGGTTTTCCTTTATTCCCTGATTTGAAATTATTATGAGCTCATGCTCAAAAAAATACTTGACTCCCGCATGACAAATCTTATATTATGAGCACAAGCTCATTACAATAGTCCATGGTTATGGACACTGAAGACACAGGAAGGGAGGTGAGTTTCATGCCTGGATTTAATGGAACAGGTCCCATGGGTGCAGGTCCCATGACCGGTGGAGGTCGAGGCTACTGCAACCCTTATGGAAGGTCTTATGGAGGCCGTAGTTTTGGCGGTGGCCGTGGTTTCGGAAGAGGTTTCGGCGCAGGTTACGGCCGTGGCCGCGGATATGGGAGAGGGTTCGGATGGCGCAGTGCCTATCCGGCCCAGGGCTCTTCGTATGGAGGACCCTCTTACGGGACCCCGTACCAAATGAACCCCGATCAAGAGGTCAATATGCTCAAAGGAGATGCGCAGGCCATGAAAAACGAACTGGATGCCATCAACAAACGCATCGAAGAGCTTGAATCGGAATCATCCGAGAGGTAACCTGAAGCAATGACAAGTTTTTCGGCCTTCCGGTATCCTCCCGACTCATGGAGGGCCGGAGGACCGAAAAGGTTTCACTTTGTCATGGTAAGCCGCCTTACCCCTCTGATTTGCCTGAAATTTGCCCCCTGGCTGACGCAGGAAAGCGCCTGTTGAGGATTCACTACCCTCGTGCCTGATATGGCGTCCAGTCCGTAGTCGAACAAGACAGAGGACAGGGGCGTGGTATCGCCCAGCATGAGCACATAGGCATTCTTGTCGCACAGGTCGAGCAAGTGCTCAATGGTGTGATTCGTGAGGGCGGTACCGGTTATGGCAACAACATCCGCTGAGGGGATCAAAGTGTCTGCCTCCTCTTCAGGAAAATCGTCATCTTTCGGATTTTTTTCAATGACCCAGAGTTTTTTTGCATGATCACGAATCCGGGGTATAAACGGAAAGTGACCTACAATTGCGACATTTCTTCCCGCGCCCTTTTCCACGATGACTTCGGCGGCATTCAGCTCAAGGCAAGTGTTCTCGTCCACCTCAAGAAGGGAATTGATGGTAGCCATACCCATAGCCGCCTCGAGGATGCTTCCTGAGTAGGCAAGGGCCGCCAGTTCCCGGGGACTCTTTTCCAGCAGCAGGCCGGGTTCTTTGACCTGCGGAGGCTTTTGCCGCAGGGCGTCCCTGGGAAGGGTGGCCGCGAGTCCGCAGTACCTGGTCATGACACCGGTATGGAATACCCCCTGCCGTATATCTTTGACGGTAGCGCTAAAATCCAATGATCCCATCAAATCGTCAAGAATCTTCATGTGAGATATCTCCGCATTTTAATATGCTACGCGTTTCCCTGACCCCGATATCATCCGCAATAACAGGGCACTTCGTTTTCAGCAGAAAAAAGATGGGGCGGTTCTCACTGGAAAGGGCCTCATAATTACCCTGGCCCTCACTGATGATACATTCCGCACTATTGTACACTTCCACAAATTCCGTGCTGCATGTCTCAAGGATCGTTCCGGGTCCGTCCGTGCCGGACGACAGAATGGTCGCTACCCTATCAATCCCCGCCGCAACAGCGTCATCATAGGTAGCATCATTAATAATAGGAGCATCTTTGACAGCGTACAGAACAGGCTTCTTGATTTCCTCTATTAAAATTCTATAAAAACACATTCGTCTGCATTATCCCTGATATACAGGACTTCTCCGGTTCCGTCCAAGCTGTTTTTGAATGCATCAAAGTCGCATACGGCAAAATCTTTTTCAAGCACTTGCCCTATCTCCGCTTCCAGATCGAAGTTCCAATTTGCACCAAAATCGATGACGTTTCCGGCAATTGCGATCCTGACGGCCGTGAGGAGTCTGTCTCCTGATTTTTCAAGGAGCCTTTTCAGCGATGGATAAAGGGCAAGGTCCTTCTCGATACTCTTGGCCATTATTTTCTTGTACGGATCCAGGACTCCCGTGATCTCGCTGACTTTCCGATAAATCAGTCTGCCGCTTTCAGGTGGAGTGCTCTCAAGGGGGATATCTTTGAGTATCTCTCCCACCGCGTCGAGGACCTGTTTTATCTTTTTCTCATCATCCCTTGCAATCCTTGCCGCCCGCAGTGCCTGGGATAAGAAACAGGGAAAGCAGTCAAGATACGTTTTCATAAAAACAGCTCGAATTCAATGTTGAACAGGATTTCTCATGCATCCTCATTCTTCTTCTGGTTGTCGCTTTGCCGGCGCATCATGAAGTTGTGGAGGGATTGATGCAGGGCATCCACAGCAAGAAACGCGCAATGGCGGTCTTCCTCCGGCAACCCTCCAAGTATTTCAAGGATGGTCTCTCCTGTAATGGCTGCCACCTCATCGGGTGATTTCCCCAGTGCAAGCCCTGCGGCAAAGGATCCGCAGACCGTGCTCGACCCGCATCCGTCAGTCTGGAACAAGGCCTGCTTAACCTTTCCGCTTTCAAATCTCAGAAAGATCTCCACCGTATCCCCACACGAACCCGTGACACGGCCATATCCGTCCGCCAGTTCAATCCTGCCATTATACAATGGTTTCAGCCATCTTTGAAAAGCAACATCTCCGTAGGTTACTCTTGTCTCCTCAAAAATCTGATCCTGCAGGTCATGCACAAAATCATCAAAATCGTCACCCATTGGTCTTCCCTCTGTACCCATATCTCGTAAATGGTTGTTACCGGATACCCACCTCTCCCTTCCTTCCTCAGGACAGGAGGAGGGCTAGTTGGAACCATGACGTTCCTGAATGATAATGGAACTGAACCATCACCGGCGCTTTTCCGGAGACAATATAATACCCATCCTGAACAAGTCTACCCTCATTTTTCAGAAAAAAAGACCTCCCCATCCATTCAGGAAAGGGAGGTCTTGCTACCCGGGGAAAAATGGTCCTCTGGTCAAGTCCTCAGGAATGCCTTGACCACCTTTTTCCAGCTTTCACCTTTGAGTTCCTCAGACAGGTCATCCACAGAGATCCCGCCGTCCGCCGCGATCCTTAAATCATCGTTTGCGAGCGCGAAGAGCCGTTCCTTTTCTTCACCGGTGAATTTTTCCGCCTCTTCCCCATAGTACAGGTTTTTGAGGTTCTTGCGAAGCTTGCTTGGTTCAACAATAAACAACCATCCTTCCTCATAAGGAGACTCATTAATGAGCCCGGGATTATCTATAAGTTTTTCGTTAACGTGCGCCACAATTCCATCCACAGGGGAAAGGACCTCTGCCATATCACCATTTCGCCGCACCTTGAAACCCGCAACTCCCTGATGTACTTCATGTCCAATATTGGGGATCTCAATTTTTTTGAGTTTTCCCAGGAGTTTTTGAGCGAAATCATCCAGACCGACTCGCACACGACCGCCGTATTCCGGCCTTGCCCACGTGTGACCTTCGTGGTAGTAAAAGTCTTCGGCAACCTGGAAACCTGAAATCTCCTGTGTTGCATGAACGTGATTCGTCTCTGCCTGCAAACGCTCCTGCATCATCTGGTCAAAAGCGCAATTCCCGCATTCATAGCTGTTGGGGCATACCTTTCGTACGATTTCCCCGGTGATCATATAACGGCATTTGCGCTGAGACGCGGGGAGTTGCATCATTTTTTCCACCCATGTCTCAGTAAATCTTTCAGTGCCCGAGGCCTCCTGGGGAACTGCAAGCACCGCTTCTTTTTGTCTTGCCACTTTGAGCTGCATTCCCTGGTCATACACGCATGTGGAACAATCATAATTATTATCACAGAGTTTGTATGAAACTACTCCCGCTTCCATCCATACGCATTTCTTTTTCCCCGGGGGTACTATTTTCATCGACTCTCTTTTCGTCTTGGCTGCCATTTTCTCCTCCTCGAGATTGTGATGATCTTGTCAAAAGCATCGCGATTTTCATGTTTCCGCCTTGACTTCAAGAAGAGCAAGAGGCATGCCAGAAAAAAGAAATGCCCCTTAATTCATAAAACATATTGATTTTACGTATAAATTATGCCATTCAACAGGGGACTTCGTCCCAGGCGGGAAGATGGAAATGTGTCGAGAAAGTCGGCGGGTATTTTGATCACAGTCGAAATTTCGCCATAACATGTTGAAAATAAAAAACTAAAATGCTTCCGTTGGAAAACAGGACAGGTGTTGAATAATTCGGCAATCATATCTGGTGGTCTTTGCGGGCCTGATCCAGGTACCAATTGAACAGGTCCCGGCACGAGGGACAGAAGTCCATTTTTTTCAAATCGGTGTCCTGAATTCGAGTTGAAGAATACATGATGCAGTGCCTATCCCTGCAATGGATCAGTCCGAAGCAGTGACCTAGTTCATGCAGAGCTGTCTTCTGCACACGTTCCAGAAAAAGGCCCTGGTTCGATGACTCCTCGTAAAACTCTGGATAGAGACGATGAGTGGAAATAACAGAACAGGGACCTTGCATCTGCGCTACTCCGAATACGTATTTCAGAATGGGCACGAAGAGATCAACCTGGGTGACTCCCATAAGCTTGAAGCTGTTTTTCGGAAGGTGATTGATAAGGCGGCGCAGGATCAGCTTTGAATTATACTGTTCTCGTCCTTTATCATAGGCATATTCGGGGGTTTCCATTCGTTGAAAGAACCTGCAGGTGAGCCCGCATTTCTCTTCGATGCACCTTGAAATCGGCTCCACAATCTCGTCCTCGACTGCACCGATAGGGCAAATAGTCACACATGCTGTCAACTTCGTTTATATTTCCTCTTTCGTAATTCCATATTTATCTATCTTATTATACAGAGTTTGTCGGTCGATATCCAATTCACGTGCAGCCTTGCTTATGTTCCAGTTTGTCTCTTTCAGGATCCTCCGGATATGCACCCTTTCCATTTTTTTCAATGATCTGGGAAGTTCCGCAGGGGCCATATCCCTGCGCGAAAAGGGCAAGTCATCCGCCTCAATCTTCTGTCCCTGGCCGATTACAAGGGCTCTTTCAATGATATTCTCGAGTTCTCTCACATTACCGGGCCAATCATAATCCATGAGCAATTTCAAGGCAGATGACGCTATTTTCACCTCTTCTTTGTTCATTTCCAGGCAATATTTTTGAATAAAAGCAGTTACGAGCAGCGGGATATCCTCTTTTCTCTTCCGCAGAGGGGGAACATGAATTGATATAACATTGAGACGGTAAAAGAGATCCTCACGAAATCGTTTCTCCCTGATCGCCGCTTTCAGGTCCCGATTGGTGGCAGCAAGGATCCGGACATCTACTTTTATGATCTCTTCACTTCCCAGACGTAAGAACTCCTTCTGCTGTAATATCCTCAGGAGATCCACCTGTGTCTTCAAACTGATATCTCCGATTTCATCAAGGAAGAGGGTGCCTTTATCAGCCATCTCGAAACGCCCTCTTTTCCTGTGCTCCGCTCCGCTGAAAGCCCCTCTCTCATAGCCGAAAAGCTCACTCTCCAGCAATGTATCAGGCAACGCACCACAACTGACGGCAATGAACGGCATGTAACAGCGGGCACTGTTTCCGTGAATGGCCTGGGCGACAAGTTCTTTCCCCGTTCCGCTTTCTCCGGTAATAAGCACCGTTGAATCGGTAGGGGCCACGCGGTCGATCAACTCGAAAACCTCCTGCATAGCATCGCTTTTCCCGATGATTTCGTCGTAGTGGTACTTTTCTTCGAGTTTTTTCCGCAACAGGATATTCTGCACGACAAGATCCTTGTGTTCTACGATTTTCTTAATCTGTATTTCCACTTCGTCCGGATCAAATGGCTTGACGAGATAGTCAAAAGCACCATCCTTCATAGCCTGAACAGCCGTATCAACTGTAGCGTACGCGGTCATCATGAGGACTTCAGCATCCGGGTTAATCTCCTTTATTCTCTCCAATGTTTCGATGCCGTCCATACCAGGCATTTTCAGGTCCAACAGGACAATATCCCAATTCCTCTCAGCTGCCATTTTCACTGCCGCTTCACCGCTCTCAGCCGAATTCACTTCATATCCGTCCTCCATCAGCCAGTCCTTGAGAGATTCGCGCATTGCGGCTTCATCATCCACTATAAGAATACGGGGCTTCTTACTCATTACCTGCAACCTCCTCCTGGCATGACCCCTGTTTTCACATTACCCGTGTCGTCGGATATCTGGCAGATTGTTATGAAAGGTTTTTCCCCGGCGCGTCGAAGATGCAAAAGGGAGAAGCACCCTGAAAGAAGTTCCCTTTTCAAGCTCGCTTGTTACCTCAATCGAACCATTGTGCCGACTGATGATGCCGTAAACCACTGACAAGCCGAGGCCCACACCCTTCCCTTCTTCCTTGGTCGTAAAAAACGGTTCAAAAACATGCTCCAGAAAATTTTCGGGAATACCACACCCGGTATCGCAAATCCTGATTTCCAAAAACTCCTCTTTTCGCTGGTTCCGTGCCGACAAAGTGAGAGTGCCGCCTCCCTCCATAGCCTCGGATGCATTACTCATAAGATTCAACAAAACCTGCTGGATCTGCCTGAAATCACAAAAAATGGGAGGTAAATCCTCTTCCAGGTCTTTCAAAACTCTAATTTTCTTCAGTTCCAGGTCATGGGAAATGAGAGCCAATGTCTTGTCGATTATCTCCCCGAAGTTATGGTTCGCCAAGGTCATTCTGGACTGACGTGAAAAGGCGAGGAGATTCTTGACTATTTCACCGCACCTGGCTGTTTCTGATTCCATGGTTGCCAGATATCTTGAGATATCGCCAAGTTTTTCCGCGCTGAAACGATCCCGCTCTACAAGTTTTATCATCAACCGGATATAGTTCAAAACCGCAGCAAGTGGATTATTGATCTCATGCGCAATAGTAGCGGCCAGCTTTCCCAGCGAAGCCAATTTTTCCGTGCGAATGAGCTGGTCCTGGGCATCCTTAAGGTCTCCGTAGGCCTCTTTCAGATTCGCATAGAGATAGGCATTGTGCACGGCTATTCCGATCTGATTACCCACCGCGGATAAGAAAGCCACATTGGCAGATGAATACCGGAAAAGCTTTTTGCTACACACGGCCATAACCCCTATTGGTTCACCCCGGGATAGCAGGGGAATGTAGGCCGTGGACCTGAGGCCTTCTCTTATGAGTAAATCAACATACTTATCTCTTGAGCGCTCAAGATTGTTGACAACCCTTGGCTCGGATCTTTCCATTGCCCGACCTAACATCCCATCTCCCACCCTTCGGGATTCAATGAAGTGTGCCCGGACAAACGCTGGGGACAAGCCTTTATGGGCCACCAGGTCGAGGACTCCTTCCTCCCTTTGCAGCAGGTAGATCCTGATGCAGTCTGATTGAAACATTTCGGGTATCTTCGCCAGAATACCTCCAAATAACTCCTTGAGGTTGAGGCTGCTGCTGACCGTCATGGAAATGGCATTGAGAATTGCAAGCTGTTTGTTTTGCCGCTCAATTTTTTTCTGGTACTGGTTCCTTTGAGTGATATCTCTGATGATCATGACGTGGCCGGTAACTTTCCCCATTACCTCCAAGATCATGACATTGCATGTGATAGCCGCATCAAAGATCCGCTTTCCTTTCCCGATAAGTCTTGCCTTAAATTCCGTGACAAATCCTTCCTGGAAGATCTCCTTTCTGAATCTGCGAAGCGACTCCCTGTCTTGAAAGAGATCTACAGCCATTTTTTCCGCCCTTAACTCCTCCTTGTCCTTATAACCGAATATCCCTACCCCGGCCTGGTTGATTTCAAGAATATTTCCTTCAGCGTCAGTAAGGAGGATCGCATCCCGTGAACGCTCAAACATTGTTCGGTATCGTTCTTCCGATTTTCGCAGAAATTGCAACCGGTCTGCGACAATGTGTTCCAGGTCGCCCGTCAACTTGTTCAGTTCGCTTTCGAGTCTCTTTTTTTCCGTGATATCGGTCGCTGTTTCCAGGACATAGGAGATGTCGCCGTTCTCATCTCTTACCGGTGTGGACTTTATCAGCATGTGGGCCGCTCTCCCGTCTTTCATGATGACCATCTCCTCATTCTGATGCGGCTTTCCATCCTGAAAAGATCTCTCCACCAGGCAATGTTCGCACTTTTTTTCTCTGTTTTTCCATCCCATGAAGCAAAGGGTGTTCGGGTGTACACCGAACTGGTCCTTAAACCGCTCATTTGCCATAATAATCCGAAAATGCCTATTGATAGCAACTACATAATCTGTCACACTCTGAATGAGGGCTTGATAATCCTTCTGTTTTTGGAAGTTTTTTTCGGTTGTCATAGCGTGAGATTCTCGATGCATCTATTTTCTGAAAAACCGGCAGAATCCAAAATTCAACTTCACTGTATTTCTTGCCTCGTGCGAAACTCAGTGAAACGCAATAACGCGTTATTTTCACTATTTTAGGAATCCATTTCAGCATAATTACAACACAAAAAATATGGGTGATCAAGAACTAAAATCCGGAAATACCGCTTGACAAAAAGCTACTGTTTTCTATATAGAAATCACTTGTGACTTTTTTCACGTCTTTTTTTTGCGGTAATTGGAAATGTCAGGTTTCTCAGGCATTGTGACTTTATTTAGACAGTGCAAATGGTCTTGCACCATAATATGTTCCTCGATACCGTAATAACGCCTCCATGGGGAACAGGAAACAGACAAAAGGTGAAAGCTCAGCAGAGAAGTGGCAAACATTTTGTTTTCGTACCATTGAGGAGCCAGTAATGAAGGCAGAAACATCCAAGAATGTCCAAGGATCAGTGATGGTGGTCGGTGGCGGTATTGCCGGCATGCAGGCGGCCCTGGATCTGGCAGATTCCGGTTTTTTTGTTCACCTGGTGGAAAAATCACCGGCGATCGGCGGGGTCATGTCCCAGCTCGACAAGACATTCCCTACCAATGACTGTGCCATGTGAATTATCTCCCCCAAACTGGTCGAGGTCGGCCGGCATATCAATATTGAACTCCATACCTGTGCGAATGTGGAAGATATCCAGGGGGGAAAGGGAGACTTCCAGGTAAGCCTTCGAAAAAGGCCGCGATATATAGATCCTGACGCATGTACCGCGTGCGGTGATTGTGCCGAAGTCTGTCCGGTTGTGCGGCCCAGCGAATATGACACTGGGTTGGCTATTCGAAAGGCCACCTATAAACCATACGCGCAGGCTATTCCCGGTTCTTTCGCCATAGAAAAGTTGGACAAAGCCCCTTGCAGGATGGCATGTCCTGCCAACATTAATGTTCAGGGCTATGTGCAGATGGTCAAAGAAGGGAAGTACCTGGAGGCTACGAAAATCATCATGAGGGACCTGCCTTTGCCCGGTGTGCTGGGGCGGGTCTGCCCACATCCTTGTGAGAAAAGCTGCCGCCGGGGCGAGGTAGATGAACCAATTGCCATCCGGGAACTGAAGAGAGTGGCGGCTGATCACACGAACCTCAGTGATATTCCGGTGCCGGAAGTAACAGTGAAAGAGGAGAAGGCTGCTATTGTGGGATCAGGTCCTGCAGGGCTCTCCGCGGCGTATTTCCTCGCCCTTGAAGGATACAAGGTGAGCATTTACGAGGCAATGCCCGAGGCGGGCGGCATGATGCGATATGGCATCCCAGAACACCGTCTGCCCAGATCTGTCCTTGATAATGAAATCGAGAATCTCAAGAGATACGGTATCGAGATATTCACAAATACAGCCGTTGGCAAAGATATCACGATCGAGGAACTCCAGAAGCACGGGGCCAAAGCGATTTTCCTGGGTCCCGGGGCATGGAGGGGCCTGATGCTCCGCATACGGGGGGAGGAATCTGAAGGAGTCAGTGATGTAACCTCTTTTCTGAGAGAAGCTCATGTAGGAAGTCTGAAAAGAATTGAAGGAAAGGCGGTTATTATCGGCGGAGGCCATTCCGCGCTGGACGGAGCCCGTGTGGCCTTGAGACTGGGCGCTGATGAAGCCCATATTATTTATCGTCGTTCCCGCACCGAGATGCTGGCAGAACCGGAGGAGATTGAAGAAGCAGAAAAAGAAGGAATCAAGATTCACTTTTTAGTCGCTCCTATGAACATTGTCAGTGAAAATGGAAAAACAAAAGGCATTGAGTGCATCCGCACACGCCTGACGGAACCCGATACCACCGGTCGGCGCAAACCCATACCTGTTGAAGGTTCTGAATTTTTTGTGGAGGCGAATCATATCATCCCGGCCATCGGACAGGAACCCGACCTTGATTTCCTGGGTGAAGAAACGGGCGTTGAAATTTCGAGATGGCACCTCCTGAAAGTAAACCCTGAGACCCTGCAGACAAATGTCCCGGGGATTTTTGCAGGTGGCGATGCTATCACAGGTCCTGCCACGGTCATTGAAGCTGTGGATGCTGGAAAAAGGGCCGCCAGATACATGGCCAAATACCTCCGGGGTGAAGAGTTGCCCACAGAATGGCAGGAAGAGCCACCGGTGGGGACAAATTGGCTGGAAATCTCTGATGATGAACCAACCCTGCACCGCATGAAAGCGCCTACTTTGCCGGTGGAGGAAAGGTTTTCAGGGTTCAAAGAAGTCAACCTTCTCGTGGACGAGGAGACAGGGAGGAAGGAAGCAGGCCGGTGCCTCAATTGTGGCGGTTGCTGCGAATGCTACGAGTGCGTGAATGCCTGCAAGGCCCAGGCGATTACCCTGGAGACACACGCCCAAAAAGAGGAAATCCTTTCTATCAATGTGGGCTCCGTTATCCTGGCACCCGGGTTTGAGCCCTTTGACCCAAGCAAGTATGATACTTACCAGTACGGACATTACCCCAATGTGGTCACCAGCATGGAATTCGAGCGGATTCTAAGTGCGACCGGTCCTTACATGGGGCATCTCAAGAGGCCTTCAGATGAAAAGGAACCCCAGAAAATCGCCTTTTTCCAATGTGTTGGTTCGAGGGATATTAACACCTGTGATCATGCATATTGTTCATCAGTCTGTTGTATGTATGCCATAAAAGAGGCTGTGGTTGCCAAAGAACATGCCGATCATGACGTGGACACTGCCATATTTTTTATGGATATGAGAACCTATGGAAAGGATTTCGAGCGATACTATAACCGCGCCAGGGAAGAACAGGAAGTCCGGTTCATTCGGTCCAGGATTCATAGTATCGGTGAGGATCCCGAAACCCATGATCTCATTATCCGTTATGCCGATGAAAACGGCGATATGCAAAGCGAAATCTTTGGCATGATCGTCCTTTCAGTTGGTCTTGAAACACCGCAAGAACTCCTGGATATGGCTCAACGCCTGGAGATCGAACTGGATGAGGATGCCTTTGTTCAGACCGGTGTGTTCAACCCCGTGGAGACCTCCCGGGAGGGCATATACGTTTGTGGTGCCTTTCAAGAGCCAAAAGACATTCCCTATTCAGTTATGGAAGCCAGCGCCGCTGCCTGTGATGCAGGGGCCGAGTTATCGGAGGCAAGGGGTAGCCTAGTCAAGACGAAAATTTATCCCGAAGAAACAGATGTGTCAGGAGAAGGCGCCCGTATCGGTGTTTTTGTGTGCAACTGCGGGACCAATATCGGCGGCATCGTGGACGTCCCAGGCGTCGCAGAATACGCGAGAGGGCTGCCGGGTGTTACGTACGTAGAAGAAAATCTCTTTACCTGCTCCCAGGATACCCAGGACAGGATGAAAGAGGCCATCAAGAGGGAAAACCTGACACGGGTTGTGGTTGCTGCCTGTACTCCCCGGACCCACGAACCCCTGTTCCAGGAGACCCTGCGGGACGCAGGTCTAAATAAGTATCTCTTTGAAATGGCCAACATCAGGAACCAGTGCTCGTGGGTTCATGCAAAAGAAAAAGACAAGGCCACTGATAAGGCAAAGGACCTTGTGCGGATGTCGGTGGCGCGGGCGAATTTGATCCAGCCCCTTCTCCAGCCGTCCATCTCGGTCAATCACGATGCCCTCGTCATTGGCGGAGGTATTTCAGGAATGACAGCCGCCCTGGGCCTTGCCGATCAGGGGTTTCATACTCATCTGGTTGAACAGTCGGATGAACTGGGAGGGAACGGCCGCAGACTTTTGCAGACATGGCGTGGGGACGATATCGGCGGCAGCATTGAAGAAATGGTGAGGGCGGTAACAAATCACGCCCTCATTGATGTATATACCGATGCAACCGTAAAAGCCGCAAGTGGGTTTGTAGGCAACTTCGAAACAACCATTTCAGAGAAGGGTTCTGAGAAGACCTTTGAGCATGGTGCCGTGGTGGTGGCCGTTGGCGCTGAAGAATACCAGCCTTCCGAATATCTCTATGGGCAGGATGACAGGGTCATGACCCACCTGGGGCTGGATGATGCCCTCAGACGGGGTGATCCGGCTGTCAAAGAAGCGGGAAGTGCTGTCTTCATCCAGTGTGTCGGCTCCAGGGAACCGGAAAGACCCTACTGTTCCAAGGTTTGTTGCACCCATACTATGAAGTCCGCCCTGGAACTCAAGGAACTGAACCCGGACATGAACATATATGTCCTCTACCGGGACATTCGCACCTACGGTCAGAGGGAAGCCCTTTATCGCGAAGCCAGAAAACAGGGTGTTCTCTTTCTTCGTTATTCCCTTGATGGAAAACCAAAGGTAGAAAAGGAAGGAAATACTATTAGCATAACAGCCAGGGATCACATCCTTGGAAGGGACATAAAAATCAGTGCCGATCTCCTGGTCCTCGCAGCGGCCATCGTGCCGCGGGATAATGAATCTCTTGCGCAGATGTTTAAGCTCCCCCTGAACGAAGACGGCTTTTTCATGGAAGCACACGCCAAGCTGCGTCCGGTTGATTTCGCGACGGACGGAATTTTCATGGCCGGCATGGCCCATTACCCGAAGCCCATTGAAGAGAGTATCGCCCAGGCCAAGGCCGCTGCCTCCCGCGCTTCTGTGGCGCTCGCGCAGGACGAAATTACCGCTGAAGGGGTTGTTTCCCATGTAAATCAAAACCTTTGCAGGGGCTGCGGGAAATGTGTGGAGGCCTGCCCTTTCAACGCGGTTGTCTTGCAGGAAAACGAAGATAGCCAGACCACGGCCTTTGTGCACGAGGCGCTCTGCAAGGGGTGCGGGGCCTGCGCCGTCGCCTGCCCCACGGGAGCCGCGTCGGTTTTTCATTATGATGACCAGGAAATACTCACCATGGTGGAGGCTGCATTCTCCGGCTAAGAAATCGCAGCCGACCGGTTAAGGTAATCAATAAGGAGTCGATATGGGAGAAGAATTCAGTCCTAGAATTGTCATATTCGCCTGCAACTGGTGTGCCTATTCAGCAGCAGACCTGGCAGGCGTGAGCCGCTTTCAGTATCCACCCAATGTGGAACTCATCCGGGTCATGTGCTCCGGCCGGGTGAATCCCAGCTTCATCCTCAAGGCCTTTCAAATGGGGGCCGACGGTGTGATGGTGGCGGGGTGACACATCGGCGATTGTCATTACCTGGACGGTAATGTAAAAGCCGAAAGGATGTTCAACATGACCCGGGAACTGGTAAAGGTTCTCGGCATTAACCTGGACAGGCTGAGCCTGGAGTGGGTTTCCTCCGCAGAAGGGACACGTTTCGCGGAACTGGCCACATCTTTTACTGAAAAAATTATGGCTCTTGGACCGTCAACGCTGAAACAGGCGGCCTGAGAAGCGCCCACATTTCGAGGTTTGTAATGACTGCTATTCCTGAATTGATTGACATGACCCAGACCTATTACTGTCTTGATTGCGGTGTCTGCACCGGGAGCTGTCCCGTGGCGAGGGTCTTTCCTGACTTTTCGCCCAGGCAAATTATCGAGCGCTCGCTCTATGGTCTGGAAGAGGTCTCCGATGACACCATCTGGAATTGCCTGACATGTGCCCAGTGCAGCGTGCGATGCCCTGCCAACATCAATTTTCCGGAATTCATCCGCCTTATCAGAGGGGAAGCCCGAGCCGCAGGGATTGACGGCACCCTCACCCACAACGGAATGCTCCAGTCCATCTGGGCCATCCAAACCAAGGACATCACGCAGGACAGGACGTTCTGGATCGAGGATGGGAAAACCGCCGATAAAGGTGATATCTTCTATTTCGTGGGATGCAGGCCCTATTTTGACGTTATTTTCAGGGACATTGACGCCGGTTCCGTTCGGAACGCCCGGAACGTTCTGAAGATCCTGAACGGGTGCGGTATTGAACCGGTGGTGAGCAATGATGAACGATGCTGCGGCCACGACGCCCTCTGGAATGGAGATGAAGAGACCTTCAAGAAACTGGCCCGGTTGAACATCGATATCATCAGAAATTCAGGCGCAAAGCGAGTGGTGTTCAGTTGTCCCGAAGGATATTATACGTTCAAGAATATTTACCCCGATTATTTTGGTGAACTTGGATTCGAACCGGTCCACATCCTGGATTTTCTTTCAGAAAAGATCCAGGAAGGCACAGTGGAGTTCCAGGAATCGGAAAAGAAAGTGACCTACCATGATCCATGCAGACTGGGGCGGCTCAGCGGCATTTACGACGCCCCCAGAAATATTCTGGAAGCCCTTCCCGGCCTGGAACTGGTGGAGATGCCCCGCTCCCGTGAAAACGCGGTCTGCTGCGGGACCTCCGGCTGGATGAACTGTTCCAGTTGCTCCAAGGAAATCCAGGTCCAGCGGTTGGCCGAGGCAAGGAACACCGGGGCAGGAACCCTGATCACGGCCTGTCCCAAGTGCCAGATCCACTTCCGGTGCGCAAAATCGGCCTTTGATCTGGACATAGAAATCGACGATCTGTATGACCTGGTGGCGGAGCACCTCAAATAAGGCACGCCCCGGTTCAGCATTCATAAAGCGGAGGAAGACATTGTGAGCAAGGACATACTCGTGATTGGCGGTGGAATCGCAGGGATGCAATCATCCCTTGACCTCGCCGATATGGGCATCAAGGTACACCTGGTGGAAAAGCTCCCCAGCATCGGCGGCAAGATGGCCCAGTTGGACAAGACGTTTCCCACCAACGATTGTGCCATCTGAATACTCTCGCCGAAGATGCTGGATGTCGGTCGACATCCTAACATAGATCTCCTGACTTACAGCGAGGTGGAAAAGGTAGAGGGAAAGGCCGGTGCCTTCAAGGCAACGGTTCGGAAGAAAGCCCGGTACGTGGAAGAGGACAAGTGCACCGGATGCGGTGCCTGCAGTGAGACATGTCCGACAATCGTTCCCGATGCGTACGAGGAAGGGTTGGGTACACGGAAGGCGATCTATCCTTTATTTGCCCAGGGGATCCCGTCCACCCGGACCATTGACCCGGACTACTGCCGCCAGTTGAACGGCAAAAAATGCGGAATCTGCGCAAAAACCTGTCAGGCTGATGCCATCAACTTTGACCAGAAAGATCAGATCCTGGACCTTGACGTGGCCTCCATTATTGTGGCGGCAGGATACGATGTCTTTGACCCGTCACGCATCCCGGAATACCGCTTCCAGGAAATACCCAATGTGGTAACCGCCATCCAGTTTGAAAGGCTCCTGAGTGCCAGCGGTCCGACAGGTGGGCACGTGGACAGGCCCTCCGATCTGGCCGTTGAAGCGGAAATCGAGGCCCTAGAAAAGAAGGCAAAGAAATCCGCCAAGACCCTGGCGCGTTATGAAGAAAAGCATGGGGAAAATTCAAAGACCTTCTACGGAAAATTTCAGGGCGGCAAGTACGATGATGAAGATCACAGGAAATGGGCGGAAAAATACGAGGCCCACTTAGCCATCGAGAAACCCCTGGAAGACATGAAGAAGAAGGCGGAGGCTTTTCGTCCGGCAAAGAAACTGGCCTTCATCCAGTGCGTGGGTTCAAGGGACTTTCGATTTTACCCGTTTTGCTCCGGGTATTGCTGTATGCACTCCATCAAGGAAGCGATCATCGCCAACGAGCACGAGCCCGAGACCACATCAACCATCTTCGGGATGGATATCCGTGCCGTTGGAAAAGGATTCGAGGAGTACAAGATCCGGGGCGGCAACAAATCGGGGATCACCTATGTTCGCGGGAGGGTAGCTGAAATCACCAAGGGCCCCAATAACAATCCGGTTGTCATCTATGAGGACACACGGGAGAGGAAAGTGAAGGCCGAGGAGTTTGAGATGGTGATCCTGGCCACTGCCTGTGCCCCTTCAAAGGGTATTGTGGGCATCGCCCAAATCCTGGGGATCGATCTTGACGAGTACCAGTTCGTCAAGACAAGTCCCCTTTCCCCGGTGGACACGACGATTCCGGGAATTTTTGTGTGCGGGTGCGCGGAATCACCCATGGATGTTCCTGAATCGGTAGCACAGGCCTCCAGCGCCGCGGAACGTGCCGCAGAAATCGCCTTTCAAGAGGACGTAGAAAAGGAGAAAGCCGTTGCCTGAGAACAATGATCAAGAGATCAGGATTGGGGTATTCATCTGCCACTGCGGATCCAACATTGCCGGGTATCTCGAGATGGAAGAACTTGAGGAATTCGCCAAGACCCTGCCCAACGTGACCTTCGTGCAGAGGAACCTTTACACCTGCTCCGAGACGGGAATCAATGAAATAAAAAAGGGGATCAAGGAGCAGAATCTCAACCGGGTGGTAGTGGCATCCTGTACGCCCAGGACACATGAGCCCCTTTTCAGGAGTTCCTGTGCGGAAGCGGGTATGAACCCCTATCTTTTCGAGATGGCCAATATCAGGGACCAGTGCTCCTGGGTGCACATGCATGAAAAAGAAGCCGGCACCGCCAAGGCCAAGGACCTGATACGCATGGGCGTTGCCAAGGCGGCCCTGCTGGAGCCCAAGGAACCCATCATGTCGGAAGTCTGTCCCCGCGGCCTTGTCATCGGAGGGGGTGTGGCCGGCATGACAGCCACGTTGGCCCTCGCAAACCGTGGCTATGAAGTGGTGCTGGTGGAAAGAGAAGAAAAGCTGGGAGGCATGCTTAACAGCCTCAATAAGCTTGGGCCGGGCATGAACAGCGCGGAAGCATTTGCCCAGGAAAAGATAAAGGCGCTGACTGATCACCCCAAGGTCACCATATTCACAAATGCCAAGGTAACCGAGGTAGACGGATTTATCGGAAAATACAAGGTAGATATCCAGACAGAAGCAGGTATCAAAAAAATTGATATAGGTGTGATCATCGTGGCAATTGGGGCCAAGCCCCTCGTTCCCAATGGATTGTATGGCTACGATGGCCAAAGAGTAATCACACAACATGAACTCGAGGGTCACCTAAAGGAGGGCCTGGACCGAGAAATCAAGAATGTTGTGATCATTCAGTGTGTGGGCAGTCGCAGCGAAGAGCGCCCATACTGTTCCAGGATATGCTGCCAGACTGCCGTGAAAAACGCCACGCTGATCCGGGATGAAATCCCCGATGCAAAGATTTCTATTCTTTACCGGGATATGCAGATGTACGGCGTTGAAAATGAGGAGATGTTCCGCGATTCAAAGGCCAAGGGCGTCCGCTACATCAATTATGATCCTGCGACCCCACCGGAAGTAAGTCCTGAAGGCGTCAAGGTCCACCATGCCCTGCTTGGAAGGGACATGGATCTTCCTGCCGATCTGGTGGTGCTTTCCACGCCTCTTGTGGCCAACGGGCAGGCCCATGAAACCTCACAACTTCTCAGGGTCCCGGTAGATGAAAATGGCTTCTTCCTGGAGGCACACGTCAAATTGCGGCCCCTGGATTTTGCCACGGACGGCGTTTTTATCTGTGGCAGTGCTCACTTTCCGGCAAATATCCGAGAAACGATAGCCCAGGGACTCGGTGCTGCTTCCCGCGCCTCCATCCCCCTATCCAAGGGATCAGTGGTGGTGGAAGCGGTCATCTCCGTGCTTTCAAATGAAGACGCCTGCAGGGGGTGCGGCCTCTGCGTGGCCCTCTGCCCCTATGGCGCCCTTGAAATACACCAGACCGAGAAGGGCAGAAAGGTCCATGTTATTGACGTGGCGTGTAAAGGATGTGGCGTATGTGCGGCCACCTGCTACCAGCATGCCCTGACCATCAACTCCTTTACCGACCAGCAGATAACCGCCGAACTTGATGCATACCTGGGCGGCTGAGTGGTCGAGCCCCCAAGAGTTCGAACAGGCAAATAATTTATGATGAAACGCTCGACAGGCAACAAACAACAGGCGACACGCAACAATCCTTAAAGGAGGTTTCCATTGGCTGAATTCGTTCCCAAGATTCTGACCTTTTGCTGTACGTGGTGAGGATACTCAGCCGCTGATCTAGCTGGAGTTTCCAGACTACAATATACCCCTGATATCAAGATAGTACGGCTCATGTGCACCGGTCGGTTGGATCCTGCTCTTATTGCCAAGGCCTTCAAAAACGGGCTCGACGGCCTGGTGGTGGTCGGCTGCTATTTCGGAGACTGTCATTACATTAGTGGAAATTACCAGGCCCAGGCCAGGATTACTATGACGAGAAAGCTTTTGAAGCACATCGGTGTGAACGAGGACCGCCTAGCCTTCAGGCAGTGTTCATCCGGTGAGGCTTCTGTCTTCGTGGAGATTGTCTCTGCATTCGATGCTACGATCAAAAAACTTGGTCCCATCGGGCAGGGCGGTGACCCGCTGAATGCACCCGAGATCTTCAAAAAGCTGGAGGTAGCCGAGGCAGTACTTGCCGGCGAAAAATTCCGATGGATCCTTGGAAAAAGGACCCCGTTCCTCACAACCGGCAACATCTACGGTGAAATTTTCACCGAACACGAGTTCGGCCGCGCCATGGATATGATCATTGTTGAGGAAACAGAGGTGCAGGAAATCCTCCTCACGTTAAAAGAGGGGGCTCAATCGGTAAAAGATCTGGCTGTGGCCTTGTCCATCCCGGCTGAGAGAGTCTTCCGCTATGTCACCGCGCTCAAAAGAAAAGGAATGGTGGCGATGGAAGGAATTTCAGAGCGGTCACCCCTGTTTCAACTAGCTCCCCAAGAGGTATAACAAAGTGGAAAACAAGAATGTGTTGATCGTCGGAGGCGGCCTGCAAGGGATCCAGGCCGCGCTTGAGAAAGCCGAGGCAGGTGCTGCGGTTACCCTCGTCGAAAAATTTCCCTCCCTGGGCGCGGAGAGGATACCCAGGGACCGGATCATACGCCCTGAAAAGGCCTTCGTAAACCCTGCCCTGGACAGGGTGCGCACGCATGATAAGGTCAAGATCCTTCCCTACAGTGACCTCAAGAAAATCAAGAAGGATGATGGAAAAGTCCAGGCGCACATCCTGAAGCACAGCCTGCGCGTCGACAATTCCAAGTGTAATGACTGCAAAGCCTGTATCCGGGTTTGCCCGGTAAACATGCTTGATGATTTTAACGAGGGCCTTGGTTTCAGGACCGCGGTGGACTACTTCAATTCCGGGACGAGTGAGTTCAATATCTTTAAGGAAGATATGCCTGCTTGTCAAGATGCCTGCCCCGCACACCTGAACATCAGGACCTACGTGGCCCAGATTGCGGATGGGAAGCCCCTGGAATCCCTGGCCACTATCAGGGACCGGCTCCCTCTCCCGGGCAGTATCGGAAGGGTGTGCCCGCACCCTTGCGAAACCGCCTGCAACCGGCAGTACCTTGATGAACCCATCAGCATCTGTTTCCTCAAGAGATTCGCTGCCGATGCAGAGTTGAAGGAAGACATAGAACCGGTTTATGAAACCCCGGAAAAGAAATTTCCTGAGAAAATCGCCGTCATCGGGGCCGGCCCTGCGGGCCTCACTTGCGCATATGACCTGGCACGGGAAGGTTACGAAAATATTACGATCTATGAAACCCTCCCGGTACCTGGAGGCTACCTCTGGGTGGGGATTCCTGAATACCGCCTCCCAAAGGATCTCCTCAAGCGTGAGGTTGATCTCATCGCCAACATGGGGATCGATATAAAGTATAATACCCGGGTCGGGAAGGATGTTTTTTTCGATGACCTGCAAAAAAATCATGACGCCGTTTTCATCGGGGCCGGGTGCCACAAAGGGCTGAAACTGCGGGTTCCGGGAGAAGATGAATACGAAGGCAAGGGTATTGTAGACTGCGTGACGTTCCTGCGGGAACAGGCCCTGGGCCAGGCACCGGAAGCGAAAGGGAAGCTTATCGTCATTGGCGGCGGAAACGCGGCCATAGATTCAGCCCGTGTCGGCTGGAGGATGGGGTTTGACGAGGTCTACATCCTGTACCGGAGGACCCGGAAGGAAATGCCCGCCAACCCTTGGGAGATAGATGCCGCGGAGCATGAAGGCGTCATTCTCCAATACCTGGCCGCCCCGGTGGAAATCCTGGGGAAAGACGGCAGGGTGAGCGGCATGAAATGCATCAAGATGGAACTGGGGGAACCGGATGCCTCCGGCAGAAGACGGCCCGTTCCCATTGAAGGTTCGGAATATGTCATTGATGCGGAAACCATTGTGCCCGCCATCAGCCAGGCGACAAACCTGGACTTTCTCGGCGAGGGCCACGATTTTAACATTACCCGCTGGAACACCTTTGACATAGATAAAGACACAGCGGCCACCAATATCCCCGGTGTGTTTGCTGGCGGAGACGTGGTCTCCGGTCCAAATATAGCCATCCGTGCCGTCGCGGCGGGCAAACGTGCCGCCCTGGGCATACATGACTACCTGAGGAGCAAATAGATGATTTACGAGAAAGAAAAGCGCTACATCATTCCGTTTGACGATGTGCCTTCGCCACGGTCGGGAATGCCGGAGATTTCCGTGGACGAGCGGCGCGGAAATTTTGTTGAGGTTGAGACCGGGTTTCCAGAGGACATGGCCGTGCAGGAAGCAAAACGCTGTCTCAGTTGCCGCCGCTGCCTCGGGTGTGCCCTCTGCTGGGCCGAGTGTAAGCCGGAAGCCATCGATTTCAGCATTCCTGATGAAGAACTGGACCTGGAATTTGATGAAGTGATCCTGACCAGGGGCCAGGACAATTCTTTTGAGTCTTTTAATGAGAATCTCGGCTACGGAGTCTATGCCGACGTTATCACCGATCTGCAGTTTGAGCGGATGCTCTCCCCCACCGGGCCAACCGATGGGCTGGTTGTCTCCCCGCTGAACGGAGAAATTCCCACCCGGTTTGCAATCGTGCAGGGTGATGTCCGGGAAGACGGAAGCCATCTCCTTTCATCCACGGTCCTGGGCGTGAATGAAGCCATCCTCGCCCTCCACAACACGGACGGGCTCCAAGTGACCCTTGTATCCCCCCTGACCAACACCTTTAAAGAGCAGTTCCTGGGAGAAGTGCAAGGCATCTCCGGCCTCGAGATCGTGGATGGCGAGCCCAGATTCGTGGATAGGGAGGAAAACGGCAAGCCTCTCACGGTAACGTTCTCCCGGAACGGAGAGGATGAAACGCGGGAATTTGATCTCGTAGTGGTCCTCACGAAGCCCAAGATCTTACCTGAAATTGAGGCACTGGGCAAGAAGCTCGAACAGGAGATCGTGTAGATTCCCACCAGGGGGCTCTCACTGCGCGCCCCTCTGTGCAGTCTTTCCCGTGGTTTCGACCAGTGTCTCTTTGAGGAAAAATGCAATCACGACTGCCACAAGGGCTCCTGCCAGGCAGATCTGGAATACATGGCGAAAACCCGCAACGGAGTAAGCCATCTGTCCGGGGTTACCGCCACTCAACACCGCCCCCATAAGCACCTGGAACACCGCTGCTCCAATAAAGGGGAAAATGTTAACCAGGCCCACGGAAGTTCCTGATATGGCGATGGGAAAAGACTCTTTGGCCAGGGTCGCAAGGATCGGGCCGATAGCTCCCCCGCAGAGAAAAAAACAGAAAAATAGTACGTATAAGACAGGAACATTCATGCTGTCAACAAAACGGCTAAAGAGCGCGGAAACCACCAGCATGACCATGCTGCAGCCCATGAACACGGGTTTTCTGCCAAACCGATTAGCAATCCAGCCCAGCAGAGGGCTCCCTATTATTAATGCAAGAGCAAATGTTGACAGCACACCGCCTGCTGCTGTTTTGCTCATGCCGTACACCCGCATAAGGTAAGGGCCACCCCACAATCCCCCAACAGCAAAAGATAACCCCACAACGCAAAAAGCCCACACAGCAATGGGCCAGAAGCGGGCAGACAGGATCACCATTTTGAGCCCTTTCATCAAGCCTATGGCTTCAGGGGTTTCTCCATGAGTCTCGGTAATGGGTGGCAGTCCCTTTTCGGACGGACGGTTCCGCACGAAGACCGCCACAAGGATCGCCATGAGCAGGGTGACGCTTCCCACAAGCACCAGCGTCATTCTCCAGCCAATCATGGTACTTATCCACGCGAGGGGAGCGCTGGAAATGAGGGCGCCAACCCCGCCCATGGTCATAAAGATCCCCCCCATGATGACAAACTGCCGAACGGTAAACCACTCGGACAGCAGTTTGAAGTTACAGACGAAGACCGTTGAAACCCCGACACCAACCAGAATGCGGCCCACGATGGCCAGGGGCAGGTTCGGGGCGATACCCATGAGAATAGATCCGATCCCGGCGAGCACAAAAAAAACTGCCACCGTCTTCCGGGGTCCCCACGAATCCGCCATGAGGCCGGTAGGTAGTTGCATGGCGGCATAGGAATAAAAATATGCCGAACCTAAAAGACCCAGGAGGGTCCCGCCAATCCCGAAGGATGCCTGGATATCAAGGGCTATCACCGCCGGACAGAGGCGATGGAAAAAGACGAGGACATAGCACAGGAATATGAGAATACAAATGAAGTACCGGTAGGCTATGATTTGTTCTCCTTTCCGGGTATTCCAAACGCAGGATTACCCCTCGGTCCAATCAAGAATCACCTTTCCGGATTTTCCCGAGCGCATGACTTCGAAGGCTTTTTGGTATTCAGTATAATGAAAATGGTGGGTAATGACAGGGGTAATGTCAAGACCTGACTGAATCATCACCGTCATCTTATACCAAGTCTCATACATTTCCCGGCCATAGATACCCTTAATAGTCAGCCCATTGAAAACCACCAGATTCCAGTCTATGGGGGTTTGATCAGGCAAAATTCCCAAGAGGGCGATCTTCCCCCCGTGACACATATTTGGCAGCATGGAGCGAAGCGCGTCCGGATTCCCTGACATTTCCAACCCCACATCAAAGCCCTCCTTCATGCCCAGCTCTTTCTGGGCCTTCTCAATGGGATCCTTTTCCACGTTGAGGGCCATGGTGGCGCCCATTCTCTTGGCCAAATCCAGCCGATACGGATTTACGTCCGTTACCACCACGTACCGCGCGCCGGCATGCCTGGCGATAGCTGACGCCATACAGCCTATGGGGCCCGCCCCGGTTATGAGCACATCCTCTCCCAGTACGTCAAAAGAAAGGGCCGTATGGGTCGCATTGCCCAAGGGATCGAAGCAGGCAAGCACATCCCGGGGAATGCCGGGATCACAATACCAGACATTAGTGACGGGAATGGAAAGATACTCGGCGAATGCCCCGGGTCGATCCACCCCTACGCCCACGGTGTGCATGCACAAGTGCCGCCGTCCTGCCAGGCAATTGCGGCAGTGGCCGCAGACAAGATGGCCTTCCCCGCTCACCAGGTCACCCAGTCGGAAGTCATGCACATTGGACCCCATCTCAGCGATGACGCCCACAAATTCATGCCCGACGGGCATGGGCACCGGAATGGTTTTCCGGGCCCATTCATCCCAGTTATAGATGTGGATGTCCGTCCCGCATATGGCGGTCTTCTGGATCTTGATCAGGACATCATTTATCCCCGTCTCGGAAATAGGAACTTCTTCCATCCAGAGCCCTTCTTTCGGTTTCGCCTTTACCAGGGCCTTCATTTTCCCCATCACTGCCTCCTTTCCCTTCCAGCTTCCCCCTCCTCTTAAGGCCGAAAGTTCGTTCACACCAAAACACGTTATCTTCCTGGTTTCTTCTTTTGTCTCAGGCCTTACACCCTATGCCCTACGCCTTTTTTACAGACCCGGTTCCATCATAAGACTTTCCCGCCGTCTCCGCCACTAAAAGATTCAGGTACAGTTCCCAGAGGTCATGGGTCTGAACTGAAAATTATCAAAATTTATCTTGATTTTTTCTTACGATTGACTATGATTCTTATTTAGCCAATAAGAGGTGCTTTTTTTGGCGTCCTGGTTTCCATTCAGGGCATGTTTCATTTGTCAGAAGTGGCAACCTGAAGTCCGGAACCATGAGTATCTTTTGAAAGGAGGTTGCCGCTATGGCTAAGGGAACTGTGAAGTGGTTTGATGATCGAAAAGGTTACGGCTTCATCGAGCAGGAAGACGGCCCTGATGTATTCGTTCATCACACGGGAATCAACGGGAACGGTTTTAAGTCTCTCAAAGAAGGCGAATCAGTGACGTTTGACGTAGAGGAAGGACGAAAAGGCCCCTCTGCTGTCAATGTCACCGTCGTCTAGCCCCTTTCCTCAATCAACAAAGGGCGTCCCAGCCAATTGCGTCGGGATGCCCTTTGTTTTTTTGCACCTTTTCAGCCTTCCTCCCTTCCAGGTTACTAGCCTAGTTTCCAGAATCTATTCGTGGATGGACACCAGCCTGGGTGTCCTGTCGGGCTAATCATCATGCCCCACCCGGTGGATCTTGATCATGTTTGTGGAGCCCTTCTTGAGGGCAAGTCCGGTGACGATGATGATGAGATCTTCCTTTCTGAGAAACCGTCTTTCAAGCAGCATATCCTCGCCCGCCTGAATTATCTTCTTCGCATCGCTGATAGGGGAGATCAGGAATGGTGTGATACCCCAGATCAGGGAAAGCCTGTTGTAGACCATGGTGGAGGGAGAAAAGGAAAACACGGGTTTGGCGGGCCTCTGCTTGGAAATGAGCTTGGATGTCTTGCCTGATATGGAAAACGCTATAATCGCCTTTGCGTTCAACTTTTGCAGGATATCCACCGCTGACTGTGAAACAGCGTGGGCTACCAGCTCCTTCGGATCCCGCTTGAAGGGCAGGTTGTAGTGCATAAACGGAGAGCCTTCCGCCACGGCCGCGATCCTGGACATCATCTTGACAGCCTTCACCGGGTATCTGCCCACTGCAGTTTCACCGGACAACATGATCGCATCGGTCCCATCAATAATTGCGTTGGCCACATCCGATGCCTCGGCCCTTGTAGGGACGGGGTGCTCGATCATGGTCTCGAGCATCTGGGTTGCGGTGATCACCGGCTTATTCGCTGCAATCGCTTTTCTGATGATACGTTTCTGGATTGTAGGGACTTCTTCGGGCTTCATTTCAACGCCGAGATCTCCCCGGGCGATCATGACCCCGTCCGCGACTTCCAGTATCTTGTCCAGGTTGGAAACAGCCTCCGGTTTTTCAATCTTTGCGATGACAGGGATTTCGGACCCATGCTCTTCCAGAACAGCCTTTATATGCTTGATATCATGTGCTTTTCTCACAAACGACAGGGCAAAATAATCCACACCGGCCCGGATACCAAAATCAAGGTCCTTCTTGTCTTTTTCTGTCAGGGAAGGGACAGAAACAGGGATCCCCGGGAGGTTGATCCCCTTGTGCTCTTTCAAAACACCTCCCTGGATGACCTTGCAGGTTACCGTATCCTTTGCGACAGAAATGACTCGCAACTCGATCATCCCGTCGTCGATCAGGACCGTGTCTCCTTCTCCGACATCTTTCGGAAGTCTCTTGTAGGTCGTGGAAATAAGGCCGCCCGGTCCTCCATCCACATCCCTCGTGGTTATCTGAACAGTTGCATTTCTTTTCAGCTGCACAGGCTTTCCCTGCTCCAGTTTGCCGGTCCTGATCTTCGGGCCTTGGAGGTCCAGCAGAATTCCCACCGGTTTGCCCGTCTGTTCTGAAAGGGCGCGGAGGTGTTGAATCACTTTTTCATGCTCCGTGTATTCCCCGTGGGAAAAATTGAGTCTTGCAACATTCATCCCGGCCGAGATCATTTTTCGCAAAACCGCTTTACTGCTCGATGAGGGTCCTATGGTCGCAACTATCTTGGTCTTGTTTGCCATGTGCTCTTCCTCAAGAATGGAAAAACCATCTTATCAGATGTTTGGAGCAGTACAGAAACGCTGTTTCTAACGAAACCTCCGGTTTCAGTCTTCCCAATACATCACTAATCCAGCTCGATCTTCTCCGACAAAGCCCATTATCTCTAACCTGCCCCTGAGGACCAGGCTTTACAATAAGCAATAAAAGATAACTTGACGGCACCCCGGTATCCGTTTACAAATGGAAAAAACCTGTTTGTTTCCGCAAGGGAACAACATAGGGAAAGGCCTTGCAATGGTATGTTCTTCTCCGTTCATACGAAGAAAAGGGAGGAAATGCAACCCAAAACCGTTTCCCTCTTTTTCAAAAAATGAACTGACTCAACTCAAAGGAGGCGACAAGAATGAAAAACATGAAAACCTTTACTGCACTCACCGTATCCTTATGCTTCTTTTTCGTATTGTGCTCGTGCCAGACACCTGCCGGTCGTACCGCGGGACAGGTGGTAGATGACGCCACGATCACCACCAAGGTAAAGGCAAAACTGTTAAAGGATTCCATCATGAGTGGATTTGCCATCTCCGTACAGACCTTTGAAGGGGATGTTACCCTCACCGGTGCTGTCACCTCTGAAGAGATCAAGCAACGAGCGACAATGCTGACGAACTCCGTCCTCGGGGTACAAAAGGTGCACAATCTTATCAAGGTGAAGAAATAGGAGGCATCTCCATCCATGTGTGGTAAAACCCGAACGGTTCTGAAGAAAAGGTTCCTTTCGGAACATTTCAGAAAAAGGGAAAGGGGCCGGGAATCTTACTGATGGCAATGCGACCCACGTTACAGGATATTCAGCAGGCAGCTGAACGGATCAAGCCGTGGGTGCACCAAACTCCGGTGCTCACCAGCAGCACATTGAATAGCATGTGTGATGCTGAAGTCTTTTTCAAGTGCGAAAATTTTCAAAGGGGTGGTGCTTTCAAAATCCGGGGAGCTACGAACGCAGTATTCTCTCTCGGTGAAGAAGAGGCCCTGAAGGGGGTGGCCACTCATTCCTCAGGAAACCACGCGGCCGCCCTTGCCCTTGCCGCAGGCTGGCGGGGGATCAAGGCCTACGTGGTGATGCCTGAAAACGCTCCCCTGGTAAAAAAGGAGGCAGTGGCCGGCTACGGAGCGAAAATCACGTTCTGTGAACCCACCCTCCGGGGGCGCGAAACGGCCCTCGCCCAGGTCGTAAACCGCACCGGTGCCCATTTTATTCACCCCTACAACGATACACGGGTAATATCGGGACAGGGCACCGCTACGCTGGAGCTTTGTGAAGAAATCCCTGACCTGGACGTTGTCATTGCCCCAGTGGGTGGCGGGGGCCTCCTGAGTGGAACCGCCATCGCTGCTTCCGCCGCCAGAGCAGAAACCCTTGTTTTCGGCGCCGAGCCTGAAAACGCTGATGACGCGTACCAGTCCCTGAAGGCGGGAAAAATTATCCCCTCGGAAAATCCTGAAACCATTGCAGACGGGCTCCTCACCTCGCTCGGAGATCTGACCTTTCCGATCATACAAGCATTGGTACGCGATATTGTGCGAGTAAGTGAAGAGGACATCCTCAGGGCCATGCGCTTGATCTGGGAAAGAATGAAGATAATCGTTGAACCTTCATCGGCGGTGCCTCTGGGGGCCTTGGTGGCCCATCGACAGGCACTGCCCGGACAGAGGATCGGGATTATTCTATCAGGCGGAAACGTGGACCTTTCAACCCTTCCCTGGGATAGGAAGAACAGGATGATGCACGAATGATTCCTCCCACCCAGGAAATATCCCAGCGGACAAGTCAGTTCAGGCTGGTGAAGTTCTTCGCGTACACCAGCTTCGTTATCCTAATCCTGTTCAGCTTTCCCTTCTCCGTAATCATCGCGCAGAAGGCAAAGAACATCCTCATGAGGAGTTACGAGAACTACGCGCTTCTCCTGGGAGAGAACCTCAATCACCAGGTCTTTCAAAATTTTGTGCTTCCCGTGAGCAGCCGGTACGGGAAAATTCGTCTGCGAGACCACGACCAGTATGAGATCATGGACCGGATCGTCAAGAATACCATCCACAGCTTCAAGATCGATCTGGTCAATATATATGATATTGGTAAGGGTGTCGTTGCATACAGCACGGACCCGAAGCTTATTGGGAAAAAAGTAAAAAAAACCGCCGGGTATTTCAAGGCGGTCCGGGGGGACCATTCATCCGGCCTCTTGTCCATGGGAAAAGATCTGTGGGGTTTGCCGCTGGAAATCGGTGGACAGAAGAAACTCAGGACATACATTCCCTTTCGCGGAGAAGTATTTTATTCAGAAAAACCTGCATTTATCCTCGGCGTATTCGAACTGATACAGGATTTGACAGAGGAATATGGTTCTATTGCGAAATTCCAGTATACTATTTTTGCCCTTTCAGCAGGTATCATGGCGCTCATTTTCATTGCCCTGTTGCTCATTGTGCACAAGGCGGAAAAGATCATCGATGAACGAGCCCGGGAACAACGGGAACTGGAGGAGCAATTGAACCAGGCGGAACGGTTGGCGGCCCTGGGCCAGATGGTGGCAGGGGTCTCCCACGAAATACGGAACCCCTTGGGAATTATTCAAAGTACGGCCGAGTTGCTTGGGCAAATGCCGAATGCCGATGAAAGCCAGAAAAGGCTGTCCACGGTGATTACCGAGGAGTCCAGCCGCCTCAATAATATCGTCACTGAATTTCTTGATTTTGCCAGGCCGCAGGAGCCTGCTCTCCGGGACTGTCTGCTCGAAGAGGTTGTCAACAAGAATATTTCCTTTCTCCAGCCTGAGCTGAAAAAAAGGCATATCACAATCTCACACAACATCAGGGGGCGGTCCTTCAAGATCAAGGCCGACCCGGAAATGCTTTACCGTGTATTTCTCAACATCTTCGTCAATGCGATTCAGTCCATGAACGACGGAGGCAACCTTCGCGTAAGAATCGGCGAAGAAAAGGCGCATTTCATTGTGGAAATAGAAGATTCAGGCTGTGGGATTCCCCCGGAACAACTGAAGACCATTTTCAATCCCTTCTTTACCACAAAGGACAAGGGGAGCGGTTTAGGGCTCTCCATTGTGAAAAAAATCGTCGAGGGGCACGGGGGTGACATCATGATCAAGAGCAGGAGAGATACCGGCACCACGGTCATGATCAAACTGCCCAGGATTTTATGAGGTTCATCCGGCTGAAGCGCACTTTGAGGAAAGAGGAAGCCCTCCCGCCGGTCACTCAGAAAAAAGAGCATATCCTGTTTGCGCTTCGCGGGAATCCTTGAATTCAAAAGTACGCAAGATCCGGATGAACCTTTTATGATATGTCGGATTAAAGGATGAGAATTTATGGAAACCATATTGATTGTTGATGACGAAAAAAATTACCTCGTGGTACTGGAAGCCCTCTTGAGTTCTGAAGGATACGAAATCATGACGGCGGACAATGCCCGGAACGCACTCCACTCTATTCGGAATGCGGACCTGGATCTCGTTATAACGGACGTCAAGATGCCCGGCATGAGCGGAATGGAACTGCTGTCCGAGTGCGGGAAAATGAAGCCTGATCTCCCGGTCATCATTATGACGGCCTATGGCACCATCGAAATGGCCGTGGAGGCCATGAAACAGCATGCCTATGATTATATCACCAAGCCTTTCCAGAATGAGCAACTTAAGCTGACCATCAGAAAGGCCCTTGAGAAATACCGTCTTGTGAAAGAAAATCGGAGGCTGAGTGAAGCCCTTTCAGATCGTTTCAGGTACGGGAATATTATTGGAAAGAGTAAGCCCATGCTCAAGATCTATGACATGATCGAGAAGGTTGCGCAATCCAAGGCCTCAGTCCTGATTACAGGACCCTCAGGGACAGGCAAGGAGCTCATCGCCAAGGCTATCCATTACGGGGGCACAAGGAGGAAGGGGCCATTTGTATCAATGAACTGCGGTGCGCTCACAGAGACACTCCTGGAAAGCGAGCTCTTCGGGCATGAACGGGGCGCTTTCACCGGGGCGGTCTCCATGAAAAAAGGCCGTTTTGAACTAGCCGATTCCGGGACCCTTTTCCTGGACGAGGTGGGAGATATGCCTCCATCCCTCCAGGTGAAACTGCTCCGTGTCCTGCAGGAAATGGCCTTTGAGCGGGTCGGGGGCACCAAGACCATCAAGGTGGATGTCAGGGTGCTTTCCGCCTCCAACCGCAACATCAAGGATGACGTAAAAGAAGGCATTTTTCGTGAAGATCTTTACTATCGATTGAACGTGATTCACATTGAAGTTCCTCCTCTCCGGGAACGGGCCGATGATATTCCCCTACTCGTGAAATCCTTCATTGACAAATACACGGAAGGAAAAGTCGGCAAAAAGGTTGAGTTAACTCCAGAGGCCTGGAAGCTCCTTTATCAGTATCCCTGGCCAGGAAATGTGCGGGAGCTCGAAAATGTAATCGAGCGTGCCCTGGTCCTGAGTTCGGGCGGCGTGATCACGCCTCAGGACCTGCCTGAAGAGATCGGGGCGGTGGAATCCCACTTCGACCTAGACCGCTTCGTTCCTCCAAACATACCCTTGCAGGAAGCGCTGACCCAGATAGAGGAGATTATGATCAGGCGAGCCTTGCTCCAGTGTGACAATGTTCAAGCTCATGCAGCACGAATGCTCGGGATCACCAAGAGCCTGATACAGCATAAAATGAAGAAATATCAAATAGTTGTATAATAGTCAAAATCTTGTACCTCATTTTTTCCAATTATTTCAATATATTAATCTGACCATCCCGTAAATTGTCATAATGCGGTACAATATCTTGTACTTTTTGCGGGTTGCTCTCACCAGGGGTTGGTGTGGCTTTCTTTATGATAAAAAAGTTATTTCAATTGGTTAGATACTTTTCATGAGAGAGAAGAAGAGATGGCAAGCATTTTGCAGAAGTAGAGATCAAAAGCAAGTTACTCTTTTCTCCTAAATAAATCAGCCGCTCCTTTGAGCGGCTGATTTATTTAGGGGCTGTCAGTACCCCAGGCGCCGCAGAGCCCGGGTATCCCTGCTCCAATTCTTATCCACCTTGATAGTCAACTTCAGGTAGACTTGTACATCAAAACGCCTCTCAAGTTCCATTCGTGCCGCGCTTCCTATCTTTTTTACCATGTTTCCGTGCTGACCAACCAGAATTCCCTTCTGTGATTGGGTCTCAACGTGTACCGTGGCAAAAATCCTGAGGAGATTCTTCTCCTCAACCTCTTCCGTCCTCTCAACCGTGACGGCTGAGGAATAGGGAAGTTCGTGGCGCGAAAAAAGATAGATCTTTTCCCTGACAATCTCCGACATCAGGAAGGTATCCGGCTGGTCGGTTCTCATGTCAGGCGGGAAAAACGGGGGCCCTGGCTTCAGTTTCGCCCTGACCGCCTCCAGCAACTCCGTCACCCCATCCCCTTTCAGTGCGGAAACAGGGATGATGGCCTCAAAAAGCTTTTCATCACTGAATTTCCCTATAACGGGAAGGATTTCAGATTTTTTCCTCCGGTCGATCTTATTGATAACCAGGAAAGCGGGCTTTCCGGAATGGTTTACAGCCCCGATGAGATAAGGAATTTCGGGCGCAGCAGGATGGTTCAAATCAACCATCAAGAGAAGGATATCCACTTCTTGAAATGCGGAGCGCGCCGAATCCACCATGCTTTTATGGAGTGGGGATCTGGTTTTGTGAATCCCGGGGGTGTCCATAAAAACCATCTGAAATCCATCTCCGTGATGGATTCCCAAGACCCTGTTCCGGGTTGTCTGGGGTTTTGGGGAAACAATGGACATCTTTGCCCCGATAATCCTGTTCAGGAGTGTGGACTTGCCCACATTGGGAGGGCCCAGGATAGCGATAAAACCGCTCAGAAACGTCATTTTCCGAAGACCTCCACGCTGCCCGGAGGAAGGAACCGATCTCCTTCCACTGCCAGGACTTCCGCACCGGTCATCATGGAGATCCATTGAATTCCCTCATTCCGGTACCCCCGCAGGAGAGGGATATCCCTCTCCCGAACCCGTATTCCGAGCCTTTCCAGGCGACCACGGGCAGGGAGCTGTGATGCAATACCGTGCTGATACATCCTGCTCCTTACCAGAAATCCGAACGTCCTATGCCACGGCCCTGCCAGGATCTCACCTTGCATTAAAAGGGTCGGCGACGTCATGAGCCCAATCCTTATGACAGGAATTCCCACGCTCTCCAGCATTCGGCAGCTCTCCGCACAGATTTCTATAGCCTCAGAGAGCCCTAAAGGAGTATATTCCCCACTTTCATACATCCGTGCAAGTCCTGTTCCCTTTATGACCAGGGCAGGATAAAGCCTTGCCATATCCGGTTCAAGCCCGATCACTTTCTCCACCGTGGACAAAAAAACATCTCTGGAATCCCCGGGCAGCCCGGGCATCAGTTGAACACCTACCTGAAAGCCAAGGTCCTTCAAAAAGGCAACAGCCTTCCCTGAATCCCGTGCAGTGTGTCCTCTCTCTGACAGCCCAAGCACATGATCGTCCATTGACTGGACCCCCAGCTCCACCGTTTTGACTCCTCCCCGTTTCATCAGGGCGAGCTTTTCAGGGTCCAGGGAATCCGGGCGAGTAGAGACCCTGATTCCCTGGACTGTCCCATTTTTCAGGAACGGCAAGACCGCTCCAAGGAGTTCCTCTATCACCTGAACCTTGAGGCTCGTAAACGTCCCACCGTAAAAGGCCACTTCAGCATGGGCACGATCAAATCTCGGTGACTGGACTGCCGTCTTGATGACCCGGGTAACACGATCCCCGTTTACGTGTCCTTTCTGCTCAGCGGTAATTTTCTCCTGCTCGCAAAAAACACACCGGTGGGGACATCCCTGATTCGGAATGAAAATGGGAACTATGAACTTCTTTCGTCGGCCTCCAGACACGAGAGGGCCTCCCTAGCTGCATGCTGTTCTGCTTCTTTCTTGCTCCTGCCTTCACCCCGGGCAATGGTTCTTCCGTTGTACGCTATCTCCACCACAAATCGCCTGTCATGGGGGGGGCCATTTTCATCCACCAGCCGGTACCGGGGCATCATTCTGTTCATTTTCTGCGTAAACTCCTGGAGCCGGCTCTTGAAATCGTGGACCATCTCAGGTGTATCGATTCGTTCCAGAGAAACGGCAAAAATGCGCTGAATCACCTGGAAAGCGGACTCATAGCCACCGTCCAGATACATGGCCCCAAGGAGGGCCTCCATGGTATTTGCCAGGATGGAGGGCTTTCTTCTCCCTTGTGTCTGCTCTTCTCCTTTTCCCAGGAGGACAAAGTCTCCGAGATGCAAGCGAGAAGCAACCCTGCAAAGGCCCTGTTCATCCACGAGCATGGCCCGGAATCTGGAAAGGGTACCTTCATCGGCACCAGGGAAACGATCCATCAAAAGATGGCTTATGGCGAGATCGAGCACGGCATCTCCTAAGAATTCGAGCCGCTCATTGTCTTTCAGTTTTTCATCGACGTTTTCGTTCACATACGATGCATGCTGGAACGCCTGCTGCAACTGGGCCGTGTCCTTGAACCGGTACCTGAGCTGGCCTTGAAGTTTTTGAAAACGAGCTTTCGCGGATGCGCCCTCCATCTTTCACTCCCCTGTCTCTTTTCCTTTTTTTCTGCGAGCTTACCCGACCAAGCCCATTTTTTCAACCCCGGATGTACAAAATTTCATCCCGATCCTTCACGAAACCCTCCCCATTTATCTTTCCGTCGGCTTTTTTATTGACTTGGCTGCTTCTATTTTCTATAAACAAAGTTTTTTTATAAAGTATAAAGAGATCGTGGGAAAAGGCTATGAAAAAGATGGTCATTCTGGAAGAGAAGGAACTCTCCGAGAAAATCAGGGAAATCGCGGATCAGATTATCAAGAATAACGGGTCCCTCAAAGATCTTGTTCTCGTGGGGATTCGAACCGGTGGGGCGTTTCTGGCAGCTCGTGTGCAGAGCGCCATTCGAGAAACAAAAGGCCTGGATGTTCCGATAGGGATCCTGGATATTACCCTTTACCGGGATGACTGGACCAGGATCGCCCCAGTGCCCTCAGTTGGCGAAACAAGACTTCCCTTCTCCATAGATGACAAGGCTATCGTCCTGGTGGATGATGTCCTCTTTACCGGCAGGACCGTGAGAGCGGCCATGGATGCACTTATGGATTTCGGCCGCCCCAAAAAAATTGAACTGGCCATTCTCGTCGATCGGGGAGATGAACACCGGGAACTGCCCATCACGGCCAATTACACCGGAGGAACGTGGAAAACAGCCCCTGGGCAAACAATAAACGTTTATCTGAAGGAAGCAGGTTACCTTGACCACGTGGCCATTGAACACAAAAAGGCTGCCTGAGGATGCGGGGAAAAAAGAGGAAAAAGAAAAAATCGGTCCCATCCATAGCGTTGACTCCTGAAGAAAAAGCGCTTCTCGATACACTCCTCGAAAAGTGCACACAAGACCCTCCGGAACAAATACTCAGCCAGATTCCAAACCCGGCGTTCGCCCTGGGCCTCGTGGAGCACCTCCCCACCGATAAGAAGACAAGCGTTGCCCTTCTTCAATCCTTCCATGTAGCTTACGACCAAAAGGCGGTCCGGAAGGCAATCCGGCGTACCGCGTTCAAACTGCGGCAGAATGGTATTAAAACCCCCTCTTTTGCCCTTGAAAGTCCCGGCGCATCTCTTTCTCCAGAAACAAAGAAAAAAGAGGAAGCTGAAGCCTTTCTCGGACCCATTGATGGGTCTGGCTCTCGTGGTGTGTACATATCGCTTCCCAAAATACCTTCCGGGTATGACATAGGAATCGGCCTGGTGAATGATGAAACAGGTATTATTGAATTCCACGCGGCCTCTTACAGCAAGAAGAAAATGAAGGAACTAAGAACCGTTGTCCATCAGGAAATGGGGGTGGACGTTCCCGCTTTCATTCTTCATGCCCTGACCGTGACGGAGAATGCCTACGCAAGATCCCTGGAAGGTTCCCTGCAGATCCAGGAGGACTACCTTTCATTCAGGTCTTTGCTGCTTTCTCGCTGGAATGTGCCTGAACGATCCCCCATCTACGAGATTCTAACGAATTTCCCCGATTCTCCCGACATCATCACCGACTCACAGCTCGAGAAACTGTTTTTGCATCCCGCCATGGAAACATGGCTCATCGATCCTGCCGAAATGGAACCGCTCTTGATTGAATTCGACAGCGTTGAGGAAGGGCCCCTTTTACTCTCGGAGACGCAGCAGGAGGAACGAATCCAGAGCATCAAAGAAAAATGGGCTGAAGAACACTTCCCGGATGCGAGGTTGACCACCTTGAAACATCGGCTGGAAGAGATGGCGTATGTGTTCCATAAACGGGAGGAAACAGACTACGGCTTCCTAGCCCTTGCGGCAGCTTCCCGGACCCTTGAAGGAGATGCTTTTCACCCCATGAGCCCGGTGCTCGCATTTCTCCTGGAAAAAACCATCGCCCACTACGAAAAACTCAGGGACGAAGCCCAGGAAGAGACCGAATCTTTGGGGCATGAATCTCCCCTGATTATCCAGCCTTGAAAGGAGGGTGCCACCCATGCCTATTACTCTGCCAGTGAAGACGAGGACCAGGATCGAAATGGTCGACATAACAGCGAGCGTCCAGAAAGAAGTGTCGAAGCACGGGACGCAAGAGGGTATATGCGTCGTCTATGTGCCCCATACCACCGCCGGGATTACCATCAACGAAGGTGCCGATCCTGCGGTCTGCCGGGATATCCTGACCAAATTGAACGAGCTTGTCCCCGCGGGGGCCGGCTACCGGCATCTCGAAGGGAATGCAGACAGCCATATAAAGGCATCTCTCATGGGCAGCTCTGCACTTGTCCTCATTGAGAACGGCCGACTGGTTCTGGGCACATGGCAGAAGATCTTCTTCTGTGAGTTTGACGGCCCCCGGAGCAGAAAAGTTGCTTTAAGAATTCAGTAGAGTTCAATAGGTGACGATCCGATCGGGGTCAAGATTTCTCTGGGCAAGCCATTCCCGTATGGCATCAAAAAGATACCGGTAATACTGCACTGTTCCGCCCAGCCCCCTGCGCGCAAAAAAGTAATTGATCTCAAGCACAAGTGGTTGCGGATCCGGTTCCTCCACGGCCACGGCAAAATCAATGGCTGCCAGATTGATGCCCGTCCTCCGGGAAACCTCTCTTGCCTCCAGGAGAGCCTTTTCCTGGAGATCGGTCCGCCATTTCCTGTCGATAAGGCCTC
>Ga0315556_1000154_pt1 | contig 39166 bp, 33 predicted proteins | sample SalMarSW160310MG_FD_202112 | JGI IMG/M metagenome (GOLD analysis project Ga0315556, IMG submission 202112) | Salt marsh sediment microbial communities from the Plum Island Ecosystem LTER, Massachusetts, United States - Salt Marsh Sediment SW1603-10 ...
CAGCCGCTGGTGCTGTACCTGGACACTGTCACGCGCGGCCCGGGCGACCAGTCGCGTTTCGACTGGTGGCGCAAGCAGCTCGCCAAGCTCTCGATTCAGCTCGAGGTGCGCGCCACCGACTGGAACCGCTTCCAGGACAAGATCCACAAGGGCAGCGAGCAGATGTTCTTCATGGGCTGGAACGCCGACTATCCCGATCCGGAGAACTTCCTCTTCCTGCTCGATGGTCCCGAGAGCCGCGCCCTGCACCAGGGCGAGAATTCAGCGAACTACGACAATCCCCGCTACGACGCGCTGTTCGACCGCGTGCGCGACATGCCTAACTCGCCCGAGCGGCAGCGCAGCATCGACGCCATGGTCGACATCGCGCGCCAGGACGCGCCTTGGATCTGGGGCTTCTTCCCCAAGGATTACCTGCTCTACCACGGCTGGCTGTCGAACGTGAAGCCGAACGACATGGCGCGCAACGACATCAAGTATCTGCGTCTGCATCCGGCGCGGCGCGCGGCGCTGCGGCGCGAGTGGAACCGACCGCTCGTGTGGCCGCTCGCGCTCGGCTTCGCACTGCTCGTCGTCCTCGTGCTTCCCGCCGTCGTCGGCTACCGCCGCCGCGAGCGCATGGCCGCCCGTCCCTCCGCCTGACATGCTCGCCTATATCCTGCGTCGGGCGCTGTACGCCATCCCGATCCTGATCGGGGTGAACCTGATCACCTTCGCACTGTTCTTCGTGGTCAATACCCCGGACGACATGGCGCGCATGCAGCTCGGGGCGAAGCGGGTAACGCAGGTCGAGATCGAGCGCTGGAAGGCGGCCCACGGCTACGACAAGCCGCTGCTGTGGAACGAACGCGCGTCCGGGACGGGCAAGCTCAGGGATACGGTGTTCTTCCAGAAGTCGCTGCGCCTGTTCGCGTTCGACTTCGGCGCTGCCGAGGACGGACGCAACATCTCCGCCGAGATCCGCACGCGCATGTGGCCGAGCCTCGCGCTCGCCGTTCCGGTCTTCCTGGTCGGCCTCGCGGTGAACATCACCTTCGCGCTGACGATGGCCTTCTTCCGCGCCACCTATCTCGACTTCTGGGGGGTGGTGCTGTGCGTGGCGATGATGTCGATTTCGACGCTCTTCTACATCATCGCCGGGCAGTTTCTGGTGGCCAAGCTGCTGGACCTGGTGCCGATCTCGGGCTACAACACCGGCCTGCTCGCGATCAAGTTCCTGATCCTGCCGGTGGCGATCGGGGTGCTGAGCGGCGTGGGAGAGGGCAGCCGCTGGTACCGCACGCTGTTCCTGGAGGAGATGGGCAAGGACTACGTGCGCACGGCGCGCGCCAAGGGTCTCTCCGAAGCGGTGGTGATGTTCCGCCACGTGCTCAAGAACGCGATGATCCCGATCCTCACCGGCGTGGTGGTCGTGATCCCGCGGCTATTCATGGGGAGCCTGCTGATGGAATCGTTCTTCGGCATCCCGGGGCTGGGCAGCTACACGATCGATGCCATCCAGTCGCAGGATTTCGCGGTGGTGCGCTCGATGGTGTTCATCGGCTCGGTGCTGTACATCGTCGGGCTGCTGCTGACCGACATCTCGTACACGCTGGTCGACCCGCGTGTGCGCCTTGAGTAGATGGTAAGCGAGATGCCCTTCGTGCCCGTCATCCTATGGACCGACGCGCTGCTGTGGCTGCTGGTCGCCGCGACAGTGGCCTACCTCTGGGTGTGCGCGGGGCGGCCGCATCTCGCCGCGCCGTGGCTGCGCGTGGTGAAGAGCCGCGCCGCGATGGTGTCGCTCACGCTGCTCGCCGGCTACGGCACGATCGGGCTCGCCGATTCGCTGCACTTCCGCCTCGCGCTGCCGGCCACAGCGGCGGGCGGGACCTCGGCGTACTCGCCGCAGGTCCTGTCGGTGCTCGATCTCGCGCTCGCGCAGCTGCGGCGAAGCGAGGAAACGACCTACTCGGCCCCGCTCGCGACGCGGCTTTTCGCGCTCGAGGAAGTCAGGCGGCCGGACGGGCGGCTGGTGCGCGAATACCCGCGGCTGCGCTACGGCGGTGCCCGGCTGGCGAACGAAGGCGAGCGGGGCAGCGACGTCGCCAAGCGCGCCCTCGCCGGGCTGGGCGGTGCGGCCCTGCTGTGGCTGCCGTTCGGCGCGCTGCTCTGGCCGTTGCGGCGGCGCGCGCCGCAGGTGCCGTGGGGCGCGGCCTACGCGACGCTCGGCGCCATGCTCGCCATCGCCGGCCCGGTGCTCGCGCTGTCGCTCGCCTACCACGTGCTCGGCACCGACAAGGTCGGCCAGGACGTCCTCTACCTCTCGCTCAAGTCGATCCGCACCAGCCTCGTGATCGGCACGCTGACGACGCTGGTGATGCTGCCCCTCGGCGCGATGCTGGGCGTCACGGCAGGCTACTTCAAGGGCCGGGTCGACGACGCGATCCAGTACGTCTACACGACGCTCAACTCGATTCCGTCCGTCCTCCTGATCGTTGCCTTCGTGCTCATGATGCAGGTGTACATCGAGGGCCATCCGCAGCTCTTTCCCACCACCGCGCAGCGCGCCGACGTGAGACTGCTGCTCCTGTGCGTGGTCCTCGGTGTGACGAGCTGGACTTCGCTCGCGCGGCTGCTGCGCGGCGAGGCGCTCAAGCTCGCCGAGCTGGAGTACGTGCAGGCCGCGCACGCCTTCGCCGTGCCGCACCTGCGCATCCTCACGCGCCACCTGCTGCCGAACGTCGCGCACATCATCATCATCTCGCTGGTGCTCGACTTCTCGAGCCTGGTGCTCGCCGAGGTGGTGCTCTCGTACATCGGCGTGGGCGTCGATCCGAGCACCATCAGCTTCGGCATCATGATCAACGCCGCGCGCCTCGAGATGGCGCGCGATCCGGTGGTGTGGTGGTCGCTCGCATCGGCGTTCGGCTTCCTGCTGGTGCTGGTGCTGGCGGCGAACCTGCTCGCCGACGCGGTCCGCGACGGCTTCGACCCGCGCGTGCGCGTCGGCGGTGCCGCGCTGCAGGGGACGGCGGGATGAGCCCGGCCACGCTCGCCGTGGAGGGCCTGCGCACGGTGCTCGATACGCCGGAAGGCGAGCTGCGCGCGGTCGACGATATCGATCTCGCGCTCGAGCGCGGCGAGTGCTTCGCCCTGGTGGGCGAGTCGGGCTGCGGCAAGTCGATGACCGCGCTCTCGCTCATGCGCCTGCTCCCGGACGCCGCGCGCGTCACCCAGGGTCGCGTGCTGCTCGGCGAGCGGGACCTCCTCGCGCTGCCGGAGGCGGCGATGCGCGCGGTGCGCGGGCGGCGCGTGGCGATGATTTTCCAGGAGCCCTCCACGGCGCTCAACCCGGTGCTGACCGTGGGACACCAGGTCGTCGAGGTGATCGAGCGCCACACCCGGCTGCGCGGCGCGTCCGCGCGCGCTCGTGCGCTCGAGCTGCTCGAGGCGGTCGGCATCCCCGACGGCGCGCGGCGCTTCCACGAGTATTCCTTCCAGCTCTCCGGCGGACTGAAGCAGCGCGCCATGATCGCCGCCGCGCTGGCCGTCGATCCCGAGGTGCTGATCGCCGACGAGCCGACCACGGCGCTCGACGTCACGATCCAGGCACAGATCCTCGAGCTGCTGAAGCGCCTGCAGGCCGAGCGCGGCATGGCGCTGCTGCTCATCACGCACGACCTCGGCGTGGTCGCGCAGATGGCGCAGAAGGTGGCGGTCATGTACGCCGGCGAGATCGTCGAGACGGGGCCGCGCGACGCTTTCCTGCGCGCGCCGCAGCATCCGTACTCGCAGAAGCTGTTCGCGGCGCTGCCTTCGGCGGCACGGCGCGCCGGCGCGCTTTCAGACATTCCCGGACGCGTGCCGCCGCTCACCGAGGCGTTCGCCGGCTGCCGCTTCGCCGCGCGCTGCGAGCTCGCCTTCGAGCGCTGCCGGCGCCAAGCGCCGCGGCTGCTCTCGCTGCCCGCGAGCCAGCAGGCGCGCTGCCACCTGCGCGAGGAAGGTCCCGCCGCGCCGCGCGGGGCGGAGCGCACAGGAGCGCCGCCGCTCCCGGCCGCCGCGGGGGGCGCGCCGGTCCTGGTCGAGGTCGCCGACCTCGAGGTGCACATCCCGATCCGCCGTGGCCTGCTGCGGCGCGTGATCGGGCACGTCAAAGCGGTGGACGGCGTCTCGCTCCTGATCCGCGAGGGCAGGACGCTCGCGCTGGTCGGCGAATCGGGCTCCGGCAAGACCACCGTCGGCAAGGCGATCCTGCAGCTCATCCGGCCAACGGCGGGCAGCGTGCGCGCGGGCGGAACCGAACTCGGCCGGCTGTCGCGCGCCGCGCTGCGCCCCTGGCGCGCGAAGATGCAGATCGTGTTCCAGGATCCCTATGCTTCGCTCGACCCGCGCATGCGGGTGCTCGAAGCGCTGACCGAGGGCATGCGCAGCCTGGGCATCGGCGGCGACGAAGCCGAGCGCGAGCGGCGCGTCGAGGCGCTGCTCGAGCAGGTGGGACTGGCGCCGTCCGCCAAGTCGCACTACCCGCATGAGTTCTCGGGCGGGCAGCGCCAGAGGATCGCCATCGCGCGCGCGCTCGCGGTCGAGCCGCGCCTCATCGTGTGCGACGAGCCGACCAGCGCACTCGACGTCTCGGTGCAGGCGCAGATCCTGAACCTTCTGAAGTCGCTGCAGGAGCGGCTCGGATTGGCCTACCTCTTCATCACCCACAACCTGGCGGTGGTCGAGTATCTGGCGCACGAGGTGGCGGTCATGTACCGCGGCCGCATCGTCGAGCGGGGCTCGGCGGAGCAGGTGCTGAACGATCCCAGGGACCCCTACACGCGCACGCTGCTGGCGGCGGTGCCGCGCATCGAGGCCGGGCATGATTGAGCGACGTAGAGAGGGTGCGGTGGAGCTGCTGCGGCTGGATCGCCAGGCGGTGCGCAACGCGCTCGACGCGGCGCTCGCGGCCGAGCTCGCGCGGGCGGTGGGCGATGTGCAGCGCGACGAGCAGGTGCGCGCAGTGGTGCTGGCGGGGAAAGGGGCGGGCTTCTGCGCCGGCTCGGACGTCAAGGAGATGGCGCGCGTCACGCTCGAGCGCCGGCTCGAGATCGCGCGCGAGAAGGCCGCGCTGCTGCAGGCGATGGCCGCTGCGCCCAAGCCGGTGGTGGCGGCGGTGCACGGCTTCGCGCTCGGCGGCGGGCTGATGCTGGCCGCGGGCTGCGATCTGGTGGTGACCGAAAGCGACGCACGCTGGCGCCTGCCCGAGGTCGGGCTGGGCTTCTTCCCGCCTTGGGGGCTCGAGGCGCTCGTGGCGCGAGTCGGCGTTTCGCGCGCCCGCCTGTTGGTCTTCGGCCACGAGCCGCTCGACGGCGCGCGCGCGCTCGAGCTGGGGCTGGCGGACGTCTGCGTGGCGCCGGGCGGTGCCGAAGCGGAGGCGCTGGCGCAGGCGGCTCACCTCGCCGGGCTGCCGCCGGCGGCGGTGGCGAGCACCAAGCGCTTCTTCGCCCAACTCGCGGGCGCCGACGAGCTGGACCGCCTGGCGGTGGCAGCCTAACAGCTAAACCAGATTAAGAAGTAAGCACTCTATAGTATTTATTTATATGTATGTATTATGCGTCGCTATTGTCTCGATACCTTCGGATCGACGACGAGCCTCTGGCCGGGGCGGAGGCTGCTGACGTCGTGGTTCCAGCGCTTCAGCTCGTCCACAGTCACTCCGTAGTGGCGCGCGAGGTCCCACAACGTGTCGCCAGGCCGCACGACGTGCACCCCTCCCGAGTCCGTCGTACTGCGGTATCGATAGTGTCTCGAGGCGCCGGGATAGACGACCAGCCTCCGGCCAGGGCGAATGATGCGGACATGGTGATTCCAGCGCTTAAGGTCGTTCACCGTCACGCCGTAGTGGCGCGAGATCGTCCACAGCGATTCGCCGCGCCGGACGACGTGCACCCGTCCCGAGGCGGGGATGGGCGGCGCGTACATGATCGGCAGCGGCGCCGCATGCGCCGCGGCGCTATTGGTGGGGACCACCAGCAGTGACGGCGTGTGGTTGGAATAGCGCCGTATGCCGTTCACCTTCTTCAGCTCGGCGAGCGAGACATGGAATTTGCGCGCGATGTGGTCCAGCCGCTCGCCGCGGCGCGGGCGGTAGGTCTTCCACGACACGCGCGCCTTGTCGTCGTATTTCTCCAGGTTGGCGCGGAACACCTCGAGCTTGTCGGCCGGCAGCACGATGCGCGAGTCGAGCGAGGTCGGAATCAGGGGCCGGTTGAAGCCGGGATTGAGTGCGATGAAGTCGTCCACCGGCATCTCGGCCAGCTTGGCCGCGAGCCGCACGTCGATCGCGCCGGTGCCGTTGACGCGGACGAAGTAGGGCTGGTTCGGGATCGGATCGAGCGCGACGCCGAACGGCTTGGGATCGGAGATGATGTTCTTCAGCGCCTGCAGCTTGGGCACGTAGTTGCGCGTCTCGGGCGGCATCTTCAGGCTCGAGTAGTCGGTCGGCCGTCCGGCTTTCCTGTTCTTCTTGATCGCGCGCGCGACCGCGTTCTCGCCCCAGTTGTACGAGGCCAGCGCGAGCTGCCAGTCGCCGTGCATGTCGTACAGGTCCTGAAGGTAGTCGAGCGCGGCCGACGTCGAGGCGACGATGTCGCGCCGCTCGTCGTACCACCAGTTCTGCTTGAGGCTGTAGCGCTTGCCGGTGGGCGGAATGAACTGCCAGATGCCGGAGGCGTGCGAACGCGAGTACGCCATCGGGTTGTACGCGCTCTCGACCATCGGCAGCAGCGCAAGCTCGGTCGGCATGCCGCGCTTCTCGAGCTCATCGACGATGTGATACAGGTAGCGCCGGCTGCGCTCGAAGATGCGCTGCAGGTAGTCTGGCCTCGCGGCGTAGTACGCCATCATCGCGCGCACGCGCTTGTTGTCCAGGTCGGGCATGCCGAAGCCGAAGCGGATACGCTGCCACAGGTCGTCGGGCTGCACCGTGAGATCGACCAGCGCCACGCCGCGCAGCGGCTCGTGCACCACTTGTCTTTCGCCGTCGAACGGTGGCAGGCGCGTCGCGTCGAGCGGCCGGCTTGACGGGCGCGGCGCGGAAGCGGCCGCATTCTGCACCGAAGGGGGCGGCGGCTGCAGCGGCTGCGGCGGCGGCAGCGGCGCCTGCGGCGCGGCGCAGGCCGTCAGCAAGGCAGCGAGCGCCCACGCGCCACGCCGGATCACGAGCGGTTTTTCCAATCCCTGATCGCCGCGAACACCCGCACCGGATCGGCCGCCCGCGCGCCGAGATACTTGTTGGCCGACTCGACCACCGCTGGCTCGAGGCAGCGCAGAAAAGGATTGGTCGCCTTTTCCTCGCCGAGCGTGGTGGGCAGGGTGGGCCTGCCGGCCTCGCGCAACTTGCGGTCGCGCCCCTCGCGCGCGTCGAGCGCGGCGTTGCCGGGCTCGACGCTGCGCGCGAAGCCGATGTTGGCGAGCGTGTATTCGTGACCGCAATAGACCCGCGTCGAATCGGGCAGCGCGCGCAGCTTCTCGAGCGAGGCGTACATCTGCTCCGGCGTGCCTTCGAACACGCGGCCGCAGCCGCAGGCGAACAGCGTGTCGCCACAGAACAGGCAATCCGCGCCATAATATGCAATATGCGCTCGCGTGTGCCCCGGGATGTCGAGCACCGCGAACGAGAGGTCCAGTTCGGGGATCGTCACCGTGTCGCCTTCGCCCACCGCCCGGGTGAGCGTTTCGATCGGTTCGCCGCGCGGACCGTACACCGGCACGCGGCTCCGCTCGAGCAGCGCCGGGATGCCGCCGACGTGGTCCGCATGGTGGTGGGTGGCGAGGATCGCGACCAGCTCGAGCTTTTCGCGCGCCAGATAGTCGATCACCGGGCGTGCCTCGCCGGGATCGACCACCGCCGCGTGCTTGCCGTCGCGCAGCGTCCAGATATAGTTGTCTTTGAATGCTTTTACGGGAACGATCTCTAGCATGGATCGGCAATCCTTCGTACCTGGTGCTAGTCACAAGTATAACGGTCTCCGCTCGTCTCTATCCGAGTGGTTTGTCACGCCGCAGGGCCGTTACGTGCTCGATTGGGAGCTCGAGCAGTTCGACAACGCAGTGGACGATGCGTTCGGCTACCGTGCGGTCCAGGTCGGCCTGCCCGAGACCGATTTCCTGCGCCGCAACCGCATCCCGTTCCGCTTCGGGGTCGCGCTCGAGCCCGGCGCCGCGGTTGCGGCCGACCCGCTGCAGCTGCCGCTCGCGTCGCAGAGCGCGGACCTGGTGGTGCTGCCGCACGTGCTCGAAACCCACAACGATCCGCACCACGTGCTGCGCGAGTCCGAGCGCGTGCTGATGCCCGAGGGGCAGCTGGTGGTGTCCGGATTCAATCCCCTCTCGCTGTGGCGCCTGCGGCAGATGTTCACCGGGCGGCATGCGGGGGCGCCGTGGGACGCGCGCTTCATCAGCCTGTTCCGCCTGCGCGACTGGCTGCGGCTGCTCGGCTTCGAGCTCAACGGCGGCGTGTTCGGCTGCTACGCGCCGCCCTTTGCAAAGCCGGAGTGGCTCGCGCGCTTCGCCTTCATGGAGAAGGCCGGTGCGCGCTGGTGGCCGATCACGGGCGGGGTCTACGTGGTGCGGGCGATCAAGCGCGTGCAGGGCATGCGGCTGGTGACGCCCGCCTGGCGCCGCGAGCGCGCCCGCCGCCGGCGGGCGCTGGCGCCGCTCACGCAGCGCCAGCAGCACGACTTGCGGCGCCATGAGTGAGAAGGTGGTCGAGATCTACGCCGACGGCGCGTGCAAGGGCAACCCCGGCCCGGGCGGCTGGGGCGTTCTGCTGCGCGCCGGCGGCGTGGAGCGCGAACTCTACGGCGGCGAGCCGGCGACCACCAACAACCGCATGGAGCTGATCGCAGTGATCCGCGCGCTCGAATCGCTCAAGCGGCGCTGCCGGGTGCGCCTGTACACCGACTCGCAGTACGTGCAAAAGGGCATCTCGCAATGGATCCACGACTGGAAGCGGCGCGCCTGGCGCACCGCCGACAAGAAGCCGGTGAAGAACGTCGACCTCTGGCAGCGGCTGGACACGCTGGCGGCGGAGCACGATGTCGAGTGGCACTGGGTCAGGGGCCACGCCGGGCACCCGGAGAACGAGCGCGCCGACGCGCTCGCCAACCGCGCCATCGGAGGCCACGGTGGCTGAGCGCCAGATCGTGCTCGACACCGAGACCACCGGCCTCAACGCCAAGCTCGGCGACCGGGTGATCGAGATCGGCTGCATCGAGCTGCTCAGCCGGCGCGTCACCGACCGGCACTTCCACACCTACCTCGATCCGGAGCGCGATATCGAGGAGGGCGCGGCCAAGGTGCACGGCCTGACGCGCGAGTTCCTGTCCGACAAGCCGCGCTTCGCCGAAGTGGCGAAAGACTTCCTCGACTATGTGCACGGCGCCGAGCTGATCATCCACAACGCCGCGTTCGACGTCGAGTTCCTCGACGCCGAGCTCGAGCTGGCGGGCCTGGGACGTCTGGCCGAGCACGCCGCGGGCGTGATCGACACCCTCGCGCTGGCGCGCGAGCTGCACCCCGGGCGGCGCAACTCGCTCGACGCGCTGTGCGAGCGCTACGGCGTCGACAACGCCCATCGCACCATGCACGGCGCGCTGCTGGATGCGCGGCTGCTGGCCGAGGTCTACCTCTCGATGACGCGCGGCCAGGAGAGCCTGGCGATGGATCTGGACGACGACCCGGCGCCGGTCGCCGGCGGCCCGCCGCGCTTCGATACCTCGAAGCTGGTCGTCGTGCGCGCCACCGCCGAGGAGGCGGCGATGCACGAAAAGCTGCTCGACGGGATGGAGAAGGGAGCGAAGAAGGGCATCGTCTGGCGCCGCGGCTAACCGCTGGCGAGGCTGGCCATGGCGGCAAGTGCAGCCAGCAGCCCGACGCCCTTGCGCCGCGAGAACGGCTCGCGCAGGAATAGAAAGCCGAACAGCGACGTGGCGACGAAGCCCATTTGCGCCACCGGCACCATGACGCTGGCGTCGCCGCGCGCCAGGCTTTCGACCATGAGGCAGAAGGCAAGGGCGATCGCCACTCCCGCCAGCGGGGCGTTGCGCAGCACCGCGCGCGACGGGCGGATGCGCCGGTCCACGATGCCGACCAACGACGTCGAGCAGGTCACCACGACGGTGGCTTGCGCCACGATCAGCGAGGCCGGCGTCGCCCCCGAGCGCAGGCCGTACTTGTAGATGAAGTTTCCGATGCCGACGGCGACAGTCGCGATCAGCACGCGCGCCAGGGTCGAGCGGTTCTCGCGCCGGCCTGCATCTTCGCCCGCCGGGGCGCCCAGCAGCAGCCAGACCGCGACCAGCGCGAGCGAGATGCCCGCGATCTTGAACGCGGTGAGGGGCTCGCCGAGCAGCGCGACGGCGAGGCCCGCGGTAATGACGAAGCTGAGGCGGAATACCGGCGCGTTGACGCTGACTGGGCCGGATTTCAGGCTGTGGGCGAAGTTGTAGAAGCCGGTCAGCACAAAGACGCCGACCGGCAGGCCCCACAGCGTGCCCTTGACGAAGGCGAGCGAGCCGGTGAGCAGCCCGTAGCTGGCGACGGTGGGCAGGAAGACCCACGATTGCACCATCAGGAACTGGTGCGGCAGCGCGCCGGCCGCGGCCCCGCGCTTGTAGATCAGGTCGCCGACCCCGAACAGCAGCATCGCGCCGAGCGCGTATTGGATTCCCGGGCTCATATAGCGGGCGTACCTTACCGGTGCGCAGCGCACGGCGCTATACTTTTGACCCATGTTCGCCAATCCCTACGAGCAGGACCTCGAGCGCAATCCCGCCAACTACGCGCCGCTGACGCCCCTGTCGTTCGTCGAGCGCGCGGCCTACGTCTATCCCGAAGCGACCTCGGTGGTGCACGGCAAGCGGCGCGACACCTGGCAGCAGACCTACGCCAACTGCCGCCGGCTCGGCTCCGCGCTCGCCAAGCGCGGCATCGCGCCGGGTGACACGGTGGCGGCGATGCTGCCGAACATCCCGGCCATGGTCGAGGCGCACTTCGGGGTGCCGATGTGCGGCGCGGTGCTCAACACGCTCAACACCCGCCTCGACGCCGAGGCGATCGCGTTCATGCTCAATCACGGCGGGGCCAAGCTGCTGATCACCGACCGCGAGTTCTCGCCCGTGATCGAGGCGGCGCTGGCGAAGCTCGGCCGCGCGCTGGAGGTGATCGACGTCGACGATCCGGAGTACGACGGCCCGGGCAAGCGGCTGGGAGAGAAGACCTACGACGAGCTGCTGGCCGAGGGCGACCCGGACTACGCCTGGCAGGGCCCGGCCGACGAGTGGCAGGCGATCTCGCTCAACTACACCTCGGGCACCACCGGCAACCCCAAGGGCGTGGTCTACCACCACCGCGGCGCCTACCTGAACGGGGTGGGCAACATCCTGGTGTGGGGCATGCCGCAGCACTCGGTGTACCTGTGGACGCTGCCGATGTTCCACTGCAACGGCTGGTGCTTCCCCTGGACCATGGCGGCCAATGCGGGGACGAGCGTTTGTCTCAGAAAAGTTGAAGTGGGGAGAATATTCGACCTCATCAAGCGCCACCACGTGACCCATTACTGCGGTGCGCCGATCGTGCACCAGGCGCTGATCAACGCCCCGGCCGAGCTCAGGCAGGGCATCGACTGGAAGGTGAACGCGATGGTGGCGGGCGCGGCGCCGCCGGCGGCGGTGATCGAAGGCATGGAGAAGATGGGCTTCTCGATCACCCACGTCTATGGCCTGACCGAGACCTACGGTCCGGCGACGGTGTGCGCCAAGCACCCCGAGTGGCAGGCGCTGCCGTTCGCCGAGCAGGTGCAGATGAACGGCCGCCAGGGCGTGCGCTACATCGTCGAGGAAGGCCTCACGGTGATGGACCCCGAGACGATGCGCCCGGTGCCGGCCGACGGCGAGACCATGGGCGAGGTGATGTTCCGCGGCAACATCACCATGAAGGGCTACCTGAAGAACCCCAAGGCGACGCAGGAGGCCTTCCGCGGCGGCTGGTTTCATTCCGGCGACCTGGCGGTGATGCAGCCCGACGGCTATATCAAGATCAAGGACCGCTCGAAGGACATCATCATCTCCGGCGGCGAGAACATTTCCTCGCTCGAGGTCGAGGACGTGCTCTACCGCCACCCGGCGGTGATGGCGGCGGCGGTGGTCTCGATGCCCGACCCGAAGTGGGGCGAGACGCCCTGCGCCTTCATCGAGTTGAAGCAGGGGGCGAAGGCGAGCGAGAAAGAGGTGATCGAGTTCTGCCGCGGCCAGATGGCGAAGTTCAAGGTGCCGCGCGCGGTGGTGTTCGGCGAGCTGCCGAAGACCTCGACCGGCAAGATCCAGAAATTCGCGCTGCGCGAGAAGGCCAAGTCCGCGTTCGCGATCGATTCGTGAAGGAGGCAAAATGAGCGCCATACCGAAGAGCCAGGAACCGATCCTGCTGCGCGAGGACCGCGACGGCGTCGCGACCCTCACGCTCAACCGCCCGGAGCAGTACAACGCGCTCTCGGGCGCCATGCTTGGCGAGCTGCAGTCGGCCTTCGACGCGCTGGCGAAGGACGCGAGCGTGCGCGTGGTGGTGATCGCCGCGCGCGGGCGCGGCTTCTGCGCCGGCCACGACCTGAAGGAGATCGGCGCCCTGGGCACGCAGGAGAAAATCGAGGCGCTGTTCCAGAAATGCGGCCGCATGATGGTGTCGATCGTGTCGCTGCCGCAGCCGGTGATCGCCAAGGTGCACGCCACCGCGACCGCCGCCGGCTGCCAGCTGGTGGCGCAGTGCGATCTCGCGGTCGCGGCCGAGAGCGCGAAGTTCGCCGTGAGCGGGGTCAACTTCGGCCTGTTCTGCTCGACCCCGAGCGTCGCGCTGGCGCGCAACGTCGGGCGCAAGCAGGCGATGGAGATGCTGCTCACCGGCGAGTTCATCGACGCGGCGACGGCCAAGACCTACGGCCTGGTCAATCGCGTGGTGTCCGCGGCCGAGCTCGACGCCGAGGTCGAGCGGCTCGCCACGCTGGTCGCCTCCAAGCCGCAGGGCGCGGTCGCCGCCGGCAAGCGCCTCTTTTACCGCCAGCTCGAGATGGGGCTGGAGGGCGCCTACAAGCTCGCCGGCGAGGTCATCTCGTGCAACGCCGCGAGCGACGAGGGGCGCGAGGGCATCGCCGCCTTCGCCGAGAAGCGCAAGCCGGTCTGGAACAAGAAGTAGCCGCCGTGGCAGCGGGCCGCTACTACGAGGAGTTCACGGTAGGCGACACCTACAAGCACTGGCCCGGCCGCACCATCACCGCGGCCGACAACACCTGGTTCACGCTGCTGACCATGAACCAGCACCCGTTGCACTTCGACGAGGAGTACGCCAAGGGCACCGAGTTCGGCAAGCCGCTGGTCAACAGCGCGCTCACGCTCGCCATCGTGGCCGGCATGAGCGTCGCCGACGTGAGCCAGAAGGCGATCGCCAACCTGGGCTGGACCGACATCGTGATGCCGGCGCCGGTGTTCAACGGCGACACGCTGTACGCGGAGTCGACGGTGCTCGAGAAGCGCGAGTCGAAGTCGCGCCCGACCCAGGGCATCGTCAGCGTGGCGACGCGGGCCTGGAAGCAGGACGGAACGACCGTGATGACCTACAAGCGCACCGTGCTGGTGCCGAAGCGGCCATGAACAGCGCGGACGAAACCCAGATTCTCGACGCGATCGGCAAATGGCTCGAGCGCGACGTACGGCCGAAGGCGCGCGAGCTGGAGAAGAAGGACGAGTACCCCGAGGCGATGGTCGAGCAGATGAAGGCCTTCGGCCTGTTCGGCGCCACCATCCCGCAGCAATACGGCGGCCTCGGGCTGCCGGCGGCGACCTACGCCAGGATCGTGGCGCAGATCTCGGAGGTGTGGATGTCGCTCACCGGCATCTTCAACTCGCACCTGATCATGGCCGCCGCGGTGGCGCGCTTCGGCACCGAGGCGCAGAAGAAGGAATTCCTGCCGAAGTTTGCCAGCGGCGAGGTCCGCGGCGGGCTGGCGCTAACCGAGCCCGACTGCGGCACCGACCTGCAGGCGATCCGCACCCGCGCGGTACGCGACGGCGAGCATTACGTCATCAACGGCACCAAGACCTGGATCTCGAACGGCATCAAGGGCAGCTGCTTCGCGCTGCTGGTGAAGACCGACCTGGCGGCGCAGCCGCGCCACAAGGGGATGAGCATGTTCCTGGCGGAGAAGGGCAAGGGCTTTCGCGTCTCGAAGAAGCTGGAGAAGCTCGGCTACAAGGGCATCGACTCGGCCGAGCTCATCTTCGAGGACTACCGCGTGCCCGTCGACCGCCTGATCGGCGGCGAGGAGGGCAGGGGCTTCCAGCACGCCGTCGGCGGGCTCGAGCTCGGGCGCATCAACGTCGCCGCGCGCGGAGTGGGCGTGGCCAACGCCGCGCTCAAGGACGCGCTGGCCTACTCGCAGGTGCGCAAGACTTTCGGCAAGCCGATCTGCGAGCACCAGGCGATCCAGTTGAAGCTGGGCGAGATGGCCACCCGCTGCGAGGCGGCGCGGCTGCTGGTCGAGAGCGCGGCGCGCGCCTACGACGCCGGCGAGCGCTGCGACATGGAAGCCGGGATGGCGAAGTACTTCGCCTCCGAGGCGGCGCTCGAGAACTCGATCGAGGCGGTGCGCATCCACGGCGGCTACGGCTACTCGACCGAGTTCAACGTCGAGCGCTACTACCGCGACGCGCCGCTGATGTGCATCGGCGAGGGCACCAACGAGATGCAGCGCATCATCATCGCCAAGCAGCTGATCGCGCGGAATCCCGCCTGATGCCGCCGCTGGCCGGGCTGCGGGTGATCGCGGTCGAGGTCTACGGCGCCGGGCCCTTCGGCAGCGCGCACCTGGCGGATCTCGGCGCGGAGGTGGTCAAGATCGAGCAGCGCGAGGGCGGCGACGTCTCGCGCGCGGTGGGCCCGTATTTCCTCGGCGAGAACGACAGCCACTTCTTCCAGTCGCTCAACCGCAACAAGAAATCGCTCACCCTGGATCTCAAGCACCCGCGCGGGCAGGAAGTGCTGCACCGCCTGGTTGCGACCGCGGACGGGCTGATGGGGAATCTGCGGGGGGATCAGCCGGAGAAACTCGAAATTACTTACGAGTTTCTCAAGAAAGCCAACCCCAAAATCGTCTGCGCGCACCTCTCGGCCTACGGCCGCGACGGCACGCGCAAGGGCTGGCCCGGCTACGACTACCTGATGCAGGGCGAAGCGGGCTATCTCTCATTCACCGGCGAGCCCGACGGGCCCCCGGCGCGCATGGGGCTGTCGGTGGTCGACTACGCAACCGGCACCGCCTGCGCGCTCGCGCTGCTGGCGGGCATCCTCGAAGCGCGAAGGACGGGGCGCGGACGCGACCTCGACGTGTCCCTCTACGACGTCGCGATGCACCAGCTCAACTACCCGGCGGCCTGGTACCTCAACGAGGGCCTCGCCACCGGCCGCGCGCCGCGCTCGGCGCACCCGTTCATCGCCCCCTCGCAGCTCTACCGCAGCGCCGACGGCTGGATCTTCATCATGGCGCAGACGCAGCGCTTCTGGGAAATGCTGTGCGACGCGCTCGGGCGCGAGGAGCTGAAGGCAAAGTATCCAAGCTTCGAGACGCGCCGCGCGCATCGGGACGACTTGACGCGGATTCTGGACGAAGAGTTTTCAAAGGAGAAAACGGAATACTGGTTGCAGCGTTTCGGCGGCACGGTGCCCTGCGGCCCCGTGTACGACCTGGCGCAGGCGCTCGAGAATTCCTATTTTCTCGAGCGCGGGGGGGTGCAGGTGTTCGACCATCCGCACAAGCCGGGATTCAAGCTGGTGGCGAGCCCGTTCCGCATCGGCGAGCCGCTGCCCGCGCGTCCCGCGCCGATGCTGGGGCAGGATACGGATACGCTGCTAGAAGGGCTCGGATACGCAGAGGATGAAATTTCGCAGCTGAAGAAAGAGAAGATCGTCTGATGAAGCTCGAGGGCATCCGCGTCATCGACCTCTCGTTGTTCCTGCCGGGGCCGCTGATGACCCAGTTCATGGCCGACCACGGCGCCGAGGTGGTAAAGGTCGAGTCGATCCACGAGGGCGAGCCGAACCGCGAGATCGGCCCCAAGCGCGACGGCGTGAGCGTGTATTTCGCCAACACCCACCGCGGCAAGAAGAGCCTGGCGCTCAACCTCAAGGATCCCGCCGGGGTCGAAGTGCTGCTGCGCCTGGCCGAGGCATCGGACGTGCTGGTCGAGGCCTTCCGCCCCGGCGTCGCCGAGCGGCTCGGCATCGGCTACGCCCAGGTCGCCGCGCGCGCGCCGCGCATCGTCTACGCCTCGATCGCCGCCTTCGGCCAACGCGGGCCTTACCGCGATATCGCCGCGCACGACCTCGCCACCGAGGCGATGACCGGCGTGCTGTCGCTCAACCGCGGCGGCGACGGCAAGCCGGCGATCCCGGCGCTGGCCAACGCCGACATGCTGGCCTCGATGATGACACTCTCGGGGGTGCTGATGGCGCTGCTGCGCCGGAAGGAGACCGGCAAGGGCGACTACCTCGACATGGCGATGGCCGATTGTCTCCTTGCCTGCCTGCCGAACAACATGGGAACGGCGATGACCGAGCGGCGCCAGCCCGACCCGAAAGCCGAGCGCGCGCTCGGCGGCAACGCGCTGTACCAGATCTACGAGACGAAGGACGGCGACTTCGTCGTGCTCGCCGGCCAGGAGCTGAAGTTCGCCCGCAACCTGCTCGAGCCGCTCGGGCGCCCCGACCTGGTCGAGCTGTGCAAGCTGCCGCCGGGCCCCGGGCAGGATCCGGTTCGGGGTTTTCTCAGAAATGAATTTTTGACGAAAACAAAAGCCGAGTGGATCGAGTGGTTCCGCGGCCGCGACGTGGCCTTCGCGCCGCTGCGCACCCTGCCCGAGGCGCTGGAGGACGAGCACTTCAAGGCGCGCGGCATGGTGCTGAAGGACGCGCGCGGCTGGGACCATCTCGGGGTGCCGATCGCGTTCCGCGACGAGCCGGCGCGGCCGGATTTCGATCCGCCGCCGCACGGCGCGCACAGCACCGAGATCCTGCGCGGCCTCGGCTACGGCGAGGCGGACATCGCGCAGCTGAAGTCGCGCGGCATCGTCAAGGGCGGATGAGCCGGCTGCTGGCGATCGTCAATCCGGTCGCCGGGCGCGGCCGGGTACGGCGCTTGTGGCCGCAGGCCGCCGCGGCGCTGGCCGCGGGCGGAATCGAATTCGACCTCGCCGAGACTCGCGCCCCGCTCGAGGCGATGCGCCTGGCCGAGGGCGCCGCGGGCCGCTACGCCGCGCTGATCGCGGTCGGCGGCGACGGCACGGTGCACGAGGTGGTGAACGGCCTGATGCGCGCGCCCGCCGAGGCGCGCCCGGCGCTCGGCGTGGTGCCGCTCGGCAGCGGCGACGATTACGCCAAGATGCTGCCGCCGCTCTCGCCCGGCGCGCCGCGCCCGGACTGGCGCGCCGCGGTCGACGGGATCGCGCGCGGCGAAGCGCGCGGGCACGACGTCGGCGTGATCCGGGACGGCGAGGGCGGCGAGCGCTGGTTCGCCAACGGCATGGACGTCGGCTTCGGCGCGCACGTGGCGCGCAACATCGCCCAGGTGCCGCGCTGGCTCACCGGCCTTGGCGCCTACCTGGCGGCGATCGCGCAGACCATGCTGCGCTACCCGACGCTCGAGATGCGGCTGCAGTTCGACGACCAGGCGCCGTTCGCGCACCGCTCGACCATCACCGCGATCATGAACGGGCGCTGCTTCGGCGGCAGCTTCTGGGCCTGCCCCGAGGCTTGCGCCGACGACGGCCTGCTCGACGTCCTGCTGGCGGACGTCGTCAGCCGCACGCAGATCCTGCGCCTGGTGCCGAAGCTGATGCGCGGCCGCCATACCGGCGAGCCGGTGCTGCGCATGCTGCGGGCGCGGCGCGTGGTGATCGAGTCCGACGCGCCGCTGGTGGTCGAGGCCGACGGCGAGCTGCCGCCGCTGCGCGCGCGGCGCCTCGAGATCGGCATCGTTCCGGGTGCATTGCGCGTGCTGGCGTAGCACAGGTGCGTGCTATCATCGCGCGCGCATGCTGATCCAGATTCCGAACGTTCTGACGAAGGACGAAATCGACTTTGCGCTGCGCGAGCTGAAGCAGGGCGCGTACGAGGACGGCAAGGTCAGCGCCGGCGAGATCGCGGGCCAGGTGAAGCAGAACCTGCAGCTCAAGCGCGACGCCGAGGCGATGAAGAAGATCGCGCCGATGCTGCTCGACGCGCTCAAGCGCAACGCGGAATTCCAGGCGGCGGCGCTGCCGCTCAAGATCCGCGACCCGCTTCTCAACCGCTACGACGTCGGCATGACCTACGGCCTGCACGTCGACAACGCGCTGATGGGCGAGCCGGCGACGATCCGCACCGACGTCTCGGCGACCCTGTTCCTCAGCTCGCCGCAGGACTACGACGGCGGCGAGCTGGTGATCCAGGAGATCAGCGCCCAGCGCCGGATCAAGCTGCCCGCCGGCTGCATGGTGCTGTACGCCTCGACCAACTCGCACCGGGTCGAGCCGGTGACGCGCGGCACGCGCCTGGCGGCGATCTTCTGGGTCCAGAGCATGGTGCGCGACGAGACCCGGCGCGACATCCTGTTCGACCTCAACCAGATCATGGACTCGGTGGACAAGAAGATCGACGCCGCGGAGAAGATGGCGCTCGCGTCCATCTACCACAACCTGCTGCGGCAGTGGACCGAGACCTGAGCGCGCCGCCGGCCTAGAACGAGCGCGGCAGGCCGAGCACGTGCTCGGCGACGTAGGACAGGATCAGGTTGGTCGAGATCGGCGCTACCAGATAGAGCCGCGTCTCGCGGAACTTGCGCTCGACGTCGTACTCGGCGGCGAAGCCGAAGCCGCCGTGGGTCTGCAGGCAGACGTTGGCCGCTTCCCACGAAGCCTTGGCGCACAGGTGCTTGGCCATGTTGGCCTCCGCCCCGCAGTGCTTCTTCTGGTCGAACAGCGCCGCGGCCTTGTAGCGCATCAGGTTCGCGGCCTCGATCTCCATGTAGGCCTCGGCGATCGGGAACTGCACGCCCTGGTTCTGCCCGATCGGGCGGCCGAAGACCACGCGGTCCCCGGCGTAGGCGGTCGCGCGCTCGATGAACCAGTAGCCGTCGCCGATGCACTCGGCGGCGATCAGGATGCGCTCGGCGTTGAGGCCGTCGAGGATGTAGCGGAAGCCCTTGCCTTCCTCGCCGACCAGGTTCTCGGCCGGGATCTCGAGGTTGTCGAAAAACACCTCGTTGGTCTCGTGGTTCACCATGTTGCGGATCGGGCGCATGCTCATGCCCTTGTCGAGCGCCTCGCGCTTGTCGACGATGAACACCGACATGCCGTCGGACTTCTTCTTCACTTCGGCAAGCGGGGTGGTGCGCGCCAGCAGCAGCATCAGCTCCGAGTGCTGCAGGCGCGAGGTCCAGACCTTCTGCCCGTTGACTACGTAGCGGTCGCCTTTTTTCACCGCCACGGTCTTGATGCTGGTGGTGTCGGTGCCGGCGGTCGGCTCGGTGACGCCCATCGCCTGCAGCCGCAGCTCGCCGCTGGCGATCTTCGGCAGGTACTTCTTCTTCTGCTCGGGCGAGCCGTTGCGCAGCAGCGTGTTCATGTTGTACATCTGGCCGTGGCAGCAGCCCGGGTTGCCACCGGAGCGCGAAATCGCCTCCATGATCACCGTCGCCTCGGTGAGCGACAGGCCCGAGCCGCCGAACTCCTCGGGAATGAGGGCCGACATCCAGCCCGCCTTGGTCAGCGCGTCGACGAAGGCCTCCGGGTAGGCGCGCGCTTCGTCGACCTTTTGCCAGTAGGCCGAGTCGAACTGGTTGCACAAGGCGCGCACCGCGTCGCGCAGGTCGGTGTGGGTTTCTTGTCCTAGGTTCATGGCCCGATTCTATACATACCCCGGTCCTTCGATGGCGGGGTGGCCGGCGATGAAATCCTGGTTCACTTCCAGCCCCAGCCCCGGCGCCTCGAGCGGCCAGACCCGGCCGTCCTTGTCGATCTCGCCCGGGTTGGCAACCAGCTCGTCGCGGAACTTGTTCGCGCGCGAGACGTCGCCCTCGAAGTAGCCGCCGTTGTCGATCGCGGCGAGGAAGTGGATCGTCGCGGCGTGGTTCAGGCCCGTCATCGAGCTGTGCGGATGGATCGGCAGCTTGTACGCCGATGCCATGGCGGCGATCCTCAGCGCCTCGGTGATGCCGCCGCACTTCGACAGGTCGGGCTGCAGGACGGTGATCGCGCCGTCCTCGATCACGCGGTTGAACTCGAAGCGGGTGTAGTGGTTCTCGCCCGCGGCGAGCGGGGTGCGCCCGAAGCCGCGCGCTTCTCGGTAGCTGCGATAGTCGTGGGCGGGGAAGGGCTCCTCGAGCCAGCCGATGCCGAGCTCGTCCATCGCCGGCATCACCCGCCGCACGTCCGCCACCGAGTAGCCGATATTGGCGTCGGTGAGGATGTCGAGCTGGGGGCCGAAGGCCTCGCGGATTGCGCGCATGCGCTCGATGTCGCGCGCCGGCGTATCGCCCACGCGCAGCTTCAGCGCCTTGTATCCCTTCTCCGTGCTCGCGCGCGCCTCCTCGATGAGCTCGTCGGGCGGCTGGTAACCGAGCGAGACGCCGCCGGCGTAGGCGGGTACGCCCTTGCGCGCGCCGCCGAGCAGGCGGTAGAGCGGCACCCCCGCGGCCTTGGCGCGGATGTCCCACAGCGCCATGTCGATTCCGCTCATGGCGAGGCAGGCGCCCGCGCCCATGCCGTGGCTCGCGAGCTGGAAGCGGTACATCCGCTGCCACACTCCGCTCACGTCGTCGGCGTCGCAGCCGAGCGCGAGTTGCTTGAGCGTGGTCTCGATCAGCTTCGCCACCGCGGTGTGGGCGCGGCCGTGGTGCGCCTCGCCCCAGCCGACGAGCCCGCCGCGCGTGGCCACCTTCACCACCACCGCGTCGCGCTTGACCGCGGTGCCGATGCCGAGCGCCACCCGCCGCTTGGGCGGGATCGGAAAAGAAACCGGGTAAGCCTCGATGTCGGTGATGGTCAGGTCTTTGCTCACGGTATCGTCTCCGCGCGGGCCGCTAGCATAGCAATTTGCAGCGCGAGCTCGAGGCCGCCAACGAGGTGTTAAACTGTTCGATGCCGCCTACCTCCTCGATAGTTGATGCCTCGGTGCTCAACATGTCGCGCGGCATGGTCCATCCACGCAACCCGGAACGGACCCCCCTGAATTGAGCGCTGGCACCAAGTTCGTCGGATACCTGCGACGGTTGAATAGGCAGCTTGGCGCAGGCGGCCTGCCACGCAATCACCCGGACGAAGAACCGCCGCTCCGAGCCGAGTTGTTCAGCGCCGAGCAGATGGCGCAGCATGGCAAGGCTCTGGCGGCTTCGCACAAGCTGGCGCCGGGGCGCGCACCGGACCGGCTTCTGGCGCGGTTGGCGGCGAACGAGAGTGCCCTGGTCGGGGTGTGCAGCCTGCTGACGGAGGCGGCCACCGAGAGCCGCCGGATCACGCCGGCCGGCGAATGGCTGCTCGACAATTTCTATCTCATCGAAGAGCAGATCCGCACGGCGAAGAGACACCTGCCGAAGGGTTACAGCCGGGAACTGCCTCGCCTGGCCCTGGGCCCGTCGGCCGGGCGTCCGCGCGTGTATGACATCGCGCTGGAGATCATCGCGCATGGCGACGGTCGGGTGGACACCGAAGGTCTCGGCCGCTTCGTGGCGGCCTACCAATCGGTCACCGCCCTCAGGCTGGGTGAGCTGTGGGCGATCCCCATCATGCTGCGGCTGGCGTTGATCGAGAATTTGCGGCGCGTCGGCGTGCGCATCGCCGCCGGCCGCGCCAACCGAAACTCGGCCGGCGCCTGGGCGGACCAGATGATGCAGACCGCCGAGAAGGATCCGAAGAGCCTGATTCTGGTGATCGCCGACATGGCGCGCTCGAATCCTCCGCTGGTCAGCGCGTTCGTCGCCGAGCTCGCGCGGCGGCTGCAGGGGCGGGGCCCCGCCCTGGCCTTGCCGTTGACCTGGATCGAGCAGCGACTGTCCGAATCGGGCCTGACGATCGAGCAGTTGATCCAGTCGGAAAACCAGCAGCAGGCAGCCAACCAGGTCTCCATCAGCAACAGCATCGGCAGCCTGCGGGTTCTGGGGGCGACGGACTGGCGCGAGTTCGTCGAGACCATGAGCGTCGTTGAGCAAACGCTGCTGGAGGATCCGGCTGGGGTCTACGGCAGGATGGATTTCGTCACCCGCGATCGCTACCGCCACGCAACCGAGAGGATGGCGAAGCGCAGCCCTCTGTCCGAAGGCGAGATGGCGCGCACCGCGATCCGCCTGGCGTGCGCCGCCGCGGAAAGCGGGGCGGGCGATCGCGCAGGGCACGTCGGCTACTACCTGATCGACAAGGGCGTGCACGCGCTCGAGCAGGCGGCGCAAGTTCGCCTTTCCGGCTCCGAGGCGGTGCGCAGAACGGCCGGCCGCTTCCCGTTGTTGCTGTATCTGGGTGCCATCGCGCTGATCACGGCGGCCGCTTCCGCAGCTCTGCTGGCGCAGGCGCTTGCCGCCGGAGCGCCCGCCTGGGCGCTGCTGCCGGTCGGCATCGTCTCGCTGCTGGCGACGAGTCAGCTGGCGGCGGCGCTGGTGAACTGGGCGGCAAGCCTGGTGGTGACGCCGCATCCGCTGCCCAGAATGGACTTCTCCGCGGGCCTTCCGCCGCCATGGCGCGCGCTGGTGGTGGTCCCGACCATGCTCGGCAGCGCGCAGAACGTCGACGACCTGGTCGAGGCCCTGGAAGTCACGTTCCTGGCGAATCGCGATGAACACTTGCACTTCGGGCTGTTGACCGATCTGCGGGATGCGGACCGGGAATCGCTCCCCGAGGACGAGCCCCTGTTGCGGCTGGCCGAAAAGAGGATCGGCGAGCTGAACGCGAAATACGGCGCCGGCGGGGATCGAAGTCACGACGATATCTTTTTCCTGTTCCACCGCCCGCGGCGCTGGAACCCGCGCGAACGGATCTGGATGGGCTACGAGCGCAAGCGCGGCAAGCTTGCGGACCTGAATGCGCTGCTTCGCGGTCTCTCCGGGGATCGCTTTTCGCTCGTCGTCGGCGACACCACGGTCCTGTCGGAGGTGAAGCACGTCATCACGCTGGACACCGATACGCAGCTGCCGCGCGATGCGGCACGGCAATTTGTCGGCACCATGGCGCACCCGCTGAATCGCCCCCGCTACGACGAAGCGAAGCGGCGTGTCGTCGAGGGCTACGGCATTCTGCAGCCGCGCGTGGCGGCGAGCCTGCCGGGGACCAATCGCTCGCGCTATGCGCGCCTGCACGGGGGCGAACCGGGCATCGACCCATACACGCGTGCCGTCTCGGACGTCTACCAGGACGTGTTCGGCGAGGGCTCGTTCATCGGCAAGGGAATCTACGACGTCGATGCGTTCGAGCAGGCCCTTGGCGGGCGCTTGCCCGAGAATCGGATACTCAGCCACGATCTCCTGGAGGGATGCTACGCGCGGGCGGGGCTGTTGAGCGATGTGCGATTGTACGAGGACTACCCGGCCCGCTACAGCGCCGACGTGAACCGGCGCTACCGCTGGATTCGCGGCGACTGGCAGCTCGCGGGCTGGCTGCGACGGCGGGTTCCGGGCGAGGGGACGCAACCCCGCGACAATCCGCTCTCGATGCTGTCGCAGTGGAAGCTGTTCGACAACCTTCGGCGCAGCCTTGTTCCAGCGGCGCTGATGGTGCTGCTGCTGACGGGATGGATGGTCCTGACGCCGGCCTGGCTGTGGACCTTGTCGGCGATCGCCATCATGCTGATTCCCTCGTTGTGCGCCTCGATCCTCGAGGCGCTGCGCAAGCCCGACGAGGTTCTGCTGAGGCAGCACTTCGCAGCCACGGCGCGCTCGGCTTCCCGCCAGTTCACGCAAGTGGCCTTCGCGCTTGCCTGTCTGCCGTACGAGGCGTTCTACAGCCTGGATGCCATCGCCCGCACAGCCTGGCGGATGCTGCTGGTCAGCAGACGATTGCTCGAATGGAATCCTTCGGGCGAGGCGGATCGCGAGCCGGCCAAGCGCGGCCGCAGCGACTTCGCCGCGTCTTTGCGGTCGATGTGGGTCGCTCCCGGCATTGCCGCCGCGACCGCGATCCATCTGGCGGCCGCGAACCCGGCGGCGCTCGCCGTCGCGGGGCCGATACTGCTGCTTTGGCTCGCCGCGCCCGCCATCGCGTGGTGGATCAGCCGCCCGCTCGTACGCCGCAAGGCGACCCTGACGCGCGAGCAGATGCGCTTCCTGCGCGCGCTTGCGCGCCGCACCTGGGCGTTCTTCGAGAACTTCGTCGGCCCGGACGATCACTGGCTGCCGCCCGACAACTACCAGGAGTATCGCGTTGCCGCGCTCGCGCATCGCACTTCGCCGACCAACATGGGGCTGGCGCTGCTGGCGAATCTGTCCGCCTACGACTTCGGCTACCTGCCGGCGGGACAGCTCGTCGAGCGCACGGCGCACACCCTGCACACGATGGACGGGCTGGAGCGCTACCGGGGGCACTTCTACAACTGGTACGACACGCAGACGCTGCAGCCGCTGCCGCCGCTGTACGTCTCGACGGTGGACAGCGGCAACCTCGCGGGCCATCTGCTGACCTTGCGTGCGGGGTTGCTCGCGCTGCCGGACGCCCCGATACTGCCGGCGCGGCTGTTCGATGGCTTGAGCGACACGCTCGGCCTGCTCGGGGACGCGGCGCCATTGCGCAAGGAGCTGGAGTCCGTGCGCGCGGCGCTCCCGGGGACGCTCGCCGCGGCCCGCGCCTGCCTCGAGCGGCTGGCCTCCGCTGCCGCCGGCGAAGCCGGCGCCGAGGGCGAGGCGGGCAGCTGGGCGCAGGCGCTCGCGCGCCAATGCCGCGAGGCGCTCGACGAGCTGACATTCCTCGCCCCGTGCGAGCTCGACGCGATCCCGACCCTGCGCCAACTCGCCAAGCTGGACGCGGCGCTGGGTCCGCCGCTCGCGCAAGCGAGCGCCCGTGCCCGCGAAAGAATGGCGCTCATCGAACGCCTGGCGCAGCAATGCGGCGAGCTCGCGCGCATGGAGTACGACTTCCTGTTCGACAAGTCGCGTCAGTTGCTGACCATCGGTTACAACGTGACCGAGCGCCGGGCGGACGCCAGTTACTACGACCTGCTGGCCTCCGAAGCGCGCTTGAGCAGTTTCGTCGCCATCGCGCAGGGGCGGCTGCCGCAGGAGAACTGGTTCGCCCTGGGGCGCCTGCTCACCGGCACCGGCGGAGAGCCGGTTCTCCTGTCGTGGAGCGGCTCGATGTTCGAGTACCTGATGCCGCTGCTGGTGATGCCGACCTACGACAACACGCTGCTCGACCAGACCTGCAAGGCGGCGGTCGCCAGGCAGATCGAGTACGGACGGCAGCGCGGCGTTCCGTGGGGCATGTCGGAATCCGGCTACAACACGGTCGACGTGCATCTCAATTACCAGTACCGCGCGTTCGGCGTCCCGGGCCTGGGACTCAAGCGCGGGCTGGCCGACGATCTGGTCGTTGCGCCCTATGCCTCGGCACTCGCGCTGATGGTGGCGCCCGAGGAGGCATGCCTGAATCTGCAGCGCCTCGCAGCCGATGGGCTCATCGGCAAGCTCGGCATGTTCGAAGCGATCGACTACACGCCGGCGCGGCAGCGGCGCGGGCAAGCGAGCGCGGTGGTGCACGCCTACATGGCGCATCACCAGGGCATGAGCCTGCTCGCCCTGGCCTACCTGGTGCTGGAGCGTCCGATGCAGCGCCGCTTCGAGTCGGAGCCGCTGTTCCAGGCGGTCATGTTGCTGCTGCAGGAGCGCATCCCCAGGGCCACGGCGTTGTTCCCGCACACCGCGCAGCTCTCCGAGGTGCGCTCGACGTCGGTCGGCGCGGAAACGCCGATTCGGGTATTCAACAGCCCCGACACGCCGATGCCCGAGGTGCAGTTGCTGTCGAACGGCCGCTACCACGTGATGGTCACCAACGCGGGAGGCGGCTACAGCCGCTGGAAGGATCTCGCCGTCACGCGCTGGCGCGAAGACGGCACCTGCGACGACTGGGGCGCGTTCTGCTACATCCGCGACGTGGCGAGCGGGGCGTTCTGGTCGACCGGCTATCAGCCGACGCTCGCCCGCCCCGAGAACTATGATGCGATCTTCTCCGAGGGGCGGGCCGAGTTTCGTCGCCGCGATTCCATCGCCGGCGGCGGCCGTTTCGAGACGCATACCGAGATCGTCGTATCGCCCGAGGACGACATCGAGCTGCGCCGGGTGCACATCACCAATCGATCGTCGCAGCGCAGGGAGATCGACGTTACGAGTTACGCGGAGGTCGTGATCGCGCCGCCGGCCGCGGACGCGCTACATCCGGCCTTCAGCAATCTTTTCGTGCAGACCGAGATCATGCGGGAGCGGCGCGCGATCCTGTGCACGCGCCGGCCCCGCTCCCTCGGCGAGCGGGCGCCATGGATGCTTCACCTGTTGGCGGTGCACGGTGCGCACGACGGCGTGATGTCCTACGAGACGGACCGCGCGCGCTTCATCGGCCGTGCACGCAGCGTCGCCGCTCCCCTGGCGATGAGCGACCCGGCGGCGCTCGCCGGCGGCGAGGGCTCGGTGCTCGATCCGATCGTCGCGATCCGCTGCCGCATGACGCTGGAGCCGGACGAGACGGCGACCATCGACATGGTGTCCGGCATCGGCGAAACGCGCGATGCGGCCTTGAGCCTGGTCGACAAGTACCAGGACCGGCGTCTCGCCGATCGCGTGTTCGAGCTGACCTGGACCCACAGCCAGGTGGTGCTGCGCCAGCTCAACGCCAGCGACGCCGACTCGCAGCTTTATGCGCACCTGGCCGGCTCCGTCATCTACGCCAACGCTTCGCTGCGCGCCGAGGCGGCCGTGCTCATCAGGAATCGCCGCGGGCAGTCCGGGCTGTGGGGATACGCCATCTCCGGCGACCTGCCGATCGTGCTGCTGCAGATCGGCGATGCGGCCAATATCGAGCTCGTGCGCCAGCTCGTGCAGGCCCACGCGTACTGGCGCCTGAAGGGGCTGGCGGTGGACCTGGTGATCTGGAACGAAGATCGCGCCGGTTACCGGCAACTGCTGCAGGATCAGATCATGGGACTGATCGCTTCGGGCACCGAGGCGAGCGTGATCGATCGGCCGGGCGGCATCTTCGTGCGGCCGGCCGAGCAGATATCCAGCGAGGACCGCATCCTGCTCGAATCGGTCGCGCGCGCGGTCATCACGGACGGCCGGGGAACGCTGGCGGAACAGCTCGACCGTCGCCGCCCGGTGGAGCCGCGCGCGCCGCGGCTTGCGCCGAGCAGGAACCATCGCCCCGAGGCGCCTGCCGCCGCGGCGTTGCCGAGCCGCGATCTGATCCTGTTCAACGGGCTGGGAGGATTCACCCCCGACGGGCGCGAATACGTCATCACGCTCGCGCCCGGCGAGGTGACGCCGGCGCCGTGGGTGAACGTCCTGGCGAATCCGCACTTCGGCACCATCGTCTCGGAGAACGGCGCTGCCTACAGCTGGAGCGAGAACGCGCACCAATACCGCCTCACGCCCTGGCACAACGACACGGTGAGCGATCCGAGCGGAGAAGCCCTCTACCTGCGCGACGAGGAGAGCGGCCACGTCTGGTCCCCGACGCCCTTGCCCACGCGCGCGGCGGCGCCCTACGTCGTGCGGCATGGATTCGGCTACAGCGTCTTCGAGCACAGCTCCGGCGGCATTCGCTCCGAGCTGTGGATCTACGTGGCCGTGGACGCGGCGGTCAAGTTCTCGGTGCTGAAGCTGCGCAACGAGTCGGGCCGGGCACGCAAGCTCTCCGCGACCGGTTATGTGGAATGGGTGCTGGGGGATCTGCGGCCCAAGTCCGCCATGCATGTGAGCACCGAAATCGATCCCCGCAGCGGCGCGCTCTGCGCGCGCAACCCGTACAACACCGAGTTCGCCGGCCGGGTCGCCTTCTTCGACGTCGATGATCCGACGCGCAGCCTGACCGGCAACCGCGCCGAGTTCGTCGGGCGAAACGGCACGTTGCGAAATCCAGCCGCCATGGGGCGCGCGCAGCTGTCCGGCAAGACGGGGGCTGCGCTGGACCCCTGCGCCGCGATCCAGGTGAGCCTCGAGCTGGCCGACGGCGAAGACCGCGAGCTCGTGTTCCGGCTCGGCGCGGGGCGCGACGCCGACGAGGCCGGCGATCTGGTGCAGCGCTTTCGCGGATCGCTCGCCGCGCGCGGCGCGCTCGAAGCGGTGTGGCAGCACTGGAACCACACGCTCGGCGCGGTGCAGGTGGAAACTCCCGACCCGTCCGTCAACGTGCTGAGCAACGGCTGGCTGGTGTACCAGACGCTGGCGTGCCGTGTCTGGGCGCGCAGCGGCTACTACCAGTCGGGCGGCGCGTTCGGCTTCCGCGATCAGCTGCAGGACGCGATGGCGCTGGTCCACGCCGAGCCCGCGCGGCTGCGCGAGCACCTGCTGCTGTGCGCGAGCCGCCAGTTCGGGGAAGGGGACGTCCAGCACTGGTGGCATCCGCCGTCGGGTCGGGGCGTGCGCACGCATTGCTCCGACGACTACCTCTGGCTGCCGTTGGCGGTGTGCCGCTACGTGGCGAGCACCGGTGACACGGGCGTGCTCGACGTGCCCCTGCACTTTCTCGAAGGCCGTCCGGTCAACCCGGAGGACGATTCCTACTACGACCTGCCCGGCCGCTCCGTCGAGGCCGCCAGCCTGTATGAGCACTGCGTGCGCGCCGTCGTGCACGGCCTGCGCTTCGGCGAACATGGCCTGCCGCTGATCGGCTCGGGCGACTGGAACGACGGCATGAACCGGGTGGGGATCGGCGGCAAGGGCGAGAGCGTGTGGCTGGGCTTCTTCCTCTGTGACGTGCTGCGGCAATTCGGCGCACTCGCGCGGGCGCGCGGCGACGCCGCCTTCGCCGAGCGCTGCGAGGGGGAGGGCGCCCGGCTGCGGCAGAGCATCGAGCGGCACGGCTGGGACGGCGCGTGGTACCGCCGCGCCTACTTCGACGACGGCACGCCGCTCGGCTCGGCAGGCAACGCGGAATGCCAGCTCGACTCGATCTCGCAGAGCTGGTCCGTGCTTTCCGGTGCGGGCGACGCCCAGCGCGCGCGCATCGCCATGCAGGCGGTGGACGAGCGGCTCGTGCGCCGCGAGCACGCGCTTATCCAGCTGCTCGATCCGGCCTTCGACAAGGCGGATCTGGACCCCGGCTACATCCGCGGCTACGTGCCGGGGGTGAGAGAGAACGGCGGGCAGTACACCCACGGCGCGATCTGGGCTGCGATGGCATTTGCCGCCCTGGGCGATGCGCGGCGCGCGTGGGAGCTCACCGCCATGATCAACCCGGTGAACCACGCGGCATCGGCGCAAGCCATCGCCACCTACAAGGTCGAACCGTACGTCATGGCGGCCGACGTCTACGCGCTCGCGCCGCACACCGGGCGCGGCGGATGGAGCTGGTACACCGGCTCGGCCGGCTGGATGTACCGGCTCATCGTGGAATCGCTGCTGGGTCTGAGGCTCGAGGGCGACAGGCTGCGTCTCGCTCCCTGCCTGCCCGCCGACTGGCAGACATTCAAGATCCACTACCGCTATCGCGAGACCGTGTACCACATCGTCGTCTCGCAAACGAGCGCCGAGATGCGCTTGACGGTGGATGGCGTCGAGCGGCATGACGGGGTGATTCCCCTGGTCGACGATCGCCGCGAGCACTTTGTCGAGGTGGGCATACGCGTCGCCGAGCAGCTCGCGCTAGCATAGCGGCATGCCGCAGGACTTCGACGCCGCCAGGGACCACCGCTTCGCCGCCACGCGCTGGTTCGAAGACTTCGCCGTCGGCGAGCGCTTCTGGATCCCGTCGCGCACCCAGACCGACGCGCTGTTCGGCGCCTTCCAGCTCGCCTCGGGCGACAACGACCCGATCCACTACGACGTCGAATACTGCCGCCGCCACGGACACCCCGGCATGCTCGCGCACGGCATGCAGGTCATGATCCAGACCGCCGCCGGCGCCGGCGTCTTCCCCCACCTGGTCGCCGACTCCCTGGTCGCGATGCTCGAGTGCAGCGCGAAATTCCTCAAACCGGCATACGCTGGCGACACCCTCTACCCGCAACTCGAGGTCGTCGAGCTCATCCCCCAGCGCAGCACCGGCGTCCTCGTCATGCGCGCCACCGTCCACAACCAGCACAACGAGCTGGTGCTCGAAGGCAGCCATCGCTACCTGCTGCGAAAGCGTGCGGCGCAATGACACTCGATCAGGGATACCGGGCCCAGCTCGAGCTGCTCGCGCGCTGCGAGCGCGCGGGCGAGCGTCAGGCGGGCTGGAAGGTCGGCCTCACCGCGCGCGCGATGCAGGTGCAGCAGGGCGTGCACGAGCCGGTGTTCGGTTTCCTGCTCGAGAGCGGTCAGCGGCCCTCCGGCGTTGTCTTCGATTTTTCCGCGCTGATCCGCCCGGGGTTCGAAAACGAGCTGTGCATCACGCTCGGCAGCCCGCTCGCCGGTCCCGGGGTGACGCTGGAGCAGGCGCGCGCCGCGGTCTCGCACGTCGCCCCCGCGCTCGAGATCATCGAGAAGCGCGGCGACTTCGGCGCCGACTTGGCGCTGAGCCTGGCCGACAACGCGCAGCAGAAGGCCTTCGTGACGGGCGCCGCGGTGCCGCTCGGCGCGCTCGAGCTGGCCGAGGTGACGCTCGAGCTCGCCGTCAACGGCGTGCCGCAGGAGCGCGCGCGGGGCGCCGAGGTCCTGGGCACGCCAATAGCCTCCATCGCCTGGCTCGCCAACAAGCTGGCCGATTTCGGCCGGCGCCTGGAGACGGGAAGTCGCGTCATGTCGGGCTCGTTCACCCGGCAGTACGAGATTGCTCGCGGCGATGCCGTCGAGGCGCGCTTCGAGCCCCTAGGTCCGGTACGCGCCGAGTTTCGTTGAGGCATTCCGCACGTCGAACAAGTTGCCCCCGGCCGCGGCCGGGAGTAGCTTTCGGCCAAAAGCTTCGCGCCGCACCGGCGCGAGCCTGAATACCGTCTGTCTGGATATCCGGTATTCGCGCAGCAGGGGGAGCGACATGATTTCTGTGGCCTTTCCTTCGTGTTCAATAACTTGAGGAGACATCGATGAAAACGGAGTTGCTCTATCTGACGTTGGTCACCATTCTCACGGGCCTCCTGTGGGTGCCATACATCATCGATCGTGCCTTGGTCCGAGGTCTCATAGACGCAGTCGGGTATCCCGAGAATCCGAAGCCCCAGTCGCCCTGGGCTCAAAGACTCATGAAGGCGCACGCGAACGCGGTGGAGAATTTGGTTGTGTTCGCAACGCTCGTACTGCTCGCCCATGCGCTTGGGGTCACGGGGCTCGCCATCGCGACCTCATCGGCCGTCTACTTCTGGGCGCGTGTAATACACGCCGCTTCCTACACGTTCGCAGTCCCTTGGGTGCGTACTCTCTCGTTTACCGTCGGGTTTTTGTCACAAGCGTGCATCGCGTGGCAGCTATTGGCCCACTAGCGGGTTAGGTGGCCATGGACGCGGCACTGTCGATCGCGAAGGAGCGCCCTTTTCTCGATGTCGGCGGTTCGCTCGAGGTGTCGGAGTTGATACAGATGCCGGCCCGGAAACAGACATGACGGTTGCATGCACTTGTACCGCGATCGTATTTGCCCTCGTGGCCTCGGTTGCATGTCCGGGCGCGGCGGTCGCGCAGACGGCTTCGCCGCTGGGGCAGAAGTTTCCCGACGTGTTGGAGGCCAAGGTTCGGGCAGCGGGGGCGAACCGCTTCGACTTCGACGTCACGGTTTCGTCGCCCTACGACAGCGCTCGCCGCTACGCCGACGGCATCCGCGCCAGAAGCAAAGAGGGCGTGGTCTACGGCAGGCGAAAGCTGTTTCACGATCACGCCGACGAGCAACCCTTCACGCGCGACATGTACGGGGTCAGGGTTCCGGCTGGCGTCGAGTCGGTCATGGTGGAAGCGCGAGACCAGCAGTTCGGTTACGGCGGAAAAGTCGTGGAAGTCGAGTTGCCGGGGCGATGAGGACCGCCTGTCAAGGCGTTGCGGACGGTCGGCGCACGATGGCCGCGTCGACGAGTTCCGATATCGCCTTGTCGTCGAGTCCCAGCTCGCGCAGGATCTGCTCGCTGTGCTCGCCTGCGCGCGGCGCTGGGCGCAGGGGCCAGGCGCGGTCGGCGCCGGGCATGCGGGCCACGGGCAGGGTGCCGTAAGGCGACTGTTCGAGCGCGGCGAAGGCGCCTAGGTGCTGCGCCTGGGCCGAGCCGACGAAGGCGGGGTAGTCGGCGATTTCGGCGAACAGGGCGTCGGCGGCGGCGAGCTTTGCGCTCCAGTGCGCGGTAGGCTGCTCGGCCAGGCGGCGCGCGACTTCCTGGTTGACGAAGGCGGCGTGCTTCTTGCGCTCGGTGGCGGCGGCGAAGCGCGGGTCGTCGATCCAGGCGTCGAGACCGAGCACGCGCATGGCGGCGCGGAAGTGGCCTTCGGTCACGGCCGACAGCGATATATGTCCGTCCTGGGTGCGGAACACGCCGGCCGGGACGGTGTTCGGCGGCGGGGTCTTGCCGGCGAAGATGCGGTTCTCGACGATCTGCGCGGCCTGGAACGCGGCGGCGCTTTCGAACAGCGAGAGCTTCAGATGCCGGCCCCGGCCGTCGCGGCCGCGGGCGTAAAGCGCGGCGCCGACCGCTTGCGCGGCGTAGACCGCGGTCACCGTGTCGGGGATCAGCAGCGGCATGCGGCGCGGGGTGCCGTCGTGGTCGCGGTTGCGGTGCGCCATGCCGGTGAGGGACTGCAGGATCGAATCGGTGCCGGCTTTCTGCGCCTCGGGGCCGTTGGGGCCGAAGCCGGTGATCGAGACGTAGACCACGGCGGCGTTGGCCGCCGAGACCGCGCCGTAGCCCAGGCCGAGGCGCTCGATGACGCCGGGGCGGTTGTTCTCGACCACGACGTCGGCGCGCGCCGCCATGCGCAGCAGCAGGTCGCGCCCGGCGGGCTTTTGCGCGTCGACCACGATCGAGCGCTTGCCGAGGTTGCCGGTGATCGCGAGCGGGGTCATGCCGTCGCGCCCGCCGCCCGCGTTCCTGACCCAGTCGCCGCCGGGCGGCTCGACCTTGATCACCTCCGCGCCCTGCTGCGCCAGCAGCGCTGCGCAGTAGGGGCCGGCGATGCCCTGCGACAGGTCGAGAACCTTCAGGCCTGCGTAGGGCAGGGCGGCGCTCATGCGGGCAGGGTCGAGTCCTCTGCCAGGCCGGTGTATTCGCGCAGGGTGTGGAAGGCGATCTTCGGCCAGCGCTCCTGCGCGACTTCGATCTCGGCCCGCATCGAGGCGAGGAAGGCCGGCACCCCGCCGGCATCGTAGGCCATGCGGTGCGCGTTGGCGTCGACGAAGCGCTTGAGTTCCGCCGCGTCGTCCGACGAGACCCAGCGCGCGGCGACGTAGTTCGCCGCCAGCAGCCGGATCTCGGCGCCGTACTCGTGCGCCAGGCGGTGCGCGACGACCTCGAACTGCAGCGTGCCGACCGCGCCGAGCACCGGCGCGCCGCCGCCGACAGGGTGGTAGACCTGGATCGCGCCTTCCTCGCCCAGCTGCGCCAGCCCGGCCCGCAGCTGCTTGGTCTTCATCGGCGTCACCAGCTCGGCGCGGCGGAATTGCTCGGGGGCGAAGAACGGCAGCCCGACGTACTGCAGCCGCTCGCCCTCGGTGAGCGTGTCGCCGAGGCGAATGGTGCCGTGGTTGGGCAGCCCGATGATGTCGCCGGCGTAGGCCTCCTCGACGATCTCGCGCTGCTGCGAGAGGAAAGACACCGCGTTGTTGGTGCGGATCTCGCGCTCGGTGCGGCAGTTCGACAGCCGCATGCCGCGCGAGAAACGGCCCGAGCACACCCGCACGAACGCGACCCGGTCGCGGTGCGCGGGGTCCATGTTGGCCTGGATCTTGAACACCACGCCGGAGAAGCCGGGCTCCTCGGGCGCCACGCTGCGCTCGCGCTCGAGCCGGCTGCCGGGCGCCGGCGCGAGATCGACCAGCGCGTCGAGCACTTCGCCGACGCCGAAGTTGTTGATCGCCGAGCCGAAGAACACCGGCGTCTGGCGCCCGGCGAGGAAAGCGTCGCGGTCGAACGCCGCCCCCGCCTCGCGCACCAGCTCGGCCTCCGCCAGCGCGGTGTCGTAGGGCGGGCCGAGCCGCTCGCGGCAGCCGGGCTCGTGCTCGCCGATCTCGACCACGTCCTTGTCGTTGAGGCGGTCGAGCCCGGGCGTGAAGAGGCGAATTCGCCGGGCGCGCAGGTCGAGCACGCCGCCGAAATCGCGCCCCATGCCGATCGGCCAGGTGAACGGCACCGCCGACATGCCGAGCACCGACTCGATCTCGTCCAGCAGGTCGAGCGCGGGACGCCCCTCGCGGTCGAGCTTGTTGACGAAGGTGACGATCGGCGTGTTGCGCGCGCGGCAGACCTGCAGCAGGCGCAGCGTCTGCGGCTCGATGCCCTTGCCGCCGTCGATCACCATCAGCGCCGCGTCAACCGCGGTCAGCACGCGGTAGGTGTCCTCCGAGAAGTCCTGGTGCCCCGGCGTGTCGAGCAGGTTGATGACGCAGCCGCGGTACTCGGCCTGCATCACCGAGGAGGCGACCGAGATGCCGCGCTGCTTCTCGATCTCCATCCAGTCCGAGGTTGCGTGCCGCGTCGCCTTGCGCGCCTTGACGCTGCCGGCGATGTGGATCGCGCCGGCGTACAGCAGCAGCTTCTCCGTCAGCGTGGTCTTGCCCGCGTCCGGGTGGGAGATGATGGCGAACGTTCGCCGCCGCGCGACTTCGCGTGCGATCGGGCTCATGCGGGCGTTGCGGCGGAAAAAGCGTGTTTCATGACCTCGGAGCGTCGTCGATGCGGCAGGGGCGCGATTCTATGTGAAATGGGGGCAGACTCCAATTTCACAACCGTGGAAAAACGGGGTCAGAGTCCAATTTCCGGCGATTCGCTCCCGGGCTTCGGCAGTCAGGAAATTGGACTCTGACCCCGTTTTTTAAGGGCATCCATGTTGACCACCACCGCGGGGTCGAGCTTGCCGTCGAAGCAGTCGAGCACGTTCTGCGCGGTTTGCACCGACATGCGGATGGTCGATTCGACGGTGACGCCGGCGATGTGCGGCGAGGCGATCAGGTTGTCGAGCCGGAACAGCGGATTGTCGGCCGGGCTGGGCTCGGTCTCGAACACGTCCAGCCCGGCGCCGCGCAGCTTGCCCCCGGTCAGCGCTTCGTACAGCGCCGCCTCGTCGACGATGCCGCCGCGCGCGCAGTTGACGATCACCGCGCCTGGCTTCATGGCGCCGAACTCGGCGCGCGAGAACATGTGCTTCGTCTCGGCGCTCAAGAGGCAGTTGACGCTCACCGCGTCCATGCGCGGCAGCGCGGCGCGAAAGTCCGCCACCGGCGCGCAGCCGGCCTGCCGGATCAGGTCCTGGTCGATGTAGGGGTCGCAGGCGTGCACCCGCATGTCGAACGCGAGCGCGCGCTTCGCCACGCGCGAGCCGGTGCGGCCGAAGCCGACGATCAGCAGGTCCTTGCCGGCCAGGTCGTTCGCCTTGACGTTCCAGCGGCTGCCCCAGTCGGCGCTGCGGGCGAGGGCGTCGTAGTGCGCCGCCTCCTTGAACAGCACCAGCAGCATGAACATCACGTGCTCGGCGACCGGGACCATGTTGGCGTGGATCGAGATCGCGAGCGGTATGCCGCGCGCGCTGAGCGCAGCGACGTCGACCGCGTCGTAGCCCACGCCATGGCGCGCCACCACCCGCAGCCCGGGCGCCGCCTCGATCACGCCGCGCGTGATGCGCGCGCTGCGCACCGTGATGGCGTCCGCGTCGCGCGCCGCGGCCGCAATTTGGGCCTCGTTGTCGGACATGAGCGCCACCGGCTCGACGTCGCCGCGCGCCGCGAGCAGCTTGACGCCCTCGGGGTGCAGGCCCTGCACCATCAGCACCTTCTTCCTGCCTGCCATGGCTCTAGTGGATCTCGGCCGAGTCGGCCATCGCCCTGGCGAGGATGGCGGCGTCGAACCCGGGCGCGCGCGCCGCCTCGAGGATCACCGCCTCGCGCCGCGTCAGCAGATCGATCGCGGCCGGCAACCGCTTGACGCAACCGGCGGGGACCACCACTGCGCCGTGGCGGTCGGCGTGCACGATGTCGTTCGGCCGCACCGCCATGCCCAAGACGTTCACCTCGCAGGCGATCTCGGCCAGGTGCACCCAGGCGTGGCTGGGACCGATCTTGCCGCCGAGGAGCTGAAAGCCTGGCGCGCAGGCCTCAAGGTCACGGAACGAGCCGTTGGTGACCGTGCCGAGGCAGCCGAGGCCCTTGTGAATCGCGGTGTTCACCTCACCCCAGAAGGCGCCGAAGCCCGGCTCGGGATCGATGTCCTGCAGCACCGCGATCGAGGGCATCGGCTGCGCGGCGACGTGCTCGTAGTAGCGCGCGCGCATGGCGCGCAGCGCGGCGGCGTCGCCGGCGGGCGGGGTCGTGGCGCGGATCAGCGCGGTGCGGGCGTAGCCGACGATGGGCTTGAGGCCCGGGTCGAAGCAGACCATGCTGCCGGTCGTGAACCCGGCTGTACGGTGCTTCGCGTCCATCAGCTCGAGGCCGTTGCAGATGGTCGGCGTGTCCCACTGTGCGAGCGCTTCGAGGTCGGCGCGGCTGAGTTCGGTCATGTCGGTTCGTCCCTCAGATGGGGTCCCACGAGAATACGTCCTGCGAGCGCTCGAGCGGGTAGAACTGCGCGCGCATCGCGGGGATGGCCTGCTCGGCGATCGCCTGCGGGGTCCAGCCGCCGGCGCGGTGCACGCTGCGCACGGGGCGGTTCTGGCTGAAGAGGAAGATTTCGTTCGCGCGCACGCCGAAAATCTGGCCGCTGACGTCGGCCGCGGCGTCGCTCGCCAGGTACACCGCGAGCGGGGCGATCTTGGCGGTTTCCATGCTTTTCAGCTTCTCGACCCGCGCCTTCTGCTCCGGGGTCTGGGCCGGGATGGTGCCGATCATGCGGCTCCAGGCGAACGGCGCGATGCAGTTCGAGCGCACCTTGTACTTCGCCATGTCGAGCGCCATCGACTTCGACAGGCCGACGATGCCGAGCTTGGCGGCGGAGTAGTTGGCCTGGCCGAAATTGCCGACCAGGCCCGAGGTCGAGGTCATGTTGACATAGCTGCCCGAGCTCTGGCTCTTGAAGTAGGGCGCCGCCGCGCGCGCGACGTAGAACGAGCCGTTCAGGTGCACGTCGATCACCGCCTTCCATTCCTCGACCGACATGTTGAAGAAGAATCGGTCGCGCAGGATGCCGGCATTGTTGACCACGCAGTCGATGCGGCCGAAGGCGTCGATCGCTGCCTTGACGATGCGGTTGGCCGACTCCCATTCGGCGACGCTGTCGCTGTTGGCCACCGCTGCGCCACCCGCGGCCTTGATTTCCTCGACCACCTTCTGCGCCGGCCCGGCGTCCTTGCCTTCGCCGGAGACCGAGGCGCCGATGTCGTTCACCACCACCCTGGCGCCCTCGGCGGCCATGGCGAGCGCGAAGTCGCGTCCGATTCCGCCGCCCGCGCCGGTGACGACCACTACCTTGTTCTCGAGCATCTTCATTCAGTCGATCTCCAGTAGTACGGCTTCCTGGTCCTCGGCGATGTCGTCGCCCTCGACCACCAGGATCGCCTTGACGGTGCCGGCGGCGGGCGCGAAGAGCGGGATCTCCATCTTCATCGACTCGACGATCAGGATCGCGTCGTCCTGCGCCACGCTCGCGCCGGCGGCCGCCTCGATGCGCACCACCTTGCCGGCCACCTCGCACTTGATCCTGAGCAGCGCCATTTCGTTTTTTCCCTGGAGCGCATTGTAGACGTCTGCCAGAATCCGGTCTCTATGAGCTGGCAGGACGAAATCGACGAGCTGCGCCGGCGCGAGGAACTGGCGCGGCGCATGGGCGGCCCGGACAAGGTCAAGCGCCAGCACGACGGCGGCAAGCTGACGGTGCGGGAGAGGATCGAGCGCCTGCTCGACGCCGGCTCCTTCCACGAGATCGGCGCGCTGACGGGCGTGGCGCGCTACGGCGCCGACGGCGCGACGATCGAGGATTTCACGCCGGCCAACCTGGTGACCGGGCGCGGCCGGGTCGACGGCCGGCCGGTGGTGGTCGCGGGCGACGACTTCACGGTGCGCGGCGGCGCCAACGACGCCGGCATCAAGGGCAAGCTCTTGCAGTGCGAGCGCATGGCGCGCGACCTGCGTCTGCCGATGATCCGCCTGGTCGACGGCACCGGCGGCGGCGGCTCGGTCAAGAACCTCGAGATGCTGGGCTACTCGCCGATGCCCAAGGCTTTCCTGTGGGACACCTGGACCGACAACCTGGGCGAGATCCCGGTGGTGTCGCTCGCGCTCGGCTCGGTCGCGGGACTGGGCTCGGCGCGGGTGGTGGCGAGCCACTACTCGGTGATGGTGAAGGACAGCTCGCAGCTTTTCGTCGCCGGACCACCGGTGGTCGCGCGCACCCACCGCCAGTTCGACAAGAACGAGCTCGGCGGCAGCCACATCCACACCCGCAACGGCGCGGTCGATGACGAGGCGGCGAGCGAGGAGGAGGCCTTCGCGCGGGCGCGGCGCTTCCTCTCCTACCTGCCGTCCTCCGTTTATGAACTTTCTGACCGTATTCAGTGTGACGACGATCCTCGGCGCCGCGAGGAATGGCTGATCGAGGCGGTGCCGCGCGAGCCGAAGAAGGTCTACAACATGCGTCGCATCGTCGACGCGCTGGTCGACAAGGGCTCGTTCTTCGAGATGGGGCGCAACTGGGGCCGGCCGATCATCACCGGCCTGGCGCGCCTTTCCGGCTGGCCGGTGGCGCTGATGGCGGGCGACCCGATGCACTACGGCGGCGCCTGGACCGCGAAGGCCTCGGAGAAGATCACCCGCTTCGTCGACCTGGCGCAGGTGTTCCACCTGCCGGTGGTGCACCTGGTCGACGTGCCGGGCTTCCTGATCGGCCCCGACGCCGAGCGCGACGCGAC
>Ga0315556_1000158_pt1 | contig 38757 bp, 36 predicted proteins | sample SalMarSW160310MG_FD_202112 | JGI IMG/M metagenome (GOLD analysis project Ga0315556, IMG submission 202112) | Salt marsh sediment microbial communities from the Plum Island Ecosystem LTER, Massachusetts, United States - Salt Marsh Sediment SW1603-10 ...
TGGTAAATCCTGCCGTCGAGTGCGGCGAAGATCGCCTCCCCCGGGGCGACATCACCGAGCAGCTGGAATCCGAGCGCATCCAGTGCCACGCTTTCGGAGGCCATCATGTAATCCACGCCATCCGGCGTTTCGCGCTTGCCATAGACCAGCGGCCGGATGCCATACGGGTCACGGAACGCCACCACGCCGTAACCCGTGATCATGGCAACCGCGGCGTAGGCGCCCTCGCAGCGGCGGTGTACGCCGGCCACCGCGTTGAACACATGGCTGATGTCCATGCGCACTTCCGCGTGACGCTGCAGTTCGTGTGCGAAGACGTTCAGCAGCACCTCGGAATCGGAGTCCGTGTTGATCTGGCGCAGATCCTCCTGGAACAGCTCCTCCTTGAGGCGGTTGGCGTTGGTTAGATTGCCGTTATGCGCGAGGCAGATTCCGTACGGTGAATTCACGTAGAACGGCTGCGCCTCGGCGGAACTCTCGCAGCCCGCGGTCGGGTAGCGAACGTGGCCGATGCCCATGTTGCCCAGCAGGCGGCGCATGTGACGGGTATGGAAAACATCGCGCACCAGGCCGTTATCCTTGCGCAGGTACATGCGCCGGCCGTCGCAGGTCATGATGCCGGCAGCGTCCTGGCCGCGATGTTGCAGCACCGTCAGCCCGTCATAAATGGACTGGTTAACCAGGCTGTGTGCAACAAGGCCGATGATACCGCACATGACTGGGTGTCCGCCGCTGGCTCCCGGTCCGGATCAGACGTAGCTGATGTTCTGGGCGATTTCGTCCGGCAGGTAATTGCGCATCCAGAGCGCAAATTCCTGGAAGTAGCCCAGAAACTGTGAATCTTTCCACCATTGGTCGTGCGGGAAAGGCGTCAGTCCGGCGAGCAACACCAGAATGGCGACGATCACCCCGCCGCGCGCGACGCCAAATACTATGCCCAGCAACTTGTCGGTAGTACTCAGTCCGGTCTTCGAGACCAGCTTGCTGGCCAGATAATTCACCACGGTGCCCAGCAACAGAACGGCGACGAACAGCGCGGCGAAAGCGGTGATCTTGCGGGCGGATACCAGCGTGATCCAGTGGCCCAGCCACTGGGACAACGGTTCGTAGAAGGTCATTGCCACCCACAGGGCCACCAGCCAGGTCGCCAGGGCCAGCGCTTCCTTGACGAAACCGCGGAACAGGCTGAGAACTGCGGAGAGTGCAATCAGTGCAATAATGACGATATCGATCCAGGCAATTTGCATATCATCCTCACTCGATGAGCTTGCTGGGCAACTGACTCGTGACGACCCGTTGCGGGCGCCGGCTCCAGACAGCCATTCTAGCAGCATACCGGCGCCGAGTCGCTATCGGTCAGCTAGCCACCGGCACCGATTTCGATCACGATACCGGTGGTTTTCAACTGCTTCCCGAGTTTGCGCAGCAGGGTCTCGGCGCGCGCGCGGTCGGGTTCGGGGCCGGCCAGCACCCGGTAGGTGCTGCCCTTGCCGGTGTCCGCCTTCTGTATCTGCACGGCAATCCGTGCCCTGGCAAGCGTGTCACGCAGGCTGGTGGCATTGGACAGCTGTCCGAAGCTGCCGAGCTGGGCATACCAGCCCGGTGCCGGCGCGGCAGCCCGTGGGGGCGGGACACTGGCGCGTGCCGGGGCCGGTGCCGGCACTGGGGCGGGCTCCGGCTGCGACGGCGCCTTGTCCGCCTGCTGCGGTGCCGCGGCCTGTGGCGGCGCTTGCACCGGCCGGGCTGCGGCCGGCGGCACAGCCGCCGTATCCTGCGTGGCAGGCTGATCGGTATCTGGAATCGGCAGATCCATCGAGGCGCGGTAGTCCAGTTCCGGGGGCGCCGGGATAGCGTGCGTGCGCGGCGCCCATTCGTCATCCGGGCCTTCCAGGATCACCGGGATAAAGATGACAGCCAGCGAGACCAGCACGATCGCGCCGACCAGTCGCTGTTTGAGTTGCTGTTCCATAGTCACCTAGTGCGGATATCTGACAATCAGTGGTACTTCCGGCAGAAACTATACCCGAGTTGCGAGCACCTCTGCCACGGTAGCGAAAGAGCCGCAAACCACGATGCGATCGGCATCCGTCGCGCGCTCCTGTGCAAAGCGGAAGGCATCCGCCGGACAGCGGAACAGGTGCGCGGAACCGGCAGCGGGACCGATGCGTTGCTGCAGCTCGCGCGCGCTCATGCCGCGTTCCACCGGCAGGCCGGCCAGGCACCAGATATCCACGCAAGCGCTGATGGCTTGCGCAAAACCGGCAACGTCCTTGTCTTCCAGCATGCCCAGCACGAGCCAGGTGGTAGCGGAGGTTTTCCGCTGCCGCAACAACGCGGCCAGCCGGGTGGCCCCGTCCGGGTTATGGGCCACGTCAACCAGCACCTCGGGCAACCCCGGCAGGACCTGCCCGCGTCCGGCCAGCGTCACCGCACGCAAGCCGTTGCGGATGTCGTCCGTATCCAGTGGCAGCCGGGGCAGCAGCCGTTCCACGACGGCCAGTACACCGGCGGCATTCTCCAGCTGGTGCGCTCCCTGCAGGCCGGGAGGTGGCAGGCCGGTCCATTCCCGCGCCCTGCCCCGGAAGTTCCAGCACGCTCCGGAGCGCGTGGCAGTGAAACCACTGCCGGCTGCATACCAGTCCGCGCCGCTGGATTCGGCCGCCACGCGCAGGCTTGCCGGTGGCGACGGGTCGGCACACACCGCGGGCCGGGCGGACCGGAAAATGCCGGCCTTCTCGCGTCCGATGGATTCACGATCGGCGCCCAGCCAGGCTACGTGATCGATGCCGATACGGGTCACCAGCGCCACGTCGGCATCTACGATATTGACGGCATCCAGCCGCCCACCCAGCCCGACTTCCAGAATGGCGATATGCGGCTGCACCTGCCGGATCACATACAGCGCGGCCAGCGTGCCGAATTCAAAGTAGGACAGGGAGATCCGCTCCCGGGCCGCGTCGATCGCCGCAAAGGCAGCGCACAGACACGGATCGGAGCACTCCTGCCCGCCGATCCGGACGCGCTCGTTGTAACGCAGCAGGTGGGGCGAGGTATAGCAAACCGTGCGCCACCCGCCCGCCCGGTAGATGGACTCGAGCATCGCCACACTGGAACCCTTGCCATTGGTCCCCGCGACGACAATCGCCGGACAGGGCAACGGCAACAGCCCCATCCGCTTTGCCACCTCCCTGACGCGCTCCAGGCCGAGGTCGATCTTCGAGGAATGCAGCGTTTCCTGCCATGCCAGCCAGTCGGCCAGGCGCTGAAAACGGGGGGCTTGCATGGACAGCGGAAGTCCGCCGGGCACGGGCACGACGCGTTCAGCCAGCGGAGGCTTCCGGCTGCCGGGTCAGGATCGCCAGCAGGCTGGCCACGCGATCGCGCATCTCGCGGCGATCCATGATCATGTCGATGGCCCCGTGTTCCAGCAGGAACTCGCTGCGCTGGAAACCGTCCGGCAGGGTTTCCCGCACGGTCTGCTCGATCACGCGGGGGCCGGCGAATCCGATCAGGGCGTGCGGCTCGGCGATGTTGATGTCACCGAGCATGGCGAAGCTGGCGGACACGCCACCCATGGTCGGGTCCGTCAGTACGGAGATAAAGGGAATCCCGGCCTCGGAGAGACGCGCCAGTGCCGCGCTGGTCTTGGCCATCTGCATCAGCGAGAACAGGGCCTCCTGCATGCGCGCGCCACCGCTGGCGGAGAAACAGATCAGTGGACATTTTTCCTTCAGCGCATGATTGGCGGCACGCACGAAACGCTCGCCCACGACGGCCCCCATGGACCCACCCATAAAACGAAACTCGAAGGCGACCGCAACCACCGGCAGCTTGTGCAGGGTACCGCGCATCACGACCAGCGCATCGGTTTCACCGGTTTCCTTCTGGGCTGCGGTCAGCCGGTCGCGGTACCGCCTGCTGTCCTTGAACTTGAGCACATCCACCGGCTCGATGTTCTTGCCGAGTTCCCCGGCGGAGCCTTCATCGAGAAACTGGTTGAGACGCAGCCTTGCCCCGATGCGCATGTGGTGGCTGCACTTCGGACAGACATCCAGGTTCCGTTCCAGCTCGGAGCGGTACAGCACTGCACTGCATCCGTCACACTTGACCCACAACCCCTCGGGTACGGTGCGCTTGTTCCCGCCGACGGTGCGGATCTTGGACGGAACAAGTTTGCTGAACCAGCTCATGGCCGCAATTGTACATCATCACACAGGGGTTGAAGTTCCATTTCAGGCTGGCGGGACAGCTGCATCCATCGCCCTGCGCATGTCGGCCAGGGTGCGGGCCAGGGCCGGCGCGATTTCTGCCGGCCTGTCGGCCAGTGCGGCCACCTGTCCCACCAGCGCACTGCCGACCACCACGGCATCCGCCACGGCGGCAACCCGGGCGGCAGACTCGGCGTCGCGGATACCGAATCCGACCCCGACCGGCAGGCGGGTATGCCGGCGCAACTCTTCCAGCTTGTGGCTGACGTCTGCGACATCCAGGCGATTGGCACCGGTCACACCCTTGAACGAAACATAGTAGAGAAAGCCCGTGGCAAGCCCGCGGACCATGTCCATACGTCGGGCATCGCTGGTCGGGGCCAGCAGGAAGATCATGTCCATGGCGTGCGCGTGCAGTGCCGTGGCCAGCCCGGCGGCCTCCTCGGGGGGCATGTCGACCGTGAGTACGCCATCCACGCCGGCTGCCTGCGCCGCAACGGCAAACGACTCGTATCCCCAGACCTCGATGGGATTCAGGTAGCCCATCAGGATGACCGGCGTTGCCGTGTCGGACTCCCGGAAGGAGCGCACCATGTCCAGTACCCGGTGCAATGAAACATGGTGCCGGAGTGCACGCTCGCAGGCGGCCTGGATGACCGGCCCGTCCGCCATGGGATCGGAAAACGGTACGCCGATTTCCAGCAGGTCGGCACCGGCGGCGACCAGCGCATGCAGCAGCGGCACGGTGACGGAAGGCTCCGGATCGCCCGCAGTGATGTAGGGGATCAGCGCCTTGCGCCGTGCCACGGCCAGTTGTTCGAAGCATCCTGCGATCCGGCTCATACCTCGATGCCCTCCAGTGCCGCGACGGTATGCACGTCCTTGTCACCACGCCCGGACAGGTTCACCACGATGATCCGGTCCTTGTCCATGTCCGCCGCGATCCGCACCGCGTGGGCGATAGCATGACTCGATTCCAGTGCCGGCATGATGCCCTCCACACGGGTAAGCTGGTGGAATGCCTGCATGGCCTCGCTGTCGGTAACGGCGCTGTAAAGCGCCCGGCCGCTGTCCTTCAGCCAGGCATGCTCCGGCCCCACGCCGGGATAATCCAGTCCGGCCGAGATGGAATGGGTCTCGATGATCTGGCCGTCCGAATCTTCCATCAGGTAGGTCCGGTTGCCGTGCAGCACACCCGGCCGGCCGGCCGTCAGCGGCGCGGCGTGCCGCCCCGTGGCGACACCGTCGCCTCCGCCCTCGATACCGTGCATGGCCACGCCGGGGTCACCGATAAAGGGATAAAACAGCCCGATGGCGTTCGAGCCGCCACCCACGCAGGCCACCAGCACATCCGGGAGCCGGTCCTCGGCCGCCAGGATCTGTGTGCGGGTCTCCCGTCCGATGACCGCCTGGAAGTCCCGTACCATCGCCGGGTACGGGTGGGGACCGGCCACCGTGCCGATGATGTAGAAGGTGTTGTCCACGTTGGTCACCCAGTCACGCAACGCTTCGTTGAGGGCATCTTTCAGGGTCTTTGATCCCGAGGTGACCGCCACCACCCGTGCGCCGAGCAGGCGCATGCGATAGACGTTGATGGCCTGCCGGCGCATGTCCTCCTCACCCATGTAGACCACACATTCCATGCCCAGGCGAGCGGCCACCGTGGCCGAGGCGACGCCGTGCTGGCCGGCTCCGGTTTCGGCGATGATGCGCGTCTTGCCCATGCGTTTCGCCAGCAACGCCTGACCGACCGTGTTATTGATCTTGTGCGCGCCGGTGTGATTGAGGTCCTCGCGCTTGAGGTAGATACGTGCACCACCTACCTGCTGCGTGAGCCGTTCGGCGTAGTACAACGGTGACGGTCGCCCGACATAGTTCGCCAGATCGGCGTCCAGTTCGGCGAGAAAATCCACATCCCGGAGATACCGGTGGTAGGCGTCCGTCAGCTCCTCCAGCGGCGGCATCAGGGTTTCGGCCACGAAGCGTCCCCCGTAGACGCCGAAATGTCCGCTCTCGTCCGGCAGGTCTGCAGCGGCCGTGTCGTTACCAGTCTGTTTCACAACCCTCTCGCTCCTTTCATGAATGCCCTGATGCGGGCGGCGGACTTGATACCGGGTGCGGATTCCACGCCACTGCTGACATCGACTGCATAGGGATGCACGCGCCGGATTGCGTCCGCCACGTTGTCCGGGGTCAGCCCGCCGGCCAGCACGACCGGCCGCCTGACGCCGGCCGGAATGATATCCCAGTCAAATGTCCTGCCGCCGCCGCCATGCACGTCCGGCTGCCACCGGTCCAGCAGGAATCCGCTGGCGTCCGGGTAGTCTGCCATCCTGCGCAGGCACTGCGTGGCGGATTCCATCGCAATCGACTTGATGAAAGGAACGCCGTACCGCACACAGTCAGCGTTCGCTTCATTGCCATGGAACTGCAACAGGCCAAGCGGCACGGCGGACAGCACCTCCCGGACGGTGGCCTCGGCGGCATCGACGAACAGGCCGGTAGCGGTCACGAACGGCCCGAGGGCGGCAGCGATCCCGGCCGCCTGTCCGGGTTCGACGTAGCGCGGACTGCCCGGATAGAACACCAGGCCGATGGCATCCGCGCCGGCATCGACTGCCGCGGCCGCATCTTCCGGTCGGGTGATTCCGCAGATTTTTACACGGGTTCGCATCCTGACTAGAACCTGTCTCATCATTCCACGCGGCCGCGACCGTGGCGATTTTTGTTTCCGGCAAGGCGCGGCGAGCGCGGTGCAGCCATAGCTGCATGAGCGGGCCGCACCACCGCCAGGGGCAAAAATCGCCCGGTCCCAAAGGGTTGCGTCTGAAACCCGGTCCTGCTGCGTTGCCTCGCCTGCCCGTACATCACGCACTGTGCTGCGCGCTGCGCCGTGCAGGACCGGGCTTCAGCCAGCAACGCGGCTCACGCGGAATGATGAGACAGGTGCCGCGTGACCATCATATCGGTGGAAGGACGAATATACAAAATATCAACGGCCGGGCACCACTCGCGGTGCATGGCTTCAACCGTATACAGGCAACCAGCCGGTCGCCGGGATCTGGAAGGTAACTGGATATTCCACCCTGACCAGATACAGGCCGGCAGCCGGCGCATTGACTCCGGCCCGGGTGCGGTCTCTTGCGGCAAGCACCTCCTCCATCCAGCCTGGCGGGCGGTCCCCGACCCCGATGCTGATCAGCATGCCGGCGATGCAGCGCACCATGTGGTGAAGAAAGGCATTGGCCTCGACGTCGATGTACACCCAGTCACCCGAACGCGTCACGTCCAGCCGGTGGATGGTGCGGACCGGTGTCTTCGCCTGGCAGGCCGCCGCCCGCAACGAGGTGAAGTCGTGTTCACCGAGCAGGGCCGATGCCGCCGCCCGCATCACCTGCAGGTCCAGCGGCTGACGCACGTGGCAGACCAGGTGCCGCAGGATGGCCGGCGACGTTGTTGTGCTGCTGATGACATACCGGTAGTGGCGGCGCCGGGCACTGAACCGGGCATGGAAACCATCCGCTACCGGCCTTGCCCACTGGATGCGGATGTCGTGCGGCAGGTGGCTGTTGCCACCGCGCAACCAGCTGTCCGTGCCGCGTACTGCCCGGGTATCGAAATGCACCACCTGCCCGGTTGCGTGCACGCCGGTGTCGGTTCGGCCGGCACAGACCACTTCCACGGGAGCGTCGGCAACCCGGGCCAGCGCGGTTTCCATGCTGGCCTGTACGGTTCGGCCCGAGGACTGGCGTTGCCATCCGGAAAAACCGGACCCTTCGAATTCCACACCCAGGGCAAAGCGCATGTGTTCCGGCAGCGGTTGGATACAGGGATGGCCAGTATACCCTTGCAACCGGAGGCATCCGGCCAGCCGGGTACGCCCCGGGTTGCACACCGGAGTATGCAGCCGGAGCGGGCACAGGGTACCGGTGGCGGCACCGGCAGCCTGCGGTGCGACGGGGGTCAGGCCATTCTGGCGATGATGCGTTCGGCTTCCTGTTTCTGGTCGCTGTTGCCTTCCTCCATGACTTCATCGAGGATGTTACGGGCACTTTCCCGGTCATCCATGTCGATGTAGGCACGCGCCAGATCCAGTTTGGTGGTCACCTCGTCTTCCGTGGTGAGCACCCCTTCCTGCTCGTCTTCGATCTCGATGGCATAGTCATCGAGGTTGAAATCCATGCCCTCCGGCAGGTCGCCGCTCGCCTGCACCTGGTCCTGCAGGCCGTCCACGCCGGTTGCGCTGCCGGTGGCCTGGTCCGGGGTGGCGGCATGAAACAGCTCGTTGCCGGGATCCAGCGCATAACCCATTTCGGCCACCTGCATCCAGCGCTCATCGTCTTCCGTGACCCCGTCGTGAAATTCACCGGCGGCCTGTACAAAGGCGGCCACATTGCCGGAGGCGTGGTATACCTCCAGCAACTTCAGACGCAGGTCGTCGTTGTCCGGATCCAGCTCGAGTGCCTTGTGCAACAGTTCCTCGGCCTGCTGGATGCGGCCATAGGCTATGTAGACATCCGCCTCCGTCAGCGGGTCGCTGTCGTGCCCGGGCACCGGTGCCTGCAGTTCCTCCTCCTGGTAGCGGGGCACGGTGACATCGAGACTGTCGAAGGCAGGAGCCGGTTCGCGGGAGTCACCCTGCTGCGCCATGCGACTTTCCAGGGTCATGTCCTCATCAAAACCTTCCGGATTCCGTTTCCGGCTGATCAGCCGGAGCAGGACACCCAGCAGCAGCACCGCGATGGCTGCACCACCGGCCAGCAGCGGGTTGTTCACGATCTGCGCCATGACACCACGGGATTCCGCGGCGGGCCTGACCGACGCCGGCGTTACCGCGGCCGGTTTGGCCGCCGGCTGTGCCGCAGGCTTGCGGTCCTCGGGTGTCTGCTGTGCGGATTTCTGCTGCAACTGTGCCAGCGCGTTGTCCTTGAGTTCGAGCAGCCGTTTCATGGTATTGACCTGCTGCTCCAGGTCCGAGACACGTGACTGCAGTTCTGCCGACTGGGCCTGGCTGGCTTCGGCGGCCTCCGTCGCGAGCGCCAGCTGCTGTTCGAGCTTGTCCCCCTGTGCGGATTTCTCATCCGGGTTTGGCGCATCCCCCGCAGCCGCCGCACTGTCCACATCCTTGCTTTCCGGTGCGACCAGCGTGAGGTGGGCAGCGGCGGGAGTGCTGGCCTGTGCCGGGCTGCCGGCCGTGTCCAACGGGGCCTGGTTGTCGGCTGCCGCCTGCTGACTGCCGGCACTGATCTCGGCCTGCCACTCCCGGTTCTGCCGGGTGGATTCCGCGGCGGCCTGCTGCGCGCTCATTGCGCGCATTTCGTCCACGCTGGGTACCCGCAGGGTCGCCCCGAGCTTCATGCGGTTGATGTTGCCGCCCATGAAGGCATCCGGGTTGGCGCGCAGCAGTGCCTGCATGACCTGCGGTACGCTCACACTCCCGTCCGGACGCAACTGTTGCGCGATGCTCCAGAGGGTGTCCGTGCGCCGGATGGGACCGATTTCGCGCGTGGCAGGAGCGGATTCACGGGTGGCGGCAGCAGGCGCAACCGGTGCCGACGCAACAGCCGGAGCGGTGGCGACGGGTGCTGCGGCGACCGGTGGCAAAGTAACGGGTGTTTCGGTAAGCGGCCTGTCCGGCGCGCGGAGCGCAGCCTGCGTCCGCGCCGGTGCCGTGACCGGCGTCACGGCCGGCATGGTAACCGGGGGATCGACCAGTACCGTGTACTGCCGCAGCAGGTGCCCCTTGGGCCAATCGAGTTCCAGCATGAATTCCAGGTACGGTTCCCGGACCGGGTCCGTACTGGTTACCCGAACGATGGCATTGCCATCCGCTCCCTTCTCGACGTGAAACCGGAAATCCGAGAGGATCGGGGTCTTGGTCAGGCCGGCACGCTGATGCGCGGCCAGGGTGGCCACCGAGACCTTGATGTCCTTCAGGTCGGTACCCGCCGAGGAGGTCAGGTCGATTTCCGCCTGCATTGGCTGATTCAGCGCGGACTGCATCTCGATTTCGCCGAGCCCCATCGCCAGCACTCCTGGCGAAGAAAAAACCAGCAAAATCGATGGGATAGCCAATTTTCTGAACATTCCAGAGTCCCCTGTAACGATGATTCAGTCCGAGACTACAGCAGCGCGCAGGCAAAGATCGGCATGGCGGCAGACTATAGCCTACAAATACTCCCTGACCAATAATTCCGCGATCTGAACGCTGTTCAGTGCTGCACCTTTGCGTACGTTGTCGGCAACAATCCACAGATCCAAACCCCGCGGATGGGAAATATCTTCCCGGATCCGGCCAACGAACACCGGATCCTGCCCGGCGGCCTCGGTGACCGCGGTCGGATACCCGCCGTCCCGGCGCTCATCCAGGACGATAATCCCGGGCGCTGCCCCGAGCACGGCACGGGCACGCTCGACGGTCAGTTTGTCCCGGGTCTCGATATGGACCGCCTCGGAGTGCCCGTAAAACACCGGCACGCGCACGGCCGTGGGGTTCACCCGGATCGAGGCGTCACCCATGATCTTCCAGGTCTCCCAGACCATCTTCATCTCTTCCCTGGTGTAGCCATTATCCTGGAACACGTCGATCTGGGGCAGCACGTTGAAGGCGATCTGGCGCGGGTAGACGCCTGGCTTCACCTCCTTGCCGTTCAGCAGCGCCGCGGTCTGGCCGGCCAGTTCCTCGATGGCCTCCTTGCCGGTGCCGGACACGGCCTGGTAGGTACAGACATTGACGCGCTCGATACCCGCCGCGTCATACAGCGGCTTCAGGGCCACCAGCATCTGGATGGTGGAACAGTTCGGATTGGCGATGATGCCGTGGCGCCGGTAGTCCGCGATCATGTGCGGGTTGACCTCGGGCACGACCAGGGGAATCTCGTCGTGGTAGCGAAACTGCGAGGTGTTGTCGATGACCACGCAACCGGCCTGCGCGGCGATCGGTGCAAACTTCTCGGAAATCGAGGCACCCGCCGAGAACAGGCCGATACGGGTTTTCGAGAAGTCAAAGGTGGCCAGGTCCTGAACGGTCAGCTGCTTGCCACGAAAGGCGATCTTCTTGCCGGCCGAGCGTGCGCTCGCCAGTGGGTAGACATTGTTTACCGGAAAATCACGCTGCTCGAGAATCTCCAGCATGGTTTCGCCGACCGCGCCGGTTGCACCGACGACGGCTACATCATATTTCGCTGACATAGGTCCTGTTTACCTGTAGTTGAACCAACAAATCTGCTCACTCAGTCACGCAACGCACGCACCACGGCGTCGCCCATCGCGCGCGTGCCGACGGAACGTGTGCCGGCCGTTGCGATATCCGCCGTGCGCAGGCCGCTATCCAGCACCTTGCCCACGGCCTGCTCGATACGATCAGCCAGATCGCCGTGGTCGAGGCTGTAGCGCAGCAGCATGGCCACCGAGAGAATCGTCGCCAGTGGATTGGCGATATCCTTGCCGGCGATATCCGGCGCCGATCCGTGGATCGGTTCATACATGCCACGGCCACGGCTGTCCAGCGAGGCGGAAGGCAGCATCCCGATGGAGCCGGTGAGCATGGCTGCGGCGTCCGAGAGGATATCGCCGAACATGTTGCCGGTCACCATGACATCGAACTGTCGCGGCGCGCGTACCAGTTGCATGGCCGCATTATCGACGTACATGTGCGACAGTTCCACGTCCGGGTATTCCGCGGCGATGCGGATCATGACCGAGCGCCACAACTCACTTACTTCCAGCACATTGGCCTTGTCCACCGAGCACAGGCGTCGCGCACGCTTGCGTGCGATCTCGAAGGCGGAGCGCCCGATCCGCTCGATTTCGGACTCGCTGTACACGAGAGTGTTATACCCTTCCCGCTGTCCATCCTCCCGGGTACGTATGCCGCGCGGTTTGCCGAAGTAGATACCCCCGGTCAGTTCCCGGACGATCATGATGTCCAGTCCGCTGACCACGTCCGCCTTCAGGGTCGAGGCAGCGGCCAGTTGCGGATAGAGAATGGCCGGCCGCAGGTTGGAGAACAGCTGCAGTTCGGCGCGCAGCCCCAGCAGTCCCTGCTCGGGACGCAGCGCCCGTTCCAGACCCTCCCAGCGGGGACCACCGACGGCACCGAGCAACACGGCGTCGGCGGCGCGTGCCAGCGCCAGCGTGGACTCAGGTAACGGATGCCCGTACGCCTCGTAGCCCGCCCCGCCGACCGGTGCCTGCTCCAGTTCCGCCGCGAACCCGTACTGCGAGCGCAGGACATCCAGGACCCTGCCCGCCTCGGCGACGATCTCCGGACCAATGCCATCGCCGGGCAGGATTGCTATTTTATGTGACATTTATAATGAGTTGTTAGTTATTTTTGAAGTAATTCATCAAATAACCAGGGAGCAGCCTGGCGACGTCTGGTCTCGTAGTCCCGGATGGCGTCGGCATGCTGCAGCGTCAGACCGATGTCGTCCAGCCCGCGGATCAGGCAGTCCTTGCGAAACGCGTCGACCTCGAAATCCAGCACGCCGCCATCGGGGGTATGCAACTGCTGCGCTGGCAGGTCCACACGCAGCCGCACGCCCGGCGTCGCCGAGCTTGCGCGAAACAGCTGGTCCACCTGGTCCGCCGGCAGAATGACCGGCAGTACACCGTTCTTGAAACAGTTGTTGAAAAAAATGTCGGCGAAGCTGGGGGCAATGATGACCCGGAAACCGTAATCCAGCAGCGCCCACACGGCATGTTCCCGCGATGATCCGCAACCGAAGTTCTCGCGCGCCAGCAGGATGCGTGCGCCCTGGTAGTGCGGGTCATTGAGTACGAAATCCGGATTCAGGGGCCGCGTGCGGTTGTCCTGACCCGGTTCGCCGTGATCCAGGTAGCGCCATTCGTCGAACAGGTTGGGCCCGAAGCCACTGCGCTGGATCGATTTGAGAAACTGCTTGGGAATGATGGCATCGGTATCGACGTTGGCCCGGTCCAGCGGCATCGCGATCCCTTCGATGACGGTCAGGGTATCCATGTCACTCTCCCCGTCCCGGCCGGACATCCGCGAAATGCCCGCGCAGTGCGGCTTCCGCGGCCATGGCCGGGCTGACCAGGTGGGTGCGTCCACCCTGCCCCTGGCGACCTTCGAAATTGCGGTTGGAGGTTGATGCGCAGCGCTCGCCCGGTTGCAGGCGGTCGGCATTCATGGCCAGGCACATGGAGCAGCCGGGCTGCCGCCATTCAAAGCCGGCCGCGCGGAAAATCCTGTCCAGCCCTTCCGCCTCGGCCTGGCGCTTGACCAGCCCGGACCCCGGAACCACCAGGGCCTGCCTGATCCCGGGCGCCACCTTGCGACCGCGGATGACCGCGGCAGCGGCCCGCAGATCCTCGATGCGTGCATTGGTGCAGGAGCCGATGAACACGTGGTCCGGCCGGATATCGGTGATCGCCATACCGGGCCTGAGATCCATGTAGCGGAGCGCCTTGCGCATGCCCTCCCGGCGCACGCTGTCCGGCTCCGCGTCCGGATCGGGCACCCGGCCATCGATCGACACGACCATTTCCGGGGAGGTACCCCAGGTCACCTGCGGAGCCAGCGCAGTGGCATCCAGTTCGACGCTGACATCGAACTGCGCATCCGCGTCACTGTGCAGGTCCTGCCAGCTCTGCACGGCACGTTCCCACAAGGCACCGTGTGGTGCGTACGGGCGTGCCTGCAGATAACCGATGGTCGTATCATCCACCGCCACCATGCCGGCCCGGGCACCGGCCTCGATCGACATGTTGCACACCGTCATGCGACCTTCCATCGACAGGCCGCGTAGCGTCGAACCGGCGAACTCGATGGAGTAGCCGGTACCGCCGGCCGTGCCGATCCGGCCGATAATGGCCAGCACCACGTCCTTGGCCGTCACCCCCGGGGCAAGATTCCCTTGCACGCGCACCTGCATGGCGCGGGTCTTGCGCATGATCAGGCACTGGGTCGCAAGCACATGCTCGACGTCGGAGGTGCCGATGCCGAAGGCCAGTGCGCCAAAAGCCCCGTGGGTCGAGGTGTGGGAATCGCCGCACACGACGGTCATGCCCGGCAGGGTGGCCCCCTGTTCGGGGCCGATCACGTGCACGATCCCCTGGCGCGGGTCGTTCATGTGGAACTCGGTAATCCCGAGGCGGTGGCAGTTCCGGTCCAGGGTTTCCACCTGGATGCGCGAGACCGGATCGGCGATTCCGGCGGCACGGTCCGTGGTCGGGACATTGTGATCCGGTACCGCCAGGATGGAACCGGCACGCCACGGCCTGCGCCCGGCCAGGCGCAGGCCTTCGAAGGCCTGCGGGGAAGTCACCTCATGGACCAGGTGTCGATCGATATAGAGGAGCGCGGTACCGTCTTCTTCCCGGCGCACACAATGGGCGTCCCAGAGCTTGTCGTAGAGGGTCCTGCCAGACATCACACCCGTCCGCTGTTGTTTCGCCTGCGCGATCAAGGAAACGACTGATTATATGGGCCACACCCTCCTCAAGTCATCCACTGTGCGCATTCCGGTTGCGCGGGCGGACACCGATCGCGACCACCAGCACGGCCAGCAGCGCGGTTACCGCAGCCAGCAGGAACATGGCCTGCGGACCCAGCCCGCGCCAGAGATAGCCGCTGGCAACACTGCCCAGCGCCCCGCCCGCACCAAAACTGAGGCTGCTGTAGAGTGCCTGCCCACGCCCCTGGTGGATCCCGGTAAACAGGGAATGGATCAGGAAGATCGCCACCGCGTGGTACAGACCGAAGCTGGCCCCATGCAGCGTCTGGGCCAGGATGACCACCGCGGGATGCTCCACCAGGCTGGCGATGAGCACCCAGCGCAGCGAGGTCAGCGCGACCGCAACCAGCAACAGCCGGTGCGGACGGTAGCGTGACAGCAGGCGCGGCATGAACAGGAACACCACGATCTCGGCCACGACCCCCAGCGCCCAGAGCTGACCGATCTGCGACGTGTGGTAGCCGTACTGCTCCAGGTACAGGGTGTAGAAGGTGTAATACGGTCCATGGCTCGCCTGGACCAGGAAGCAGACCAGCAGCAGGGAGAACACCTCCGGGCGCTGCAACACGCGGCGTATCGGCTCCTGGTCGAGCGGCAGATGCCCCGCGGCAGACTCCGGCACCGTCAGGCTGCTCAGCCAGATCAGCAGAAACACCACGGCCAGGATAGCTGGCAGGCAGCCTGCCCCGTAACGATCCAGCACCGGCCCGAGAGACACGACCGCGAGTATGAAACCCACCGAACCCCACAGGCGGATGCCGCTGTAGCGGTGCGATTCCTCACCGAGATGATTCATCGTGGTGGCCTCGAACTGGGGCAAGGCGGCGTTCCAGAAAAAACCGAAGGTGCTCATGACCAGCGCCAGCCACCAGAATCCGCTGCCGAGAAACACGCCGCAGAAGGTGACCACGGCCAGCAGGGAAGCGAGGCGGATGATGGTCATCCGGTGCCCGGTGTGGTCGGCGAGCCAGCCCCATACATTCGGCGCCACGAGCTTGCTGGCCATGAGTATGGCAATCAGCTCGCCGATTTCGGCCACGCCCAGTCCGGCGGATTTCAGGTACAGGCTCCAGTAGGGAACCAGTACGCCGAGAGACACGAAATAGCAGAAGTAGAAGCCGGACAGGCGCCAGTAGATCATGGCATCCGCACTGGCAGGGACCGGGGCCCCGCGGAATCAGTCTGCGGCGGTGGCCGGCACCACCGGTGTGGCGGACGCAACGTCCTGGTTCTGGGCGCGGTGGCGCAATACATGGTCCATCAGGACGATCGCCAGCATGGCTTCCGCAATGGGAGTGGCACGGATACCGACACAGGGATCGTGGCGGCCGGTGGTGACGACCTCCACCGGGTCGCCCGCGACGTCGATGGTCCGACCCGGGATGCGGATGCTCGAAGTGGGCTTGAGCGCGATGCTGGCCACGATATCCTGTCCGCTGGAAATGCCACCCAGCACCCCTCCGGCGTGGTTGCCGAGAAATCCCCCCGGGGTGATTTCATCGCGGTGCTGCGTGCCCTTCTGTTCCACACAGGCAAAGCCGGCGCCGATTTCCACGCCCTTGACGGCGTTGATACTCATCAGGGCATGCGCAATGTCGGCGTCCAGCCGGTCAAAGACCGGTTCGCCGAGCCCCGGCGGCACGCCGCTGGCCACCACGTTGATGCGGGCACCTATGGAGTCACCCTCCTTGCGCAGCGCATCCATGTAGGCTTCCAGTTCCGTCACCCGGTCCGGGTCGGGCGCGAAAAACGGGTTTTCACCAACGGCTGCCCAGTCCCGGAACGCCAGCCGGATCGGCCCGAGTTGCGCCAGGTAGCCGCGGATCCTGACCCCGTAACGTTGCTGCAGGTATTTCTTCGCAATGGCACCGGCAGCCACCCGCATGGCCGTCTCGCGCGCCGACGAGCGACCGCCGCCGCGATAATCCCGGACCCCGTATTTCTGCTGGTATGTGTAATCCGCGTGACCGGGCCGGAAACGATCGCGGATTTTCGAATAGTCCTGCGATTTCTGGTCCGTGTTGTGGATCAGCAGACCGATGGGCGTGCCGGTGGTGCGGCCCTCGAACACACCGGACAGGATCTGGACGGCATCGTCCTCGCGGCGCTGAGTGGTGTGGCGGGACTGTCCCGGCTTGCGGCGATCCAGGTCCTGCTGCAGGTCGGCCGCGCCGAGTTCCAGCCCCGGGGGACAACCGTCCACGATGCAACCAAGCGCCGGCCCGTGGCTCTCCCCAAAGCTGGTGACCGTAAACAGTTTCCCGAAGCTGTTTCCCGACATCGCGGTATTGTACCGGGTCTGCCGGCAAGCGTCGCCCCCCGGCCAGGCTAAAGTTCAGCGCCAGGCGGCCGATAGTGCTCATGCAGTCAACTTCGCAATAACCAGTCTCAGGAGTGCGGCGTGGCAGAATCGAACGGACTAAAGAGATCGCAGATCGGCAATTTCCTCGGTCAACCGGTCTTTGAGACCTTTACCTCGCGTAACATGACCTATGTATTCGACCGGGTCGCCCGCTACATCGACGGTGAATTTCCGCTCGAACAGCTCGACAAGGAAGAAGTACTGATACGTCCCGGCCTGATCTACCGCCCGGCCAAGTAAGCCGCCACCACCGGCATCAGTCGGCAGGGATCTCCAGGCCCAGCCTGTGGGTCTCGTTGATCTGGTAGAGCAGACGGATACAGGGCAGCTCCTTTTCCGTCTGCTGCTTGACAATCCGCATCATCGGCAGGTCGTGCCGGTCAAACACGTAGCTTCCGTCCTTCATCGCGGCGCGCATGGCGCGCAGTTCCTTGAGCAGAGCGGCGATATAACCCGGCGTCTCGTCGATTTCGTCGATATCAAACCCGCGCGCCTCGATGATATCCTCGAGTTCGAAGATCGCCTGTCTGACCAGTTCGACGTATTGTTCAGCCGTTGCAGGTCGATTACCCATCCCGAATCATTCCACGTCGGATGCATGTGTCACGGTGCGCGTCTGCAGTGCCGCGGCAAACTGCGGCCCCCCGGCCAGCAACTGCTCACGCTCCAGCAGCAACACGCCCTCGCCCCCGTATTCGAAATCCAGCCACAGGAACGGCGCATCGGGAAACAGCCCGATCAACTGGTCCTGGGCGTGTCCCACTTCCACCACCAGTATGCCACGTTCCCGCAGGTGCACGGCAGCATCGGCCAGGATGCGCACCGCAACGTCCAGCCCGTCACAGCCTGCCACGAGTCCCTGCGCCGGCTCGTACCGGAACTCTGCCGCAAGACCCGCCATCTCACCCGCCGGAACGTAGGGTGGATTGGATACGATGATGTCGAACCGCTGCGTCCCGAGCGCCGCATACACGTCCGAGCGCAGCGGGGTCACGCGCCCGGCCAGATCATGCCGTTCGACATTGAGCGCGGCAACCTGCAGGGCGTCCGGCGCAATGTCGGTCAGAATGACTTCCGCATCCGGGAAATAATGCGCGCAGGCGATGCCGATGCAGCCGCTGCCGGTACACAGGTCCAGCACCCCGCGTACCGTGTCCGGGTCGATCCAGGGCTGGAAGCGGTTTTCCACCAGTTCCGCCAGCGGAGAGCGGGGAATCAGGACCCGCTCATCGACGTAAAAGGGCATGCCCGCGAACCAGGCCTGGTGCGTCAGGTACGCCGCCGGCTTGCGTGTCCGGACCCGCAGTTCCAGCAGTTCCCTTGCCTGGCGCACCTGGTCGGACGTCAGCGCGCGGTCCAGCTCCCGGTCATCGATCCCGTAATCCAGGTCCAGCGCATGCAGCACCAGTGCCGCCGCCTCGTCCAGCGAGTTGTCCGTCCCGTGGGCAAAGACCAGTCCGGATCCGCCCAGCAGTTGTGCGCCACGGGCGATGAGCTCGCGGGCAGTCCCGGCGTCAGCCAGCAATGAACCGAGGTGTTCCGTCATGCGCGGCAGCTACCTGATGAATCACATGCGGCAGTGTGGAATAATGCCCGCCCATGGAACCAGATTCGTCCCCCCGGCGATCCGTCCGCATCCTGCCGACGCTCATTATAGCTGCAATCGCCATCACTGCGGGTATCCTGGCAGCACGCTTCGTCCTGCATTCCTCACCCCCCTCCGCTGGCATGACCTCGGTCCGCTTCCCGGTGGCCCGCGCCTTGCGGCCGTTCCATCTGGTGGATCAAGAGGGCAGGCCGTTCGACAACCAGTCCCTGAACGGTTACTGGTCATTTCTGTTTTTCGGGTATACCCATTGTCCGGATGTCTGCCCCACCACCCTGTCCGTGCTGGACAGCGTGGCGCAGAAGATCAGCGATGCGACAACGCCGGCACACTTTGTGTTCATTAGCGTGGACCCCGGGCGTGACACCCCGCAACAACTGGCCCGCTTCGTTCACTACTTCAACAGGCAGTTCATCGGCGTGACCGGCAGCGACGCGGCAATCGACCAGCTGACGAAACAACTTGGCGTACTGCACAGCAAGGTCCCTGACAGCAAGGATCCGGATAATTATCTGGTCAACCATTCGGCCAGCGTGTTCCTGATCGACCCGCACGGCAATTACCACGCCCTGTTCTCACCGCCACTGTCAGCCGACAGGATGGCGGCGCAGTATCAGCGCATGGTCCGGGATTTCCGCCAGTGAATCTGTCCATGCACGCCCTGCTGAGATGCCTGCAGCCTGGGAATGGTGACTGCCTGCCGGTCCGTGCTGCGCTGCAGCGTGATCCCGGGAACGGCGTACAACCCTGATCAGGACCGTCGTCGTGACCGATGGCAATGCCAGCCTGACGGACTACCTCAAGTCATGGCCATTGTACCTGCTGCCGCACCGGCTGCTGTCACGCAGCGTGCGCGCCGTCGCCCGCTGCCGGATCCGGCCCCTGAAGAATGTCCTCATGCGGGCCTTTATCCGGAAATTCGGCGTGGACCTCAGCGAGGCGCAGGAGCCGTCAATCTCCGGCTATCCGGATTTCAACAGCTTTTTCACCCGTGCGTTGCGTCCGGGAGTGCGGCCGCTCACGACCCTGCGACAGGCACTGGCGTGTCCGGTGGACGGTTTCGTCAGCCAGGCCGGCAACCTCGACCAGGACCGCCTTGTCCAGGCCAAGGGCCATGACTATTCCCTGCTCCGGCTGCTGGGTGGTAACGCACAGCGCGCCGCACCATTTACCAATGGCCGGTTTGCAACCCTGTACCTGTCACCACGGGATTATCACCGGATCCACATGCCGGTCACCGGCCGCCTGCTGGAAACCATCTATATCCCGGGAAGACTGTTCAGCGTCGCCCCGCATACGACACGCACCATTCCCGGGCTGTTCGCCCGCAACGAACGGCTGGTTTGCCTGTTCGACACGGCGACCGGGCCAATGGCCGTGGTGATGGTGGGAGCCATCTTCGTCTCCAGCATGGAAACCGTCTGGGGTGGCGTGGTGAATCCCGGACTTGCGGCATGCATCCGGCAACAGCGCCATGACCTGCCCGGCACGGCGGCGGTCGTTCTGGACCAGGGCGCGGAACTGGGCCGCTTCAACATGGGTTCGACCGTCATCCTGCTGTTCGGCCGGGATCGGGTCCGCTGGACGGACGATTTACGGCCGGGCACGCCGGTCCGGACCGGACAGTTGCTGGGCTACACGCTGTCACCCGCCCGCGCGCCGCGCGGTTAACTTTCCGGGCCACCGCGCGTTATGGGTCCTTGAGACGGCAGCAAACGGAAGCAGGCCACGCGAGGGTGTGCAATTCCGTTCTCTGCCCATAGATTATCCGGATTGCAGGTCGCCGGCGGCGAGCTGCGGCGGCAGGATACCGCGACGCGCTCGCGGCAACGAAAATGCCTTGTATGGAAAGGACCTACGATATACTCGACCGCTCCGAATGGCTGCTGCCCCAGACCACCCGCGAGGCTGCCGGCCCCGGGTCCGAGCAGGAGCCGGCCGGTACGCTCCGCCCTGCCCTCATCGAACGGTTACCGGGAACCGCGTTGGACAAAGCAACCCGCAATGACAAGGCGCTCGAGGCGTTTCTCGCCGGCCAGGAAACCCGGGCATTCTATATCGCCCAGGCCGCGCTCTGGGACCGCGAGGAAGCCCTGGACGTGGTCCAGGACAGCATGCTGCGGCTGGTGCAGTACTATCGGCACAAACCCGCCGCGGAATGGCCCGCCCTGTTTCGCACCGTCCTCAACAGCCGCATCAATGATGTGCGCAGGAAACGCATGCTGGAGAAGGCCGGGCACAAACTCGTTTCCCTGACCGGGCTGTTCCGGAATGCACAGGACCCGGATTCCGCCACCGCGGTATACGAGCTGCCGGCCGGTGAACGGTCGGATGGCGTGACCACACCCGAATCGGGCTACCTCGCCGGGGAATTGCAGGTGCACATCGAGCGCGCACTGGAGGCACTGTCCGAGCGCCAGCGGCAGGTCTTCATTCTCAGGGAATGGCGTGGTATGAGTATCAATGAAACTGCGGCGGTTCTCGGCTGCTCGGAAAACAGCATCAAGCAGCATCATTTCCGCGCATTGCGTGAACTGCGCAGGCAACTTGCAGAGGTATGGGACCATGAACGATCATCCTGACTCGGAGCAACTCGACATGCTGCGCGCCGGACTGCTGGATGATGCCCCGGACAGGAGGGCGCTGCTCGAACGGCATCTCGCCGGCTGCCGGACCTGCCGGGAACAGGCCGCGCCGTGGCAGAAACTCGCCTCCCGGCTGGGCGCAACCCTGGAACCTGCCGGCTTGCCCGCGGACCTGCGCCGGGCACGGCAGTCCGCACTGACCACGGCAACCCGCCATACACCACGGGCACTGGTCCCCTATGCCGCTGCCGCCGCCCTGCTGATCGCGGTCATTGTCGGGATCCTCGGCCTTCCGGCCGGCCCGTTGCATGCACCGCACAAGGCCACGCAGACGGCCCAGGCGGTTCCTGATACCTACGAAGACCTCGACTTCTACCTGTGGCTGGCCAACCAGGATGAGGGACATCCCGCAAAGGCCCGCACCCGTCCGAACAGTACCTGACGATGAACGCAAGAACTTCCCTGCCGGTTCTTGTCCTGGTCGCGACACTGGTTGCAGCCGCGCTGCCCGCACTGGCGGGCGGCCAGCCATGGAACAGCCTCAGTCCGGAAGAACAGGCGGTCTTGCACAAACACCGCCGCGACTGGGCAAGTCTCCCGCCCGACCGGCAGTCGCGGCTCCTGACGGGTGCGAGAAAATACCTCGCGCTGCCGCAGAACAAGCGGAACGAGGTCCAGCAGAAGCGTGAGCAGTATGAACGGATGTCACCGGACGCGCGCCGGCGCTTGCGTGAGAAATACCGGGAGCAAAGGCGTTACCGCTAGCGACGGATGAGGGCCTCCGGGGCAGTGGATGTCGCCCGGTTACCGAGTCTGTTATGATGCGCCCGCTTCCCACGATCGTACTCCAGGCCTGTCACCACCATGCATCCCATGCTCACCATCGCGGTCCGCGCAGCGCGCAGTGCGGGCAATCTGATCATCCGCAATCTCGACCGGGCCGGCAGCCTGCCGATCCAGACCAAGGAACGCAACGATTTCGTCACGGAAGTCGACCAGCAGGCGGAACGCGAGATCATCGGCATCCTGCACAAGGCGTATCCCGGACACGGGTTCCTGGCCGAGGAAAGCGGAGCACGGAGCGGTGACGAATTCGAGTGGGTCATCGATCCGCTCGACGGGACGACCAATTACCTGCACGGATTCCCCCACTTCGCGGTCTCGATCGCACTGCGTCACAAGGGCAGGCTCGAGCAGGCCGTGGTGTATAACCCGGTAAGCCAGGAACTGTTTACGGCCTCCCGGGGCAGTGGTGCGTACCTCAACGAGCGGCGGATTCGCGTCAGCAGCCGTAAATCCCTGGAAGGCGCCCTGCTCGGTACCGGATTCCCGTTCAAGTCGCAGCAGCACCTCGATGCCTACCTGGCAATGTTCCGCGCCCTGTTCCCGCAGACAGCCGGTATCCGGCGCCCGGGCTCGGCAGCGCTTGATCTCGCGTACCTCGCGGCCGGGCGTCTCGACGGCTTCTGGGAGGTCGGCCTCAACATCTGGGACATGGCGGCGGGAGTGCTGCTGATCCAGGAAGCCGGTGGAATCTCCAGTGACTTCATGGGCGGTCATGATTATCTCACCAGCGGCAACCTGGTATCCGGCAACCCGAAAGTCTTCGCCGAAATTCTCAAGGCGATTCGTCCCCACGTCACGCCGGAACTGGCCGGCTGAATCCGGTCGGCGTCCGGCACCTGCAGCGGCCGTTGCGGCGCGTCCCGCCGTTCAAGAACCAGCGCCGCATGCCGATTCCCGGGTTGTATGTTCGACCGGTCCCGTCACTGCGACAATGCCGTGGCCGGCGCTACCAGGGGAGATCATTGATGACCAGGACAGCGGGAAGCACGCGGATTCACGGCGCAGCACTGGAACTGATCATGCGCGATGTACTGCATGGAATGCGCCAGTTTACGGAAGATGCCTGTTCCGGCAGTTCTGCGGCCGGCATGGAGATCGATGCCGTCGAGGCACCCGGCAGCAGCGGACCCGCCGCAGGGGAAAATGTCATCCCCTTCGACAAGCACAGGAAATCCGCCTGAGCGGACCAGCCGGCACCGGCGACATGGATTGCGTGGGCAGTTTCCCCCGGCCTGCGCAGCCGTCACGCCTCCCGACCGGCCAGGCGTGCATTGCCGGACGGTCCGGGGTCAGATCATCAGGCGCGCAACCCGCCGGCCACCGTAGACGAGGTTGATGACCGCCCGGGTACCCATGATGGCGGTGAACATCGAGGTGACGATACCGATTGCCAGCGTGACCGCAAATCCCTTGACCGGGCCGGTGCCGTAACCAAGCAGGACGATGGCAGCGATCAGCGTGGTGATATTGGCATCGGCAATGGTGGAAAACGCCTTTTCGTAACCGGCATGGATGCTCGCCTGCGGCGTGTTGCCGTTGCGCAGTTCCTCACGGATGCGCTCGAAGATCAGCACGTTCGCGTCCACCGCCATGCCGACCGTCAGCACGATACCGGCTATGCCCGGCATGGTCAGCGTGGCCTGCAGCATGGAGAGAATGGCCACGATTAATACCAGGTTCATTGCCAGTGCCAGGTCGGCCACCACGCCGAAGACGCGGTAGTAGACGACCATGAACACGAGCACGGCGATGAAACCGATGACCACGGATTCAAATCCCCTTTCGATGTTGTCCTTGCCCAGGCTCGGGCCAACGGTGCGCTCCTCGATGATCCTGATGGGCGCCGCCAGGGCGCCGGAGCGCAGGACCAGCGCGAGCTCGTGTGCTTCCTTCGGACTGTCCAGGCCGGTCGTCTGGAAACGCTTGCTGAACACGTCACGAATCGTCGCCACGCTGACCACTTCCTCGACCTTGACCGTCTTGGTGACGGGCTTGCCGTCCACCAGGGTGGTTTGATCGCGATTCTCGATAAACACCACCGCCATGGGTTTGCCAACGTTGTCCCTGGTGAAATTCAGCATGCTGCGGGCACCCTTGCCGTCCAGCGTCACCGAAACCATCGGACTGCCGGAGGACTGGTCGAACCCCGAGCGTGCATTGATGATCTGGTTGCCGGTTGCAATGACGGATTTTTTCAGCAGGATCGGTTTTCCGTTACGGTCGTAGTACAGGCGGGAGCCCGGCGGCACGAAGCCCTGCACCGCACGCTGTACGTCATGCTCGATGTCAACCGCCCGGTATTCCAGGGTTGCCGTGGCACCCAGAATCCGTTTTGCCTGGGCCGTGTCCTGCACGCCGGGCAGCTCCACGACGATACGGGACGTGCCCTGCTGCTGGATGACGGGTTCTGCCACGCCGAGCTCATTGACACGATTCCGCAAGGTGAGAATGTTCTGTTGCAGCGCAAAGTTCTGGATGTCACGCAACTCCTTTTCCCCGGGACCGAAGGTCAGCTCGAACTTGCCGGGCTTGTCGACCGGCTTGATCGACATCTGCGGGAAATTGTCGTGCAGGAGATTCTGCGCACGGTCACGCAGTTCCGCACTGCCAAAGCCGATCAGTATGTTCTTGTCACCGGCGTGAAATAATGTGTAGCGCAACCTTTTCTCGCGCAGCAGCGTCCGGATATCGCTTGCATAGCCCTCGATTGCCTGCCTGACGGCAGCGGCCATGTCCACTTCCATGAGGAAGTGCACACCACCGCGCAGGTCAAGACCCAGGTACATCGGCAGCGCGTTCAGGCTTTCCAGCCAGGGCGGTGTGGCCGGCGCCAGGTTGAAGGCCACCGTGTAACCGTTGCTGATGCTGGCCAGCGCACCCTTTATGTACTCGTCGGCCTTCATCTGGCTATCCGTGTCCGGAAACCGCACCAGCAGCTTGCCCGACTCGATGCCCATGGACTTCACCGTGATTCCGGCCTTTTTCAGCACGCCGGCAACGGTATTTTCGGTGGACTTGTCCACCTCCGCACCGCGCCCACCGGAAATCTGCAATGCCGGGTCCTCACCATAGATATTTGGCAACGCATAGACGAAGCCGACGACCATGATGAGAATGATCAGCAGGTACTTCCAGGTGGCATAGCGGTTCATCGTATATTCGGTTCCTGAGCAAGACCGGGCACTACAGACCCTTGATGGTTCCTTTCGGCATTACGTTGGATACGGCCTGGCGCTGTACCTTGACGGTCACCTGCTCGGCCACCTCCAGCTCGATGAAATTGTCCCCGACCCGGGAGATCCGGCCGAGCAACCCGCCATTGGTCACCACCTCGTCGCCCTTGGCGAGGGCTTCCACCATCTGCTTGTGTTCCTTCGCCTTCTTGGTCTGGGGTCGGATCAGCAGAAAATAGAAGACCACGAAAATAACGACCAGCGGCAGAAAACTCAGCAACGGGTCCGCCTGACCCTGCTGCGGCGCCGCCGCCAGCGCATCGGAAATCAGAAAACTCATGTCTTGCTCCTGGAATCAGATACGGGCCGCTGCCGTCCGCCTGGCAGCGCCCGTCCGTTATTGCCAATAAAACCTGTGCATTATGACACAGCGTTCCGTCGCTGGTAAAAGCCCCGGCGAAATTCCTGCAGGCCTCCCTGCCGGATGGCGCGCCGCAATCCGGCCATCAGCTCCTGGTAATACGTCAGGTTGTGGATGGTATGCAGGCGGGCCCCCAGGATTTCGTTGCACTTGTCCAGATGGTGCAGATAGGCGCGGCTGAAATTACGGCAGGTATAACAATGGCATGAAGGATCCAGGGGACCGGTATCCGTACGGTTGGCGCTGTTGCGGATCCGCACCACCCCTGCGGCGACGAACAGGTGCCCGTTGCGGGCATTCCGGGTCGGCAACACGCAGTCAAACATGTCTATGCCATGACAGACTGCCTCGACGATATCCTGCGGCGTGCCCACCCCCATCAGGTAGCGGGGTGCATCGGCCGGCATGGCCGGCATGAGCGCCGACAGCACCGCAGCACGCTCCCCGGGCCCCTCGCCCACCGACAGGCCACCCACTGCATACCCCTCAAAACCGATCGCCTGCAATCCGGCCAGTGACTCGGCACGCAGTTCCGGATACATGCCACCCTGCACGATGCCGAACAGGGCCGCCTGATTTCCTGCATGGGCATCCCGGCTGCGCTGTGCCCAGCGCAACGAGAGTTGCAGGGAAGCCTGCGCCTCCCGTTCGGTGGCGGGGTACGGGGTACATTCGTCGAACACCATCACGATATCGGCGCCGAGTGCACGCTGCACCTGCATGGATTGTTCCGGGCCAAGGAACACGCGGTCGCCGTTCACCGGCGAACGGAACGTGACACCCTGTTCGGTAATCCGGCGCAGCGCTCCCAGACTGTACACCTGGAATCCCCCCGAGTCCGTCAGGATCGGCCCCTGCCAGTGCATGAAATCGTGCAGGCTGCCATGCCTGGCGATGATTTCGGTACCCGGGCGCAGCATCAGGTGAAAGGTATTGCCGAGAATGATTTCAGCGCCGGTCTGACTGACCTCTTCCGGGGTCATGGCCTTGACCGTTCCGTAGGTGCCAACCGGCATGAATGCCGGTGTCTGCACGCGTCCCCGCTCGAACTCGAGTATTCCGCTGCGGGCGTCCCCATCCGTATGCGTACAGTGGAAACGCATGCTCATGCCTCAGCACGGACCGGGACAAACATGGCATCCCCGTAACTGTAGAAACGGTAGCCGGCCGCGATGGCGTGTGCATAGGCGTCCATGGTGCGTCGGTGGCCGGCGAATGCGCACACCAGCATCAGCAGGGTCGATTCAGGCAGGTGGAAATTGGTCAACAGCGCATCGACAACCCGGAAGCGGTAACCGGGGGTGATGAACAGACGGGTTTCACCCCGTACCGGCACCAGGGCCCCGGTAGCCGCGGCCGATTCCAGCGCGCGGACGACCGTCGTTCCGACTGCGATGACGCGACCACCGGAGGCACGGGTCCGCTGTACGAGGTCGCAGGTCGACTGACTGACCTCGTGGATCTCGCTGTGCATGACGTGCCGGTCCAGTTCCTCGGTCCGTACCGGCTGGAAGGTCCCGGCGCCCACGTGCAGGGTGATGCAGGCCGTCTGCACCTCCTTCTCCGCCAGCCGTTGCAGGATGTGCCGGTCGAAGTGCAGGCCGGCGGTCGGCGCGGCGGCTGCACCCGGTGCCCGGGCATACACGGTCTGGTAGCGTTCCTGATCCTGCGCGGTGTCAGTGCGTGTAATGTAGGGCGGAAGCGGCATGTGCCCATACCGTTCCAGCAACCCCGGAACATCCGCAGCCTGCGGAAACCGCAACCGGTACAAATCATCCTCACGACCGCAGATTTCGACCTCGATGGTCCCTTCCAGCCACAGCCGGGAACCGCCTCCGGGCGGCCTGCTGGCGCGAACCATTGCCAGCACCTGCCCGTCATCGAGAATCCGTTCCACCAGCACCTCGACCCGGCCGCCGGTTTCCTTCACCCCATGCAATCGTGCCGGAATCACGCGCGTGTCATTGAAAACCACCAGGTCTCCGGACCGCACCAGTTCCGGAAAATCGCGGAACATCCTGTCTTCGGGAGCGTCACGCCGCGGGTCGAGCAGCAGCAGCCGGCTGCCACTGCGTTCCGCGCAGGGCAGTTGCGCAATCCGTTCCGGGGGGAGGTGATAATGGAAGCTGGAGCGCAGCATGGCGCGCGGATAGTAGCACAGGCAGGCACGAAAGCCGCTTGCCGGCCGGAGTGGATGACTTATACTAGCAAACCCTGAAATTCCCGGACCGCACCCTGCCGAGGTGGTGAAACTGGTAGACGCACTGGACTCAAAATCCAGCGGGGGAAACTCCATGCGGGTTCGATTCCCGCCCTCGGCACCATTCCGGCCGGTCAGTGCGACGCCGGCACCATCAGGATCAGTAACAGGACGGCAGCCAGGGCAAACACCAGGTAGCGGATCCGGTCCGCTGCTGCCCGGGAACCGGCACGCGGGCGCGAACGTAGCGGGGCTGCCACGGGCAGCGCCCGGGCCTTGCGCCGGTCCGGCAGGACCCTGCGCTCCGCACCAGGGCACCGGCCACAGCCGGCACAGGCAACGCGGCGACGCTCGCCCCTGCGCTCGTCCGCAAGCATGCGGGCCTGGTGGTATGCGCGGCTGTCCGCCAGATTCGCAAACCGGACCATGACGGAGGGGACTATCCCGGGGACCTGTCCGGCCCGGACCCAGTCATGGCAGTCCGTACTGAGTTCGTCGTCGATCCGGATCCGCCCGAGCAGAATGTGCCGGGATACGGTCGCCCCGCTGAACGGCCCCCGCACCACCCCGTCTCGTCGCGCATACCAGTCCCTGTCATGCAAAGTGGCTTGCCGGGATTCACCTGGTGTACGGGACATAAAACTGCAGCTCAGTCGCTCAACCAGTCCCCCATGCGGGCACGCAGGCGAATCAGCGCCTGTCCGTGAATCTGGCAGACCCGCGATTCACTCACACCGAGAATCTCGCCGATCTCGCGCAGATTCAGTTCCTCGTCGTAGTACAGCGCCATCACCAGCCGTTCGCGTTCCGGCAGCCCCTTGATTTCCTCCGCCAGTCCCAGTCTGAAATCGGACTTCTGCAGCGTATCCAGCGGCTGATCGGCATGCTGGCCGGGCTCGGGAATCCCGTCCTCGCTCAGCATCCCCGGGTCTTCAAAACTGAAAATCCGGCAGCCGGTCGAGTCCTGCAGGATCTTGTGGTATTCCTCCAGGCTCAGCTCCATTGCCGCGGCAACTTCCACGTCACGTGCATCACGTCCTTTCTCGTTCTCGATCCTGCGCACCGCTTCCGCCACTTCCCGGGCCTTGCGGTGTACAGAGCGCGGAGTCCAGTCGGTGCGGCGAATCTCGTCAAGCATGGCACCGCGGATGCGGATGCCGGCATAGGTTTCGAAACTGGCCCCCTGGTCCGGATCGAATTTCCGGGAAGCCTCAATGAGACCGATCATTCCTGCCTGAATGAGATCATCCGCCTGCACACTGGCCGGCAGGCGACTCATCAGGTGATACGCAATCCGTTTCACCAGGGGTTCGTGCAGGATGACCAGTTCGTTGCTGCAGGAAAAGTCCCGGGACGCCTTTGCAGTATTACCTTTCATGACCTCACCTCCTCGTTGATCTTGTCGTTCTGAAACATCCGTTCCACAAAAAACTCGAGATGGCCTCCCGCATGACCCGGGCGGGGCCATTTCATGACGCGGTCTGCCAGGTTGCGCAACGCCATTGCCGCACGGCTGCGCGGATATGCACTCAGGATGGTTTCGCCGGACCGGCCGGCCCTCAGCATGTGGTCGTCCAGCGGAATGAATCCACAACAGTTGAGAATCACATCGTGGTTGGTCGCGAAATGCTGCAACAGCCTGCCAAACACCCCGCTTGCCTCACCTGCCGAGGAAACCTGGCTGGGCAGGATACGAAAACGCGTAACACCATAGTCGTGCTGGAGGCTGGCGATCATGTGCACGACCGCAGCAACCGATTGCTCGTCCGGGCAGACCGTCACGATGATCTCGCCTGCCGCCCTGCACAGGCTGGCAACGCACCCGCCGGTATCCCAGGCCGCATCGATCACCAGCGTATCGATACTGTCCTGCAGTGCGCTGAATACACGCACCATGCCTGCACATTCCAGAACATCGAGGGAGGCCAGCTGACGGGCACAGGAAGCAGCGGAAATCACCTGTATTCCATCCGGACCGGTCCGCATCACCTCCTGCAGGCTCCGGCTGCCGTCGAGCACGTCATGCAGGGAATCCACCGTGCCCGCTCCGAATCTGGCACTGGTGCAGGACGCACCCAGGTCGGCATCCAGCAGCAAGGGTGTGCGGCCCGACCGGCGCATGGCCTGTGCCAGATTCAGGGCAATACTGGTCGTGCCGGTGCCGGTGCTGCCACTGGTCACGGCAATGACCTGTGCCGTGGGTCCCGGGATAACGGGATGTGCCTGCCCCCGATAATCCAGCTTGATGTCTGCTGCCCGCATAGTGACTTGTCTCTCCGGCGTGTCCACTCTGTTGGTCCCGGGGAATTCCGGCCTTTCTGACCCGGTGACCTGTGAGACAAATAGCAACTTGTGTACCAACCGAAGAAATCGCCCTGTTTTGGGGGCAAAAAAGCAAATAACCAACTGAAATATCAGCTAATATCAATTACCAGTATTGGTAGAACAGAAACGGGAGGTACGTCACATTTTTGACGTATCGATGCGGGAACCGGGCTGGCCTGCCAGTTATCTGTCACAGAACCGGCCTGTTGAACCGGCTGGACCCGGGCAGACGAATCTGCAACGGGACTGGCTAGCGGGAATGGCGTCGCGTGGAAAGCATGTGGTTGAAACTGTCGTCCGGGAGGGGTTTGCTGATGTGAAATCCCTGCGCGGTGTCGCACCCCAGGCTGACCAGCAGGTTCCAGGCATTGCTGCTTTCCACCCCCTCCGCCACCACCTTGTAACCAAGGTTGTGGCCCAGGTCGATGATGGACCTGACGATGGCGATGTCCTGCTGGTCGAAGGCCACGTGGGTGATGAACGACCGGTCAATCTTGAGTGTGTGTATCGGCAATTTTTTCAGGTAGGAAAGCGAGGAATATCCGGTACCGAAATCATCAATGGCAATAGTCACGCCCAGGTCACTCAGCCGAGACAAAACCTCCACGGCTCGGTCGGTATCCTGCATAAGGGTTGCCTCGGTGATTTCAATCTCCAGCAGGTCACCTTGCACCCCGGCCTCTTCCAGGGCAGCGCGGGTCCTGTCAGGCAGGCGTGGATTCTGGAATGATCGAGCGGACACATTCACCGAGACACGGATTTCCAGCCCGCATTGCTGCCATTCCCTGCACTGGCGCAGGGCGGTCACCAGTACCCAGTTGGTAATCGGTGTCATCATCCCGAGCTGCTCGGCAACCGGTATGATGCGGTTTGGCATGATGATGCCTTCGGAAGGATGCGCCCAGCGCAGCAATGCCTCGGCTCCGGTGATCCCTGACGTATGGAGATCCACCTGCGGCTGGTAATGCAGCTCGAATTCATTGTTTTCCAGAGCGGTGCGTAACTGGCCCGAATAGCGCACCTGCTGGATCGAACTGATATCGCTGACCGGGTCGAAGAACTGGCAGGGAAGTCCGTTACGCTTGGCACGATGCATGGCACTTTCTGCATTGGTCAACAGCGCATCTTCCGTCACCCCGTCCTCGGGAAAACAGGCGATCCCGAGCGTCAGGCTTACGCACAGCTGCTTGCCGCTGCAGGCAAACGGAATGTCAAAGCTGTCCAGTATCTTGGTAATAACGCGGTCGGTTGCTTCCTTTACGTTGCTGACAGGCTGCAGCAGGATTCCGAACTGATCGCCGCCCAGCCGCGCCAGCGAGTCCGATTCGCGCACCATGGACCCGAGGCGGACGGCGATGTCCCGCAACAGGGCATCCCCGACCGCGATGCCCAGGGTGTCGTTGTACATCTTGAACTGGTTGATATCCAGCGATATCACCACCACCCTCGAGCCAGGCACCCGGCGTGATGCTGCCAGCGCATGGTTCAGGTGTTCGGTCCACAACGCCCGGTTGGGGAGCCCGGTCAGGCGGTCCGTGGTTGCCAGTTTCTGCAGCTGCAGCCGTTCGTTGATCTGGTGGTTTACATCCTCCAGCACACAGTGGACAGTGGAAATCTTTCCCAGCCGGTTTATGGAGGGGTGCATCGACAACCGGTACCAGCGCAACTCGCCACCTGCCAGCGCCATGCGGGCCTCGGCATGGCCGGCACGCCCGCTTACCGCATCCTGCCAGCACGACAACAGCTGCTGGCGGTCTTCGGCGTGGACGGCATCGAGAACAGGAATCGGCGCCGTCAGCACGCCGTCATACAGGGTACGAAACGGGTAGTTTGCATAGCTGACCCGGTTATCCCGGACATCGATACTCCACAGGTATTGCGGAATGCTGGACAGGATATCCTCGGATTCGGCCAGCCGCGCAGCAAGATGCGCGGACTCCTGGAGCATATTGAGGTGCATATCGCCCCAGAACGCTTCCAGGGTCACTCCGAGATCACGCAGCAAGATCCGCGTCAGGCAGTTCTCCAGCACCGACCCGTCCGCCGCAGGCAGTTCCTGACCCTGGAGTATGCGCTGCAGGTATTCCAGCAGGAGATTGTACGCACCGATAATCCAGGCGGGTTTGAATCCCTGCTGCCGGTAGGTCGCCCCCGCGTCCCGCAACGCGGATTCGTGGGTCGTACTGTCGCCTTCATTCAGGCTGACCAGCAACGACTGCAGGCAGGAGCGTGCAAACATGCCCACATCGCCGCCGTTGCGTTCAAAGTTGTAGAGGACCTCGGCGATGTCCGGATGGTCGAACAGGTAGTTGTAGAAAACCACCGCAAAACCTGCACTACACCCTGCCAGGACCTCGCGCTGTCGCTCCAGCGCCGCATGCTCCGTGGCAGTCAGGTTGAGGATGTAATTGTATTCCCGGAACAGGGGGTCTTTCTGGACGCCACCGTGCTCCTCAGCGGATGGACGCCCGCCAGCTGTCTCGCCCGACTCTCGATCGCTGTCTGTCATCGTTGATACACGATTTGTTTATTATCGTGGCCACATTGCGTACAGGCCGCGTATTCATCTGCCCCCCGGCCATTCTCACCCGAAATGCCGGCGCATGACACGATCACTACAGGAACAGTCTGCTGCTGCACGGCCCCCCGTGACAGTATTATTTCAGCATTATATTTTGTATGGAATCTAGCACAGCCCCGGCACCAAATAAAGTGTCCCGGCTGTCTGACGGCGCCAGCAACCCGGGCACCGCCCGACGGTAAGGGCAGCGGAACCCGCCGTTGGATCACTGCGGTCGCTGCATACCGTACTTGCGCAGTTTCTCGACCAGGGTGGTACGGCGCATGCCGAGCTTTCTGGCGGCATGGGCAACTACACCGCCGGAGTCCTCCAGGGCCTGCCGGATATAGTTGATTTCCAGGATGCTGAGGTGTTCCTTGAGGTTCATTCCGTTGCGTGGCAATCTCGGGCTGAGATCGCCGGGGATCGGCCGTGAACCGACCATCGCATCCACCAGACGATCGGCGTTTTCATCGTCCAGGCCGGCATGGAATTTTTCCGGCAAGTCGGTGGCTTCCACCACACCGTAGGGATGCAGTATCGCCAGGCGTTCGATCAGGTTCGCCAGTTCCCGTACGTTGCCGGGCCAGTGATACTGGCACAGGGCATGGATCGCTCCCGGTGACAGGCGCACCGAACCCCGTTTTTCGTGCTCGATCCTGCGTACCAGCTCATTCACCAGCAGGGGAATGTCTTCCAGCCGGTCCGCGAGTGACGGCATTTCGATCGGAAATACGTTCAGGCGGTAGTACAGATCTTCGCGAAACGCTCCCTGTCGAATGGCCTCTTCCAGGTTTTTATGAGTGGCTGCAATTATGCGCACGTCCGTGGTGCGGGACTGGTTCGACCCGACCCGTTCGAAGGTACGCTCCTGCAGGACCCGCAGGATCTTGACCTGCATCTGCAGACTCATATCGCCGATCTCATCCAGAAACAGCGTGCCGCCCTCCGCCATTTCAAAACGGCCCTGCCGGTCGTTGATGGCCCCCGTGAAAGCGCCTTTCTGATGACCGAACAGTTCCGATTCGAGCAGGTCCGCGGGAATCGCGCCGCAGTTGACCGGTACGAAGGGACGCTCACGCCGGGACGAGTAATAGTGGAGATTGCGCGCCACTACTTCCTTCCCGGTACCGGACTCGCCCAGGATCAGCACATTTGCATCACTGTCGGCAACCTGCTCGATCAGTTTGCGGACTTGCTGGATGGCACGGCTGCTGCCCACGAGACTGCGGAACAGGTCGACGGGACGCTGATGACTGTTTTCGGTCCGGTGGTTTTCGATGAACACCTCGGCCTGATGCAGGGCGCTCGTCAGCTGGGCATAGTTTGGTGGAAGTTCAAGGCGCCCGAGAATACAGGAACCGGGGTCAATCCTCAGGGTTGGCTCGGCACCTTTTCTGGACAGCAGGTATACCGGCAACTGGTCATTCAGGTTGTGGATATCGCCGAGTGTGGTGGTCAGTTTCTGCTCCGAACCGCAATCACCGACCAGAACCGCCAGAAGATCGTCCTTGTCCTGCACCAGCGAGTGCCAGTCGTCCTGTCCATCCGTCTGCAGCACAGCGTAGTTGATGAACTTGAGGACGGCATTCAGTTCCTTGCTGATATCCGGACCGGTACCGACAATCAGAACCTTGGGTTCAGTATGCATTCGAATATCCCGCTCGAATTCTGGTGACACGCCGGAGGATTATTATAAAAACCGGACAAACTTGAAAGAATTATTTTCCCCCCTTCCCGTCATGGATGTTACCCAGCGAAATGCCGGATTGTCAAAAAACAGAAATGCGGAAAATGCAGTGGCAAAGCGGCGGCTGCAAGCTGTATCTCAGGCAGATACGGGACCTGCAAACCAGCCGGATCAATGGCCTGCGTGAAGGCGCGCACCCGGCGCATGGACCCGCTCGCGCAGCGGCGGGGGCAAGCTGCAGACCCGGCCTGTCGAGAATGTGCACAGCCACGCAAAAAACCCCTAAAAACCCTCCCGGGAAGGACGATAGAAGGAACGTAGGAAACAGCACAAGTCATCACCTGGCAACTGCTCTCACCCAGGAAGCATACCGGAACATGCAGCCAGACTATTTTGCTTACGATGCCCGCACACTGTCACGAATCAGGACACTGCGAGATCAAATCCATCGTGACGAGTACCCGCTGGACGCGATACAGGTTGCAACCAAGTTCGTTGCCCTGGAGCGGATTCTGTGCGCCGCTGCGGGGCTCCGCCACCGGACAGACGGATAGCACCCGACCCCTTGCGCGTGTAGAATGGGCAGCCAGTTTGTCCGGGGCCGTAGCTCAGCTGGGAGAGCGCTTCGTTCGCAATGAAGAGGTCGGGAGTTCGATCCTCCTCGGCTCCACCAACTCAAACGTTGTCCTGATCCTGCCCCGGTAGCTCAGCTGGATAGAGCGGGCGCCTCCTAAGCGCCAGGTCGGACGTTCAAATCGTCTCCGGGGCACCAACCACGCCAGGCCGCCGACGCGGCACCTGTATCTGGCAGGGCCGGTCTTGCGTCATGCCACCCCTTCCCGGGCAGCCGACTGTGCCCGGCTCCGGATCCCGGCATGCAGCAGGTTTCCCGACCAGCGTACCGGAACGTCAAATTGCCGCCACCCGGATCGCTGCCTAAACCTTGCGCCGTGCCGAGATCACGTTGGGTAACTGGGCAATCCGGTACAACACCCGGCTGAGCTGGCCGATGTCTCCGATTTCCAGCGTCAGCTGCATGCGGGCAATTCCGTCGCGTTCGTCGGTCAAGGTGTTGACGCTGGTCAGATTGAGCTTTTCGTTGGCCAGCAAGGCAGTAATGTCACGCAGTAGTCCGGAGCGGTCGTACGCCTCCACCAGGATGTCCACGAGGTAACCGGAGTCCGCCTGCTCGCCCCAGTTCACCTCGATCAGCCGTCTTCGATCCTCGCCCTGCAGGCGCAGGATGTTGCCACAATCCTGCCGGTGGACGGTGACGCCCCGTCCCCGGGTGATATAGCCGATGATCGGGTCGTTCGGCACCGGCTTGCAGCATTTCGCAGTGGTTGTCAGCAGGTTGCCGACCCCCTGGATATTGAAAGCACCGTCGGCCCCGGAACGGCCCCTGCCGGCAGCGCGCGGCGTGCGCGGCCGTAACATCTCCTCACGCGGCACAAGGTCGGCAACCGCACCGGCCAACTGCCCGGCAGAGATGTCGCCGCTGCCCAGGCCGGCCAGCAGTTCCTCCACCTTGCGAAACCCCAGCCGCCCGGCAAGCCGTTCCACTGCCAGCCCGCTCACACCAAGCCGGTGCATTTCGCGGTCGAGGATGCCACGGCCTGCAGCGATATTGTGCTCATAATCCTGGTGCCTGAACCAGGCCCGTACCCGGGAACGGGCCCGCGAGGTCACCAGATATCCCTGGTGTGAATTCAGCCAGTCCCGGCTTGGCCGGCCCTGTTTCGTGGTCAGCACCTCGACCTGCTCCCCGTTCTTCAGCTGGTAGGTGAGTGGCACAATGCGGCCGTCGACCTTCGCACCGCGGCAGCGATGGCCGATCTCGGTATGGACCGCATAGGCAAAATCCAGTGGCGTGGCACCCTGGGGCAGGTCGATGATCCTGCCCTGCGGTGTCAACACGTAGACCCGCTCCTGGAACGCCTCGGACTTGAAACGGTCGACAAAATCGTTGGCGCTGTGCTCCTCGTCATGCCATTCGAGCAGCTGTCTGAGCCAGGCGATTTTCTCCTCATAACCGGCGTCAAACTCCCCGCTCTCCTTGTAGCGCCAGTGTGCTGCCACGCCCAGTTCGGCATGGCGGTGCATATCGCGGGTTCTGATCTGCACCTCGAGCGTGCGGCCTTCCGGACCAATGACCGCCGTATGCAGGGACCGATACAGATTCTCCTTGGGGTTGGCGATGTAGTCATCGAATTCCTTCGGGATGTGCCGCCACAGGCCATGCACCACGCCGAGTGCGGCATAACAGTCCTTTTCCGTGTCCACCAGGATGCGCACGGCGCGGGTATCGAAAATCTGGTCAAAGTCCAGGCGCTTGCGCTGCATCTTGCGCCAGATGCTGTTGATGTGCTTGGGCCGGCCGCTCACCGAAGCGGCCACACCGGCCTTCATCAGCTGCTGTTGCAGCAGGGAAATGACCCGCTCGATGTAACGTTCGCGGTCCGCACGCTTTTCCGCCAGCTGGGCAGCCAGCGACTGGTAGGCTTCCGGTTCCAGATAGCGCAGGGCAAGGTCTTCCAGTTCCCACTTGATCTGCCAGATACCCAGGCGGTTGGCCAGCGGTGCATAGATGTCGAGCGTCTCCCGGGCAATCCGGCGCTGCCGTTCCGGGTCCAGGTGTTGCAGGGTCCGCATGTTATGCAGCCGGTCCGCCAGCTTGATCAGTACCACGCGCACGTCTTCCGCCATCGCAAGCAGCAGCTTGCGCAGGCTCTCCGCCTGGGGATGGTTCCCCTTGTCCACCAGGCCGGCTTGCTGGTACTCGCCGATCTTTTCCATCTTGGTGACGCCATCGACCATGCGGCTGACTTCCTCGCCGTACTCGTCGCGGATGGCCTCCAGCGTGACATCGGTATCCTCGACGACATCGTGCAGGATTGCCGCCACCAGGGTTCTGGTGTCGAGATGGAGACTGTCGAGTATCTCGCTGACCGCCAGCGCGTGCAGATGGTAGGGTTCACCGGAGGCCCGCAACTGCCCCTGATGGGCCTTGAGCGCCGTTTGCCAGGCGCGTTGCAGTAACGCCCGCTCCGGTTCGGCACGGCCGGACAGCAGCGGCTGTATGTCTGTAACCGGCTGATTTTCCGATTGGCCCGGGGAGTTCATTCGCTTTGCCTGTCACATGGCCCGGGAACAAGGCCACCACAACCGCATTGTACCCGCCGTTCCTGACCTTGCAGCGTGTACGAACAACCGACAACCACCGGTGTTCTGGCCAGGTGTTATAACGCTTTGTATTTGCAAGAAAGGAAGATGGATATCTCCGGAGCATGCCGGTGATTCCCTGTCGGGTTGTTTTGCATTTCGCTCACCTGTCCTCGGGGAATAGAGTCTATCCAACGGTTATGGTTCGATATCGGTGTCTTTTCCTGTCTGGATTTCAACACGGAGTTCGGCTCCAGCGGCAGCGGATATTTTTGGACATGGCTATGCGGGGATGCGTGCTTTGCGGGATGGGTGATCATTCCAGCTGTCGGAAGGCTCCTGGTCAAGCTATTCCAGCGCAACGCTCCCGGCCCCCGCTGCGGCCTGGTTTTCGGTTCCGGCCAGCTGGATCCGGCCAGCTGGATCCGGCCGGTGTAGGTACAGCGCAGCAAGGCGGCATAGCAGATCTATTCGCGTAATTACGCGTAATTAAAGATAAAGGCGGCTACATGGCCGCCTTTATTGAGCCGCTTACCCGGGAGCACGTTTCTCGGGGACGGCGCCGGCAGGCCCGTAGCGGTCCTGCACGTCCGGCTTCGGCGGCGCAACACTGCCGGGATGTTCACTCCTGGCCGCACCGGAAGGATTGGTAAAGCGGTCGTTCAGAATCTGTACGAAACGGTTGGCATCGGCGATCACGCGGTGCAGGCGATTCCGGTTCAGGCGATTCCAGCCCACCGGATGGCGCAAAAAGATACTGATCCATGGACGGGTATTGTGCAGGAACGCAAATTTCAGTCGCTCGGTCTCCATGCCTGGCGAGCGATCCCGCTCGATCATCCTGAGCAACCTGCGCGCGGCGAAGGCCCGGATCCGGAAATGCAACCAGCCAAACAGTGCGGTGCCGATCACAACCAGTCCCAGGTAGCCTGCCATCAGCCAGCCGGAACCCTGCCCTCCCGGATTGCCCGGGGCAAAGAACCGGCTGGCCAGTGCCAGTACCAGCACGATCCCGACGGCAACCACGGCATCTCCCCACAGGACGTGCCTGCGCCAGATCGTCCGGTACTCCGTGACCGCCGGTACGACCTTCTCCTCGATGTAATGGGAAAGTTTGTCCAGGGTCCCGGTAATCCGG
>Ga0315556_1000159_pt1 | contig 38588 bp, 37 predicted proteins | sample SalMarSW160310MG_FD_202112 | JGI IMG/M metagenome (GOLD analysis project Ga0315556, IMG submission 202112) | Salt marsh sediment microbial communities from the Plum Island Ecosystem LTER, Massachusetts, United States - Salt Marsh Sediment SW1603-10 ...
TGGGGTGGATGAGGTTTTGCTGCCGTGATGCGGCACCACCAGCAGCGTGGCCGGCAGTTTGTCGGGATGTAGCCGCAGCAATTGTTCTTCCGAATTGCGCTCGATGTCGGCGGTGAGCAGCACGCTCTGTTTTCCCGTGCTGATGCGCAATACGCAACTGCGGTTGTTGTCGCGGATTTCCGGCTGATCATAACTTGCCCTGGACGGGTGCATTATTTCGAATTGCACACCGTCCCATTCCCAGTGCTGGCCATCGATGCAACGCCGGGCATTGTTTAAATGCTGCAGCAACGGCTGGTCGGCGGGCAGCGACGAGAGCACCTCGTTTACCGGCATTGCCTGCAGCACCGATCCGGTGCCGCCGATGTGATCGACGTCGTTGTGGGTCAGGATCAGTGTGTCGAGTTGCGCGATGCCCTGTGCGTGCAGCACAGGGACGACGATGCGGTTGCCGCTGTCGGACTCGCCGGGATAATCCGGTCCGGTGTCGTACAGCAGCGTGTGGTGGCGGGTTTGGACGGCAACCGACAGGCCCTGGCCGACGTCGAAGATGGTCAGGCGCAATTCGCCGGGCCTGGGCAGATCCGGCATCACCAGGAACATCGGCAGCAGCAACAGCAATCCCAGCCAGCGTGCGGGGAAACCACGCGGCAACAGCACCCACAGCACACCGAACACGCCCAGCGCTATGCTCCACGCAGGCGGTGCGTGTTGCCGCCATACCGCATCGGGCAACTGGCTCAGCCATTCCAGCACGGACATGCACAGGCTCATTGAAAAATGTGCGAGATGCAGCAGCCAGCCGAACGGCAGCAGTGCGCCGAGCAGGGTAAGCGGCACCACCACAAAACTTACCAGCGGAATGGCGAAGGCATTGGCCACAGGCGACACCAGCGATACCTGCTGGAACATTGCGAGCAGCGGCGGAATCAGCCCGATGGTCATCGCCCATTGCACCTTGCCGTATTCGACCAGCCAGTGCATTTTTCCCAGCCGGTTGGCAGTGACGTACAGGATCAACGCCACCGCGCCGAACGACAGCCAGAAGCCGGGCGCCAGCACCGCCCACGGGTCGAGCAGCAGCACCACGATCAGTGCGGCGGCGAGCAGTTGCGAAGGTGCGACGTTGCGCGATGAGAGCAGTGTAATGGCAACCGTCGCCAGCATGTATACCGTGCGTTGCGCGGGTACCGAAAAACCGGACAGTAGCGCATAGGCCAGCGCCACCAGCAGGCCGGCAATGGCGGCTGCCTTGCGCGCGGGAAGTTTCAGGGTGAGCCGCGCGCTGCGCCGCCACAGGTTGTAGAAGATGAAGAAGGCGAGCGAACCCAGCATGGTGATGTGCAGTCCGGAGATGCTCATCAGGTGGCTGACCCCGGTGCGCCGGAATATTTGCCACTGTGCTTGCGGGATGCTGCTCTGGTCGCCAACGGCGAGTGCGGTCAGCACGCCGACATAGGGCGCATTTCCCAGGATATGCTGGAAACGTTCGCGCACCATTTCGCGCAGATGCTCGATCAGGTAGCCTGGCGTTTTTACCAGTGCGTCCAGCCGCCGGTTATTGCCTTTGCTGCGCACGTAGCCACTGGCGCGCAGGTTGCGCTCCAGCATCCATTCCTCAAAATCGAAAGTGTGCGGATTGGCGGTGCCGTGCGGCTGTTTCAGGCGCACCGTGAGCTGCCAGCGTTCTCCGGCGTGCAGGGCCAGGGACATACCCTGTCTGTCGATGTAAGTGGAAAGCAGGATGTGCGGTGGCACGTGCGCGCCGGGCGTTAACGTACGCTCCACGTCGAAGGCAAAACTCAAGCCGCGCTGGTGCTGGCGCGGAAGCTCGGCTACTACGCCGACGATATCGATGTTGCGGCCTTGCCAGTTATCGGGCAATCCGTCGGACAGACGCTGCTGGGCAAAGCTGGCGGCATAGAAAAATCCGGATGAAAAAGCCAGGATGGCGAACAGGGAGAGGCGGGCGATGTGCAGCCATTGGCTACGCTGCGGCAACAGAAAGGACAAGAGGAGGGGCAGCATCAGCCATGCCCAGGCGAGGTCGGGTAGCACCGCCTGCTGTTGCAGCAGCCATACCCCGAGCGCGAAGAAAACGGCGAATTTGACCATGGGGCATAGCGTACCCCAATGAATTAGAATGGCGCCATGCGCAAACTATTCCGCAAGTACCTGCCGAGCCACGAATCGATCCGGCAAAACCGTTGGGCACAGCCTTTCGGCAGTTGGTTGCACCATCCCAATCTGTGGCATCTGCATCGCCGTTCGGTGGCAGGCGGATTGGCTGCGGGCCTGTTTGCCGGGTTGGTCCCGGGTCCGCTGCAGATGATTACGGCGGCGATCCTGGCCGTGCTGTTTCGCGTCAACCTGCCGGTGGCGCTGTTTACCACGCTGTACACCAACCCGTTCACCATCCTGCCACTGTATGTAGTGGCCTACGAATACGGCGCATTCGTTCTCGGTCACCACAACGGCATTTCATACACCCGGCTGCAATTGCCGGAAATGGACTGGAGCAACTGGCTGACAGTGTTGCCGGACTGGTTCGTGTCACTGGGTAAGCCGTTTGCCGTCGGTCTGCCGCTGCTGGCGGTTACTCTTGCCGTACTGGGCTATATCGGGGTACGCATATTATGGCGCGCAATGGTGATCTGGGAGTGGCGCCGCCGTGCGGCAAGGCGCAGGAGGAAACATGGAACAACATGAACAACAGGTTGCCACGCTGGCAGGTGGCTGTTTCTGGTGCCTGGAGGCCGTGTTCGAACAGGTACCCGGCGTCGTGCATGTGGTATCCGGCTATACCGGCGGCACACTCGATAATCCGAACTATGAGGCGGTGTGCGGCGGGCAGACCGGCCATGCGGAAGCGGTGCGGATAGCTTTCGATCCCGCGGTAATCAGCTTCCGCCAGTTGCTGGAAATCTTTTTCAGCATCCACGATCCGACCACGCTTAACCGCCAGGGCAACGACGTCGGCACGCAGTACCGCTCGGCAATTTTTTACCACGATGTGCGGCAGCGCACCGAGGCCGAATCCATGATCGTGGAACTCGGGAACAGGCATGTCTGGCCTGCGCCGATCGTGACGGAAATTTTGCCTGCGCCGGAGTTCTATCCGGCGGAAGATTACCATCAACACTACTATGCACAGCATCCGGGTCAGGGTTACTGCCAGTTTGTCATTGCGCCCAAACTGGCGAAGTTTCGCGAGCTTTTTTCAGGACGGCTGTGACCAGAATTGTTCCAGCATGGAAAAGCGCAATTCGGACTGCCGCAGCGCTTCTTCCATAGGCCTGGATAGCAGACTGCGCGCCTCGATGTGGGCAAGCGAGGTTTCGCCGAGAAACAGGGGTTCCAGGTAGGAAACCAGGATGGCTGCACGCAGTTCGGCGTTGGCATGTTCGAACAGATTGCCGACGAGGAACAGGTGGCGGCGTATCCGGCTGAAATCGAACTGGCGTAATGCCTGCCGGGTGGCAAGCTTCAAGGCCCCGACTTCCAGATGCAGGATACCGAAATCGCTTTCCTCGATCAGTTCCGAGACTTCCGGCAGATGCAGCGTGATTTGCTGCATGAAATCCAGACGCGTCATCGACGGCTGTGAGCGGTTGTTCGACAGCATTTGGCGCAACGAGGTAAACATCTTGAAATCGGACAGGAAGCGGTGGATGGGCATCATTCCGCCGATGGCGATGGGAGAATTGGCATCGGGCATGGAAAGCAGTTGAGTATTCATGGCATGGACATCCCTTAAATTCTTAAGGAGTGCACACAATAACCCTGATTTATTACAGGGTAATGTCAGGGATATTGCAGCCAGGATTGTTCTGAAAAGCCGGCGCTGAGTAGGCTACAGATCCATGGAACGTGGTTTGGATATGCCGAATCCCTGGGCGTAATCGATGCCGACTTCCCTGAGCTTGACTATGGTTTCTTCGTTTTCGACAAATTCCGCAATGGTCCTGACGTCGATCTTTTTTGCCACCTGGCTGATTGCCGCCACCTTGGCCAGATCCATCGGGTCGCGATGTACGTTGAGGATGACGCTGCCGTCTATTTTCAGGAATTCGACCTGGAAGCCGCGTATCAGGTTGAATGCAACCATGTCCCGGCCAAAGCCACTGAGCGCGGCACGGCAGCCATGCGACCTGATGGACTGGATAAACCTGGCCGCGATTTCTCCGGACCGGGCGAGCTCGGCATTGGGGACCTCGAAGCACAGGATGGAACCCGGCACGTCGTATTCCTGCAGGGTTTTAAATACGAATGCCGGAAATTCGGGATCGTGTATCGTGCTTGTGGAGAGATTAAGAAAAAACATCGAGCCTTCGTCCAGCAGGTTTTTTCGTTGCGGGCCGGCAGCCAGTTCCACTACGTTTTTCACCACCCAGCGGTCGAGATAGGGCATCAGGCCGTGCTTCTCGGCCAGCGGGAAAAAGGCGCCGGGTGGCAACATGTTTGTTTCTTCTTCCATCAGCCGGATCAGGATTTCATAGTGTTTTGCTTCTGCAGAGTTGGCGGCTAATGGAGCGATCAACTGATAGAGCAAATGGAACTCGCTGTTCTCGATTGCTGCGACTATCCGCTCTTCCTCTTCCTTGCTGCTTTCATCGCCGCTGATCTGCTCGAACAGGGAATCGATGAACATGTTCTGGTTATCGTTTTCCTGCTGCGCGGCAGTTCCAGCATCGGTTGATGCCGTGACATCACTGAGTTCGGTAATATCGTTGGCAAGAATGTAAGTGCCGGTGATTTTTCCCTCTTCCCCGAACTGGGGGGCGTGTTTAAAGACCAGGTGGTAGACGGCGCCGCTCGGCATCGTCTGTATCCGGTCATAGCGAACCGTTTTACCCTGCAGCGATTTCTTCAACTCGGGCTCGATTTGCTCATATATTTTGGCATCTACCACGTCCCGCAAATGGCGGGCATTGATCTGTTCCGGCCGCAAGTGCAGCCATTCGCGGAAGGCATGGTTGTGATAGCGGCAATAGCCTTTGGCGTCGACCAGCACAATCATGGTCATCAGCACTTCATCGAGCAGATACAGGCGCGGCTTGTCCTTTGCGATTTTTTCTTCGGCTTGCCTGCGCCGGGAAGTTTCGCGTTCCAGCCGTTCTTTCATTGCGGACAGCTGTGCAGTGCGGCGCATGACTATCCATTCTGCTTTCGAAACGCGGGTTGCTTCTGCCAGTATGGCGGCAACCAGTATTCCTGCCAGGAAGGTGGTCCATTGCAAGCTGAGTCGTGTGAAATAAATCGTGAAAACCAAAGTTGCAGCCACGGCGATGACGGCCATGGCCGAGAGATAGGGGCGTACAACACGGAAGAACTTGCGGCCGGGCATTTCATTCCTTTTTGGTTATTGGGAAATGCACGAATCTGCTCCTGATGAATTGGGAGCAAGCGGTATCTGCCATACTACACCACACCTGCATGGGGATAAAGGAGCAGGCCAGGGGCAGGTGATGTCCTGTGTCTATTGGGGCAAAGTAGATTATGATAGTCACTATAAACAGACATTGGGCTGCGTCCGCCTCCACAAAATCCGAATGCGTGTTCTCGATCAAAATACGTTTATGTCTTGCACGCGTTTTCACCGAGCGACTGACAGACAAGTCCGGGCAGGTATTGCTTTACGCCGCGGGATGGCAGGCCTGCTTTCGCTGGCGCTAATTTTTTTTCTTGCGCCCACCCATGCAGAGGCACTCAAGGTTCGCGTCGGCGTATACCAGAACAGCCCCAAAATATTCACCGACCAAAGTGGCAGGGTAACCGGTATTCTGATCGACATCCTGCGCCAGGTTGCCGAGAAGGAAAACTGGGATTTATCATTTACTGTGTGCGAATGGACAGCTTGTCTGGACCAATTGCAGCGCGGCAAGATTGATCTGATGCCGGATGTAGCTTATTCGGCGGTGCGTGCCCAGCGCTTCGATTTTCACCAGACACCGGCCCTTTACAGCTGGTCGCAGATTTACCGCCGTAGCGGAGTTTCAATTACTTCCCCGCTCGATTTGAACAACAAGCGCGTTGCCTTGCTTGGTGGCGGGATTCAGGCGGGCGGTTTCGAGACCATGGTGCACGGTTTCGGATTGAAGGTGGAAACAATTCCGACTGCCTCGCTGGATGAGGCTTTCCGGCTGGTCCAGCAGGGACGGGCCGATGCAGCGGTCGCCAATCATTATTTCGGGGAGTTCAACGCGCAGGCCTACCACCTGATCGAGACCCCCGTAGTATTTCAACCGTCCCGCCTGTTCTATGTCACGGCGCGGGGACGTAATGCGGAACTGCTGGCGGCGATAGACCGCCATCTGTCGGCGTGGGAGAAGGATCCCGCTTCGCCGTATTACACCATCATCAAGCGCTGGGGCGGGGAGGTACAGCCCACGTTTGTTCCACCTTATGTCTGGCGCATCTTGCTGGCGATGACACTTTTGATGTTGGCCTTCCTGGCCGGTACGGTGATTCTGCGCAGGCAGGTGAGGCAAAAAACCCGGCAGCTTGCAGAAAAAAACAAATACTTGCAGGCCACCATGGACGCCATTCCCGATCTGATGTTCGAAATGGATATTGATGGGCGCTTTTACGACTATCACGCGCATCGTTCGGACTTGCTGGCGGCGTCAAGGGAAACAATTGTCGGCAAGACGCTTGCCGAGGTCATGCCGCCGGATGTGGCCGGCATCGGCATGCGGGCGCTGTATGAAGCAAGCAGGAATGGGTGGTCCGGCGGACAGCAATATGAGTTGCAGCTCCCGCAGGGCAGGTTCTGGTTCGAGTTGTCCGTGGCCAAAAAACAAGTTGATGACCATCAGCCCGAGCGCTTCATCGTTCTGGCACACGACATTACTGCACGCAAATCTGCGGAGGAAAAAATACAGCGCCTCACGCAACTCTATGCCGCATTGAGCCAATGCAACCAGGCCATTGTGCGCTGTGCCGATGAGGCCGAATTGTTTCCGCAAATCTGCCAAGATGCCGTGACATTCGGCGGCATGAAGATGACGTGGATCGGCATGCTGGATGAGGCTGATGGGCTACTGAAACCCGTTGCTGCATTCGGTGGGGGTACTGAATATCTCGACGGCATCATCATTTCAATCGAGGGCGACCAGGCCACAGGACGCGGCCCGAGCGGAACCTCGGTGCGCGAAAATCGCCCGGTCTGGTGTCAGGACTTTGCCCGCGATCCGAGCACCGCTCCCTGGCATGAGCGCGGGGCGAAATTCGGCTGGGCAGCATCGGCGTCGCTGCCATTAAACCGGAAAGGCAAGGTGGTCGGGGCGCTTGTGCTTTATAGCGGAGAGATAAATGCCTTCGACGAGGCGGAACAGAATTTGCTGATTGAGATGGCCATGAACATCAGCTTTGCACTTGACCGCTTCGAGGACGAAGCGCAACGAAACAAGTTGGAGAATTCGCTGGACATGCTGTCTTTCGCCGTCGAGCAAAGTCCGAACTCAATCGTAATCACCGATCTCGATGCCAATATTGTCTATGCCAATGCGGCTTTCAGCAAACAGACCGGTTATGCGATGCATGAGGTGGTCGGAAAAAATCCCAGCATCATGAGCTCCGGGGAAACCTCGCAGCAGACCTGCGACGAGTTGTGGGAGCATCTTGAACAGGGCAAGACATGGAAGGGCGAATTGAGCAATCGTCACAAGGATGGCAAGAAATACATCGAGTCCGTGATGATTTCCCCGGTGCGTGACCCCAGCGGCAAGGTGACCAGTTATCTGGAAATCAAGGAAGACGTTACCGAAAAGAAACAGGCCGCAGAACGCATCCAGCATCTGGCACATTTCGACCAGCTTACCGGACTTCCCAATCGCACGTTGCTGCAGGATCACTTCAAGTATGCCCTGAGCCTGGCGCAACGCAGCGGCGAGCATCTGGCGGTAATGTTTCTGGATCTGGACCACTTCAAGAACATCAACGACACACTGGGACATACGCTTGGCGATCAATTCCTTATGGAGGTGTCAAAGCGGCTCAAGTCGGCATTACGCGAGGAAGATACCGTATCGCGCCTGGGAGGGGATGAGTTCATTTTCGTTTTGCCCGGAACGGATGAAAACGGTGCCGCTCATGTAGCGGGAAAACTGCTCGGTGTATTTTCAGAGTCCTATCTGGTCGGGCAGCACGAATTGCTTGCCACGCCCTCCATTGGCATTGCAATTTATCCGGAAGACGGGCGGGATATGGAGACCCTGTCGAAAAATGCCGATGCGGCGATGTACCAGGTCAAGCAGACTGGCCGCAACGGTTTCCGCTTTTTCACCCAGGAAATGCAGGCACATTCGGCACGCAATCTGCAGCTCAGCAATGCCCTGGGGCATGCGCTGGCACGCAATCAGCTGTATTTGCATTATCAGCCTCAGGTATCAATGCTGGACGGCAGCGTTATCGGTGCCGAAGCCTTGTTGCGCTGGCAGCATCCGGAACTGGGCACGATTTCTCCCGCCGAATTCATTCCCATTGCCGAGGCGAGTGGCCAGATCATCCCGATCGGCGAATGGGTGCTGCGCAGCGCCATGCAACAACTCAAGTTGTGGATGGACAAGGGGCTGCCTGAGATGAACATGTCGGTCAATTTGTCGGTGGTGCAGTTTCGCCATGCCAATTTGCCCGAGGTGGTGTCCGGCATAGTTGCAGAAGCCGGGCTGCCGCCCGGCCATCTGGAACTTGAACTGACCGAAGCCGTGGCCATGGATGATCCGCTGGCGGCCATGGCGGTCATGGATAAACTGTACAAATACGGCATACGCATGTCGATCGACGACTTTGGCACGGGATATTCCTCGCTCAGCTACCTGAAACAGTTCAAAGTGTACAAGCTGAAGATAGATCAGTCCTTTGTGCATGACCTTACCGAGGATCTGGACGATAAGGCTATCGTTACCGCCATCATCAACATGGCAAGCAGCCTGGGTATGCATACCATTGCCGAGGGCGTGGAAACAGCCGGTCAGCTGGCTTTCCTCAGAATGAGCGGGTGCGAGGAGGCGCAAGGATATTATTTCAGCAAGCCGCTGTCGGCCGATGAGTTCGAGAATTTCGTCCGTAACTATAGCTGAAGATGAGGCCGCACATTGGCGGCAACCGGTGATTCGTGCAGCAGGCCATCCACCAGGGTCAGTTGCCGCTGCATGTGCGCTGCAAGATCATGGTCGTGGGTGACGATGATGAAGCTGGTATTGAGGCGGCTGTTGAGTTCCTGCATCAGATCGAACAGGGCGCGGGCGTTGGCGCGGTCGAGGTTGCCGGTAGGTTCGTCGGCCAGCACGCAGGCGGGTTCGGTGACCAGCGCGCGTGCCACGGCGACGCGCTGGCGCTCGCCGCCCGAAAGTTCGGCGGGTAGATGCTCGACGCGCTGTTCCAGGCCTACCTGCTGCAGCATGCTGTGGGCCTTGGGGTGTGCCTCTTCGCGCTTCATGCCGCGGATCAGCAGTGGCATGGCGACATTTTCCAGCGCAGTGAATTCCGGCAGCAGGTGGTGGAACTGGTAGACGAAGCCGAGCGACTGGTTGCGCATGTTGCCGCGCCGGGTTTCATTCATGGTCTGGATGTCCTGGCCGAGGATATGCACGCTGCCGCCGCTGGCGTTGTCTAGTCCGCCCAACAGGTGCAGCAGGGTGCTCTTGCCGGAGCCGGAGGCACCGACGATGGCAATGCGTTCGCCGCGCGCCACGTCCAGATCAATGCCGTTCAGTACCGGCACATTGAGCTTGCCCTGGCTATAGGTTTTTTGCAGGCCGCGGCAGGAAATCACCATTCCTGAGTCCTGATTATTCATAACGCAATGCCTCCGCCGGCTGGGTCTGTGCCGCGCGCCAACTCGGGTAGAGCGTGGCGAGCAGGCTGACCAGGAAGGAAAATCCGGCCACGGTGACGACGTCGGTGTGGTGCAGGTCGGACGGCAGTTCGCTGATGTAGTACACGTCCTTGGACAGGAAATGGATGCCGAACAGGTGTTCGATGAATGGCACGATGGTGCTGATGTTGAGTGAGACGATCACGCCGAAAAGCACACCGAGCAGCATGCCGATGAGGCCGATCACCACACCCTGCACCATGAAGATTTTCATGATGCTTTGCGGCGAGGCACCCAGTGTGCGCAGGATGGCGATATCGGCCTGTTTGTCGGTGACGGCCATGACCAGCGTGGAGACGATGTTGAACGCGGCAACCGCGACGATCAGCGACAGGATGATGAACATCATGTGCTTTTCCATCTCCACTGCCCGGAAGTAGTTGGCGTTCTGGCGGGTCCAGTCGGTGGCATAAAGGTTGTCCGGCAGTTTGCGTTGCAGGTCGGCGGCGACCTGCGGTGCATGATCGAGATTGTGCAGTGTTGCGCTGATACCGGTCACTGCTTCGCCCATGCGGTACAGTTTCTGTGCGTCCTGCATGTCGATCAGCGCCAGTGTGTTGTCATAGGGCGCCATGCCGACTTCGAAAATGCCGACCACGCGGAATTGCTTCAGGCGCGGCAGCATGCCCGCAGGAGTGATCTGCCCCTGCGGCGTGATCAGCAATACTTTTTCGCCGAGATGCGCGCCCAGTGCACGTGCCAGGTCGGTGCCGAGCACGATGCCGAAGCCGCCAGGATGGAGGTCGCCCAGGCGGCCGGCCTTCATTTTGCTGTCCAGGCCGATGAGGCGGTCTTCTGCTGCGGGTTCGATGCCGCGCACCATTACGCCCTGCACGCTGCCGTTCAGCGACAACATGCCCTGGCCGTCGACGTAGGGCGCGGCGGATTTGACTTCGGGGTCGCCCGCTACCATGTCCAGCGTGGAACGCCAGTCATACATGCGACCGCTGTCACTGCCGACCTGCAGGTGCGGGGTGACGCCGAGGATGCGTGCGCGAACTTCCTTCTGGAAGCCGTTCATCACCGACAGTACGATGATCAGCGCCGCCACGCCCAGCGCGATGCCCAGCATCGAGATCAGCGAGATAAACGAGATGAAGTGGTTGCGCCGTTTGGCACGGGTGTAGCGCAGACCGATCAGGAGTTCAAAAGGACGCAAGGTGTAAGCGGTATCTGGTTTGGTTGGGCCGTTAGTTTGCCACAAGCGCGCCGATGATGGCAGATGCTAGACTCACATATATGAATAGTCATGTGCATCTGGTCGTTCCGGATTTATTTCTGCCCGGGGAAATTGCCTCGAAAGTGTGTGCCGGTTTGCACCTGCCCGCGCTCGAAAAAATCCTGTCGCGCGCACGCGCAGCTCCGCTGCGGGGAACCTCGCTTGAAGACTGGCTGTGTCAGACGTTCGGCGTGGCGGAACAGGCAATCGCGCCGGTGACGCTGCAGGCGGACGAAGTGGAGCCGGGAACGCACTACTGGTTGCGCGCCGACCCGGTGCATCTGCGCATCCTGCACGACCAGTTGATTCTGCAGTCGGCCATGGCGGAGCGGGAGGAGGCGGCACAATTGTGTGCGGCTTTGAACGAACACTTTGCCGGAGATGATCTGCATTTTGTGGCACCGCATTCGCAACGCTGGTACCTGCGGCTGGGAAACGATCCGCGCATCGACACAGCCTCCCTGGCGCAAGTAGTGGGAAAAAACGTCCATCAGTTCCTGCCGCAGGGGCAGGAGGGGCTGCGTTGGCACAGCATCCTTAACGAAATCCAGATGCTGCTGTTCGCCCATCCGCTAAACGAAGCGCGCGAGTTGCGAGGCGAGTGGCAGATCAACGGCCTGTGGCTGTGGGGAGGGGGCTATGCCGGTGCAGCGTTGCGGCGTCCGTTCGGCCGTGTATATACGGACAGTGAACTGGCGGCTGCATTTGCCACAGTTGCTGATGTCGGGTGTGCGCCGTTACCGGGCGGCGATGGAATGGAAGACGTCGAACGCTGCATTAAGGATGGATCGCAAGAAGTGCTCATTGTATGGGACGGCTTGCGTGCTGCCCTGCAGGATGGCGACCTCGGCGGCTGGCGCGAGTCGTTGCAGCATCTTGAGCAGCGCTGCGTCTATCCCTTGCTGCAGGCACTGCGCAGCGGCTTGATAGAGAAGATCACGCTGGACGCGGTGCAGGAAACATCTTCCCGGCGCTTCGTATTGACCCGCCACGACAACTGGAAATTCTGGCGCCGGGCACGACGGCTGGATTGCTATTCCCGGACGTAGAGGAAGCCGTCGTTGCGGGCGGCGCGGAATCCGATGCATGGCTTGCCCGGTTCAGGCAGTTGCCCCTGCAGCATTGCCACCTAATCCTGTATCATTCTCCCTGTTCAAGTAAACGCATCATGAAAATTTATGAAAGTCACTTTCCTGGATTTTGAACAGCCGGTTGCCGAGCTGGAAAACAAGATCGAGCAACTGCGCTATGTGCAGGATGATTCCGCGGTGGACATTTCCGAAGAGATCAACCGCCTGCAGAAGAAGAGCCAGACGCTGACCAAGGATATATACGCCAAGCTGACCCCGTGGCAGATTTCGCAGGTGTCTCGCCATCCGCAGCGTCCCTATACGCTGGATTACCTTGAGCACCTGTTCACTGATTTCGAGGAACTGCATGGAGATCGCGCGTTTGCCGATGATGCTGCCATCGTCGGTGGGCTGGCGCGCTTCAACGGCCAGAGCGTGATGGTGATCGGCCACCAGAAGGGGCGCGACACCAAGGAACGCCAGTACCGAAATTTCGGCATGCCGCGTCCCGAGGGCTACCGCAAGGCGCTGCGCCTGATGAAGCTGGCCGAAAAGTTCGGCATCCCGATCATGACCTTCATCGATACGCCCGGTGCCTATCCCGGTATCGGCGCCGAAGAGCGCGGCCAGTCCGAGGCGATCGGCCACAACCTGTATGAAATGTCTGAACTGCGCGTGCCGATTATCTGCACCATCATCGGCGAGGGCGGTTCCGGTGGCGCGCTGGCGATCGCAGTGGGCGATGCGATGCTGATGCTGCAATACGCCACCTACTCGGTGATCTCGCCCGAAGGTTGCGCCTCCATCCTGTGGAAAAGTGCAGACAAGGCGGCCGACGCCGCCGAGACGCTGGGTATCACCGCTACCCGCCTGAAGGCGCTGGGGCTGGTCGACAAGATCGTCAATGAACCGCTGGGCGGTGCACACCGCGACTATCCGGCGATGATGCAGACCATGAAGAAGGCGCTGCAGGATGCACTCAGGCAACTGCAATCGCAATCCAGCGACGAACTGTTGCAGAACCGCTTCAACCGCCTGATGGGCTATGGCAAGTTCAAGGAAGTCGAAGTCTGACGATCTGCCGGCGCGCGTCGACAGCGTGCTGGTGCCTGCCGTCCCCGCGGGCCATTCCATCCTGCTGGGCCTGAGCGGTGGCGTCGATTCCGCGGTGCTGCTGCACCTGCTGGCACAGCTTGCCCCGCGCCATTCCTGGCAACTCTCCGCATTGCACGTGCATCACGGTATCAGCTCCAGGGCTGACGAGTGGGTCGCATTCTGCCGCGAATTGTGCGCACAACACAACGTTCCATTGCAGGTCGAACAGGTAGACATTGCGCCGTTGCGCGAGATGGGCGTCGAGGCCGCTGCGCGCGAACTGCGTCATGCCGCACTGGCATGCCAACCAGTGGATTTCATTGCACTGGCCCATCATCGCGACGATCAGGCCGAAACCCTGCTGCTGCAATTGCTGCGCGGCGCGGGGGTGCGCGGCGCCAGTGCCATGGCGACGGTGCAGCCACGCCGCGGCAAGCCCACCCTGCTGCGCCCGTTGCTGGACATGGCGCGTGCCGAATTGCTGGACTACGCGGCGCAGCACGGTCTGCAATGGGTGGACGACGAAAGCAATGCGGACGATCGCTACCCGCGCAACTTCCTGCGCCATCGCGTGCTGCCGGTACTGGAGCAGCGCTTTCCGGCATATCGCGATACGCTGGCGCGCAGTGCGCGCCATTTCGCCGAGGCCAGCGAATTGCTCGACCAGTTGGCGCTACAGGATGCCGCCGGTGCGATAGCTGGCGACGGGCTGGAGGTGGCGTGCCTGCAGGCGCTGGATGCGGCGCGCGCGCGAAATCTGCTGCGCTATTTCATTGTCCGGCAGGGCGCGCCGTTGCCGGAAAGCGTACGGCTGCAGGAAATGCTGCGCCAGTTGTGCGAGGCGCGCAGCGATGCGGCCGTGCATGTCGGTTTCGGCGGCTGGCGCATCGGCCGCTTCCAGGGATGGGCCTATGTGTTTCCGGCACTGCCCGAACCGCCTGCGGATTTTTGCATCGCCTGGCGGGGCGAGGCCGAGCAGGCCTTGCCTGAGCTTGGTGGAACGCTGCGTTTTGTACAGACTACAGGGCAGGGAGCGAGCCCGGAAAAACTGCAGCAGGGCGAGCTGACACTCCGGCTGCGACGCGGTGCCGAGCGCCTGCGGCCGGACGCGAAACGTCCCGCACGCAGCCTGAAGAACCTGTTGCAAGAGCATGGTGTGCCCCCCTGGCGCCGCGACAGCCTGCCGCTGCTGTACTGCGGGGAGACGCTGGTTGCGGTGCCGGGCATCGGCGTGGATTGTGCTTTTCGGGCGATTCCGGGCGAGAAGGGGGTGCTGCCGGAATGGATAGTTTGAGCACTCGCGTCGAACCGGCCACGCCGGATGACATTCCGCAACTGTGCGAACTGCTGGCCATCCTGTTTGAACAGGAAGCGGAGTTTCAGCCGGATGCTGCGAAACAGGCGGCCGGCTTGCACCGGATCATCGAAAACCCGCAAGCAGGGCAGATCCTGCTGCTGCGCGACAGCAGCGAGGTGGTGGGAATGATCAACTTGCTGTACACCGTCAGCACCGCGCGCGGCGGCCGTGTGGCACTATTCGAGGACATGGTGGTGCGTCCGGAACGGCGCGGCAACGGAGCCGGTTCCGCCCTGTTGCAAGCTGCCATTGCTCGTGCGCGGGAGGCGGGCTGTTCGCGTATTACCCTGCTTGCCGACCATGCCAATGAGGCGGCGCTCCGCTTCTATCAACGCCATGGATTTACGGCCTCCGGCATGTTGCCGTTGCGCCTGGTTTTTCCCGGCTGATTTCGTCGTGCATCCATCGATGCCTGCTGCGACACGGGGCACAAACCCTGTTAAAATGACGCGCTTTGATTTTTGACCAATTTTAACCTCTGGAGAAAGTAAGCATGGCTGTCGAACGTACCCTGTCCATTATCAAACCCGACGCAGTTGCCAAGAACGTGATCGGCCAAATCTATAGCCGTTTCGAGAATGCGGGCCTGAAGGTTATCGCCGCGCGCATGATGCACCTGTCGCGTGCCGAGGCCGAGGGTTTTTATGCCGTGCACAAGGCGCGTCCTTTCTTCAACGACCTGGTGAGCTTCATGATTTCCGGCCCGGTGATGGTGCAGGTGCTGGAAGGCGAAAATGCGATCCTGAAAAACCGCGAACTGATGGGTGCCACCGATCCGCAAAAGGCCGACAAGGGTACCATTCGCGCCGATTTCGCCGACAGCATCGACGCCAATGCGGTGCACGGTTCCGACGCAGCGGAGACCGCCGCAGTGGAAATCGCTTATTTCTTTCCCAGCATGAACGTGTATTCACGCTAAACCAGTGATGCCGGAAAACCTCCTCAATTTCGATGCACAGCAGCTGACCGCCTGGTTTGCGGAGCAGGGCGAAAAGCCGTTCCGTGCGCGCCAGGTGCTGCGCTGGGTGCACAAGGCCGGGGAGGCCGATTTCGATGCGATGAGCGATCTCGCCCTGTCGCTGCGCAGCAAGCTGAAAGAAACGGCCTGTGTTGCTGCTCCGAGCGTGATGCGCGAAGAGCTTTCCGATGATGGTACCCGCAAGTGGCTGCTCGACGTGGGTACCGGCAATGCGGTGGAAACCGTGTTCATTCCGGAAGAATCGAGAGGCACGCTGTGCATTTCTACTCAGGCCGGCTGCGCACTGGACTGCGCGTTCTGTTCCACCGGCAAGCAGGGCTTCAACCGCAACCTGTCCACGGCCGAAATCATTGGACAGTTGTGGTGGGCCAATCATGAAGTCGGCAGGAATGCGGATGGTAACTGGCCGGTCACCAACGTGGTGATGATGGGTATGGGTGAGCCGCTGCTGAATTTCGACAATACAGTCAGCGCCTTGCGCCTGATGCTGGACGACAACGCCTATGGGTTGTCGCGCCGCCGCGTTACCGTGTCCACTTCCGGCATCGTGCCGGCGATGGATCGGCTGCGCGAGGAATGCCCGGTGGCGCTGGCAGTATCGCTGCACGCGCCCAACGATGAACTGCGCAACGTGCTGGTGCCGGTCAACCAGAAATATCCGCTACGCGAACTGATGGGGGCCTGCCAGCGCTATCTGGAAAAGGCTCCGCGCGATTTCATCACTTTCGAGTACGTGATGCTGGAAGGCGTGAACGACAGCGAGCAACATGCACGCGAGTTGATTGCGCTGGTGCGCGACGTGCCGTGCAAGTTCAACCTGATTCCGTTCAACCCGTTTCCGCAGGCCCCGTACAGGCGTTCATCATCCGATACGGTGCGCCGTTTTCGCGATATATTAATGCATGCCGACATCGTAACCACCACGCGCAAGGTGCGCGGCGATGATATTGCGGCGGCATGCGGCCAACTGGCCGGGCAGGTGCAGGACAAGACAAAAAGAACACAACGACTAATGGGGGTTCGTCCATGAGACTGTTTGCGATTGCATTGCTCTTCCTCGGATTGACGGGATGCGTTTCCCAGCCCATTAGCGATTCGGATAACGGCTCGCAGCAAATGACACGCGCACAGGCCATCGCCAAGGTGCACACGGAACTGGCTGCCTCCTATTATCAACGTCACCAGTATGCTGTTTCGCTGGAAGAACTGGCTACCGCATTGAAATATGAATCGGATTATGCACCAGCCTACAATGTGCGCGGCCTGGTACACATGCAGTTGATGGAGGACCAGAAGGCGGAACAGGACTTTCAGCAGAGCCTGCGTCTTGATCCGAATAATTCGGAGACTCAGAACAACTACGGCTGGTTCCTGTGTCAGCGCGGTCGCGCGCAGGATTCGATCCGGCATTTTCTGGAAGCAGTAAAAAATCCGCTGTATTCGACGCCGGAGCGGGCATATGTAAATGCCGGCGTATGTTCGAAAAAGGCCGGAGACCTGAAGCAGGCCGAGCTTTACCTGAAAAGGGCGCTGGTCCTGACACCCAACATGCCGGATGCGCTGGCAGGACTGGCCGGGGTGGCCTATGCCAAGGGCGATTACGCCGGGGCGAGGTCCTATTTCCTGCGTTTCGAACAATGGAACAATGCGCCGCTGACTGCGGCCGACTTGTGGCTGGCGGTGCGTATCGAGCGCAAACTGGGCGATACCAATGGCGAAGCCAGCTATGCTTTCCAGTTGCGCAAAAATTACCCGGATTCACGAGAAACCCAGTTGATGCTGCAAGCGCCGTAATGATGGAGCAACAACCGGATAAAACACAGGAACAGTTCGCCGAGGAACCCAGACTACTGAGTGTGGGTAACACGCTGCGTGAAGCGCGCGAGCAAATGGGGCTTACGGTGGAAGATGTGGTCAACCGGCTCAAGTTCGCACCACGCCAGATCAGGGCACTGGAGGCGGACAGTTTTGAGCAGTTGCCTGAAGGTGCTTTCCTGCGCGGGTTTGTGCGCAGCTATGCCCGTCTGCTGCAACTCGACGAAGCGCCCTTGCTGGAAACCCTGCCGGGTGTACGCAGCCAGGAGCCTGGGCCGGCGGTGGCTCAGCCATCGGTGGAAGTGCCGTTTCCAGGGGTTTATTCGGCACGCAAGTCCAATATCATCTGGCTGGCGGCAGCCCTGCTGGTGGCGCTGGCACTGGGATTGTTCACCTGGCTGTATGGCCGCAAACCTGCCGTTCTGCATGTCGGTACGGTAACGCAGGCGGTTCAGTTGCCAACGACGTCGGCCGCATCGTCCGTGCCGGCTGCGCCGGCGCCTACACCTGTTGTTATGCCCGCAGAACAGCATGCGGCACCACCTGTTGCGGTATCTGCCGGTACCAGCCCCAAGATTAAGTTCCGTAATTTTTCCGGGCCGGGGCCGATACGTATGGTTTTTGACGAGGACGCGTGGGTGGAAGTAAAAGACAAGGATGGCAATGTGCTGATGTCCCAGGTCAATCCGGCCGGCAGCGAGCAGACTCTCGGCGGGAACCCGCCCTTCGCGATAACCATCGGCCATGCCAGCGGGGTCAAGCTATATTACAAGGACAAGCAGGTTGATCTCGCCCCGAGCACCCATGCCGAAGTTGCACACGTGACGCTGGAGTAGGAGCAATCATGAGCCATGTCGTTATCACCCGCCGCACCACGCCGCGTGTCATGGTCGGTGACATTGCTATTGGTGGCGGTGCGCCGGTGGTAGTGCAGTCGATGACCAATACCGATACGGTTGACATTACTGCTACCGCCAAACAGGTGCATGAATTGGCACAGGCGGGTTCCGAGCTGGTGCGTATCACCGTTAATACTTCCGAGGCTGCCGCCGCAGTGCCGCATATCCGCGCCCGGCTCGATGCACTTGGCTGCACGGTGCCGCTGATCGGTGATTTCCATTACAACGGCCATCGCCTGCTCACCGAGTTTCCGGAATGTGCGCAGGCGCTGGCGAAATATCGTATCAATCCCGGCAATGTCGGCAGGAACCGCAAGGGCGAGGACCAGTTTGCGATGATGATCGGTGTCGCCAGGCAATACGACAAGCCGGTGCGTATCGGCGTGAACTGGGGCAGCCTGGATCAGGACTTGGTGGTGCGCATGATGGACGAGAACGCCAGGCTGCCACAGCCGAAAGAGGCGGAAGAAGTGACGCGCGAGGCGCTGATCGTGTCTGCGCTGGAATCGGCGAAGCGTGCCGAAGAATTGGGTCTGGCGCACGACCGTATCGTGCTGTCGTGCAAGGTCAGCGATGTGCAGGATCTGATCGCGGTGTACCAGGCATTGGCGAAACGCTGTGATTATCCGCTGCACCTGGGGTTGACTGAAGCCGGCATGGGGTCCAAAGGCATTGTTGCTTCCACCGCCGCGCTGGCCGTTCTGTTGCAGCAAGGCATCGGCGACACTATCCGGGTTTCGCTTACCCCAGAACCCGGTGGTGCACGCACCGCGGAAGTGGTAGTGGCGCAGGAAATATTGCAGACCATGGGGGTGCGTTCGTTCGCGCCCATGGTTACTGCCTGTCCCGGCTGCGGACGTACTACCAGTACAGTGTTCCAGGAACTGGCGCAGAAAATCCAGAACCACCTGCGCGCGCAAATGCCGGTATGGCGCGAACAATACAGCGGTGCGGAAGAAATGACCGTGGCGGTGATGGGTTGCATCGTCAACGGCCCCGGCGAGAGCAAGCTGGCAAACATCGGCATCAGTCTGCCGGGTACCGGTGAAAGCCCGGCTGCGCCGGTCTATGTGGATGGCGAAAAGGTTACCACCTTGCGTGGCGACAACATTGCCGAGGAATTCACCGGCATCGTGGATGAATATGTGGCGCGCAAGTATGTCAGGCGGGTCGAGAATTAAAATCTGAATCTATGAACGAAAAGCCATTACAAGCCGTGCGCGGCATGAACGACATCCTGCCGGACGAGGCCAACCTGTGGCTGTGGTTTGAGGATGTGGTGCGCGACTGGCTGGAGGGCTACGGTTACCGCAATATCCGCATGCCGCTGGTAGAACCGACAGCCTTGTTCAAGCGCGCCATCGGCGAGGTGACCGATATCGTCGAGAAGGAGATGTACAGCTTCGAGGACAGTCTCAACGGTGACCATCTGACGCTGCGTCCGGAAGGCACGGCTTCCTGTGTGCGCGCCGTGTTGCAGCATAACCTGCTGTACAATGCGCCGCAGCGTTTGTACTACAGCGGGCCGATGTTCCGCCACGAGCGTCCGCAGAAGGGGCGCTACCGCCAGTTTCACCAGATCGGCGTCGAAGCACTGGGCTTCGCCGGGCCGGACATTGATGCCGAGATGATATTAATGTGCGCGCGGTTGTGGCACAAACTGGGCATTCGTGACGTGGCGCTGCAGATCAACACGCTGGGCGACCTGGCTGCGCGCCACCGCCATCGCGAGAAATTGATTGCCTATCTGGAGCAACACAAGGACGCACTGGATGCCGATGCGACGCGGCGTTTGCATAGCAACCCGCTGCGCATCCTGGATGGCAAGAATCCGGCAATGCAGGAAATTATTGCCGGCGCACCCAGTCTGATGGATGAATTGGACGAAGAGGCGATGCAGCATTTCGAGGCGGTGCAGGCAATCCTGAAGCGCCACGACGTGGCGTTCGAGATCAATCCGCGGATGGTGCGCGGGCTGGATTATTACAACCGCACCGTATTCGAATGGGTCACCACACGTCTCGGCGCACAGGGCACCATCTGCGCCGGTGGCCGTTTCGATGGACTGATCGAACAGATTGGCGGCAAGCCGCAGCCGGCCTGCGGTTTCGCGATGGGCATCGAGCGTTTGCTGGCATTGTTGCAGGAAGATGGCATGGAGAATCCTCCTGCGCTGCTGGACGTCTATCTGGTGCACCAGGGCGAGCAGGCGGATGCGCTGGCGAGCGTGATAGCCGAACAGTTGCGTGACGCCGGTCTGAAAGTATTGCTGCATTGTGGCGGCGGGAGCTTCAAATCGCAGATGAAAAAAGCGGACGGCAGCAATGCCTGGTGTGCGGTGATCATCGGCGACGACGAGGTTCAGGCCGGGCAGGCGACACTCAAACCATTGCGCGGCGGCGAGCAACAACGGATAGCACTGGCGGAATTGCCGCAGCGTGTCGGCGAACTGGTTGGCAAGGAATAGCTTTAAACTAAGGAAGAAACATGGCGACTCTCGATTTGCAGGAACAGGAACAGCTGGATGCGCTCAAGGCGTGGTGGAAGGAAAACGGCCGCTGGGTGATGGCCGCGCTGATACTGGCAGTGGGTAGCTTCATCGCGGTGCGCGGCTGGCAGGCCTGGCAGGGCAAGCAGGCACAGCAGGCCGCCACGCTATACGCGGGTGTGATACAGCAACTGGGCAGCAACGATCCCAAGCGTATCGGCGATGCCGCGAAGGCCGTGGTCGACAAATTCGGCTCCACTGCCTATGCGCCGCGCGCGCAATTGCTGGCGGCACAGGCCAGCATTCAGGCGAAGGACGATGCCAAGGCCAAAAGCCAGTTGCAGTGGGTGGTCGATCATGCTCCGGAAGATGGTTTGCAGAACGTGGCGCGCCTCAAACTGGCCAGCCTGTTACTTGACGAAAAAAGCTACGATGATGCGCTGAAACTGCTGGATGCCAAGCACCCGGAATCATTCGACGGTTTATATGCTGACCTCAAGGGCGATGTGTTGCTTGCCCAGGGCAAAAAAGACGAGGCGCGTGCCGCCTACAAGCTGGCATTCGACAAAATCGACGAAAAAAACAGCTATCGCAACCTGATTCAGATGAAGCTTGATGCGCTCGGGGGTGCAAAATGAACATGAAGCGTATTACAGCCTTCTCGTTACTGGCCTTGCTGGCTGGATGTTCGACAATTTCCGGCTGGCTTGGGAGCGACAAGGGTGAAAAGCCGGCAAAACTGGTTGACTTCAAGCAGGCTGCGGCTTTTCACGTGCGCTGGCACGAAGATGTCGGCGATATGGGCGACAGCGTGCTGAAGCCTGCGCTGACCCAGGATGCGGTGTACGCCGCAAATGCGTCGGGAAAGATTTACAAACTGCGGCGTGCGGATGGGAATCAGGTCTGGCGCGTGGATAGCGGATTTCCCATTACCGGTGGCGTCGGTAGCGGCGACGGGCTGGTGCTGGTGGGTGGCGAGAAAGGCCAGGTCGCAGCGTATGGCGAGGACGGCAAGCTGCGCTGGAAGTCCACAGCGCCAAGCGAAGTATTGAGTCCGCCGCAGGCCGCCGATGGTGTTGTAGTGGTGCGTACCGCAGATGGTCACGTTGTCGGTTTGAGCGAGGCAGACGGCAAGCGCCAGTGGCTGTACGAGCATCCGACGCCATCGCTGATCGTGCGCAGCTATGCGGGTGTGGCGATTGCCAACGGTGTCGCGTATGCCGGCTTTTCTGCAGGCAAACTGGCAGCCATAGACATTGCGAGCGGCAACGTCAAATGGGAGGCGTCGGTGTCGCGGCCGCACGGCACGACTGAACTCGATCGTATCAGCGATATCACCAGCCCGCCGGTATTGGATGATGAACAGGTTTGTGCGGTGTCGTTCCAGGGGCGCGTTGGCTGCTTCGATGCGGTGCAGGGCAACGAACTGTGGAACCGTAAGCTGTCCAGCGAACAGGGGCTGGCCATCTCGGGCAAGAATCTCTACGTTTCCGATGCGCAGGGCGTGGTGCATGCCATGGACAAGACCAGTGGCGCCACAATATGGAAAAACGATCAATTGCTCAGGCGCCAGACTTCAAGACCGCTTGCCCTGGACGGTTTCGTGATAGTCGGGGATTTCGAAGGTTACCTGCATGCCCTGAGCAGTGACGACGGTCGCATGGTGGCACGCATTGATACCGACGGCAGTCCCGTCCCGTCCGCACCACAGGAAATGGACGGCGGGCTGCTGGTGGAAACCCGCGACGGCGGACTGTATTCGATCTCCATTCATTAAAGCGTATTGCATATGCTCCCCACCCTGGTGCTGGTCGGCCGACCGAACGTTGGCAAGTCGACCCTGTTCAATCGCCTCACGCGCAGCCGCGATGCGCTGGTAGCTGACCAGCCCGGACTGACGCGCGACCGTCACTACGGACGCGGGCGCCTGGGCGAAAAACCGCATCTGGTGGTGGACACTGGCGGGCTGGAGCCGGTGGCCAAGGACGGCATCCTGCACCATATGGCGCGACAGACACGCCAGGCAGTGGACGAAGCGGATATCGTGCTGTTTCTGGTGGATGGCCGTCAGGGTGTCACGCCGCAGGACAAGATCATCGCCACCGAGTTGCGCAAGACCGGCCGTCCGGTGCTGCTGCTGGTGAACAAGGTCGAAGGCATGCAGCGTGCGCGCGTTACCGCCGAGTTCTACGAATTGGGCCTGGGTGACCCGCTGCCGATTTCTTCCGCGCATGGCGACAACGTGGAAGAAGTGGTAGAGATTGCGCTGGAAGATTTTCCGCTGCCGGAAGAGGGCACAGAAGCCGAAGCCGACCATCCCAAGATCGCCATCGTCGGCCGCCCCAATGTCGGCAAATCCACCCTGGTTAACGCCATTCTGGGTGAAGAGCGCGTGATTGCCTTCGACCAGCCGGGTACCACGCGCGATTCCATTTACATCGATTTCGAGCGTGCGGGGCATCACTACACCATCATCGACACAGCGGGCGTCAGGCGGCGCGGCAAGATCGACGAAGCAATCGAGAAATTCTCGGTGATCAAGACACTGCAGGCGGTCGAAGACGCCAACGTGGTGGTGCTGGTGGTCGATGCGCGCGACCAGATCACCGAGCAGGATGCACACCTCGCCGATTTCGTGCTGCAGGCAGGGCGTGCACTGGTGCTGGCGGTGAACAAGTGGGATGGCCTTGACGACTACCAGCGCGACACCGCCAAGCGTGACATTGAGCGCAAGCTGCACTTCCTGGGTTTCGCCAAACAGCATTTCATATCCGCGCTGAAAGGCAATGGTGTGGCGGGAGTATTGAAATCGGTGGACGAAGCCTATGCCGCAGCAATGGCCAAGCTATCCACCCCAAAACTGACGCGCGTGCTGCAGGCGGCCATCGAAAAGCAGCCACCGCCACGCAGCCGTTTCCGGCCCAAGATGCGTTATGCCCACCAGGGTGGTCGCAATCCCCCCATCGTGGTGATTCACGGCAGCGGCCTGGATAATGTGCCGGATAGTTACAAACGCTACCTGGAGCGCACTTTCTGCGAAGCATTCGATCTGCAGGGCACGCCGTTGCGCATCCAGTTCAACGTCGGCAAGAATCCATTCGAGGGGCGCAAGTCCCGGCCGTTGACCGAGTCCGAAGCCAAGCGTGCACACCGTGCGCGGATCCGGGGACGCAAACGTTTCGGATAACATATTATGGTTATTAGAGCTGTAATCCGGCTCTAGTCACGCAACTGGAAATCCAGTACAGTAAGCATTCCATTTACTACAACAAGAGCAAAATCATGAGCACAAAAGGGCAACATCTACAAGACCCGTTCCTGAATGTATTACGCAAGGAACACGTGCAGGTTGCAATCTATCTGGTCAACGGCATCAAACTGCAGGGTCATATCGAGTCGTTTGACCAGTACGTGGTGCTGTTGAAGAACTCCATCACGCAAATGGTATACAAGCACGCCATTTCTACCATCGTTCCATCACGGGCTGTGACCATCCCATACGATACCGAGTAATGCAGGAAGGCGCTGTTGCCGCGACTGACGCAGCGGTACTGGTCAGTCTGGATTTCGGTGCCGCAGATTACACCGAAAGCCTCGAGGAACTGCGCCTGTTGGCGCAGAGTGCCGGGGCACATGCCGTGGCAATCGTCGAGGGCAGGCGGCAGCGGCCCGACGCAGCGTTGTATGCCGGCAGTGGCAAGGTGCAGGAAATTGCCGATGCGGTGCAGCAGCATCATGCCTCCATGGTGATTTTCAATCACGACCTTACGCCCGCGCAACAGCGCAACCTGATTGCCCGGCTGAAGACGCGCGTGATCGACCGTACCGCGCTGATCCTGGACATTTTTGCGCAGCGCGCCAAGAGCCATGAAGGCAAGGTGCAGGTGGAACTGGCGCAGTTGCGCTATCTGGCCACCCGGCTTACCGGCCTCGGCGTCGAGCTGGGACAGCAAAAAGGCGGCATCGGTCTGCGCGGCCCGGGTGAAACACGACTGGAAACGGATCGCCGCAAGCTGGCCAGGCGCGTGGATGCGCTCAAGGAACGCTTGGCCAGGCTCAAGCGCCAGCGCCGGGTGCAGCGTCGCGCACGCAGCCGCAACGACGTGCTGTCGGTATCCATCGTCGGCTACACCAACGCCGGGAAGTCCACGCTGTTCAACAGCCTGACCCACGCCAAGGCGTATGCTGCCGATCAGTTGTTTGCCACACTGGACACCACCGCGCGCCGGTTGTTTATTCCGGAACGCGGAGCAGTAGTGGTTTCCGATACCGTCGGTTTCATCCGCCATTTGCCGCACTCGCTGGTGGCTGCGTTCCGCGGCACGCTGGAGGAGACCGCGCAGGCCGATCTGCTGCTGCATGTGGTGGACATCAATAGCCCTGACCGCGACGAGCAGATCGCCGAGGTTAACAAAGTGCTGAAGGAGATTGGTGCGGATGCAATTCCGCAGATTCTGGTACTGAATAAAATCGATCTGCAATCCTTGCCGGCAGGTGTGGAGCGCGATGAGTATGGTAGAATCGCCCGCATTCGTTTAAGCGCCAGAACCGGCGCGGGCGTGGATATGTTGCGTACAGCGCTGGCCGAAGTTCGGGCCACTTTCGGGCAACAGGAACAGACTACGGAGAACAGGATAAATGGGATTGAATGACCCGCAGTGGGGCAACAAGAACAGCGGTGGTCCGCCCGACCTGGATGACATGCTGCGCAGCCTGAACAGAAAGCTGGCCTCCCTGCTGGGCAACAAAGGGGGCGGGCCTGCGGAGCCAGGTGGTCCGCCTTCCGCCCCGAGGAATTTCGGCAGCAGCATCGGCCTGATCATTGTTGTGGTTGTGTTGTTGTGGTTTGCCAGCGGTTTTTACATCGTCGATGCCAGTCAACGTGGCGTGGTGCTGCGTTTTGGAAAATATACCGAAGCCACGATGCCGGGGCCGCGCTGGCACTGGCCGTTCCCCATCGAGTCTGTCGAAATCGTTAATTTGAGTCAGGTGCGCACGGTGGAAATCGGCTATCGCGACGATGTAAAAAACAAGATTCTGCGCGAATCGCTGATGCTCACCGATGACGAGAACATCATCGACATCCAGTTCGCCGTGCAGTATTACCTGAAAGATCCGGCCGCGTATCTGTTCAATAACCGCGATCCGGACCAGAACGTGCGCCAGGCAGCGGAAACCGCCATCCGTGAAGTGGTGGGCAAGAACAAAATGGACTTCGTGCTGTACGAGGGCCGCGAACAGGTGGCGGCAGAAACTACCAAGCTGATACAAAGCATACTTGACCGCTACAAGTCAGGCATCCTGATCAGCAAGGTGACGATGCAGAATGCGCAGCCGCCGCAACAGGTTCAGGCCGCGTTTGAAGATGCCGTGAAGGCAGGACAGGATGAAGAACGCCAGAAAAATGAAGGCCAGGCCTATGCCAACGACGTGGTGCCGCGGGCCAAGGGCGCGGCGGCACGTCTGATGGAGGAGGCCAGCGGCTACCAGCAGAGTGTGATTGCCAGGGCGAAGGGCGATGCCAGCCGTTTCGAACAGATACTGGCGGCATACGACAAGGCTCCTCAGGTAACGCGTGAGCGCATGTACATTGACGCGATGCAGCAGATATTGTCCAGTACCACCAAAATCATGGTGGACCAGAAAAACAGCAATAATCTGTTGTATCTGCCGCTGGATAAACTGATTCAGAGCACCAACCCCGGTGCTGTGCCATCGTCCGGCGCGCAACCGGCGGCGAAACCCGAAACCGACCAGTCAAAACGAATGTCTGCGGAAGAAAAGGATGCTGCAGCCTTGCGCGCACCCGATACCTCTCTTGTCCGCGACAGGGGAGAACGCCCATGAACAAGTATCTCGGTAATATCGCGGTCGGCGTAATCGCCCTGCTTATACTGCTCAGCCTGAGCATGTTCGTGGTGGATCAGCGCCAGAATGCGATCGTGTTCCAGCTCGGCGAAATTTCATCCGTGAAGACCCAGCCCGGCCTGTATTTCAAGACACCACTGATGCAGAATGTGCGTTTCTTCGATTCGCGTATCCAGACGCTGGATTCCTCCGAACCGGAGCTCTACATTACGTCGGAAAAGAAAAACGTAATGGTGGATTTTTTCGTTAAATGGCGCATTGCCGACGTCAAGCAGTATTACATTAGTCTGGGCGGCGACACGGCGCGTGCACGCACCCGTTTGATGCAGACGGTCAATGCGGCGCTGCGTGAGGAATTCGGCAAGCGCACCATCCACGAGGTGATCTCCGGCGACCGCGACCAGATCATGCAGGACGTGCAGAAGAAAACCAATGCCGATGCGAGCAAAATCGGCGTGCAAGTACTGGATGTGCGCCTGAAACGGGTGGATTTCCCGCCGGAAATCAGTGATTCGGTATATCGTCGCATGGATGCGGAGCGCAAGCGCGTGGCCAACCAGTTGCGTGCCGAGGGTAATGCCGAAAGCGAGCAGATCCGGGCCGATGCCGACCGCCAGCGCCAGGTGATTCTGGCCGATGCCTATAATAAAGCCCAGAAAATCAAGGGTGAGGGCGATGCCAGGGCTACTGCGATCTATGCTGCCGCGTTCAAGCGCAATCCGGAGTTCTATGCTTTCTATCGCAGCCTGGATGCTTACAAACAGAGCTTCAAGAACAAGAGCGACATGATGGTGATCGATCCCAGTTCGGATTTCTTCAAATATCTCAAGGGCGCAGGCAAGCAGGGCAAGTAACATCATGTTGTCCTTCTGGCTGATTGCGTTTGGATTGATGCTGGTGCTCGAAGGCATGATGCCCTTCCTGTTTCCTCCTGTCTGGCGGGAAACCTTGCGCAAACTGTCGCAGTTGCAGGATGGACAAGTGCGCTTCATCGGATTGACCTTGATGCTGGTTGGCGTGCTGATAATTTACTGGGTGAAATGATGCCGAACTGGTTGTTGCCGGAATATATACAGGACATGCTGCCGGACGAGGCCTGGCGCATTGAGAGCATGCGCACCAGCATACTCGAATTGTTGCGCCGTTCCGGCTACCAGCTGGTGGCGCCGCCGCTGCTGGAATACGCCGAAGCACTGCTGATTAACGACAGCCATGACATGGACCTGCGCAGCTTCAAGCTGGTGGATCAATTGAGCGGGCGCACGTTGGCGCTGCGCGCCGATATTACCCCGCAGGTGGCACGCATCGACGCGCACCTGCTCAACCGCCAGGGCATTGCGCGGCTATGCTATGCGGGCAGCGTGCTGCACACCCAGCCGGCGGGATTGATGCGCACGCGCGAACCGCTGCAGATCGGTGCCGAACTGTACGGCCACAGTGGCCTGGAAAGCGATCTGGAAGTGCAGAGGCTGATGCTGCAATCACTGGCGCTGCTGGGGATAGGCGGCGTGCATCTTGATCTCGGCCATGTTGCGGTATTTCGCGCGTTGGTTCAGGGCGCCGGCATCGGCGAGGAACTCGAGGCGGCGCTGTTCAGCGCACTGCAGAGCAAGGATGTGCCTGCATTGGGTGGGCTGGTCGAGGGCTTGCCCAAGACTACCCAGGATGCGTTGCTGGCGCTGCCGCAATTGTATGGCGGTGCCGAAGTGCTACAACGCGCGCGGCAGTTGTTGCCGGATGTTGAGGAAATCCGGGCGGCGCTGGATCAATTGCAGCGTGTGATGGAAGCATTGCAGCCGCTGGCGGCCGACATCGGCATCGACCTGGCGGAACTGCGCGGCTACCACTACCACAGCGGCATGGTGTTCGCCGCCTATCACGCAGGAAGCCACGATGCGATTGCGCTGGGTGGGCGTTATGACGACGTCGGCAAGAGTTTCGGGCGCGCCCGTCCGGCCACCGGGTTCAGTATGGACCTGCGCCAGTTGCATGGTTTGCTGGAAAAACAGGCCATGGCCAAGGGTATACTTGCGCCGCTCGACAGCGACCCGCTGTTGCAGGAAAAAATCGATGAATTGCGCGCGCAGGGGAATGCCGTCGTGGTCGACATGCTGGGCGATGCCGCGCATCGCGCCGAACTGAATTGCGACCGCGCACTGGTCTTGCGCGATGGTTCGTGGCAAATAATTGAAATTGAATAATTAATCTGGAACTGAAGCAATGTCTAGAAATGTTGTGGTGATCGGAACCCAGTGGGGCGATGAAGGCAAGGGCAAGGTAGTCGACTGGTTGACCGACCATGCACAGGGCGTGGTTCGTTTCCAGGGCGGCCATAACGCGGGTCATACGCTGGTTATCAACGGCCAGAAAACCATATTGCACCTGATACCCTCCGGTGTGTTGCGCGAGAACGTGGTGTGCTACATCGGTAACGGTGTGGTGCTGTCGCCGCAGGCACTGCTAGAGGAAATGGATCAACTTCTTGTTGCCGGCATCGATGTGCACAACCGCCTGCGCATTTCCGAGGCCTGCCCGCTGATCCTGCCATACCACGTGGCGCTGGATCGCGCGCGCGAGATTGCCAAGGGCGCATCCAAGATTGGCACCACCGGCCGCGGTATCGGACCGGCCTACGAGGACAAGGTGGCGCGTCGCGCGATTCGCCTGCAGGACCTGTTTCACCGCAAGCGCTTTGCCGCGAAGCTGGGAGAAGTGCTCGACTACCATAACTACGTACTGAAAAACTATTTCCAGGTCGATATGGTGGACTTTCAGCAGACGCTGGATGAAACGCTGGCGCTGGCCGAGCGCATCAAGCCACTGGTGATGGATGTGCCGCGTGCGCTGTACGAGGCAAACAAGGCGGGCCAGAACCTGCTGTTCGAGGGCGCACAGGGCGCGCTGCTCGACATTGATCACGGCACCTATCCATTCGTGACCTCCAGCAACTGCATTTCCGGGGCGGCCTGTGCCGGCAGCGGCATCGGTCCGCAGCATCTGCACTACGTGCTGGGCATCACCAAGGCCTACACCACACGCGTCGGCTCCGGCCCATTTCCGACCGAATTGTACGATGCGGAAGCAAAGCGCGACCCGATCGGCGAGGGACTGGCCAGACGCGGCCACGAATTTGGCGCTACCACCGGACGGGCGCGTCGCTGCGGCTGGTTCGATGCCGCCGCGCTCAAGCGTTCGATCCAGATCAACGGCGTATCCGGCCTGTGCATCACCAAGCTGGACGTAATGGACGGCATGGAAATCGTGCGCATCGGCGTCGGCTACAACATCGACGGCAAGTTCAGCGACATCCTGCCGACCGGCGCCGATGCGCTGGAGGGATGCGAACCGGTGTACGAGGAAATGCCAGGGTGGAAGGAAAGCACGGTCGGGGTCAAGGACTATGCGGCGCTGCCGCAAGCCGCACGAACTTATCTGGAGCGCATCGCGGAAATCTGCGAAGTTCCGGTGGATATGGTGTCGACCGGCCCGGACCGCGACGAAACCATCGTGTTGCGTCATCCGTTCGATGCTTGATTGTCGGGCCTGGTTTCCGGTTGAACGGAAAATTCATTTTTGAGAAAATTGGATTTATTGAAAAAGCTATATACATATAGCATATAAAAAACGACAGTTCGTTTAAGGAAAATCAGGATGTCGGCATATCCTATGGGGCAGGGAAAAGATACAACACCGCAGAACGAAGCGGTGGCCCGGCAGGAACTGGAACTGGCCAGTGCTATCATCGTCGCACTCAATCTGGATATGTCTCCGGAAGAAATAGATCCGAAAGCCCCGCTGTACGGGGAAGGCCTTGGGCTGGACTCGATCGACATGCTGGAAATTGCGCTTGTGGTGTCCCGCAATTACGGGTTTCAGTTGCGTTCGGACGACGAGAACAACCTGCAGGTATTTAGTTCACTCAGGAGTCTTAACTGGCATATTCAAACGCATCGAACCAAATAGGGCGTGCAGGTCAGAGCTGCGTTCGATTGAGTCTGCGACTTGGCGCTACATAAAATTTCCGTGTAGCACGATTGACATACAAGGCATATCCTCTGGCATGACATGCTGCTTGCCAAACCTTATCCCGTTTCCGAATAAGCCAGCCGGCAGAGAACATGGCAACAAGTAATCAAGCCACCATGACTGAACATATTGCGGTTCATTCGTTGCGACTAGCCTGTGTTTCCGGCGAGAAACTTGCAAGTATTCTGCAGGAATACAGGGGGAGAATTCTGGGGCTGCTGGCATACAGTGAGATCGAGCCGGAATTGCCGAAAGGAGGCTTCCCTTGCGCCTGGGTGGCGCTGCCGGTCATCGGGGATGATGCCTGGTATGAAGTATGGATTTCGGCACGGCCGGTAACGGTAAAGGGTGGTGTGCCGTTATGCCTCGCTTGTGACGGGGATATGCTTTTCGGCAGCATCACCATCCCTGACGCAGGAGCAGGGGCGCTTGAATCGATGGCGCGTTCTGCCTACTCCGCTATTTTTGATGCCCTCGACCATGAAGGTTATCCCAGCCTGCTCAGGGCGTGGAATTATTTCGCCAGAATCAACGATGAGGAGGAAGGGCTGGAACGGTACCGTGAATTCAATATCGGCCGTCATGAGGCCTTTGTCGACAAGGGGCGCACCATCGGTGAAGACGGAATTCCGGCGGCTTGCGCACTGGGGACCCGGCAGGGCGACTTGGTAATTTGTTTCCTGGCCGGGAAAATTCCGGGAATAACCCTCGAAAATCCCCGCCAGACCAATGCCTACCGCTATCCTCGTGACTTCGGGCCCAGGAGCCCGACTTTTTCCCGGGGCGTGCTGGCAGGGAATGTTTTGCTCGTTTCCGGCACGGCCAGCATTGTCGGTTCAGAAACGGCGCATCCTGAAAATATCTCCAGGCAACTGGACGAAACACTGGTAAACCTGCGTATGGTGATCGACCGGGCGCGGGAGAGCGGGTTTACCGCCGACGATTCGCTCCGGCTCTTCCTGAATGTTTACCTGCGCCACGCCGAAGATCATCCCGGCGTGCGGAGCAGGCTCGATGCCGAGTTCGGCGATACAGCACACATCGCTTATCTGCAGGCCGACGTATGCCGTGCCGATCTCCTGGTGGAGATAGAGGCATTCTGGATGCCCGATCAATGACCATATTCCACAGGAAAGCGCTGCTTGCATTACTTTGCATTCCGGCAGCCCCTGCCATGGCCGACCAGCCGTTGTGGGAAGCCGGTGCAGGCATTGCAGCGGTCGATTTCCCCGCTTATCGCGGTTCCGACCAGCGGCAAAGCTATATTCTGCCGATTCCCTATGTTGTTTATCGCGGGAAATTCCTGAAGGTTGAAAGGGAGAAAGTCCGCGGCTTGCTGCTGAAACGCGACAAGGTCGAGCTCGACATCAGCGTGAACGGTACGGTGCCGGTGAAGAGCAGCGACAACCGCGCAAGGGCCGGCATGCCCGATCTGGACCCGACACTTGAAATTGGTCCATCGCTTAACCTGTCGCTGTTCAAGTCAGCCTCGGGTGACAGAAAGCTGGATTTGCGGCTGCCGTTGCGACCGGCGTTTGCCGGCAATTTTTCCGGGGTCAAGAACGTCGGCTGGTTATTCCAGCCGCAGATCAACCTCGATGTGCGCAACATTCCCGGCATGCACGGATGGAATCTGGGATTTCTGGCCGGGCCGATTTTTGCCGACGCCCGCTACCACCAGTATTTCTACGGCGTCGATCCGCAATATGCAACGGCTTCCCGTCCGGCATACCAGGCGCGTGGCGGCTATGCCGGCGGGCAATTCATTTCGGCACTCAGCAAGCGTTTCCCGGATCACTGGGTTGGCGCATTCATCAAGTTCGACACGCTGAGGGGCGCGGTGATTGCCGACAGCCCGCTGGTCAGGGCGAAAACGAATGTCAGTATGGGCGTGGCCATCAGCTGGATTTTCGGCAAGTCGCAGACCATGGTCAGGGACGACGAGTGATGGGTACATTCGCGGGGCTGGATCTTGATTGAAAAACGCACACTTCGGGCACTTTCCTGGCTGAGCTTGCCCTACGAGTATCTGGTGTACTACGGCGGTTTGCTGCTGTTTGCGGCGATGTGCCTGGTATGGAGCCTGCTCGCAGTTCCGCTGGTATTGTTGTTGCCGAGGCGTCTGGGTGTCAGTCTCGGCAGACGCGTGATCATGCTCGGCTTCCGGACCTACTTGCGTTTCCTGGAACTGAGCGGCATCGTCGAGTGCGACCTGGCCGCGCTCGACAGTCTCGGCAGCGAGCGATCGCTGATCATTGCGCCCAACCATCCTTCGCTGATCGATGTGGTCCTGATCGTTTCGCGGTTGCCGAATGCAGCCTGCATAATCAAGGCCAATTTATGGGATCAGCTTATTTTCGGCGGCAGTGCCAGACTGGCCGGCTATATTCGCAATAGTTCGCCGACAAGGTTGGTCGTCGATGCAACTGAGGAGCTTCATGCCGGCAGCCAGTTGCTGGTATTTCCGGAAGGGACGCGGACGATCGGCAACACCATCCAGCCGTTCAAGGGAGGGTTTGCGCTGATTGCGAAACGTGCGCGCGCGCCGGTACAAATGGTGTTCATCGAGATCAACCATCCGTTCCTGTGCAAGGGCTGCTCAGTGCTCAGAAAGCCGGAATTCCCGCTGGTATTCCGTGCCAGGCTCGGCGAGCGCTTTCTGCCGCCGGGCGAGGTCAGGCCCTATATTTCCCGGCTGGAGCAATATTGCCGCAGCCAGGTTGCCGGCAACGACGCGGGCGTGCCGCAATGAATCCTTCCGCGACCCATCTGGTGCTGATCCCGAGCTTCGATACCGGCGACAAGGTGTACTCGACGGTACGCGATGCCCGCCGCTACTGGAACCCGGTATGGGTGGTGGTCGACGGTAGCAGCGACGACACACCGGAAGGACTGCTGCAAATGGCCGACGACGACGAGGGGCTCAGGGTCTGGGTGCTACCGGTGAATCGTGGCAAAGGCGCTGCGGTGATGTTCGGGCTGGCCGAAGCCGAGCAGATGGGTTACACCCATGTGCTGACGATGGATGCCGACGGCCAGCACCCGGCGGAAAAAATCCCCGAGTTCATGCAGGCATCCGAACGGAACCGCGCGGCGATGATACTAGGCTGCCCACAGTTCGATGCGAGCGCACCGCTGCTGCGTGTGCGCGGGCGGAAAATTTCCAACTGGTGGGCAAACTTTGAAACGTTGGGCGGCGGCATCGGCGATTCGCTGTTCGGTTTTCGCGTCTACCCGGTCGGACCGTTGCTTGCAGTGATGCGCGCGCAGCGCTGGATGCGGCGCTTCGACTTCGACCCGGAAGCGGTGGTGCGGCTATGCTGGCGCGGCGTGCGGCCGGTCAACCTGGCGGCACCGGTCAAATATTTCAGCCCCGAGGAAGGTGGGGTTTCGCACTTCAACTACCTGCGCGACAACGCATTGCTGACGTTCATGCACATCCGCCTGGTGATAGGATTCGTGTTGCGGCTGCCGCTGCTGCTGTGGCGAAAAATCAGTCGCCGAGACGGCTCACAACAACCTTGAGCCGCAATTCTTCGGTGTAGTCCAGTACCACTTCCTGCTGCGCTTCGCCTGCAGCACATGCGGCCAGCAACGGCAGCGAACGCGCAGCCGAAGAGTCGCAACGCAGCGCTTCCAGTTGTGCATCGTTCATCCGGGTGGCACCTGGCTGGTCGTCGGTTTCGATGGAGAGTTCCAGGCCGGCCAGACTGTGCTGCGAATTGGCATCCAGCACCATTGCTATCCCGAACGGCTGGTGGCCCGGCGTCTTTTCGTATAGCGGTTCGGGGAACGGCGTATCGAATACCGCGAGCAGCACCGGCACCTGTTCGGCGATGCATTGTGTCGCGGCTTCGACGAGAGCGGCCGCAAAAGTGTCGTTCCATGCGCAGACGGTAGACGATGATTGCATCGAGCCCGAGGCGATGCTCCAGTACCCGGCCGGCGCATTGTGTACCGAGTTGTGGAAACGCGTGGGCGAGACGAAGCGTTCTGGCGTTGCAAGCGCCTCGCATATATGGTGGAGGGTGTTGGTATCGCCGTTGGAAGAGGCGAATACCACCGCCAGTTGCTCGGCCTTGAGCCCGGATTGCAACACGGCTTCCTGCGCGACATCCACTGCCAGTTTGATCGTGGGGCTGGCACGTCGCCGTTCGACGCTGGGCAGGATGGTGCCCTGGGGGCGTGGGACGAACTCCGGGTCCAGGTCTGCACCGACGGCAAAATGATTGCGCAGCGCGTCCCAGTTCTCGAATCCTGGACCGGTGGCGGCAATGCCTTTCAGGTAGATGATCATGTGGCGGGATAGCCGAGGACGAGGCTGGCGTTGTTGCCGCCGAAGCCGAAGGAATTGCTCAATACGCGCCTGATCGGCTGGCTGCGGTTTTCCAGCAGTACATTCATCGAGAAGCCGGGATCGACCGTCGTCGTGTTAAGGCTGGCGGGAAGCAAACCTTCGCCCAGGCACAGGCAAGCGATTACAGCCTCGGTGATACCGGCCGCGCCGAGCGTGTGCCCGGTCCAGCCCTTGGTCGAACTGCATGGGGTAGCGCTGCCCAACAGGCCGGATACCGCGAGGTCTTCCGCGTTGTCGTTGGCGCGTGTGGCAGTACCGTGCAGATTGACGTAATCGATCTGCGCAGGTTCGAGCCCGCTGCGCTGCAGTGCGGCAGTCATGGCCAGCCGCGCGCCCGCACCTTCGGGATGCGGTGTCGACATGTGGTAGGCGTCGCTGCTTTCGCCATAACCCAGCAGGCAGGGCACATCGTTGCGGCCATCGGCCTTTTCGAGCAGGGCAAAGCCGGCAGCCTCGCCGATCGAGATGCCGCTGCGTTCTGCATCGGCGGGCCGGCACGGTGCGGTCGAGACGATTTCGAGCGACGAAAAGCCATACAGCGTGGTCATGCACAGGCTGTCCACGCCGCCCACCACGGCCGCATCGCACAGGCCGCTGGCAATCATTCGGCTGGCCGAAGCAAATACCTTCGCGCTCGAGGAACATGCGGTCGAAATGGTGAAGGCGGGTCCCTGCAGGGCGAGGTAGCGGCGTGTGAAATCGGTCACCGAATAATTTTCGTGGGTGGTGCGGTAATTGAAAGTAGCCGGCAACCTGCCGTCCGCATCGCGCCGCCGATAGGCCAGTTCGGTTTCGAGGATGCCCGAGGTGCTGGTGCCGATAATGACCGCGATGCGGTGTGCGCCGTAACGCGCACGTGCGGCGGCGACGGCCGACTCGAAACCGTCGGCAGCCAGGCCGAGCATGGCCAGGCGGTTGTTGCGGCAATCGAAGTCGTGCAGGCGTGCGACGACAGCTTCGTCTTCCAGGCCATCGACCCTGCCGATCCAGGTGTCCAGCTCTGTATCCATGAAATCGCAACGGCGCAGCCCTGACTTGCCGTTGCGCAGTGCGCCCAGCGTGGCTGCGCTACCGCGGCCAAGGGCATTGACAACGGTGTAGTGGCTGAGGGCCAGCGGTTGGGTGGTCGGCGGAGAAATTTTGCTGTTAGAAATCAAGAGAGTTCCGAATATTTCAAAAATTCAGTCCGGGCAAAGCAGGACGAACGCGCACATTCTAATGATGCCTGTCCGGCAGGGCAATCTATAATGCAGCCTGGTTCCAGAACGGTTCGTTATGCAAGGCGCAGGCAATCAGGTGGGCAGGGCGTTTCCAGGTTTTACCCGATTACCGAATCGGGTAATATTGTTTGTTTAGGCTGAACGGATTACCCAGACAGTTCCGGCCCGCCTACATCATATAAATATATTTTGAAATGCATCATAATTGCTTCCTATGGATAACAATCTGAATTTCATCAAGGATTATCTGGAACGGCACCTCGATAATCCGCCTGAGAACTTGACGCCGGAGAGCAAGCTCGACGAGATCGGCATCGATTCGATGGCCTTGCTGGAATTGATTTTCGAGCTGGAAGACAAATACGACATCCGACAGTCAGCAGACATCCCAACTCCCACAACGGTCGGCCAGCTGCTTGAACTCATGGAAAAATACAAGCCTTCCGAGGTAAATGAGTAAGATCGAGCGCCGCAGGGTCGCCGTCACCGGGGTTGGCCTGGTCGATCCATTCGGCGGCGATACCGATGATTTTTTCGCCCGCATCATGCAAGGCGAATCGGCCGTCACCCTGTACCGTCATCCCACCTCCCAGACCGACCTGTCCCAGCCGGCGGCATGCTGCACTTCGTTCAGTCCGGAACAAACCCTGGGTCGTGCACTCACCAGTGCGACCGACCGCTATAGCCAGTTCGGTCTTGCCGCAGCTTTTTCGGCCTGGCGTGATGCCGGTCTTGAGCGTACCGGCGCCGGATCCGACGATTACGGAGTATCCTGGGGAACCGGAGTTGGCGGTGCGCTGACTTACGAACAGGGTTACACCGATTTTTTCGAGCGCGGCAAGCGTCGCATGTCGCCACTGACTGTTGCACTGGCGATGAACAATGCCGCCGCCTCAAACATCGCGATCGCGCTGGGTCTGGGCGGAGCCTGCCTGAGCTATTCGGTGGCCTGCGCTTCGTCGGCGGTATCCATCGGCGAAGCGTATCGCCGCATCCAGTCCGGGAACGATACACTGGTCGTGGCAGGAGGTTCGGAAGCGCCGCTGGCGCTGTCGGTCATGCTGGCGTGGGAGGCGATGCGGGTCGTCGCCGAAGGTGACGAGCAAACCGCATACCGTGCCTGCCGCCCGTTCCAGGAGGGGCGCACGGGTCTGGTGCTCGGCGAAGGTGCTGCGGCGATGGTGCTCGAAGACTGGGACCATGCGGTGGCGCGCGGTGCGCGCATTTATTGCGAACTGGCAGGCTACGGGCAGAGCTGCGATCATTCTCATCTGGTGCGGCCCGATGCGACCGGCCAGGTCAGGGCGATCACGGCTGCGATGGATGAAGCCGGCCTGTCGCCGGTTGACGTTGGTTACGTGAATGCCCACGGAACCGGCACCCAGGAGGGCGACCCGATCGAGATCGATGCGCTCAAGCGCGTTTTCGGCGATGCCGCATCCGGACTGGCGGTGAGCTCGACCAAGTCGATGCATGGCCATCTGCTCGGCGCGGCCGGCGCGATGGAAGCCGCGATCACCGTACTCGCGCTGGCCAGACAGCAAATCCCGCCGACCGCGCATTTGCAGCAGGTGTCGGCGGATTGTACAGGCGTGCGCCACGTGGCGGGCAGCGGGTTGCGGGACGTTGCCTTCAGGGCTGCAATCAGCAACTCTTTTGCCTTCGGCGGCAGTAATGCCGTGCTGGCTTTTCGGCAGGTGCAGTAAGCCGTCATACCGGCCAATGGCCGTTTCCATAAGGGAATTGCAATGACTGACAAGCCGCAGATCACCACCCAGTCCGCGCATGCACCGCACGTGCCGCTCACCCACTATTACGCCGATGAAGCGTCGCGCCGGGGATTCGTGCGCGAGATGTTCGACAGCACGGCGGAAGATTACGACCGCATGGAGCGCATTCTCGGTTTCGGAACCGGACTCCGGTATCGCGGTCAGGCCCTGGAGCGCGCCGGACTCCGGCCCGGCATGAAAATGGTGGACGTGGGCGTGGGGACCGGTCTGGTTGCGCGCGAAGCGGTGCGCATCACGGGGAGTGCCGAACTGGTGACCGGCGTCGATCCGAGTCCGGGCATGATGCAGAATGCCAAGGTGCCGGAAGGCGTGGCGCTGGTGGAAGGGCGGGCCGAGGAGATTCCGTTCCCGGACGATCATTTCGATTTCCTCAGCATGGGCTATGCGCTGCGCCATATCAGCGACCTGTCGCTGGCGTTCGAGGAATTCCACCGCGTGATGAAGCCGGGCGCCAAACTGTGCCTGCTCGAAATCACCTGTCCCGAGAGTCGCTGGGGACGCTTCCTGCTCAAGATCTACATGAAG
>Ga0315556_1000160_pt1 | contig 38554 bp, 35 predicted proteins | sample SalMarSW160310MG_FD_202112 | JGI IMG/M metagenome (GOLD analysis project Ga0315556, IMG submission 202112) | Salt marsh sediment microbial communities from the Plum Island Ecosystem LTER, Massachusetts, United States - Salt Marsh Sediment SW1603-10 ...
GGGTCCGAGTTGATCAGGCTGGTATCCTCTTCCAGATCTTCATTGATTTCAAGAATTTCACCGGACACGGGGGCAACCAGTTTACCAATCCACTTGCGGGATTGGATCTTTCCACAGACTTCCCCCTGCTCCACTTCATCTTCTTCCTCGGGCAGATCAATAAAAACAACATCACCGGCCTCTTTTTGAAAAAAGTCCGTCATGCCGACGGTTACCTTGTCACCATCCACCCGGGCCCAGCTGTGTTCCTTGTGGTAATAGAGATCATCGGGCATGTCATAACCTTTGATATCAGCCATTTTTCCTATTCCTCCTTTTCATGGTGAAATAATTTTTCGTCAGATGACGTTTAATGACATTATAGGAAGTCCGGGGACGGACTTCCAAAGAAGTCGTGACTCCCAAGAGCCAGGCAAACGGCATATTCCAGAAGCTACGCTCCCTCCGTCGTCCATGACTCCTCGCTCAGGGATTTCGGCCCTTCCACTGTCCTGCTATTCAAACCGGGCCTTGACGGTCCTGGCGTGGATGGGCAACCCCTCTGCCTCGGCGAGGGTGATTACCACGTCCTTCAGCCCGGCCAACCCCTTTTTGCTCAGGTACTGGAAAGTGGGCTTCTTGATGAAGTCATCCACGGACAATCCTGAAAACATCCTGGCGCACTGCCCCGTGGGGAGGACGTGATTGGTCCCCGAGGCATAATCCCCCACCGGTACCGGGGCATAAGGCCCCAGAAAAATGGATCCTGCGTGCTTGATCCTGTTGAGGGTGATGAATGGGTCCTTGGTCATGATCTGCAGATGTTCGGCGGCATACTCATTGGTGAATGCAATGGCCTGGTCCATATCTCCTGCAATCAGCACATGGGAGTGTTTGGAAAGGGAGACCTCTAGGATGTCCTTGCGGGCAAGATTTTCAAATTCCCCTTGGATGATGCTGCAGACGGCTTCCGCAAGGGGTTCGGATGTGGTGACCAGGACCGCCGCGGAATCGGGGTCGTGCTCCACCTGGGACAGGAAGTCCAGGGCGATCCACTCGGGATCCCCGCTTTCATCCGCGAGGATCAGGGCTTCACTGGGCCCGGCGGGTGAATCGATGTCCACCTGCCCGTAGACCAGCATCTTGGCGGCAGTGACGTACTTGTTGCCGGGACCGACAATCTTGTCCACTCTCGGCATGGCCTCCGTTCCGTAAGCCAGACCGGCAACACCCCAGGGGCCGCCTACTTTGAATATACGGTCGCATCCGGAGATATCGGCCGCGACCAGGGTTGCCGGGTTCGCAACCATCCCGGGGGACGGCGGCGTGACGGCCACAACCTGGTCGACGCCTGCGACCTTGGCGGGAAGGACCGTCATCAGGATGGTGCTGGGATAGACGGCGGTGCCCCCCGGGATGTAACAGCCGACGATATCCATGGGCCTTGTGATTCGACCGGCCAGGATACCTTCCGTCACCTCGATGGACCACATCTCACGCTCGATCTGGGCCTGGTGAAACCGCCTGATGTTGACGGCGGCCGCTTTGAGACAGTCCACCACCTTGGGATCAACCTGCCGGTATGCGTCCTCGATTTCTCCGGGGGTGACCTCCAGGTCGGCGCCCGTGATATCGTCCTTGTGTTTGCGATAGTGTTCAAGGGCCACCGCATCTCCGCGGTTCTTGATGTCTGATACAATCTTGCGAATATCCTCAAGAATATTGGAGATATCCTCCATGGATCTTTCCATGACGGCTTTACGTTTCTTAGGGGTTAACCCATCTATCCTCTCGGGTCTGATTTTCATGCGCCTTTCCACTCCTTTTCGTTTTTTGTTCTGAGCCAGTTTCAAAACATCCCCTTTTGCCCGATATCTGCGTCAGGCTCGAATTTTAGTCCTCGAAATACCTCAATGTATTCCTGTGGCCAAAATTTTCGCCTTTCTTAATCTCGAACAAAATTGAACATTTTGAAACTGGCTCACCTGAAATAATCCTTCAGTGCATCCGTGGTGCTCTGGAAGGCAAGACGGTCCCAGGGGATATCCCTTGGTTCGAAAAACCTTGCCTCAAGTGTCTCATCACCCGCCACAATGTCTCCGGAGACGTATTGGGCGGTATAAACGACCACCACCTGGGTATTCCCAGGATAGGAATAGACTCCAAGGAGTCGCTTTACACGGACCATTAGGCCGCATTCTTCCTCTGTTTCCCTCAAGGCAGCAGCTCTTATCTCTTCCCCGCGATCCACGAATCCGCCGGGCATCACCCAGCGCCCTTTTTGGGGTTGCATTGCCCTCTTCAAGAGGACAATCCGGTCGTCCTGCTCTACCACAGTGCAGGCTACCACCTTGGGATCCATGTAAAGGACAAATCGGCAGGCCGAACACACCAGCCTTGCAGGTTCTATTTCCTTCAAAACGACCTGGTTCAATTTGCCGCCGCACACGGGACAATAATGAAATTCAGGTTGGTGGTGGCCCATTTCTGTTTCCTGGGTTTTCTAAGATGCTAGGGGATCTTTCATTGGGTAAACCAGATATAGTCCGCTGCATCCTTTTTCAGCTCTTTTTGGCTTCCTATAGCATAAAGCACGACTATGGCCATGCAGACGGGAAGACGTCTCGAGACCCTGTTCGGGATGCCGTAGCGGTTCAGAATGTGCCCGTTTCCGGCAAAAACGATCAACTTCCTCTCTTGGCTTACCAGGTATTTTGCAATATTTTCCGCCATGGTGTCTTCCCAGGCACACTGGGCCTGGTAGAAATAATCAAAGTTCTTGAGACTTCCATGCGCATGCATTTTATAGATTTCGTGAACAAACGCAAGATGTTCTGCATCAGTCAGGTCGATATTCTCTGCAAGTTGAGTGCGCTCTTCCGGTTTCAGACCCGCCAGACCTCCCCTGGCAATGTGCTTTATGATCCCTCTCGGGGCATTAATTGCAAGGAGCCTTCGGTTCCTGTCCTTTGTGGCCTGTATGAGTGAACGATAGAACCGATAAGGGAATCCCCACGTTTTGGACCATTGGGCCTCTTCCAGAAATTGTGGTTCGTCTGTCCGGCCATCAAAGTAACGGTCTATGGCCTGTTGTTGGTCGACCTGGAAAAACTCCATGGCCGTGTCCATTCCGGGTTCACGAAACAACAGGGCTTGGAGAATCTGCACCTGGAGGAGATGGTGCTCACGGTTGTCATGCGCCTCCCCCACGAAAACGAGACGTTTTGAACGCAACTCGTTTAAAAGGGCATCAAAAGTCAGGACACGTCCTTTTGGCAAGGCAATAATCTGCCCTGGGTAGAAATGGCCCTTAAGGCCTTGAACCCGGGCCAACGGCATCCGCAGAGGCTTGTCGACCGCGCATCCAAAAAGCGCGAAAATGGAAAAAACCAATGACAATATCAAAATGGATTTTGAAAAAGGAAGCACCCTTTGTCTCCCCCGATCCCAAGTCTCACGACAACCCCCTTGACTCGATTAAACCTATCACTTACCTTTGACCTATGCAACCTACATCTCTTCTGATGCACCATCAAGACATCATCTGCTGCGTTTCCTTCGTTCGCTCCGCCCTGCGGCGTATTACAGGATACGCCTCGGTTGTCGCTACTCGGCGCCTTGCATCTAATGTCTTGCTGATGTTCAGAAATCATCCCAAATCAATTGGTTTCATCAACATAGTTGGAACTGGACGGTGAATTTGGGATCTCCAAACAAAGACCACCACGCAAGGGAAAATCTCGTGGCGAATGCGGATGAAAGCGTCCAATTCGCAGTAAGGCCTGGGAAGACCCCTCGAGGCGTGCCCCAGGGCCCGGGAGTCTACCTTTTCAAGGATGCCGCCGGACAGGTCATCTATATCGGCAAAGCCAAAAACCTCAAGAAACGCGTGCAGTCCTATTTCAGATCACCTGCCGATATGTTTCGTAAAACGGCTCTCATGATGAACAAGGCCAGAGGTTTGGATTGCATCCTGACCGCCAGCGAAAATGAGGCCTTTATCCTGGAAAGCACACTGATCAGGAAGTTCATGCCGCGCTACAATATCGTCCTTCGGGATGACAAACGGTATCCCAGCCTTCGCATGGATCTCAAGGAACCCTATCCACGCCTTCGCATCGTAAGGAAAATAAGAAAAGACGGCGCCCTCTATTTTGGACCCTTTTCTTCCGCCCAGTCCGTAAGAAGCACTCTGAAAATGATCGACCGTATCTTCCGGCTTCGAAAATGCAAAGACCGCCGAATGCCGAAACGCAGCAGGCCCTGCCTCAATTATCAAATGGATCGCTGCCTGGGGCCATGTACGAGAGAAGTCAGTACGGTCATATATCAGGGTATCGTAGATAGGGTGCGTCTGTTTCTAGAGGGACGGAACCGAGAACTGATCGATCAACTGAAGAAAGAGATGGATGGTGCAGCCGGGCATCTGGAATTTGAACGCGCAGCGGAAATCAGAGATCAGATCAGGGCCATCGATCGCACGGTGGAAAAGCAGCATGTCGTTTCACCTCACTTGGAGGATAGGGACGTTATCGGGGTCGCAAAAAAGGAGAGCCTCGTTCAGGTGGCCATCCTGCATATCAGAGGCGGGTATCTGGCTGGGAGCCGGAATTTTCTTTTCAGGGATCAAGCCTCCGTCGACCCGGCGGAGGTTGTGGAGGCCTTTCTGAAACAATATTATGCCGAAGAGGCCTTTATCCCAAAAGAGATCCTGACGTCGACAGATTGTGAAGATCTGCCGGCTATCGGGGCTTGGCTGTCGAATCTTTCGGGCAGAAAGGTGTTTTTACACAGGCCGTTAAAAGGGGGGAAACTTAGGCTGGTGCAAATGGCCGACGCCAACGCCGAGAGTGTCCTTGCCGGACAGGAAGAGGCATCCGGGAGAGTACTTATGGAAAATCTTCAGAGGGCTCTGAAACTGGAAAGGGCCCCTGATACGCTCGAGGGACTCGATATCAGCAATTTCTATGGGGATCAGGCGGTAGGCACAGTAGTCCGTTTTAAGGACGGAAACCCCCAGCGATCCGGCTACAGAAACTTCCGCATCAAGGGGGTGGATGGTATCGATGACTATGGAATGATGGCGGAGGTGGTCAGAAGGAGGATGGCCGGAGGAACACCGCCGGACCTTTTTGTGGTGGACGGAGGCCGAGGGCATCTGAATGTGGTGAAAAAGGTGCTCGCACAGGCGGAAGCCCCCTGGTTGCCTGAAGCCGTTGCCATAGCCAAACCTGATGAAAACAGGGGAGAAACGCAGGATAAGATATACATCCACGGCAGAAAAAACCCTGTCAGGTTGGAAGCAAAAGACCCGGTCCTCCTGTTTCTGATGCGCGTTCGCGATGAAGCCCACCGAAGGGCCGTCCGTTATCACAGGAGACTGAGGGAAAAGGCCTTGACCGTATCTGATGTGGAACAAATCCATGGCCTTGGAAAAAAGAGGAAAAAACAGTTGCTTACGCATTTTAAAAGCATGAATGCCCTGGCTCTGGCCGGTCTGGAGGAGGTGGCGGGGGTACCCGGCATCGGCATGGCACTGGCAAAAAGGATTGTTCAGTTTTTCGAGCAGGATGCCGATGAAAATGTGTGAGGCCGGCTGAACCGGGAAGATAACAGGTTCCCTTGTGGCATATGTATTGCAAAGTTTTTTGATACCTGGTTATCCGCCCTTCGCTCAGGCGGATAGCAAGGACATCAAGGACCTGCCGCAAGGGAAGCCTGGTAAAGAGATGGCGAAGTAACTCCGGGATTGACGACATACGCTTACATCTAAAGGCCATTCTTTGAAAACGCGGAACGGCTTGACAAGAAGTGAACAGGTGTGATAAAAAAGGCACTAATGTTTCGGTATGTATTGATTAATCCATTGATTTTATAGATAATATTAGAAGTGTTAAACCTGTTTTCAAACCCAGAGAGATAATAATTTGGCTCTCAAAAAAATGAACATAGTCTTCGTTCCGGAAGGGACGGGAGGGACCAGGCAAATCAGGTTATCAAGAATGCTCTTGTATCTGATATGCCTATGCCTGGTTTCGGGAGGAGTCTACTTTGCCTGGGTCTTTCACGGATACCTGGATTTAAAGGCAAAGATGCCCAGGCTCGCCCAACTGGAGAAGGAGAATGAGTTTCAGAAAAAGCAATTCCTGCATCTCGCCAAGCGCATCAACTTGATGAGAGAAAAAGTGGGCGCGCTCGAAGCGGTCGATCATCGCCTGAGGGTCATGGTTAACATGGAGACGGGTGAGGACAACGGCCATTCCAAGGGCGTTGGAGGCCCGGATCCGGCAGTTCTGGATCCGCACTATGGCGTCAATCAATCCCACAAAGACCTGGTCCGGAAGATGCACCTTTCCCTCGATAATCTCAATGAGGAGATTGCTTATGGGAAAGAGGAAAAGGCTGCACTGGAGAAATTTCTTGAAAAACAGAAGACACTCCTGGCCTCCACGCCTTCAATCTGGCCGACAAAGGGTTGGATGAGCAGTGGTTTTGGCTATCGCACCTCTCCTTTTACCCGTCAAAGGGAGTTTCATAAAGGTATCGATATAGCCACCCGAATGAATGCGCCAATCCTGGCCCCGGCGGATGGAATCGTCTCTTTTGTCGGATGGGACCACGGCTACGGCAAGAGCATCATCATTTCTCACGGGCATGGAATCAAGACGAGATACGGCCATCTGCAAAAGGCCTTGGTCAAGAAAAATATGCGTGTGAAAAGGGGCGACACCATCGCTCTTGTCGGCAGCACGGGTCATTCCACGGGCCCTCACTTACACTACGAGGTCCACTTGAATGGTGTGGCAGTTAATCCTCTCCGTTATATCCTAAACTGATTGCGGCATATCCTTCTTAACCGGTTCCCACCAAATAAAACGGAAAGCGCAAGACATCTCTTGGCCTTACCGGCTGCGGCAAGGTTTCGATCCGGCCGGCCGGGTGATTTAAATGCTTGATTTTTAAGGTGCAACGTTTTAGATGAAATGTCATGAGTCAGATTTACAGTTCGTTTCTCCTTAACTATTGATGGCTTTGTAAAGAGTCATCATCGTGCCCATGGACGGGCACGCGAATCAATGGGGTGCTTTGCAACCCGTTGATTTGTAAGGAAACCGAAAATCACACTTTTCGGTTTCCGTGAGTAAAAAGTCCAGGGACGGACTTTTTACGATTCCGTCACTATTGGGAAGGAACGTGTGGACTAATAACGGTATTATGAAAAGCATGTTTTGCATATTTGCCATAATCGGAAGGAACCCATGATAGGAAAAGTCATAAAAGGCATTTTTGGAAGCAAGAATGAAAGGGAACTTAAGCGGATGGCGCCGTTCGTGGACACCATCAACCGGCTGGAGCCGGAGTTCCAGGCCCTCTCGGATCAGGAGCTGAAGGGAAAGACTGCTGAATTCAGGGAGAGAATCGCAAATGGTGAGTCACTTGACGCACTTCTCCCCGAGGCGTTCGCCACGGTGAGGGAGGCATCGGTGAGGGTCCTGAAAATGCGGCCCTTCGACGTCCAGCTCATAGGCGGCATGGTGCTTCATGAGGGCAAAATTGCAGAGATGAAGACAGGGGAAGGGAAGACTCTTGCCGCCACATTGCCCCTTTACCTGAATGCCCTGGCCGGCAGAGGCGCACACCTGGTTACGGTCAATGACTATTTGGCGCAACGTGACTCCGAGTGGATGGGAGGTATCTACAATTTTCTCGACCTCTCCGTGGGTGTGATTGTCCATGGCATGGATGACAGGGAAAGAAAGGAGGCCTATGCATGTGATATCACCTACGGAACCAACAATGAATTCGGCTTTGACTATCTTCGAGACAATATGAAGTTTGACAAGGAGGATTTTGTCCAGAGAGATTTTTGCTACGCCATTGTCGATGAGGTGGACAGCATTCTCATTGATGAAGCCAGAACACCTCTGATCATAAGCGGGCCTGTGGAACACAGCGAGAACAAAATCTATATGGAAGTCAAGCCGCAAGTGATCAATTTGAAAAAGAAACAGACGGCGGTGATCCAGTCCATTCTGCAGGATGTCCGGAACAGACTCCAGGAAGACAAGCTGGATGATCACGCCATTGAAAAACTGCTTCAGGTCAAACGCGGAGATCCCAAAAACCCCGCTTTTCTTGACATACTCTCCCAGAATCAGGCCTTGAAAAAGGAAATCGACAGGCTGGAAAATGTCCTGAGTGCCCAAAAACTGCTACCCGAACTGGATCAAGTCCTCTATTGCATCATTGATGAGCGAAGCAATGCGGTGGAACTGACCGAGAAGGGGATCTCGCTTTTGTCAGACACGGGTTTGGGAGATTTCATTCTGCCTGACCTGGACGATGAAAGTCACCTCATCCGCGAAGATGAGACGATCAATGACCAGGAGAAAGATGAGCGTATCAAGCAACTGGAAGATCGTTTTGTTCGGGCCTCTGATCTCCTCCATTCCACCCAGCAGTTGATCAAGGCCTATTGGCTTTTTGAAAAAGATGTCCACTATGTCATCAAAGATGATCAGGTCGTGATCGTGGATGAATTTACCGGGCGGATGATGCCGGGGAGAAGGTGGAGCGACGGACTCCACCAGGCAGTAGAGGCAAAGGAAGGCGTCAGTGTGGCGGATGAAAATCAGACACTGGCCACCATCACATTCCAGAATTTTTTCAGGATGTACGAAAAACTGGCCGGTATGACGGGGACGGCCGATACGGAAGCGGCCGAATTCAACAGTATCTATAAGCTGGATGTCATGGTAATACCGACCAACAAGAAAATGATCCGCAAGGATTTCCCGGATGCCATATACAAGACGGAAAGAGAAAAGTTCCTGGCCGCCGGAAGGGAAATCAAGACCCTTTACGAGAAAGGGCAGCCGGTTCTCGTGGGTACCGTTTCGGTTGAAAAATCCGAGATGCTGAGCAAGATGTTGAAACGATCGGGCGTCCCCCATTCCGTCCTCAATGCAAAGCACCACCAGCGCGAAGCGGAAATCATCGCCAATGCCGGTCAGGCCCAGACCGTTACCATTTCCACGAACATGGCAGGAAGGGGAACGGATATCGTTCTAGGTGACGGCGTACTTGAACGGGGAGGTCTCCATGTGCTGGGTACCGAAAGACATGAAAGTCGCCGTGTGGACAACCAGCTCAGGGGCCGATCCGGGAGACAGGGCGATCCTGGTTCTTCCCGGTTCTATCTGTCTCTCGAGGACGACCTTCTCAGGATATTCGGCTCTGAAAGAATCTCTTCCATCATGGAGCGATTGGGCATGGCGGAAGGGGAACCCATAGAGCATAACCTCATATCGAGGGGCATTGAGAACGCCCAGAAAAAGGTTGAGGCGCACAATTTTGATATGCGCAAACATCTCCTGGAATATGACGACGTCATGAACAAACACAGGGAGATCATCTATTCCCTGCGAAAAGACGTGCTCATGGGGCAGGAGATTGATGAAATTATCATGGGAATGATCGATGACAAGGTGGAGGACCTGGTTGGGAGAGAGATCGATCCCAAGGAATATTCAGAAGACTGGGATATCAAGGGGCTGAGAGATCATTTTTCCCGATTGTTCGGGATTCGTGTCCGGATCGCGCCCGAAGACGTGGGGGAAGAATCCTTTGACACCCTGCAGCCTGAGGACCTGGTGGAACTGCTCAAGGATCAGGTCAAAAAGGCCTATGAAAAAAAACAGGCCCTGTTTGGAAAAGAAGATTTTAAAGGGATCGAAAAGCTTGTTGTCCTTCAGATTATTGATGATCAATGGATTGCCCATCTTCAGGATATGGAGCACATGAAAGAAGGTATCGGTCTCAGGGGATACGGACAGCTCGATCCACTCAGGGAATATCAGAAAGAAGGTTATGCCCTGCTTGAGAGTCTTATGGACAGGATCCGCGAAGAGGCCCTGGGCATGATTTTTCGGATCCAGCTGATGAGGGAACCACCGGAGCCGGCATCAAGAAAAAAGCGAAGGGCTATGCACATGAGCCACGGGGGGGAGGGTGATACGCCCGCCACGGTTAGGCGGAAGGAAAAAAAGGTCGGGAGGAATGAGCCCTGCCCCTGCGGGAGTGGCAAGAAATACAAAAAATGCTGTGGGGCCAAGGCATAGACCCGCGTCTGGTAAGTTCTGTACCATGACGTGGCAATAACACATATTGGATTTGGGATTTAAGGCGTTTGGTTCATCCTTTGAGAAAATGGAATGTAATGGCAAAATCGATGATAGAATTTTCCAGGCAGCATATTGGTAACTTTATCTATGCCGTCGAGCCAGTTTCAAAACGCCCCCTTTTGCCCGATCTCTGCGGCAGACGACAATTTTAATCCTCGAAATATCCAAAATATTCCTGTGGTTAAAATTTTCGCCTTTCCCCGCTCAAAGTCCGGGATCTTCGACTTGACCTCGAACAAAATTGAACGTTTTGAAACTGGCTCCGTCGATCGATCAAAAGGATTTGACAAAGCACGCAGAAGGAAACCGGTATGGAGTATATGATACAAGGGTTCAAGGCCTCGGCAGTTGCCGCCGGTCTCAAGCAGAATGGAGCGCCGGACCTGGCGCTCATCTATTCTGAGAAGGAATCAACAGCTGCAGGGGTTTTTACAACCAGCCGGGTAAAGGCCGCCCCGGTACTGTTGAGTATGGAACACATCCGGAAGGGAAAGGCCCGGGCCATCGTGGCCAACGCCGGAAACGCCAACGCATGCACTGGAAGCCAAGGGTTGGACGATGCCCGAGGAACAATTGATCGTGTTTCTCAAATCCTCGGAATTGATTCGACGGATGTCCTGGTGGCCTCAACGGGTGTTATAGGGAAACCCCTCGATATGGCCCTGTTATCAAACGCCATGCCGGAGCTCCAGGAGAATCTGGGATCAAAGGGCATGCAGGATGTCGCTCGGGCCATTATGACGACTGATACCTTTCCCAAAATAAGCGCTTACGGGGGAATGGCGGGAGGTCGCCCTTACAGGATCGTCGGCGTTGCCAAGGGCTCCGGGATGATCATGCCCGACATGGCCACCATGCTCTGTTTTCTCCTGAGCGATATCGCCATTGATGGACCGTCATTACAGAAGACCCTGCTTTGCGGCGTCCAAAAGACATTCAATCGGATCACCGTGGACGGGGATACCTCCACCAATGATACGGTCTTCATGCTGGCAAACGGAATGGCGGGGAATGGGGCCCTTTCGGATCCAGACCTGAAGGAATTTGACGCCGGCCTGGCCAAAGTGATGGGCGACCTGGCGCGGATGATTATCAAAGATGGAGAGGGCGCCACGAAATTCGTTGCCCTGGAGATAAAAGGCGCTGCCAGTGCCTCAGACGCCCTGAAAGGCGCCCGCACGGTGGCCAATTCCCCTCTGGTCAAGACCGCCTTTTACGGCTCGGATCCCAATTGGGGACGTATGATGGCTGCACTGGGACGATCGGGTATTCTGTTCGAGGAATCCAATACGGACATCTGGATCGATGACGTCCAGATCGTAAAGGGTGGCTTGGGATGCGGTCCGGATGCGGAGAGAAGGGCGGCGCAAAAAATGTCGGGAGACGCCTTCACTGTCAGCGTCCAATTGGGTGCGGGGGAGTTTTCTGAAACGGTGTATACCTGTGACCTTTCTCATGATTATGTGACCATCAATGCGAACTATCGGACGTGACACGCGGTTAGCTACCATCGACAGCCTATGAGCAACGAAGGCGATGGCGGTGTTGGGACGAACCTGACGCTCTTTTTCAGACGCTTTCTAACCACTCCGGAGGGGATGGACGCCCATTTGGGGTTTAAGGGCAGCCATGAGAGAGCCCAGGGCTCCTGGAGGCGTAAACCCCAAATAGGCGTCCATGCCGGGGTTGAATGCCAAGTCCCCCATGAGAAAGCGTCTGAAAAAGACCCTCAGGTTCTGCTCCTGAGTTCCGATTTGGGATAGCACAGGGTTTCGCGTATGAAGAGCAGGTGAACGGGAGTTTTTCATGGTTCCTCATGTCTTCAGAGAATACGATATCCGCGGCACTTTTCCTGATGAACTCAATGCGGAAACGGTTTATGCGCTGGGCCAGTCCTTAGGCACCTATTTTCGAGGACATGACGCCCGTCGCATCAGCCTGGGTCGAGATTGTCGACTCAGTTCGCCGGAACTTTCCGGTGCTCTGGCCAAGGGCCTCCTCTCAACAGGCATGACCGTCCTTGATTTGGGAATGGTCCCGACACCGGTTCTCTATTTTTCGCTTCACCATCTGGATGTGGACGGGGGGGTTCAGATTACCGGGAGTCACAATCCGCCTGAATTCAATGGGTTCAAAGTCTGTCTGGGGAATGCCACCGTCTATGGAAAGGAGATTCAGGAAATCAGAAAGATCAACCAGGCCGGAGGATTCAGCCGGGGTGAAGGGACGGCACAGGAGGTCCACATTACCGACTCCTATAAGGAATATCTTATTGAGAATCTTCACCCGGGCCCCGTGGGGAGAAAAGTCGTTGTGGATGCGGGGAATGGTGCCGCCGGTCATATCGCTCCGGACCTCTACCGACGGATGGGTCTTGACGTGATACCCATTTACTGTGAGCCGGACGGACGGTTTCCGAACCATCACCCCGATCCCACCATCCCAGCGAACCTGCAGGATCTTGCGAAAAAAGTGGTGGAATCCGGTGCCGATCTGGGTATTGCCTTTGACGGGGACGCGGACCGGATAGGGGTGGTTGATCAGGCTGGAGAAATAATTTGGGGCGACCATTTGATGATTCTTTTTTCACGTGATCTTCTGGAAAGGCATCCCGGCGCCAAGATCATAGGGGAAGTGAAATGTTCCCAGACTCTCTTCGATGACATCGAAAAGCGTGGAGGAAAGGCCATCATGTATAAGGCGGGGCATTCCCTGATCAAGGCAAAGATGCGGGAAGAGGGGGCCCTCCTGGCAGGAGAGATGAGCGGGCATCTCTTTTTTGCCGAACGCTACTTCGGGTATGATGACGCGATTTACGCAGGCGCCAGGCTGCTCGAAATCCTTTCGCGAAAAGAAGAATCACTGGAAGCAATGCTTTCCGACGTCCCGAAGACATTCAGCACGCCGGAAATTCGTCTGGATTGCCCGGAAGAGATGAAATTTGACGTGGTGAGGGGCCTGGCAGAGCATTTCAAGACCGAATATGACGTGATCGAGGTGGACGGGGCCAGGGTTCTTTTTGAGTCCGGTTGGGGACTGATCCGGGCCTCCAATACCCAGCCGGTCCTGGTCCTGCGTTTTGAGGCGAAGGATGAAAAAACCCTTGAAGAGATTCGGAAGACCTTTATGGACAGGCTGGCCGAGTACCTTTAGCCCTTCGAATCCAGGCCATTTTCAGGTCCTGAACCTCATGCGGCACAAGATAATCCGGATCTCCTTTTCAGGGGTCCGAATGATCTTTTTCTGCGCCTTCATCTCGAAGTGTTGATCCATCTCTTTGAAGAAATTGATGCTGGATTTCCTGAGACCTTCGGCCAGAACGATTTCTCCCCCCTGCTTCAAATAATGTTTGAAGAGCTTGAAAAGGGGCTCAAAGTCTCTTTCACTGTAGACCACTTCAGAGGCAGTTATGGTATCAAAGGTGCCTTTGATGCCGGGTCGGTTCCAGTCAAGCTTCCGTATTGCAATATTCGGATCGGAGGGTGTCAGGTTTTGCAGGGCGTTGGCGCGGGCGAAATTCAGGGCGTCCGGATTGCTTTCCGTCAGGGTAACCCGATGGCCGAAAGCGGATGCAACGATGCCCACAAGACCCATCCCGGAGCCGATCTCAAGGATGTGACGATTGGGATCCGGTTTCAGGGATGCCATGTGCTCGGCGAGGACCAGCGAGGCTTCCCATATCTTGGCCCATAAAGGAAATCTCCGGAACACGTCATCGCGATCGATAAAGGGATCCAAACTCATGGGAACGAAGAAGGAAAATCGTCGGCTCCTGATCACCACCTCAGAGGAATCGGTTTGGTATTTTTTGTGAAATTCGTGGATTGAAAACATAAATTCTGGCCGCCTTTGCCTGTTCTTGGTGGCGATTGTTTTGTCACAGGAACCACTTTATGTCCACAGATTTCTTGCCATAAGGAATGGATCCCGATAAATGGAAGCAACTGATGTGCGATTGACATAGCCCCCGCTTTTGTCTATGCTGAAGCATAATGGCTTTTAAAGGTCGTCAAGAATAGTGACAGGAAGCGGTCATTTGCGGGACGCAAAAAATTCTTCTGAATTCGCTCGAGATCGACAGCAGCAGAAAGGAGATGGGGACATGGAACTCGTGGCCAGGGATATCATGGAAAAGGAGTTCTTGACGGTAAACCCTGAGGCCTCTGTGAGGGAGGCCGCACGATTGATTTTTGAAGGGGGAGTGAGAAAAACCGGTTACAAGCCTTTTGGCTTGATGGTGACTGATACAACCGACGCTCTTGTGGGCATGATCTCCCTGTACGATATCCTTTACCATCTGCGACCGCCGTTCATGAATTATGAACTTGAGAGTTTTAAACTCGAACACGGTGAGTTGGAACCCTACCTCGATCATTTCAAAGAACTGAAGGTGGAAGAAATCATGAGCACGCCTGTCGTGACCGTGGACCCTGACCGTGATTTGATGGTGATCATCGATACTATGGTTAAGAAGAAGGTGCGACGTCTACCCGTGGTGGCTGACAGCAAGATCCTGGGGATTGTCTACCTGTCGGATGTCTTTTATCACTTGTGCAGTCTCTGGTTGGTATGCCCGTCGGATTGATTAATAGCGGAGATTGTGATGATGGAGCTTGACAGGCCGATTGTTCTGGCCACCCGGAATGAAGGCAAGATCAGGGAATTCAGACGTGTTCTGGACGAGTTTCCGGTGGAAATAAAGGAGCTCCAGGATTTTGGGCCCATTCCCCCCGTGATAGAGGATGGTGAGACCTTTGAAGATAATGCCGTGAAAAAGGCAAGGCAAACGGCCCGGGTCATTGGGCTTCCCGCCATTGCAGACGATTCCGGTCTGGAGGTTTTCGCGTTGAACGGGAAACCGGGCGTGCGGTCGGCACGATTTTCCGGCAGGGGCGCCAATGACAAGACCAACAATCTGAAACTGCTTGAAGCCATGAGAGGGGCGAGTGATAGGAGGGCAAGGTTTGTTTGCGTGCTTGTCATTGCCGTACCCACGGGTCCGGCGCTGGTTTACCAGGGCACCTGCGAGGGGGAAATCAGCGATAAAATGATAGGCCGCAACGGCTTCGGCTATGACCCTCTATTCTATTACACGCCCCTGAGAAAGACATTCGCTGAGCTGACCGGTGATGAGAAAAATGCCATCAGCCACCGGGGAAAGGCCCTGTCGGAACTCCATGATGAATTTTCCAAGGTTTTGGTATGGTTGCGGAATAGATTGGGAGAAGAACGGTTCGGCTGAGATGAGAGGATTTTATTGCTCAGTTCTTTACAAAGGGTTGGTGGATTGGCGACCGAAAATATTGACAACGCGGATTTGATGCATAGCTTATACGAACGGTAAGACAGCTACAAGAGATTATTACTTAAGGAGGATTTTATGATGTTTGAAGTGACATCCAAGGCAAGTGAAATGGTCAAGGAATTCCTGAAGGATCGTGAAGAGATCCCCGCAATCAGGATAATGCTTTCACAAGGTGGCTGATCCGGGCCCTCTTTGGGCATGGCTCTGGATGAGCTGCGCGATGCAGATGAGTCGTTTGATAGTGAAGGAATTACCTATGTAGTCGACAAGGAACTCCTGGAAAAGGTCAAACCCATTAAGGTTGATTATACGGCCTCGGCAATGGGCGAGGGCTTTTCCATTTCTTCAAGTATGAATGCGGCCAGTGGATGCGGGAGTTCCTGCAGCTGCTGATTCGGCCGGTTATGCGGGACCGCCGTCCTTCTGAAGCGACGTAAGGATTTCAGAGGGCGGCGGTCTTTTTTTCCCTTGAAGCGCCCAGGGAAAACAGTTCACTGCAATCACAACTGACGAGTGTTCCGTTGCAGGCTCAGGCCATGGACCTGGGAAAATCAAAAGGCACCCAGCTGACAGGGGGAGATCTTGATTGCGAGTGTTTCACACGCCGAAGAAACCGTCAGTTTTCCAACTCCAAAAGTCGATGCGATATCCCACGCCGCCTTACAGGACAGCCGGTCGTCTGTCAGCCCCTTCCGAATCGATTCTTCCAACTCTCCCGGTACTGTTTCGGCTGTTTTTATGATTTTTTTCTTGGCCCCGTAACCGAAGAGGCCCAGTTGGCATTTCGTCAACCTGATTTCAAGAACATCCAGGGCAAAGCCTACCTGGCCCGGTGTGGCTCCCTGATCCGCGGCAATGTCGAATGCCAAGGCGCAGGCCATCTGTCCATCTACAGCACGTTTTTTTACGGCTTCTGCTATCTCTTTGTTTGCCTTTTCACCCGGTGCGTGCTTTTTTGCATAGTGTCCCCGGTCTTCTTTGGTCATATTTCCCTCCATGATCACGCCGAGTTCCGCGGCGCGAAAGAAACCTCAAAGATGCATTCCATGTTATCCATTAAAAAGTGTGAAGTCCAGCAAGAAATCCGGCAGCAGGAATGAGGCCCTTTACAGAAATGACAAACTCATGTATGAGCAGATGGAATTGAGAGGAAAAACCTTATGATCCGTGAAATGGTAAAGAGGACACTTGAAGAGCTTCCCCCGGGAGTACAATTGGTGGGAGCGGCGAAAACCAGGACTGTGGAAGAAATCCTGGAGGCTGTAGAGGCGGGCATGGAGATTGTGGGCGAAAATTATGTGCAGGAGGCTGAAAAGGCATTCAAGGTCATTGGACACCGTGTAAAATGGCATTTGATCGGACATCTGCAGCGAAACAAGGTGAGAAAGGCAGTCCCCATCTTCGACATGATTGAGACCGTGGATTCCGTGAAACTCGCCCGTGAAATTGACAGGGTCTGCAAGAAAATGGAGAAGGTCATGCCGATTCTGATCGAGATAAATAGCGGCGAGGAAGAACAGAAGACCGGCGTCTTTCCCTCCCGGGCGGCTTCGGTGATACGGGAAATCGCAACGCTTGAGCGGGTGAGGGTTCAAGGGCTCATGACCATGGGGCCCTTTGCCGGAGACCCTGAGGAAGCCCGACCGTATTTCCGGGTTACCAGGGAGCTTTTTGAAACGGTCAGGGCAATGAAGATTCCTGGAGTGGACCTGCGCTATCTCTCCATGGGCATGTCCAACTCCTACAGGATCGCCCTGGAGGAGGGGGCTAACCTGGTGCGGATCGGGACCAATATCTTTGGCGAACGTCATGATGGGTAGCATGGGAACGTCATGAGTTATGCGGCAAAAGAGATGAAGCGCCTCATGGGAAAGGCGATCCACCACCACCGGATGATCCGGGATGAGGATCATATCCTCGTCGCGGTTTCAGGAGGCAAGGACAGCCTGAGCCTTCTGTGGCTTCTCCGGGACCGGATCAGGCGGATTCCTATTGATTACCGGATTACGGCTGTTCATGTGGACCCGGGGTTCGGGGGTGATTCGACGGAAAGACTGGAAGAATTTTTCAGGGACCAGGGATTTGACTATCGCCTGATCCGGACACAGATCGGCCCAAAGGCCCATGGCCCGGAAAACCGGGAAAACCCTTGTTTCCTCTGTTCCCGCATGAGGAGAAAGATCCTTTTTGAAACGGCGCGCGATCTCGGCTGCAATCTCCTGGCCTTCGGACACCACAAAGATGATCTTATCGAGACTTTTTTCCTGAATGTTTTCTATGGAGCCTCTCTCAGCACCATGCTGCCTGTCCAGCCCTTTTTTGACGGTACATTGACGGTTATAAGGCCCTTCTACATGCTGGATGAAAGGCTCGTGAACCGCTTTGTTCGCGACATGAATTGGCCGGAAATTCAGCTGGGATGCCCCACCGCAGGCTCCTCGAAAAGGGAGGAGATCAAGGAGATGCTTCAGGGGTTCTATAGGACCAACAAGAAGATAAAAGGGAATATTTTTCATGCACTGCAGAACGTGAAACCCGAGTACCTGCTGGCACCCATAAAGTCTTGACCCTGACGGATCTATTGCCTATAATCCGCCCCGCGGAATGAAACGTTTTTTGTGAAACCATAGGAGGTTACAATGGATCTACCCAGAAAACTTGGTGTGGGAATAGTCATGCTGGTGCCGGCGTTTGTCCTTGGCGGTGCACTTTGGGCCCTGATAGAGTCATGGATCGCCGTCTTGATACTGGAAATCCTGATTGCCCTGGGCTTTGGATACATGATATCGGAGAGAAGAAGCTCATTGAAAAAAGCCTGACCAGGGCACTTAGGTCTTCCGCTCACTTGGGCGCATTGAACCACCAGCGGGAGGGCCGGTGCATTCCTTTCCGGCGGGAATATATCTTTCCTCAGCTCTAAATCACGGCACAAATATTCTGCGCGGGGTTTCCAGCCAAGATAGTTCGTCCATCAGTCCAAACGCAGATGGTCCGATGCGCCTGTCAGGTGTTTTATGAACGGTCAAGAATCTCCATGGCCTTTTCCACCAATTTCCGCTCGGTAATGCCGAATGCTTCGTAGAGCTTTTGATAGGGAGCGGACGCACCAAAGTGATCGATTCCGATAGCGGCGCCTTTTGTCCCAACATACCGATGCCATCCTTGGGTGGCACCGGCCTCAATGGCCACGCGAGCTGAAACATCACGGGGGAGAACACTCTCTCTGTAATCCTCCGGCTGCCGTTCGAAAAGTTCCCAGGAAGGCATGCTCACCACCCTGACCTTGATATTCTTTTCCTCGAGGGATCTGCAGGCCTTCATGGCCACAGAGACCTCCGAACCGGTCGCTATCAGGATCACATCCGGTTTGCCGTCCAGGGCGTCTTTGAGAATGTAAGCGCCTCTTGACAGCCTGTTTTCGGGCTCGATGTGGGACCGATCGAGCACCGGAAGTCCTTGCCTCGTCAATGCCATGGCTACCGGCCCGTCTTTTTTCTCAAGGGCAATATGCCAGGCCTCAGCCGTCTCGTTGGCATCTGCAGGGCGAATGACTGTGAGGTTCGGAATGGCCCTCAGGCAGGCCAGCTGTTCAATGGGCTGGTGCGTGGGGCCGTCTTCCCCCAGGCCGATACTGTCATGGGTAAAGACGTAGATGACGTTTAAACCCATCATGGCGGCGAGTCGGATAGGCGGTCTCATGTAATCTGAGAATATGAGAAATGTCCCGCCATAGGGAATCAGACCGCCGTGAAGCGCCATGCCGTTCAGGATGGAGCCCATGGCGTGCTCACGGACGCCGAAGTGCAGGTTTCTTCCATCGTATTGTCCAGCCTGATAATTTTTTTCACCGTTGATCAGCGTCTTGTTGGAGGGGGCCAGGTCTGCGGACCCTCCCATCAGGTTTGGAATATGAGGAGCAACCGCGTTCAGGATTTTTCCGGAAGCCGCGCGGGTGGCCATTCCTTTCTGATCGGCGGGGAAAACAGGCAGATGCTTTTCCCAACCGTCAGGGAGTTTGCCACTTAACCACTGACGCAAATTCCCGGCCGGTTCAGGAAAGGCCCGGGCGTAAGCCTGGAAGGTGCTGTTCCATTTTTCCTGCATGTCCCTCCCGCGTGCCACGGCCTTGCGGAAATGTTCGGCAGCTCTCTCCGGGACAAGAAATGGGGGCTCCACCGGCCATCCCAGGGCCTTTTTTGTCAGGACGAGTTCATCGGGCCCAAGGGGTTCTCCATGTGCCCCCGGCGTATCCTGCTTGTTGGGGCTGCCGTATCCTATATGGGTTCGCACGGCGATGATTGAGGGCCTTTGCGTTTCCTCCCGGGCCATGCCGATGGCTTTTTCCAGAGCTTCCACGTCGTTCCCGTCATCCACCGCCTGGGTGTGCCAGCCGTAGGCCTCAAATCTCTGCATACGGTTTTCGGTAAAACTGATATCCGTGCTGCCTTCGATGGATATATGGTTGTCGTCGTAGAGGTAGATGAGCTTGCCCAGGCCGAGATGTCCTGCCAGGGAGGCCGCTTCATGAGAGACCCCCTCCATCAGGTCTCCGTCGCTGACGATGGCATAGGTAAAATGGTCAACGATATCATAGTCGGGGCGGTTGAAGCAGGCCGCCAGATGGCGTTCGGCCATGGCCATGCCGACACCGTTGGCAAATCCCTGCCCGAGGGGCCCGGTGGTTGTCTCCACGCCGGGCGTATGACCATATTCGGGATGACCTGGGGTCCTGCTTTGCCACTGGCGAAAGTGTTTCAGTTCTTCCAACGGCAGATCATAACCTGTGAGGTGCAGGAGGCTATAAAGCAGCATGGATCCGTGTCCTGCGGACAGGACAAATCGGTCCCGGTTAGGCCACTTGGGATCCTCCGGGTTGTGACTGAGAAATCGGGTCCAGAGCACATAGGCCATGGCTGCAGATCCCATGGGCATCCCGGGATGGCCGGAATTGGCCTGCTGAACGCAGTCGGCGGAAAGCATCCGAATGGTGTTGATGCACAAGGTATCCAGTTCGTTTTTCATGATATAGATCGATCTCCTTTCACTTTCTTCTTGTATTTATCAATCTTTTAGGATAAATATCAGTAAATTGTCTGTTTGCTCGAATGCCGATGTTTTTATTCCATTTTGCATTCAAGATGATACCAAGGCGGCAAGGAGTAGGCGACGGAGGCGTACAAAAAACAGTACGTCGAGGAGACTGCGACGCAGCCAACGCCGGTAGCGCTTGAATGCGAATTGAAATTAGGTCCACGTTTGTCAACCATCAGCGCAAGGGCACATCCCATGGAGCGCGTTCTCCTATTGAATATCACCTACGAACCCCTCAAGATCATCAATTGGAAGAGGGCCATCACCCTCCTGTTCCTGGAAAAGGTTGAGGTGGTGGAGGAATATGGTCGTGAGCTCCATTCCATCAGCTTCACGATCAAACTGCCGGCGGTGGTCCGTCTCCTGAGGATGGTCAAGCGACCCAAGGCGCCGGTCAAGTTTTCGCGACAGAATATTTATACCAGAGACAAATATCGATGCCAGTACTGCGGAGAAAAGTTTGATTCGGAGGAGCTTACCTATGACCATGTCATTCCCAAGTCCAGGGGCGGCCTGACCGAATGGCGAAACATTGTGACCTGCTGTGTGGAGTGCAACCGACGCAAAGGCGGCCTTACTCCCAACGAAGCAGGCATGAGACTTATCCGCAAACCTTCCCGCCCCACATGGATACCTGCAGTAAGGATTACCGTCGGTATCCGCAACATTCCACAATCCTGGCGGGACTACCTCTATTGGAACGTGGAACTCCTTGAATAGTCCTGTGGTGCAGGGCTAGGCCAGCCTTGAGGCTATTTTCTCTGCCAGTCCTGCAATCGCCTCGGGATTCCCTGGTTTCTGGTCCCACGAACTTACGGAGAGCATGGATTCCCCTTCGGATCGTGGCACAAGATGCAAATGATAGTGCATGACGAGCTGGTTCACCCCCCGACCATTGAGTTGCATGCAGACAACCCCCAGCAAATCAAAGGTGCTTTTCATCGCGTTGACGATCTTCTTGGCCGCGAGCTGCACCGCCATGAGATCTTCTTCCTGGATTTCCCAGAGATTTGCTGCGTGGATTTTGGGAATGATGAGCGTGTGCCCCTGGGACACGGGGTTGATGTCCAGGAAAGAGATGACTTTTTCATCTTCATAAATCTTGAAGCACGGGATCTCACCCTTCACGATTTTGCAGAAGATACAGCCTTCCATCAATGACCTCCTTTTATGCCTCAAGCAGACCCTTCAAATGAACTCCAATCCTATCCTTTGGCCCAGAGATTGTCGAGTCAAAATTTTCAACTGCCGGGTTGAGGCAGTGTCATGAATACCTCTCTCAAAGGATCCAGTTCAGGGTCCTTGACTTCATCGAGGAGCCTGGAGAGGCTTTTGAGTGCCCCGGGTATATAGTCTTCAAAATAGGCCTTGCCTTGGACTTTGCTCAGATAGGCAAAGGCTCCGAGGATCTGGAGATTTCTTTGAAGGCTGAGATAGGGATAGTATTTTGCAAAATCATCGAGAAGGCCGGGGTCGTGTTCCGCCAGCAGAGACAGATAAAAGTGATAGATTTCTTTCTGAATGGGAAGGGAAAGAGCGGTATAGGGGTCAATGAGAAGAGAGGCAAGGTCGTAACCCAATGGCCCCATTCGCCCTCCCTGCCAGTCCACCAGGCCGATCCGCCCCTTGTCGACCAAAATGTTCCTGGATTGAAAGTCCCGGTACAGGAAGAACCCGCTGTTCGCCTGCGAAGCCATCGCAGCCAGATGACGAAAAGAGACCTCCAGGTCAGACCATTCCTTGTTGAACCCCATGTAAGTCCCGAGGAAGGCATCCCTGAAATAGTGAGATTCATCCCTCCGCATGACTGTGTGGTCGTAACTGGCCGTCTGGCAGCACCATTCCACGTTGAAACCCTCGGCCCCCTTCAACTGCAGATGGAGCAGCTCCTTTACCACCTTGCGGTAAATGGGCAGGGGATTTTCAGACTCCTTTACAACTTCCTGTAGGTTGGGCCTTCCCAGATCTTCCATAATGACCCATCCTTTTTCGGGGCTGAACAGATAGATCCTGGGTACGGGCACTCCTTTCGATTTCAGGTGTTTTCCTATTTCTATATAGGCGTTGTTTTCCTTGTAAGCGTATTGGTTGACGGGCGGGTTTGCCATAACGATGAATCGCTTCCCGGCTCCAAGCGATCCCATGCGCCAGAATCGACGCTTCGAGCCGTCACCTGGAAGGGGTTCTATGGATGCTGCACCTTCTCGGCTGTCATTTACCTTGAGAAAATCGTAGACGAATCTCTTGAGTCCACTGTCCACGTGCCGGCCTCCTGAAAGAAGTGGGAAGGGATTACCGTGCTTTTATCACAACCGCGTCCATAAACAAGCGTAAAATTATTTGGTAAGTCTGGTTCCAAAACCGATCCGGTTCTTCCCGCAGTGGCCTGCTTTGTGCAGACAATTAACAAGGAATCATGGCCGGTGTGAAAATGTTTCCAATCAAGTATTGATGGCTTCGTAAAAAGCTGGTTTATGCCATTTTCGGCAACCTATGAGGAACGAAGAGGAACCGAACCTGACAATCTTTTTCAAATGCTTTCTAAGCACTCCGGAGGGGATGGATGCCGATTTGGGGTTCAGCGCTACAGCACGGAAGCGCGTAGAGTTTGATAGGAGTGAACCCCAAATAGTCGTCCATGCAGAAGCGAGTTGCCAAGTGCACTATGAGAAAGCACATGAAAAAGATTCTCAGATCCGTTTCCTTAAATCCGGATGAAAAAGCGACTTCGTTAGAAGTTATCATCGTGCCCATGGACGGACCGTCAGGAAAAAGTCAACGGACGGACTTTTTATGGTTCAATCAGTATTGGAAATGCCCCATATCTGAAAGGGATTCTATTGAATGGAAGTCTATGTGGCAAGGCAACCGATTTTCAGAAGAAACCGTAAAATCTATGCTTATGAACTGCTCTTCAGAGGGGGGATGGTCAATGCGTTTCCCGACATAGACGGCGATACCGCCACATCCAAAGTGCTTTCGAACACCTTTTTAACCATGGGAATGGAGCATGTGCTGGGTGGAAAAAGGGCGTTTATCAATTTTACGCGGGACCTTCTGGTCCAAAAAGTCCCCATGATGTTTCCGCGGGAACAGGTGACGGTGGAAGTTCTGGAAGATGTATCTCCTGAGCCTGAAGTGGTGGATGCGTGTCGCGAAATAGGAGAAAAGGGCTATGAAATTGCCCTTGATGATTTTCTCTACCGGGATGAACTCAGACCGCTCATCCAACTGGCAAAGATCATCAAGATAGATTTTATGGCCATATCCTTGGAGGATATCGCTGAATACGTCGAAAAATTGGCCCCCTACGACGTCAAGTTTTTGGCAGAAAAGGTGGAGACCCATGAGGGGTTCCAACGCGCCCTGGACATGGGATTTACCTATTTCCAGGGTTACTTTTTCAGCAAACCCCAGATCCTGACGGGCAGGGATGTCTCATCCTCAAAAATCAACCTGATGCAGATGGTGGCGGAGGTCAACAAGGAGGATATGAAGTTCGAAGAACTTGAAAAAATCGTGACCAGGGATGTCTCCATTACTTATAAGCTCCTACGCTATATGAATTCGGCCTATTTCAGGCGCATGCAAGAAATCACTTCCATCAAACAGGCCATGGTCCTTCTGGGACAGAACGGGGTAAGGCGCTTTATTTCGCTGATCACCATGGCGAAACTGGCGTCCGATAAACCGGATGAACTGCTTCGCACCTCCATCATCAGGGCCCGGATGTGCGAATGGTTGGGTAAGGAAACTCCATCAGGTGTGGATACCTCGGAGCTGTTTATCCTGGGCCTCTTTTCCTTGATCGATGCTATTCTGGATCAGGAAATGGACAAACTCATGGACAAGCTTCCCCTCTCTGATGCGGTCAAAAACACCCTGGTGAAAAGCGAGGGTCAACTATCGGTCTTCCTGAATCTGGTGAAGGCTTATGAGGCCGGGGACTGGGAATCCTTCTCGGATTCCGTCTCCAAGACGGGTGTCAATGAGGAAAAGGTCCCCGGATACTACCTGGATGCGGTTGGGTGGGCAGACAGCATGTCCACCATCTAGCCCGGTCTAGTATATGGCGTCCACCAGATCCTGCCGGACCTCACGTCCGGAAGTCACAACGCTGTCAATCACCCTTGCGCCACCGTAAACGGTGATATGCTCCCAGAGGACGGAGCGTTCGACCAGGGCATTCTCCCTGATCGAGCACGACGCTCCCACAACCGCCCAGTCCTTCATTTCGGACCCGGAATGAATATCACATTCATCTCCCAACAGAAAGGGTTCCGCGCATGACAACGTCCTGTTGGCCTCGATGTAAGCGGGTATTGTGCCGATATCATGCCATTGGTGTCCTTCCACAAAATGACCACGTATAGCCCTACCGGAAGCAATGAGCGTTTTATAGTGATCGACAATGCTCGAAAAACGGCCTCCCGGTATGAGGGACAAAAGAGCGGGGTTGATGATGTGAATACCGGTAAAGGCCAGTCGACCGGGTAGATTTTTTGTGGTGATATCTACCAGATTCATTCGATTGTCCACGAGGACCTGGTTGAAAGGCTCTCTTTGGTGAAGGATGAGGGTGGCCAGTGCCCCGGATTTCAAATGGCCCTCATAGGCCTCGCCCAGGTTGATATCCGTAAGAATGTCCCCATTCAGGACAATAAAGGGATCGTCGTCCCAGAAATCCGCTGCATTCTTGATCCCTCCACCCGTTCCCAGGATCTTCCGTTCAACCCGTACTTGAATAGGAATCCCGAAGCACTCTCCATTTCCCAGATGCGTCAGGATTTGATACGAGAGATGGTGGGCGTTGACGACCATTTCCGTCACGCCGTGGGATTGGAGATACGCGATGTTCCGGTCGATAAGCGGGCGATTCCCCAACGGCATGAGGGCCTTGGGATGATAACGTGTCAGGGGGCTCAGCCGGGTACCAAGGCCCGCTGCCAGGATCATGGCTTTCATGGTACTCCTTGTCATCTTTTTCATTGCAAATATTTTACTGTGATTATACACCATTGTTCAAGATGTCAACCAAGGAGATTTAGGAAGTGAATCCCTCACTTGATCTGGATGGGTTGAATACCAGGATAGGCAGGTTGTTTATGGCAGGGATGCCCGGGCCCGATCTGGACATGGGTACGGAGGCCTTGATCCGGGAGTATGCCCTCGGTGGAATCATCCTCTTTTCAAGAAATATTCAAGACCCTCTTCAACTGGCAACCCTTTGTCGCGACCTGCAGAAAATGTCTCTTCAGTATCACGGGATATCCCTGTTCCTGGCAGTGGATCAGGAGGGGGGGCGGGTGGCCAGATTGAAGGCGCCCTTTACAGAGTTTCCCGGACAGACGGAAATCGGCAAGGATCCCGATCCGGTAACAAAGGCAAAGGAATTTGCCAGGGTTACCGCAAAGGAGATGCAGCTTGTTGGTCTAAACATGGACCTGACCCCGGTGCTGGATGTGCCCAGGGGTACGCCTGAGAAACATTTGATAGGGCGAATCTTTGGAGAGGATGCAGAGGCCGTCGCATCCCTGGGATGTGCGGTGATCGAAGAACTCCAGAAAAATGGCGTCATGGCGGTTGCAAAGCATTTCCCAGGTCTCGGCATGGCCGATTTTGACCCTCACAAGCAACTCCCGGAAATCCCGTTAGGCCAGGAAGACTTGACAAAGGTGGACATTCTTCCCTTCAAGGCCGCCGTTCAGGCCGGGGTAACCGGGGTGATGAGTTCCCACGCGGTATATCCGTCCCTGGATCCGGTAAACTCGGCAACATTGTCCCACGGGATTCTGACCGAACTCCTGAGAAAGCGTCTTGGTTTTGAGGGACTGATTCTCACCGATGATCTGGAGATGGGGGCCATTTCCCTTGGCAAAGGGGTGGTTGACGGCGCTGTCCAAGCGTTTAGGGCCGGGGCCGATATTCTACTGATCTGCCAGGATCAGCGATGCGTACTTGAAAGCATAGGGCTTTTTAGAAAGAAGCTCCTGGTCGGGGACATCGAACTCGAGAGATTCAGGGAGTCCCTGGATCGTATTGCCGTGGCAAAAGCCTGTTTTCTCAAAAAAAGGAAAACTGTTTCCCTGGCAGCGGTGAAAGAATATTTTGGGGAAAAATCGCTGTAGGGTCAAAAGCTGCTCGCGCGTTATATTTGGTTCAGGATGGGTGGGCCATGAGAAGGGCTCCCCAGGCTTCGTACCTGAACTGTTCCAGGGTGACCAGGCCTCTCTCCAGAAAAAATTGTGCCATATCTTCCAGGAGATTTTCGCCAAAGCCCGATACGATGGCTAGTCCGCCCTGTTTCAGGTGCGTCGGGATTGCGTTGCCCGTCCTGAAAAGCGCGGATGGCACCACGTTGGCGAGAATGAGTTCGTAAGCTCCACCCACCCTGTCCCAGGAGCCCTGCTCAACCCGAACGTTTTGGGAGAGCCGATTCAGTTCCACGTTCCTCAAGGCCGTCTTCGCGGATTGCGCATCAATTTCAATCCCCAGGGCGTCCTTCGCGCCCAGCTTGAGGGCGGCAATAGCGAGGATGCCCGTTCCGCACCCGAAATCCAGGACGGAACACTCGGGAAAGGCAAGCGTGCCATGGTTTCCTCGGGCCACACTCGCAAGAATTTCAAGAGACAGCCTGGTGGTAGGATGCTTCCCTGTCCCGAAGGCGTTGTGAGGGTAGAGGATGATGGAAGTTTGGTCAGATGCATGGATGGGATGGGATGGCCAGGGATGAATCGTGAGGGAGGGTATTGGGTTGAAAGGCTCGAGAAAGCGTTCGGAACCGGAGCGCGGCTCGGAATAGGCCAGGTTGCGAACCCTCAGCTTGAGACAATCCCGGAGGTGGCCCTCTGTTTCAACCTTGTCAATGAGGGGAGAGAGTTCCAGTAGCCTTCTGTCCACTGAGTCAGGTGATGATTCATAGATGCAAATGGACTCTAAAGGCGGGAAATCCGGTTCCAGAGGAGGTACAGTCTTGGTCTGGAAGGCAACTCCCTCGAGGAGGCGAGCGAGCGCTTCGATGGCCTGCGATGGCCCTTCAACGGATATTTCGAATTCCATGGTGAACCCATCCTTATTATTTTTCGCCCGTTCTCTCTTACATGACGACAGGGAATTTGACCACACCTTTTTGCTTGAAAAAGCTGCCCCAATAAGATTATCTTAAGCACTCATTTGCATTTGAGAGGAGATAGATGATGAAATTGGCCATCAGCGGAAAGGGTGGAGTGGGAAAGACCACCTTCGCCTCATTTCTGGTCAAGGGCCTTGCCGACAGGGGAAAGAAGGTCCTGGCCATTGACGCCGACCCCGATGCCAACCTGGCACAGGCCCTTGGTGTCGGAGCCGGTGAAGAAATCGTTCCCATCGCCCGCATGAAAGAACTCATCGAGGAGCGAACTGGGGCCAAGGTAGGGGCCATGGGCTCCTTTTTCAAGCTCAATCCCAAAGTGGATGACCTGCCCGAAAAGCTCTCCGTGGAGGTGAACGGTGTCCGGGTGATGGTCATGGGAGGGGTCAAGACCGGGGGCGGGGGTTGCGTCTGCCCTGAAAGCGTCCTACTAAAAAGCCTGGTCAGGCACATTGTCCTGGCCCGTGACGAAGTGGTGGTGTTGGATATGGAGGCCGGGCTGGAACATATGGGCAGGGGCACCGCCATGGCCGTGGACCGTCTCGTGGTGGTCGTGGAGCCGGGAAGACGAAGCATTGAGACGGCCCATCAGATCCGCAGACTGGCCAGTGATATCGGGGTCAGAAAACTGAGCTTCGTGGGCAACAAGATCAGGTCCGACAAGGACAGGGAATTCCTCCTGAGAGAAATGCCCGATTTTGACTTCCTGGGGTTTATTCCATTTCGAAGCGAGATTATAGAGGCTGACCTGGCGGGCAGGCCGCCCTTTGAAACGGACAAAGAGGGCCTCAAAGCAGTCGATGAGATGATAGACAAACTGGAAGACACGAGAGAGGAAGGAGAATGAGAATGACAAAGAGAATCCATAATTTCAACGCCGGACCCGCCGCGCTGCCGCTTTCCGTGCTGGAAGAAATGCAGTCGGAACTGATCGACTTCAAGGCGTCGGGCATGTCCATACTTGAGGTTAGCCACCGCTCTAAGTGGTTTGATGACGTGATCAACGGCGCGGTGGAAAGGACCAAACGCCTCCTGAATTTGGGAACGGATTTTGAAGTCCTTTTTATCCAGGGAGGAGCCAGCCTTCAGTTCTGTATGATCCCCATGAACCTGACCCTTTCCGGCAAGCCGGTGGAATATATCAACACGGGTACCTGGTCCACCAAGGCCATCAAAGAGGCACAGATCCAGGGAAAAGACGTAAAGGTGCTTGCATCTTCCGAGGACAGGAACTTTTCATACATTCCCCGTGACTTCACCATGAGTCAGGACGCCGCCTATCTTCATTTGACCTCCAACAACACCATCAAGGGCACGCAATGGGCCGCATTTCCCGATGCCGGCAATGTACCCCTCATCTGCGACATGTCATCGGATATTCTCAGCCGGTCCTTTGATGCAGGGCCTTTCGGCCTGATCTACGCGGGTGCCCAGAAGAATATCGGACCTGCGGGAACCGCCGTGGTGATCATCCGGAAGGACATGCTGGATCGGGTTCCCGATGATATCCCCACCATGCTCAGGTACACGACCTTTGCCGGGAAGAATTCCATGTTCAATACACCCGCCTGTTTTGTGATCTACACCATCAGCCTGGTCCTGAAATGGCTGGAAGAAACGGTAGGCGGCCTTGAAAAAATGGAAAAGATCAACCGGAAAAAAGGCTCCCTGATCTACGGTTGCATTGATGGGTCCGGTTTCTACCGGGGCACGGCCGAAAAGGACAGCCGATCTCTCATGAATGTCACGTTCAGGCTTCCCAGCGAGGACCTGGAAAAGCAATTTGTAGCCGAGGCCCTGGAAGAGGGCCTGGGCGGCCTCAAGGGCCACCGTTCGGTCGGGGGCTGCAGGGCATCCATCTACAATGCCACAGGGGTTGACGGGGTCAGTGCATTGGTGGATTTCATGAATGCATTTGAAAAAAAGAATGGGTAGTCATCTATGCTGAAAAGGACAAGGATTTCGGAGATCCTGAAGGCCGAGGCAAACGGCACCACTTTCACCGTAATGGGGTGGGTGCGGACCCGGCGGGACTCCAAGGGAGGTTTTTCCTTTATCGAGTTGAATGACGGGTCCTGCATGCAGGGACTTCAAATCGTAGCCGAATCGTCTTTGCCCAATTACGAGAGTGATGTGAGGAGGATTCAGACCGGTTGTTCCATTTGCGTCGTCGGCCCCCTGTCGTTTTCGCCCGGCAAGGGCCAGATGGTGGAAATCAAGGCCGAGAAGATTGAGGTCATTGGCTGGTCTGACCCGGAGACCTACCCGCTTCAGAAAAAACGCCACTCGTTCGAATTCCTGCGTACCATAGCACATCTGCGTCCAAGGACGAATACCTTCGGCGCTGTCGCCAGGATAAGAAACGCGGCAAGCCTTGCCATACACACCTTTTTCCAGGAGAAAGGCTTCATCTATCTACACTCTCCCGTTATTACCGGAAGCGATTGCGAGGGCGCGGGCGAAACGTTTCGGGTCACCAGCCTCGATCTGGATCGGGTTCCACAAAAAGACGGCCATGCGGACTTTTCCAGGGACTTCTTCGGCATCCCGGCAAATCTCACGGTGAGCGGGCAGCTCGAGGCGGAGATCTACGCCCTCGCCCTGGGGGATGTTTACACCTTCGGCCCCACTTTCAGGGCGGAAAATTCCAATACGTCGCGGCACCTGGCGGAGTTCTGGATGGTTGAACCGGAAATGGCCTTCTGTGATCTGGAGGGCAACCGGGACCTGGCGGTTGATTTGCTGAAGTATGTCTTTTCCTGGATTCTTGAAAAATGCCAGGAAGATATGGCGTTTTTCAATCGGTTCATAGACAAGACGGTCGTGGAAACGCTTAACACCATCGTCTCACAGGATTTTGAATACATGACCTATACGGAGGCCGTCAGGCTCCTTGAAAAGGCCGAAGCGCACTTTGAATTTCCTGTGGGCTGGGGCTCTGACCTCCAGTCGGAACACGAACGCTACCTGTGTGAAAAGGCGGTTCAAAAGCCCGTCGTTCTGGTGGATTATCCGAAAGATATCAAGGCCTTTTATATGAAGCTCAACGAGGATGGAAAGACAGTTCGCGCCATGGATGTCCTGGTTCCGAAGATCGGGGAGGTCATCGGAGGCAGCCAGCGCGAGGACGACTACGACACGCTCCATGCCAGGATCAGGGAGGCCGGCCTGGACCCGGACGCCTACTGGTGGTACCTGGATCTGAGACGGTTCGGCACGGCCCCCCATGCGGGATTTGGCCTGGGTTTTGAGAGACTTATCCAGTTCATCACCGGCCTTTCAAACATCCGCGACGTGATTCCCTTTCCCAGGACCCCGGGCAATGTGAGCTTCTAGCCCGGAACAGAACCAATTGGTAACGTTCATAAGTGTTGACACTCTTGATGACTTTGCAAAAGTCATCAAGAGTGTCCAGGGACGGGCACACAAATCAATGGGATGCATCGCAACCCTTTGATTTGTAAGAAAAACGAAAACCACGCTTTTCGGTTTCCGTCAGTAAAAAGTCCACGGACGGACTTCCAACGAAGTCGTCTCATCCGCCGGAGTCAAGGAGCAGGGCGTGAGACTCTTTTTCAGACCCTTTCTCATAGTGCACTTGGTACCACACACCGACATGGTCGGCTATTTGGGGTTTATGCCTCCCAAACCCCACGTGCTTCTATGAATTTATGCTAAACCCCAAATCGGCGTCCATCCCCTCCGAAGTGTTTAGAAAGGGTCTGAAAAAGAGTGTCAGGTTCGGCTCCTCTTCGTACCTCATAGGCTACCGCTCGCGGCATAAACCTTGCTTTTTACGATTCCATCACTCTTGATTCGGCCAAAAAATAATCTATGCCCTATGGAACCGGGTGTCAGGCCTTTTTTAAAAGGGCATCGACCATGTCCTGGGCCTCTTCTTTTATTTTTTTCAGGTGTTCCTTATCCTTGAAGCTCTCAGCGTAGATCTTGTAAATATTCTCGGTCCCCGAAGGCCTGGCCGCAAACCACCCGTTTTCAGCCACGACCTTCAATCCCCCGATGGGGGCGTTGTTTTCCGGTGCGCGGGTTAGTTTCATGATGATGGGTTCACCGGCGAGGTCTTTTGCCGTGACTGTTCCCGGGGATATGTCCTTCAGGATCGCTTTCTGTTCGGTTGTGACTGGGGCGTCCATGCGCTCGTAGAGCGGGCTGCCGAATTTTTCCGTGAGCGTGTCATAGATCTCGGCAGGGTCCTTTCCGGTCCTGGCGGTTATTTCACATGCGACCAGATCCATGATGATCCCGTCCTTATCCGTGGTCCATACCGTGCCATCCTTTCTCAAGAAAGCGGCCCCGGCGCTTTCTTCACCTCCAAATCCGTAAGAGCCATCGAAGAGACCGTCCACGAACCACTTGAAACCCACGGGTACCTCGGCTAGCCGCCTGTCCAGATGGGCGGCCACCCGGTCGATCATACCGCTTGATACAAGCGTCTTACCGACTGCAGCATCAACTCTCCAGCCGGCTCGGTTCTGGAACAGGTACCATATTGCCGCGGCGAGATAGTGGTTCGGGTTCATGAGCCCAGCGCCTCTCGTGACAATGCCGTGGCGATCGGCGTCTGTGTCATTGCCGAAGGCGATGTCGAATCTGTCTTTCATCTGGATAAGGTTCGCCATGGCGTAAGGAGAAGAGCAGTCCATGCGGATCTTGCCATCCTTATCCGCCGGCATAAAAGAAAAGGTGGGGTCCACCAGCCGGTTCACTATTTCAATGGAGACCCCGTAACGTTCGGCGATGGGATCCCAGTAATCAATGGATGAACCGCCCAAGGGGTCAACGCCGATCCTGATACCTGAATCGGCGATGATCCGCATGTCGATGACATTTTCCAGATCCTCCACATATGGCGCGACGTAGTCATATTGCCTGGTTGTCTCCGCTTTCACGGCCTTTTCATAGGGAATGCGTTTCACCTCGTTCAGGCCTTGGGCGAGGATTTCGTTGGCCCTGTCCTGTATGACCCGAGTCGTCTCCGGGCCGGCGGGTCCGCCCCGGGGTGGGTTGTATTTGAACCCGCCGTCTCCCGGAGGATTGTGGGAAGGGGTGATGACGATACCATCCGCCAGCCCCTGTTTCCTGTTCCGGTTGAAGGTCAGGATAGCGTGGGAGATCACGGGGGTGGGGGTGTAGCGGAGACCCTTCTGGATCATGACGGTGGCCTGGTTGCCTGCGAGGACCTCAAGCGCGCTGGCGAGCGCCGGCTCGGAAAGGGCGTGGGTGTCCATGCCTACGAACAGAGGGCCGTTGATACCCATTGATTTCCTGTAGTCGCAGATTGCCTGGCTGATAGCCAGGATGTGGTTTTCGTTGAAGCTGTTCTTTAAGGACGAACCCCTGTGTCCCGAGGTCCCAAAGGCAACCAGATGGCCTGGATTTGCGGCATCGGGCCTGTGGGTAAAATAGGTGGAAACAAGCCTGGGGATATTGGCAAGCAGGGATTTCGGCAGCGGTTTTCCGGCCAGAGCATGTACCATTTTATCCTCCTTACAGTAAAGATGGGTTGTGGAAAATCCGCAATTTGATCCGCGGGCTTTGACGTCCTCCTGATTGTTATGGTAAGTAAATCCTTCAGTAGTGGCAAGATTATTGTGCGTCTCCCAGGCCATTCCTCTCTGCACGACCGGAAAGAGGCATGTGGAGATGCTTAAGAACCCCATTTCAGTCCATTTGCAGTACTGGACGGCATGGGTAGATGATCAGGGCCTGTTGGATTTTCAAGATGATATCTATGACAGGGATGGTCCGTTGGATCGTGCTTTGAGAGAGCGCCTCCCCGCGGGCTGAGAAACTTACCAGTACCTCACCCGACCGACATCCACATGCACAAAATCGGACTTTGGGTAGTAGCCTACGCCTCCGGCCTGCTGTTCCATGCAGGTGGTCCGTAACCGTTTCGTATCATAACCGCAGACGCGGATATCGATGGCCTTTCCTTCCATGTGCAAACTGTGCCTGGCGACTCCTCTGCTTTTTTTGCAGAGCATGGCATTTGTTTTGGGTGACCGGTAACCGGATATAATGTGGAAGCGCGTAGGCTTCCCGATTGTTAGAGCAATGGAAGACAGGAGGTCCAGAAGCTCCCTGTGGATAGGCCGGATCTTTCCTGAATAGTGATCGCGGAGTATATAATCGATTTTTTTCAGAGCATCCGCCTGGTACCGCCCCCGGCGATAGTAACAGGTCTCCAGAGACTCGCCGGTGTGGGTATTGTAAAAGTGCAATGTGCGTTCGCACGGCTGGGAACGGTTGAATGCGGCAAAGGCCGACGCGGGGAATAAAACACCCAGGGCCGCCTCTGCACCGATTTTGATAAAGCGACGACGATCACAATCCATTTCTAAAATGCCACTCCATTTCCGTTTGGATGACTTTTTGCGAAGTCATCAAGAATATAAAGACTGTGTGAGGTAAAGCAACAACGGCGCCGTTTCCCTGGGCTCAAACCTATAGCGCCCCTGTTTCGCCGAGGATTTCCCCAATCTTTGCAAGAATATCGTCCACATCGCCGCCTCGGACCTCCGAGAACCATATCTTCTGAGGATAAAGAATCACGTTGGGGCCCTTGGCGCAGAGCCCCAGGCAACCGGATTGGGAGATTCTCACATACCTTTTCCAGCCCCTTTCAGCCACGCCTTCCTTGAGCGCTTTTTTTATGAGAGGGGTGTTGCCGTCTGCGCACGATTTGCGTTTGCCCTGGCGGTCATTTGTACAGACAAAAACATGGACTGCGTAAGGTGACTCATTTTGTTTAGCCATGGGTCCTGCCTCATTACCATGATGTTTACGGAAGGTCAAGAATTTCCGCCTTTTTTCCGCTCAGGTATTTTTCACCTTTTTTCTTAGTATTTCAATCAGTTGCTCAGGCGTATTGTTCTGAAGAATCTCCCTGAACTGGGTACGGTAGTTTCGCACCAGGCTGACCCCCTCGATGATGACATCGAAGACTCTCCAGTTGCCGTCCTTCAGGATCATGCTGTATTGAATGGGGATGTCACCGGATTTCGCGGCAACCGCGGTTTGAACTTGAGCGTAATTCTTATTGAACAGGGTTTCTTTCTTAAAGGTCACCTTTTCATCGCTGTAGGCCATGATCCTGTCCAGGTAGACACCCCCCAGGAGTCTGCTGAAGAGGTCCGTGAATTCCTTTTTTTGGTTTCCATCCAGCTTTTTCCAATTTCGACCCAGTGCCCTTCTTGAAAGTTCGGTATAATCGAAGAGTTCACTGATCAGTGCCCATACTTTGTCTTTTCTGGCGTCTTTGGCGGCTTCCGCTTTCAAGGCCGGCTCGCGAAGCACGGCAAGGACCTTGTCTACCTGTGTTTCAATGGCGGTGAGTGGGGTGCCCGCGTGAAGTTGAAACGGAAAAATGAAGAGAACGCAAAGACACAGACCCAGTCCAATGAGAATATTTTTCATGCTTCTTCTCCGAAATTTTCTAGTGAGCGAATCCTGTTTTTTATGTGGCTGCCCGGGGTGCCAGGTTCAAGGAAATTTGGACCTGACCCGTCACTTCTTTTTGTCTCCCACACTACCAAAAACATACTTGCTGATGAGTTCCTCGATGTCAACAGGAGGCTCGGTCTGGGTAATGACGCCTCCGGGTTTCAAAAGCGCACCTGATCCACCGGGATCGATCGTGACGTATCTGTCGCCGATCAGGCCGGCGGTTTTTATCGACGCAATGGCATCGTCGTAGATCTTGATATTACTCCGGATCTTCATGCGCACCATTACGACAAGGTTGTTCTGATCCAGCGTAAATCCTTCAACCCGGCCGATCTGAATCCCGAGCATCCGAACCTCAGTGCCGGGTTTCAATCCCGAGACGGACCCGAATCGGGCCTTGAGAACATAGTGCTTGCCTCCCAGAACCTCGAGTTTCCCCAGTTTCACGGTCATATAGGCTACACCCAGTAATCCAATGAGCACAAAAATACCCACTGTCGTTTCAATGGACCTCTTTTTCATCCTGCGTTACCCCGCTTTTGGCATTCAAACCGTCCTATAGTCTTTTGTTTGGATATCGCCTTTCTGGAGATGAGATCCAGGTCCTCGCCGACTTTTCCCTCTGCGAGCCCGACGGACACGGAAAAGGCGAAGCAATCACTCGAGGGTATTTCTGACTGTGTCTCGAGTGCAATGTCCCTCAGCCCGTGTTCCTGCAATTCCCGACCAAAACCCTCCAGTATACGTTCGGCTTCATCGAGGGTGGTGTGGGGGAAGATTGTCACAATCTGATCCCTCCCGATGCGTGTGGAGATCCCCACATCACCAAAGTAGGTGTTTACAAAACCCCCAAGGGACTGGATGACTTCCTGGGCACCTGTGTCACCCAGATTTTTAGACAGGAAATCCAGGCCTTCGACCGTAAACGCCGCAACGGGGAGGGTCTCATCCGGCTCTCTGTGGGTGACATCTTGTTCATACAATCTCATGAAATTTTTCTTCGAGTATAACCCCGTCAATTCATCCTGAAATCCTTCAAGGCTCTTGATGAATTCATCGACCATCGGGTGGTCGAGATGATCGAGTTCTTCAGGGTTGCCCTGGAAGACGATCCTGCCGTCATAGAGAATCAGGATCCGGTCTGAAATGAAAAAGATGTCGGGGATGTCATGGCTGATCATGATCGTGGTAAAGCCAAACCTCCTCTGGTTGTGGGCGATCAGGTTCAGGATGGTATTCTTGCGGATGGGGTCCTGGCCGGTAGTCGGTTCGTCGAAGAGTACGACCTTGGGATTGGTGATCAGGGCCCGGGCCAGGGCCACCCTTTTCTGCATGCCGCCGGAAAGTTCGGCAGGGTATTTGTGGGCCTCCTCCGAAAGTTCCATCTGATCCACCTTTTCCGTGACCCTGCGTTCGATCTCCTTTGTGCTCATGTTGGTCGTCTGCTGGAGCGGCAGGGCGATGTTCTCAAAAACCGTGAGGGAGTCGAACAGGGCATTGTCTTGAAACAGGTAGCTGAAGAGACTTTTGTAGTCGTTCAACTCCCGTTTGTTCATTTCCTCGATGGGCTTGCCCCGGAAAAGAATCCGTCCTTCCGTGGGAGCGAGGAGGCCGATGATGTGTTTGAGGAGGACACTCTTGCCGGTGCCGCTCTTGCCGATGATCGTTGTTACATGGCCGTCATAGATCTTCAGATTGACACGGTCGAGGATCGTTCGCTCGCCGAAACGCTTGGTGACATCCTCAAACTCAATGAATGCGTTTTCCATGGGCCCCTTTTTCACATGAGAAAGGATGTGACCACATAATCCGAGATCAGAATGAGTACGCAAGAGATCACGACGGCCGAAGTGGTGGAAACACCAACACCCTTGGCCCCTCGTTGGGAACGTCTGTGCGTGAAATAGCCCTGGTAGCAGCAGATGGTGGAAACGATCAGGGCGAAGACCAGGGCCTTGACAAAACCGTTGGAGATATCCTTCATTCCCACACTGGTCTGTATGCGCCCTAAATAAGCGCCGGAGTCCACACCCAGCAGCACGACAGCGCTCACATATCCTCCGATGATACCGATAAGGTCGAAAATGGCCGTCAACAGGGGAAAACTGATGATCGCGGCGGCCAGCCTGGGACTGATGAGGTACCGAAGAGAATTGATGCGCATGGTGTCCAGGGCGTCGATCTGCTCGGATATGCGCTGGATTCCGATCTCTGCCGTCATGGCCGAGCCCGCCCGCGCCGTGATCATGATGGCCGTGAGCACAGGTCCCAACTCCCTGATGATGGCAAGGGCGACAGCCGTCCCGATCATCCCTTCGCCTCCCAATTTGACCAGAACGTAGTAGAGTTGCAGGCCCAGGACCATTCCCGTAAAAAGGCCGACCAGGATAATAATATTCATGGAACCGGCCCCGATGTAATACACCTGTTGAACAATCATGGAAAACTGCTTGCGTCGAAAGATCAGGATAAATCCCCTGGCGAAGAACACGGCCAGAGAACCCAGTTCGTCGACCCAGGCCACGACCGTTCTGCCAAGAAAGGCCAGAGGCGAGGTGAAAGATATTTTTTGGCCCAAAGACTTCATCTGTTCAGTTCAGATACCTTTCGATCCAGTCTCTTGATTTTGCTATGAAGTGTTCTAATGCCACTGACAAAGGAAGTCAAGAGGGGCTGGACCCATTCAGGAACTTCATGAAACAGATCTCTGAAATCCTGATATCTCAAGACAAAAAGCCTCACCTTCGTTCTTGCCAGCGCTGTCGCGGTCCTGGGAAATCCGGACAAAAAGGCAATTTCGCCGATAATGTCCGGTGATTCAATCTCGTTGAGTATGACATTCCCGTTCGGCTCATCAATGGATATCTCCACCAGTCCTTCAGTCAGGAAAAACAGGTCCCTGCTCTTATCCCCTTTGTGGATGATGATTTCGCCGGGTTGGTAGGTCCGGTTTTCCAGCAACTCATTTAATTTGAACAGCATCCTCGTTTCTGCCTGTCTCGCAGCCAGCTCTGTGGAAAGGTTCCGTCTGAAACCGGAAAGGGGTCTTAAGAGTCCCGAAGCCACTTTGTCAACGGGCTTCTTCTCAGTCGGTGGACTCTCTGATCCGAGTTCATGACCGCAATCGCTGCAGTATTTGGCAGTTTCACTGATTTCAGTGTGGCAATTCGAACATTTCATTGTTGCTGCCTCTTGAATTGGGTCTTTCATCCCGCAACCCCATGACGGGAAATCCAGGGTAATATGCCTGCCGATATGGAAACTCACGACAGTATATCATAAGATTGCCGTCATTGTACACGGCATTTGAACACCGGAATCCAGCGTCTAATTTCAGTACTGTTTAAGAAAGCAGAAGACAATTCCACAAAACGCAGGACAGATGATTCCTTTATG